>Ga0256404_1002072_pt1 | contig 45432 bp, 27 predicted proteins | sample RumenRJG_01DNA_FD_185990 | JGI IMG/M metagenome (GOLD analysis project Ga0256404, IMG submission 185990) | Bovine rumen microbial communities from Lethbridge, Alberta, Canada - RJG_01 | ecosystem: Host-associated > Mammals > Digestive system > Stomach > Rumen | place: Canada: Alberta | collected... | reverse complement strand
GAATGGTTTGTTTGCCAGGATCATTGGCAAAATTAGTGCACTTACCATTCTGCAATACGTAAACTTCATTAACGACAAGCCCATTGGCAGAATTAAGTATGCACTAAATTAATTCCGCCAACAGGTAAAATTAAGGAATAATTATGGAAAATAACGTTTTTCGAAAAATAAATTGAAATAAATTTTGACGTTTCAAAATAAAGCACTATCTTTGTCATCGTTATCCTGAAAACAATCTTTTTGCCTTAGACGTAACTAATACCTATTGAAGATTTGGAGCGGTGGCCTGTGAAGGTAATCGCTTTTTTTATGTCCATACCTCATCTCATCAATCATAGGGCTCGCGATACCATAGCTATCGCGACGCGATATGATCCATCTACAATTTCAAATAGAACTCGCGGGTCAATTGCTGATACCACGGCGTCGGCTGTCCGTCGGCCGCTTGCAGGGCCACGGTATGCGTGTCGAACGTGGTGGGGCGTGTGGGCGAGAAACTGACAAGGCATCGCTTCGGCGGCTTCGTTGCCTTGGTGCGCACGTTGTAGAGCCGCGAGAGGAAGAAACCGTGCAGCGCCGCAGTCATCTCGTAGTCATCGAGGCAGTCCATAGGAATGACGGCGGAAAGTTGGCCCTCCTCCGTCAGCCACCGTGCGGCAAAGTCGAAGATGTCATTGGCCGTCAGCTCCACCGCATGGCGTGCCATATTGCGTTGGGCTTCAGGAGCTTTGAGCGCATTGACAAAAAACGGCGGATTGGTCACCATCGCATCATACGGCGCCACAGGCTCATACTCCTGCAGCCGTGCACCATGAATCACCACACGACCGGCCATCGGCGAGGCCACCACGTTCTCGCGCGACTGCGCCACAGCCTCCTCATCCATCTCCACCCCATCGACCGTCGCCTCGGGGAAGCGCTGCGCCATCATCAGCGCAATGAGCCCCGTTCCTGAGCCTATGTCGAGGATGCGCTGACCGCCAACGGCCCACGCACCAAGCAGCACGCCGTCGGTACCCACCTTCATCGCGCAGCGATCCTGACGAAGGCTGAATTTTTTGAAGTTAAAGCAGTCTCCCATATTATTTCCAACGTAAGAATGCTTGTTTTTAGTATATTCTTTGTAACTTTGCACAAATCGTGGCCGATGGGCTGCATTGACTTTACACCTTATATATAATAGACTATCAGTAAGCAAAAGATGCCAAAAAACAATACAAAGATTCAGATGATTGCCGAATTCGATGGCGATGTCAGCCATCTCATTGAGCCCGGTGCCCCCGGAGTCTTACCGCTGCTGACCACACGCAACATGGTGCTTTTCCCTGGTGTGCTGGTTCCCATATTGCTTGGCCGCAAGTCAAGCATCGGCGTTGCACGCTATCTCTCCAAAGACAAGGACAACAGGATGTGCGCCATCGTGTGTCAGACCGATGAGGATGTTGACGAACCCGGCGAGAAAGACATCTACAAATACGGTGTCTACGCAAAGTTGATTCGTATCATCGAGATGCCGACCTCCGACAACATCACCGCCATCTTCCAGGCTTTCGGGCGCTGTAAGATTGGGCGAGTCACAGCCAAGACGCCGTGGCTGAAGGGTAACGTCACACCGCTGACCGACACCCTGCCCAAGGAGGGCGACCGCGAGTACGCCACCATCATTCAGGACGTCAAGGATACCACAGAGAACCTGATTACCATCAACGACGAGATTCCCGACGAGACCATCATGGCCATCAAGAATCTCAGCAACGACATGCTATTGGTCAACTTCGCCTGCACCAACCTGCCGCTGCCGGTGAACGACAAGATCAGGCTGCTGCAAATTGGCTCGGTCAAGAAGCGTGCCCTGGAGCTGTTGAGGGTGGAAAGCCGCGAGATGCAGTTTGAGAATATCAAGGTCGACATCCGCCGCAAGACCCATATCGACCTCGACCAACAGCAGCGCGACTACTTCCTGCAGCAGCAAATCAAGAACATCAAGGAAGAGTTGGGCGACCGCGGCGGCTCAACGGAGAAAGACGAGCTGGCTGCCAAAGCAAAGAAAATGGACTGGCCCGAGGCTATCGCCCAGACCTTCGACAAGGAGCTCAACCGCCTCGACTCGTTCAATCCACAGAGTCCGGAATACGCCGTCCAGGTGAACTACCTCGAGCAGCTGGTGTCATTGCCCTGGAACCACTGCACCAAGGACGACCTCGACCTGAAGCGCGCCCGCACCATCCTCGACCGCGACCACTACGGCATGGAGAAGGTGAAGGAGCGCATCTTGGAGTATCTGGCCGTGCTGCAGCTGCGCGGCGACCTCAAGTCGCCCATTATCTGCCTCTACGGTCCTCCGGGCGTGGGCAAGACCTCGTTGGGCAAGAGCATCGCCGCAGCCATGAAACGCAAATATGTGCGCATATCGCTCGGCGGACTCCACGATGAGAGTGAGATTCGCGGTCACCGCCGCACCTATGTCGGTGCCATGCCCGGCCGCATCATCAAGGGCTTGCAGAAAGCAGGCTCCTCCAACCCGGTCTTCGTGCTCGACGAGATTGATAAGGTGACGCAAAACACCATCAACGGCGACCCCGCTTCGGCGCTGCTCGAAGTGCTCGACCCTGAGCAGAACAACGCATTCCACGACAACTACCTCGACGTAGACTACGACCTGTCGAAGGTGCTGTTCATCGCTACCGCCAACGACCTCTCCACCATTCCTCAGCCGCTGCGCGACCGTATGGAAGTGATTGAGCTGACGGGCTACATCACCGAGGAGAAAATAGAGATTGCCAAGCGTCACCTCGTACCGAGGGAGCTGGTCAACACCGGCCTCGACAAAGAGACACCGAAGATACACTTCACCAAGGCTGCGCTGGAGAAAATCATCGAGCGCTACACCCGCGAGAGCGGCGTGCGTCAGCTGGAGAAGCAAATCGACAAGGTGCTGCGTAAGTTGGCTTACCGTAAGGCATTCAACGATGAACTGCCGCAGAAAGCCATCGGCCCCGACAATATCGAGGAGCTGTTGGGCAATCCGCCCTTCTATCGCGATATCTATCAGGGCAACGACTACGCCGGCGTGGTCACAGGATTGGCTTGGACCAGCGTCGGCGGTGAGATTCTCTTCATCGAGACCTCGCTATCGAAGGGCAAGGGCGGCAAGCTCACGCTCACCGGCAATCTTGGCGACGTGATGAAGGAGAGCGCCATCATCGCCCTGCAGTATGTCAAGGCCCACTGCGACCTACTGCATGTCGACTACCGCGTGTTCGACAACTGGAACATCCACATCCACGTGCCCGAGGGCGCTACGCCGAAAGACGGTCCGTCGGCCGGCATCACCATCGCCACGTCGATAGCCTCGGCACTCACGCAGCGTAAGGTGCGCGCCAACACCGCCATGACGGGTGAGATTACCCTGCGCGGCAAGGTGCTGCCCGTAGGTGGAATCAAGGAGAAACTGCTGGCAGCAAAGCGGGCCGGCATCACCGATATCGTTATCTGCAAGGACAATGAGAAAGATGTCAACGAAATCCCTGCCCAATACCTCAAGGGCGTGACCTTCCACTATGTTGAGAATGTGCAGCAGGTGTGGGACTTCGCACTGACCGACGAATTGGTCGCCAACCCCGTCGACCTCACCGTCAAAGAAGAGGATACGAAGGAGGATAACAAAGCGTCAAAGACTGACAACGCATGAAATTCGAAGTTCAACACAACGACCCCTACTCTGATGCGCGCTCCGGCGTCATCACCACCGACCATGGACAGATACTCACCCCCATCTTCATGCCAGTAGGTACCTGCGGCGCAGTGAAAGGCGTGCATTTCAGCGAGTTGCGTGAGCAGGTGAAGGCGCAGATCATTCTCGGCAACACCTATCACCTCTACCTGCGGCCGGGCCTCGAGGTGCTGCGGGCAGCCGGTGGACTGCATGGCTTCAATGGTTGGGAGCGTCCCATCCTCACCGACAGCGGCGGCTTCCAGGTGTTCTCGCTCACCGGCATCCGCAAGCTGCGCGAGGAGGGTTGTGAGTTCCGGTCGCATATCGACGGCTCAAAGCATTTCTTCACGCCGGAGAATGTAATGGATACCGAGCGCATCATCGGCGCCGACATCATGATGGCCCTCGATGAGTGCCCGCCGGGTAAGAGCGACTACGCTTACGCCAAGAAGAGCCTCGGACTGACCCAGCGCTGGCTCGACCGGTGCATCAAACGCTTCAACGAGACTGAGCCGCTCTACGGCTACCATCAGAGCCTCTTCCCCATCGTTCAGGGCTGCACCTACAAGGATCTCCGGCAGGAAGCGGCGAAGTTCGTAGCCGACAAGGGTGCTGACGGCAATGCCATCGGCGGACTGGCTGTCGGCGAGCCAACCGAGACGATGTATGAGATGATTGAGGTGGTCAATGCCATCCTGCCCAAAGACAAGCCGCGCTACCTCATGGGTGTCGGTACGCCGCAAAACATCCTCGAGGGCATCGAGCGAGGCGTGGATATGTTCGACTGCGTCATGCCTACACGCAACGGCCGCAACGCCATGCTCTTTACCTACGAGGGTACGATGAACATGAGAAACAAGAAATGGGAGATGGACTTCTCGCCGCTCGACCCCGACGGCTGCGAAATCGACCGCATCACGACCAAGGCCTACCTCCACCATCTCTTCAAGGCGGGTGAACTGCTCGCCATGCAGATTGCCAGCATCCACAACCTGGCCTTCTACCTGAGGCTCGTCGGCGATGCCCGCTCCCATATTGAGCAGGGCGACTTCGTGAAGTGGAAGAGCGGCATCATCGATCAATTGGGAAAGAGAAGATGAAAAGCTATAACAAGATACGCAAGCACAGACATTACTTTAAGGTCATGCGGTGGCTCTCCCGCCACCCGGCATGGCTCCACCGCTTCTTCCGCTGGATAGAGGCGCACACCCGTCTGCTGCAGCGTTGCGCCAAGTGGACGGCCAAGCGGCTGAGCTTCCTTAAATACCTCAACCCCTTCCGCTACATCAAGCGCATCGACCGCTACATCATCGGCAAGTTCATCAGCACCTATGTACTGTCTATTGCACTGATTATCAGCATCTCCATTGTATTCGACATCAATGAGAACCTGGCGAAGTTCACGCAATACCATGCACCGTTGCGCGCCATCGTCTTCGACTATTACGCCAACTTCATTCCCTACTACGCCAACCTCTTCAGTGCACTGTTCGTCTTCATCTCCGTCATCTTCTTCACCTCGAAGATGGCCGGCAACTCCGAGATTATCGCCATGATGGCCACGGGCATCTCCTTCCGCCGCTTGCTCCGGCCCTACATGTTCACCTGCGTGCTGATATCGGGTCTGTCTTATTATCTCTCTGCTTATGTCATACCTCATGGGTCGGTCATCAAGCAGAACTTCGAGACGCTCTATAAGAACAAAAAGAAGAATACGTCGGCTGAGAATGTCCAACTGCAGGTGGCACCGGGCGTCATTGCCTACATCCAGCACTACGACAACAACGCCAAACGCGGCTACGGCTTCTGCCTCGATAAGTTTGAGGATAAGAAGCTCGTGTCTCACCTCACCGCCATGGAGGCACAATACGACACCATCGCCGATGCCAAATACCACTGGAAGCTAAGCAACTGGAAGCTGAGGCAGTTGCGGGGACTGAGGGAGCAAATCACCAGTGGAACGCAGAAGGACTCGCTCATTCAGATGGAGCCCACCGACCTGGTGTATTCGAAGGGCCAGCAGGAGACCTTCACTTCGCCGGAGCTGAAGGAGTATATCTCGAAGCAAATCAACCGCGGCTCAGGCAATGTGGTGCAATATGAGGTGGAATACCACAACCGCATCGCCTCTTCATTCGCCTCTTTCATCCTTACCATCATCGGCGCCTCGCTGTCGGCCCGCAAGCGTAAGGGCGGCATGGGGCTTTACTTAGGCATCGGCCTGGCGCTGTCGGCTGCCTACATCCTGTTCCAGACGGTTTCGGCTACGCTGGCCATCAATGCCGGCTTCCCCGCCATGTTGGCCGCGTGGATGCCCAACATCGTCTTCGTCCTCGTGGCCCTCTTCTGCTATACGAAAGCGCCCAACTAATTATGTCAACGGTCGGATACGGCCCTACCGACCGGCAACCACTCAACAAAAGAAAAGATTATGAAATTTGAAGATTTAGACTTGACTGACAACATTCTCGACGCACTCTACGACATGCGCTTTGAGGAATGTACCCCTATTCAGGAAAATTGTATACCCCCTATATTGGAAGGCCGCGACGTTTTAGGCGTAGCTCAGACCGGCACCGGTAAGACAGCCGCCTATCTGCTGCCCATTCTCTCTAAACTCGACAGCGGCAACTACCCCAAGGATGCTGTCAACTGCGTCGTGATGTCGCCGACGCGTGAACTGGCGCAGCAGATTGACCAAGCCATGCAGGGCTTTGCTTATTACCTGCCCGACGTATCGAGCGTCGCTGTGTATGGCGGCAACGACGGCAACCGCTATGATCAGGAAATGAAGAGCATGCGCCTCGGCGCCGATGTTATCATCGCCACCCCTGGCCGACTCATCTCCCACATCAGCATGGGCAACATCGACCTGTCAAGGGTGAGCTTCTTCGTGCTCGACGAGGCCGACCGTATGCTCGACATGGGTTTCTCCGACGACATCATGAAGATTGCCTCCAAACTGCCGAAGGATTGCCAGACCATCATGTTCTCGGCCACCATGCCGAAAGATATCGAGAAGATGGCGCAGAACCTGCTCAAGAACCCCGTCGAGGTAAAGCTCGCCGTCAGCAAGCCCGCTGAGAAGATTCAGCAGAGTGCCTACATCTGCTACGAGACGCAGAAACTTCAGATTATCAAGGAGATTTTCAAGGCCGGTGACCTGAAGCGCGTCATCATCTTCTCGGGCAGTAAGATGAAGGTGAAGCAAATCAACCAGGCCCTGCTGCGGATGAAGATCAACAGCGGCGAGATGCACTCCGACCTCGATCAGGCGCAGCGCGATGAGATGATGTTCAAGTTCAAGAGCGGTCAGATTGATGTGTTGGTGGCCACCGACATCCTTGCCCGAGGCATCGACATCGACGACATCGCAATGGTCATCAACTACGATGTGCCCCATGATGCCGAAGACTATGTCCACCGCATCGGCCGCACAGCGCGCGCTGACCGCGACGGTGTCGCCATCACCTTCGTCAACGAGGACGACATGTTCGCTTTCCATCAGATTGAGAAGTTCCTTGACAAGGAGATTACGAAGAATCCGCTGCCCGCAGAGTGTGGCGAGGGTCCTGAATACACCACTTCGAAGCGGCCTGGTAAGACAAGCGCCAAGAGCCGCCGTCGTAAAGACCGCGACAACACCGCCCACCGCGACAGCAAGCAGCGCAACCGCAACCGTCGCTCGCCCGAGGAAGGGAAGGCGCAGGATACGCAAGGCAATGGGCAGAAGCAGCAAGGGAATGGTCAGAAAAAGCGGAATGGTCAAGCTGCCAATGGCCAGTCGACCGACGCCAACAGCCAGTCTGCTGCAACCAATGGTCAGCAGAAGAATAACCGCCGTCATGGTCACCGCCGCAATGCCAATACAGCTGCCACGCCCAACAATCCGGCAAACGCCAACAACGCTACATCAGATACGCCTCAGGAGAAGGCACGCCGTCAGCGCAGCCGCCACAAGTTCGCCGACAAGCAGCGTGGTCAGCAGTCACATGCCGGTGCCCCGCAGGCAAAGGGCAAAGGACAGCAGAAGAGCGCCGCAGCACCCGCTGAGACAAAGAGCGGCATCTCCAACATCCTCAAGCACCCCCTGCGCTGGATTCGGTCGCTGGGAAAGAAATAGCAGGTCGCTGAAGCAGCAACAGCAACCGCTGAAATAAGTAATCAGCATACATCTCTAAATCTTAATAATTATGGTAAAGGAAAAGAATTCAAACCTCTCCGAGTGCACGACCATCGTTGTCGGAGGGGATTTGACGGGCGACGGCTCACGCATCTACGCCCGCTCTGAGGACTTCGACGCAATGCGTTGCAAGAACTGGCTCGTCTTCGAAGAGACCGAGAATGGTCCTGAGGAATTTGTCGCCGACGACAGCGCTTTCCGTTGCCCGTTGCCAAAGCACCGTCTGGGCTACACCGCCCTACCCGACTATCAGTATCACCACGAATGGGGAAGTGCAGGCTTCAACAGTGCCGGCGTGGGCGAGAGCTCTACCGAGACCATCTTCAGTTCGGAGAAAGCACTGCAGTTCGACCCCTACGTAGCCAATGGTTTGGCCGAGAATTGCACCTACAACACGGTACTGCCCTATATCCACACGGCGCGTGAGGGCGTCGAGCGTTTAGGCGCTATGATTGAGAAATATGGTTCGGCCGAGGGCTTCGGTATCGGTTTCATCGACAACAAGGAAACATGGTACCTCGAGAACGCCTGCGGTCACCATTGGCTGGCCTGCCGCATTCCCAACGACAAGTATTTCGTCACCGGCAACCAGAGCCGTTTCCGCGACTATGACCCCGACGACACGGAGAATTACCTTGCCGACAAGGACCTGCTGACGTTTGCCGAGAAGAACGGACTGTGGGATCCCAAGGCCGGTAAGTTCGACTTCCACACGGCTTATTCCAAGGACGACATCGCCGACCACACCTACAACTACACCCGCGTATGGGGCTTGCAGGGGCTGTTCACACCTTCCATGAAGCAGGATGTCAACGTCAACAATTTCCCCGTCTACGCTAAGCCTGACAGCGGTCATATCGGCATCGCCGAACTGCGTCGCGCCTTCCGTTTCCACTACGACGGCACCGACCACGACCCCTATCTCCACAACAACGGTCACGAGCCTTGGCGCCCGGTGTCTATCTTCCGCACCACGCAGACCCATCTGATGCAGGTGCGTCCTTGGCTCCCCGACGCCATCGGCCACATCACCTACGTGGCCAACGGTATGGCCGACCTCGGTGTCTTCCTGCCTATCTATCAGGGTATTCGCCATTTCCCGAAGGCTTACAGCATCGGCGACAACCACTGCTCCGACGACTCAGCATATTGGAAATTCCGTAAGGTGATGACGCTGGCCATGACCAACTACAACGCCTATGCCCCTCTGGTGAAGGAGACCTATGCTAAGCTCGAGGCAGAGAACGACCAGCGGCAGCGCGAGTTCGAGGCCAAGTACCTGAAACTGTATAAGGATAAGCCCATGGAGGCTGCCGACATGCTGCAGAACTTCAGCGACCAGTTGCTCAACCATGCCCTCGAGGTGGCCGACCAGCTGACGCTCGAACTCTTCACCCGCCTCACGCAAGACACCATGAAGAACTACATGTTCCACGGTGCATAAGCCTGAAGCAAACGACACTACGATGTAATTCAAGCTGACGTCTGCGAGAGGATTGCAGCCTACAGCCGACAATAAGAAAACCCGCCCGATGACATCCAAGATGATGTGCGTCGGGCGGGTTATTTAATGTAATCTACTTAACTGATTACTTCACCGAGAACTTATAAGCCAAATGGCTGTAGTACTTCTCACCGGGCTTCAGATAAGGATTGGAATGCTCCCAGCCCTTTGTCTTAGCCACAATCTTCGTAGGTGAGTCAGGATACTTCTGGCTCTCGAAGCAGACGCTGACGTGCTTCGGGTACTTCACACCATGCTTGCAGGCGATGCCCGTGCCTTGGAAGTTACCCGTATAAACCTGAATACCAGGCTCATTGGTATAGACTTCCATCAAGATACCGGTCGTCGGCGAGTAAAGGCTTGCGGCAACTTCCTTGTCATTGCCCTTGCCATCCTTAAACGTGTTGAGGCACCAGTTGTGGTCGTAGCCTCCGGCATTCTTGATTTGATCAAACTTCGTGTCATTGATGTACTTACCAATGGCGTGCGCCTTGCGGAAATCCATCGGTGTACCATCCACCGGCTTGATCTCACCCGTTGGAATATACTTGGCATCCGATGGCGTGAACTTGTCGGCATTGATATACATTTCCTCGTTGTCGCATACTGTGGTGAGGTCGCCATTAAGGTTGAAGTAAGAGTGGTTGGTCATATTGACGACGGTCTCCTTGTCAGTAGTAGCGCGGAAGACGATGTCAAGCGTGTTGTCACTCTTCACCGTATAAGTTGCCGTAGCCTTCACCGTACCGGGGAAGCCATTGTCTCCGTCGGGCGACGTGAGGGCAAAGGTGACCGAAGAGTCGGTACGCTGTGTGATGTCATATACCTTATGCTGCCAACCCGTATTGGCACCGCCATGAAGACAGTTACCGTTGTCGTTAGGTGTCAGCTGATAGGTCTTACCGCCCACCACGAGCTTCGCGTCCTTGATGCGGTTGGCATAGCGACCCACCGAAGCACCATAGTCGGAAGCATATTTGACGGTATCGGCATACTGATGAATATTGTCATACGAGCAGACAACATCCGTCGGCTTACCGTTCTTGTCCTTCACCGTAATAGAAACGATGCGGCCGCCATAATTCGTCAGACAGACCTCCATTCCATTCTTGTTGGTTAAGGTGACCAACTCGGTTTTCTTGCCGTTGATGGTCGAGTCGAAGTCGGCAGGATTCAAACCTGAGAGCGTTTTAGAACCGTCAGTTTGACCACCGCCCTTGCAAGCGGCAAGCAGCAGGATGCATCCTGACAACAGTAACAATGCTTTTTTCATAGCTTTAACAGTTAACATTTATGATTGATTGGTTTCACACTGCAAAATAAACACTTTCTTTTTATAGAAACACTAAAACGGGGGAGAATATTTTGTCAACAATGAAAAAAACTGTATCTTTGCCCATGATAATAAGGTAAAAAGCATGCAAAAACGTCTGTTCCTCATTCTTATGCTGTCGGTCCTTTTCCTGTTGCCGACGCACGCCGTGTTAAAGGAGCGCAACATCGAAGGCACGCTCGCCATGCTGCGTATCGAACTCACAGAGCAGCATCATAGGCTTGAACGCCAATCGAGCCTCATGAAAAAGCAACGCATGGAGGTGATGATCGACCTCATCACAGCCATGAACCGCAGTCAGCAAAATGCCATGATGCTTTACTCCCAGAAGAACGGATATGTTTTCGACCTGACCTACGCCTGCCATGAGGCCACCGAACAATACCACAACTTCAAGACCAATGTGGCACCCTTCCGCACCTATGTGCAGAATGCCGACGGTGAGATTGCACGCTACGACAGCCTTATCAACGACCTTAGCTCGATGTACATCCAGGCACTGCCCGAGAAATCGAAGATTGACCGCAATGTCTGCCTCACGCTCGCTGTCAACATCCGCCGCACGCTCAACTACAACCGGCAACAGATGAAGCAGTACATCGATATGTACAATATGACGGAAAGCCGACTGAAAAACCTCAACGACTATGCCATCAAACGGTATGGCGACATCCAGGCTTCCATCTTCACCAACGGCAACGCCGACTATCTGAAGATACTCATGAACCTCAACCACGAGGTGAAGGAGACCACCGAGACGGTCATCGACAAATACCGACCGCAAAAGAAATACATGTCTGACTGGGATAGCCGCGTCATCCTGGGCCTGGCTGTCGTACTGCTGATCATCGGTGTCTTGGCCGCAGCAGCCAGTTATTTCGTCATCGGCTTTATTGTCACCAAACTCCTCAAGTTAAATAAAGCCGACTTTATCCTCAAATGGCTCTTTGGCCAAGAGCGCAACAAGGAAGCTAAAGAGGATTTCAAGGCGAAGCGCTTCTGCATCATCCTCACGTTCACGGTCATCTCCTTCGCCATCATCCTCGGCATCGTACGCGTGAGCTGGAGCCAGAACTTCATCATCATGGCTTGCGGACTACTTGTGGAATACGCCTGGCTGATGGGTGTCATCTTGCTTTCATTGCTCATCCGCCTCAACGGTGATCAGATACGACACGGCTTCCGCATCTATTCGCCCATCATGGCGATGTGTTTCATCGTCATTTCCTTCCGCATCATCCTCATCCCCAATGATCTGGTTGAGCTCATCTTCCCACCCATTCTGATTGCCTGCACCATCTGGCAATGGCTGACCATCCGGCGCAACAAAGCCACGTTGCCCTCAAGCGATGTGTTCTACGCCTACGTCTCGCTCATTGCCTTCCTCGCCAGTGATGTTGCCTCATTCATTGGTTACACACTGCTTTCGGTCGAGATGCTCATCTGGTGGACCATGCAGCTCACCTGTATCCTCACCATCACCTGCGTCTCCACGATGCTTAAGAAATACGGCAACAACCCGAAGCGACAGTACCTCAGTGGCGACGCCCCCATCAGCCGTACGTGGCTCTTCCAACTCGTTTATACGGCCGTATTGCCTATACTCGGCGCCCTGTCAATTCTGATTTCCATCTATTGGGCAGCTGACGTGTTCAACCTCAGCGACACCTGTTGGATGATCTTCAACACGCCGCTCGTTAAGTCAACGAAGATTACCTTCAGCATCATCAGCGCCGTGCAGGCAGTGGTGTTGTTCTTCTTTTTCCACTATGTCAACAAGGTTTCCATACAGGCGCTGCATGCCCATCTGATGAACCGTGAACGGCGCAAGGCAGCCGAAGAGAAGCGGAAGCCAAGTCCGCAGGTCGTCACGAGTCGCATCGCCATGTGGAAGAACTTCATCCAGGTGTTCATCTGGGGCTTGTGGATTCTCATCACGCTCGCCATCTTCAACATCGACAACTCCTGGATCGTTGCCATCTCTGCAGGTCTGTCCACTGGTATCGGTTTCGCTATGAAGGATATCCTCGAGAACATCTACTACGGCATCTCACTGATGGCCGGCCGCATCAAGGTAGGCGACTACATCTCAATTGAGGGCACACGCGGCACCGTCACGAGCATCTCTTACACTTCCACGACGCTTGAGGCGCTCGACGGCTCGGTCATCGCCTTCCAAAACGCGCAGCTCTTTACGAAGAACTACAAGAACCTGACGCGCAACCACGGCAACGAGCTTGCCATCATACCCGTCGGCGTGGCCTACGGCTCCAAGGTGCCGCAGGTGAAGGAGGTCATCAGCAACGCCGTCGAGAGCATCAACAAGACCAACTACATCAAGTTCATCAAAGTCATATTCACCGGCTTCGGCGACAACTCCATCGACTTCAAGATCCTCGCATGGGTGGACTCCCGCAAGCAGGTCTATGCCGAGAGCGATATCCTTGAGGTGGTTTATAACGCGCTCAACGATGCCAACATCGAGATTCCTTACCCGCAGCGCGACGTGCATATCGTCTCCGACACCGCCCATCAGGTGCAGCATGCCGACTCACTGGACGAGGCTGAGAAAATGATCTTTAAAGACAAGAAATCATGACAACCGCCATACAACAACCGCTTTTCATCGCAGGGCCCTGCGTCATTGAGTCACAGGCACTGCTCGACACCGTCGCCACCGAACTGGTAGCCATAAACAAGGCCTTAGGCACCGACATCATCTTCAAGGCTTCGTTCGACAAGGCCAACCGCACATCTATCCACTCCTTCCGCGGTCCGGGCCTCGAGAAAGGACTACAGATGCTGGCCGACATCAAGGCAAAATACCAGTTGCGCATCACCACCGACATCCATGAGTCGTGGCAGGCCCAACCTGCGGGTGAGGTATGCGATGTGTTGCAGATTCCCGCCTTCCTCTGTCGCCAGACCGATCTGCTCGTCGCAGCAGCCAAGACCGGCCGCGTGGTCAACATCAAGAAAGCGCAGTTCCTCTCCGGCCGCGACATGCGCTACCCCGTGGAGAAGGCATTGGACAGCGGCGCCAAGGAGGTATGGCTCACCGAGCGCGGCAACTGCTTCGGCTACAACAACCTCGTCGTCGACTTCCGCAACATCCCCGACATGAAGGAGATAGTGCCGACGGTCATCATGGACTGCACCCACAGCGTACAGCGCCCTTCGGCCGGCGACGGCAAGACAGTGGGCGACCGTAAGTTCGTGCCCGCTATGGCCTTAGCCGCTAAGGCATTCGGCGCCACCGGCTACTTCTTCGAGGTTCATCCCGATCCTGACAAAGGCCTGTCAGATGCCGCCAACATGCTGGAGTTGAACAAGCTCCGCCCTCTCATCGAACAACTCATCAAATAATCGATATTCACTGTTATGGATTCCACCAACGGTCAACATAAGAAAACCGAACCGAAACTGTCAGCCGAAGAAAGGCTCCAACACTCTCAGGACTATGGCAAGAAATGCATCCGTGAGGAGGCGCAGGCCTTGCTCGACCTCATTCCTCAGATAGACGACAACTTCGAGCGCGCCGTCTCGTTGATGTTCCACTGCCACGGCAAGATTATCGTCACGGGTGTGGGCAAGAGCGGCAACATCGGTGCGAAGATTGCGGCAACACTGGCCTCAACGGGTACGCCGGCCTTTTTCATCAGTCCGCTCGACGCCTATCACGGCGACCTCGGCGCAATGACGTCTGACGATGTCGTGCTTGCCATCAGCAACTCGGGTCAGACCGACGAACTGCTGCGTTTCATCCCCATCCTGCTCCACATGCAGGTGCCCATCATCGGCATGAGCCGCAACCCTCAGTCATTATTGGCCAAATACTCCACAGTACACCTGAAAGTATTCGTCGATCACGAGGCCTGCCCGCTCAACCTTGCACCGACATCCTCGACAACGGCTGCTTTGGCCATGGGCGACGCCTTGGCAGTGGCACTCATGCAGGTGCGCGACTTCCGGCCACGCGACTTCGCCCAGTTCCATCCGGGTGGTGAGCTCGGTAAGCGGTTGCTGACGCAGGCCAGCGACGTCATGCGCACCGACGACCTGCCCATCGTTCCGAGCGACATGCACTTAGGGCAGGCCATCATCGAGGTGTCGAAAGGCAAGCTCGGCCTCGGCGTATCGCTCGACGACGACCATCGCGTCATCGGCATCATCACCGACGGCGATATCCGCAGGGCCATGGAGCGTTGGCAGGCACAGTTCTTCGACCACACCGTCTCCGACATCATGACGCGCGAACCCAAACGCGTCACACCGACAACCAAGGTGATGGAGATACAGCGCCTCATGCACCGCTATAAGATTCACTCCGTCCTCGTCTGCGACAACGAGCGCCATCTCTTGGGCATCGTCGACAGCTACGCCTCGTCAATGCTGAACCAGTAAGACCAGCGCTGAACTCGTGAGGCTGATGCCGACCCATTAATATAAAGGATTGATTTTCAGGAATGCACAAAAGGATTATCCGACTGTTTGGTCTGTGGCTGCTGATGGCCGTCATGGCGATGCCGACCCTGCTGCGGGCGCAGACCAGCGACTCTCTCATCGTAAACCATCTCAGGGAATGCGGCATATCGTTTTCCCACGACAACTCCGTGACGCTGCTGATGAACGGACAGGAGAAGTTCGACGATCTCTTCAAGGCCATCGACCAGGCCCGCAGTAGCATCCACATGGAATATTTCAATTTCCGCAACGATTCCATCAACCGCGTGCTCATGTCACACCTCGCGCCGAAAGTGAAGCAAGGGGTGGAGGTGCGTCTGCTGTTCGACGCCTTCGGCAACTCGTCCAACAACAGTCCGATGCGTAAGGCCGACATCAAGCGCATCCGTGACCTTGGCATCGAAATCTATGAGTTCGACCCCATCCGCTTTCCCTGGGTCAACCACGTCTTCAGCCGCGACCACCGCAAGATAGTGGTCATCGACGGCCAGATTGCCTACACCGGTGGCATGAACGTGGCCGACTACTACATCAACGGCACTAAGCAGGTGGGGTCGTGGCATGACATGCACTGCCGCATTCAAGGCACTGAGGTCAACACGCTGCAAAGTATTTTCCTGAAGATATGGAATAAGGTGTCGAAGCAGAATGTTCATGGTGCAAAGTATTTCCGCGGCCTCGGTCACGACGACTATTTCCATGGCCTGAAGCCGGACACCTGCTGCACGGCGGGACATAAGATGGTGGGCATCATCAACCGCGAGCCGCGCACATCCAACAAGATTATCCGCGAGTTCTATACCAATGCCATACGCTATGCAAAGGACAGCATCAAACTTATCAACCCTTACTTCACGCTCAACCATGCGCTGAAGAAAGCCTTGCGCGATGCCGCCAAACGTGGCGTGAAGGTGGAGATCATGCTTTCGGTAAAGAGCGACATTCCATTGACGCCGGACTGCGGTTTCTACAATGCCCATAAACTCATGAAGCACGGGTGCACAGTGTGGCTTTATAAACCGGGCTTCCATCATACGAAAATCATCATGGTCGATGGCCGTTTCTGCACCGTCGGCTCGGCCAACCTCAATGCGCGCAGCCTCTCGTGGGACTACGAGGAGAATGCGGTCATCATCGACCCCTGCACCACACGTGAGCTCAACGACTTGTTTGAGCGGCAGAAGCCGGACTCCTTCATCCTCACGCCGGAGTCGTGGAACCAATGGCGCAAGCCCTTGCAGAAGTTCCGCGGCTGGTTCGCCCACCTGCTCACGCCCTTCCTTTAGGTATTAGTGTAGGGGTTCAAAGGCCACTACACTGGCTCAAAGGCTCCAATCATCTCATTTCTCCCCCTCCTTCGGAGGGGGCTGGGGGGGAGGCGACTTCTAATACCCCCTCCTCGCTCACGGTGAAATGGATGTCGTGCCCCATAAACGGCATACCGTATACGCGGGTGGCATCATGCTGGTAATGCGGGCGGGGGTCAAGGGCCAGCACCTTACACAACGCCTGCAGCTCACTTTCCGTGAAAAGAGCCTTCACCGCATCGGGCACATGCACCTTCAACAGACGTGTAGCATGCTGGTCGACGAAGCCCGACCTGGCACCGGCGTGGCAGTCGGCATAGGTCACATAAGGCTTGATGTCGTAGATAGGCGTGCCATCCATCAGGTCGGCGCCGAGAACATGAATGACCGGACCCTTCGGCGTCTCCCATTCGATATGCGACAACCGCACCGATGACAAGCCCAGCGCATTGGGGCGGTAAGGCGACCGTGTGGCGAAGACGCCCATACGCACATTACCGCCGAGAACTGGCGGACGCACCACCGGACTGACGGCCGCATGGCGGTTGGCTGAGAACGCCCAAATCAACCACAGATAATCAAACGCATCGAGGCCGCGTAGGGCATCGGCATTGCGGTAGCCCGGCTCAAAGACAATCGTTCCCTCCAACTCCTCCACGAGGCCGCTCTGCTTGGGCACGCCGAACTTCGAAGTGAACGGGGAGTGGAAACGGGCAATGAGCGTAATCTCCATAAGCCGTCAGAACTTAAATATCGTAAACGTCGCGAGGATAAGGATGGTGGCCAGTTCAATACCACACACCATCGACGGCGTATAGAGCTTACAGCAGTTCGGATGGGGCTTGAAGGTCTCTGTCGTCTTACGCATCGACCAACGGAAGAAGGCGTAGATAATGGTGGCATTGATCCAACCCACGAGGCAACCCAACAGTACATCGCCGACATAATGCACGCCGAGATAGACGCGAGAGTAGCACATCAGGATAGCCCAAGCGGCGAACACCTTTGACAACACGCTCCTTCGGAAGACATAATAGACGAACACAGCCGTACCGAAGCAGTTGGCCGCGTGAGCTGAGGGAAAGCCGTAGCGACCGCCGCGGTAGCCGTCGACGACATGGATGAAAGCCGAGATGGGATTCATCGGATTGGATGGCCGCAGACGCCCGATAAACGGACGGATGAGCGAGGAGCTCACCTGGTCGTTGACCGCCACCAACAGGATGGTCACCGCGAGAAAAGCCACGTTGACGCGCCAGGGGAAGTTGCGCATCATCACGATGAACAGGCTCAGGTAAAGGGGTATCCAAATGAACCTGCCGGTGTATATCATCATGAAGTTGTCCAGGTAGCTGCAATGCATGCCGTTGATAAACAGCGTCGCATTGGTGTCGAGCGTCTGGAGGAAAGTGAGGAGGGTTTGCATGTGAGTTTATGAGTTCGTGAGTTTGTGAGTTGATAAGTTTGTGAGTTTGTGAGTTGATGAGTTCATAAGCTTAGCGCCTCCTTGCAATATCGTCGAAGAGCACTTGGAGGAAGGCCTGACCGTAGGCGAGGTTGTGGCCCCTGCGGGGACCGGCGTCGACCATCACACGACGCTGTTTGTTGTCGAAGATCAGTTGGTTGTCGTCGGTCACCATACCGAAGCCGTCGTTCATCATGAAATAGGCATAATGCCGCACCGTGGGGTCGAAGAGGTCCTTGCTGAACAGCATGTCGCGATGCGTCAGCCCCAACTGCCCCAGCACCGTCGCTGCGATGTCTTGCTGCGAGCCTAAGGTAGCCACCTCACGAGGCTGCACCACCGCACCGCCAGTCCAGATCATCGGAATATGGAAGCGGGTCACCACGTAGTCGGAGATGTCGCTGGGCCATGCTCCGAGGTGGTCGGGCACGAGGATGACGAGGCTGTTGTTCCACCGCCCCGACGCCTTCAGCTGTCTGACGAAGCCGCCCACACACGAGTCGGTATAGGCGAAGGCATTGAGCGTCTTGTCGCTGAGCCGATGATAAGGCACATCAAACGGCTCATGCGAACTGGAGGTCTGTACGACGGTGAACGTCGGCCGCCGCGACTGCTTGGTCTTGAGGTCGGCCTCCACACGGTTGAAGAGCAGATGGTCGGGCACACCCCACTTGCTCAGCCGCGACGACAGGGGGAAGTCCTTGTCCTCGACGATGCGTTGGAAGCCCTGGTTATGGAGGAACGACCGCATATTGGTGAAGTCGGCGTCGCCACCATAATAATATTGCAAATCGTAACCCGCATGGCCGAGATGACCGGCCAACGAGGGCAGCGTCTCGGTCTTACGCGGATATTTCATCAGACTCACAGCTCCGGGAGCAGGGTAGCCGAGGAGAATGGAGACAAGGCCGCGGTCGGTGCGGAATCCGTTGGCATAGAAGCGGTTGAAATAGACGCCCTCTCGCTTGAGACGGTTCAACTCCGGCGTCACACCCTTCACTTGGGTCAGCGTATCGGAGAAACTCTCCATTACAATAAGGTATATGTCGGGCCGTGACTTGGCGTTGATGACCTGCTGATGAACGGAGTCGGTCTTCATGGGGGCATTGAGCTCAGCAAAGAGGCGGTGGGCCCGGCCGTCGTTCATGAAACGGTAGGCATGGGCGAAGTCCTCCTGATGGCTCACGCTCTCCAAGAAGGAGAACAGCGGATTGACAGCCGCATGGTTCAGTGTCTGGTCGGCGCAGAAATACGCCTGACCGGTATTCATCGTCGACACGGTGACGCCTCCGCGGATGAAGAGGAAGAGCAGTCCGTTGAGCAGCAACAGGGGCAGCCACTGCCAGCGGCCGGGGCGCCGATTGAAAGCATCCTTGCCATAGACCATCCACAACGGATGGAAGCAGAGACCGATGACGGCCGACACCACGACGATGGCAACCACACCCAACAGCGCCTGCCACCAGGTGACGCTGGCCATGGCGGCCGACGGCGACGAGGTGATGAAGAACAGCGGGGTGGCGTCGAGGGGAAAATGCCAATAGCCGTAGAGGGCGATGTTGGCGACGAAGGCGACAGCCACGATCAGCGAGGCGATGGCGAACCATACGCGCACCGCCATCATCAGCCAACGGCTGGCGCGCTCACCCGACAAGCCGCGTAGTGGAATGGCGCTCAATAAAAGGATGATGGCGGGAACGGCGGTCAGATAACCGGCTACCGAACAATCGAGCTTCAGCCCATGCCACACCACGGGGACCACATGACGCAGTCCACCGTAGATCATCAAAAAGATTGGTTTCTGAATAGCGAAGAGCAGTGTCCATAGGATGAAGGTGGACACGACCAACCAGCATTTCTTCTTCATTAGCTCAGCAGCGACGCCATTTTATCAAATAAACGGGGCCAGATCATCCCAGAGCGTGGTCTTATTGCCTTTCGTCAACTCAAACCAAGGGGCCTCGTCGCGCAGCGAGATATCGTCGTATTCAAACGGCAGCACCACGGTGTCCTTGCCGTCGGGCATGACGAGTCCCATCTTGCCGTTCTTCTCAGCGATGACGGGCATCGACAGAAGGTCATCAACATAGACGTAGGGCGTGCGCAGGAAGTCGTATTGCGGATGGAGCAGCACGCGCCCGTCGTATTCCACCATACCGTACTTCCCGTCTTGCTCCACAATCTTATGGAAACGGAGGTAGATGCCTTTGAAGCGGTCTACATAGAACGCCATGGTGTCCTTGTCGGCCATCATCTGCTCGAAATAGTCATACGAGTCGCAGAAGTTGGCCATCGACCGTGCGACGAGCATCCGCCAGTCCATATTCTCCACCAGTCGGCGGTTGCGGTCGATATAGCGGGTCATGATATGCTCGCGCTCGGGCACGGGCAACACGTCGAGGCGTTTCTCCACGCTCTCGAGCATCGTCATGGAACCGTGCGCCTTGATATAGCGATGAATCTGTCGACCCATCTCATTGCAGAAGAACTTCTCTATCTGCGTGATCTCTATCTCATCTCTAAATAAGCCATCCATATAGCGAGTCGGTTAAATGTTTCCTAATTGCAAATTTACTAACTCTGCTTCACATGACCAAGCATTTGGTAAGTTTTTTTAATAAGGGCCTCTCCCAGGGTAACTATTCATCCATTTACAAAAAATCAAGAATATAAGGCGCACACGATAATGTCCGTAGGGAACGATAACTTTGGCATCCTAATTTCTATCTCACGCTGATGGCGCTGATTTCACTGATGCAGCATTGTGGCGCAGCGGATAAAGTCCGTGGAGGTATGCAACTTTGGTAGCAGTGTAGTGGCCGGCCTGGTGCCGGCCACCAACCCTTGGTATGGCATTATCCCCGCACATCAGCACAATTATCGTAAGCGCAGTATGGGTTCTCACGCAGATAATGCAGCTCTCACTGATGAAAGTCTCTGTGCTGTCAGCGAAATCTGCGTGAACTAAAAAAGGCGGATGCGCTTACGCAGATCTCGCAGATGGAGATAAGTCCGCAACACCGGCGGCTGGTGGCCGGCACCAGGCCGGCCACTACACTGCCACCAGTGGCGTACATCTCCACAGGGTTTGTCGGGTGCGCCTGGATTTCACAAAGACAGCACAGGTGCTGCATCCCCAAAATCAGCGTAATCGGCGTGAGAAATAAGTTGCGACAGCAAACCATGTACTGTTGGCCCGGTACAGACGCATCCACAGGGTTTATCGGGTGCGCTGAATATAAATGGCTGAATAGATACCTCCCAGGGGGCTACAGATCCACCACCGTTATCCCCGCTCCGCCAAACCGCACATCCTCGTCACGGAAGCTGCTGACGCTGGGCTCAGCCGAGAGGTACTGGCGGATGAGCTGTTGCAGGATGCCGTTGCCCTTACCATGGAGGATACGCACACGCGGCACTCCCATGAGGATGGCATCGTCGATGAAATATCTGACGGCCGTCAGCGCCTCATCGCCACGCATACCGCGCACGTCGAGGTCCTGACGGAAATTCTTCCGATGGTCGTCGATGGTGTCCTGGGTCACATGCGACACGCGGAACGACTGCAGCTTATCGGTCAGCTCATCCATCTTCGTCTTCTTTCCAATGCCCGAAGCACCGACGCCCGCACCGTCACCCGATGCACCATCTGCCGCACCACTGCCCGATGCTCCACCGCTCGTCTGCACGACCAACTGCAACCGGTTGAGCGGCACATTGGTGTGCATATCACCGATGGCGACGACTCCGTTCTTGCCGTTGATGCGCTCGAGGATGCCCTTCGACTGCAGGCCCTTCAGCTGCACCGCATCGCCGACGGCCAACGGACGGTCGACCGACGGCTTCTGAACCGGCGCCTTACCACCCTCGGCGGCTTCCTTCGCGCGCTTGGCTTTGCGCTCGGCTTTGCGGCGTTTGCGGGCCTCAATCTGCTCCACCTTCTTCTGGAAGTCCTCGTCGGTGAGCAGACCGGCGCCCATGCGCTTCGTCTGGTCCTGCCAACTGTCGTCGCTCACCGACTGCTTAAACGTGTCGAGCTCGGCGCGAATCTGGCGGGTGGCCTCCTTCTCGGCCTGCTCCTCCTTGATGGTGCGTATGGCGTTCTCAATGCGTTTGTTGCTCTCGCGCAACAGGTCCTCGGCCTGCTGACGCGCCTTGTCGAGGATGGCCTTACGGTCGCGCGCCACGTCGTTGACGCCCGACTCATACTGGTCGATGCGGCGCTGCAGCTCCTTCTCCTTTTCGTGGATGGTGGCGCGCTTCTGCTCCCAATAGCGCTTGTCGCGCACGATGTCCTGCAGGTAGTTGTCGCTCTGGATATAGTCCGACCCGACGATGTCCGACGCGTGTTTGATGACCTTCTCGGGCAGTCCGATCTTCCGCGCTATCTCAATGGCGAAGCTACTGCCGGGGCGGCCGATGGCCAACTGAAACAGCGGCCGCATCTCATGGCGGTCGTAGAGCATCGCACCGTTGACCACGCCGTCGTGGCTCTTGGCGAAATGCTTCAGATTCTGGTAGTGGGTGGTGATGACGGCCCACGCCTTCTCCTGACAAAACTCCTCCAGCACGCTCTCAGCAATGGCGCCGCCAATCTGCGGCTCAGTGCCGGTGCCCATCTCGTCGATGAGGATGAGCGAACGGTCGGAGGCCTGACGCATCATCACCTTCATATTCATCAGATGCGACGAATAGGTCGAGAGGTCATTCTCCAAGCTCTGCTCGTCGCCGATGTCAATCATCACATCTTTAAACACGCCGCAGCGGCTGCGCGACCACACGGGGATGCTCAGTCCGGTCTGCAGCATATACTGCAGCAGTCCGACGGTCTTCAGACAAACCGACTTACCGCCGGCGTTGGGGCCGGAGATAATCAGCATGCGCTCCTCGGGCTTCAGCATGATGTCGAGGGGCACGATACGGTCTTTCAGGTGGAGCTCAAGCAGCGGATGGCGCGCCCTAATCCAGTCGATGAGGGGCGTGGCCTGCACCTGCGGCTCAAAGGCATCCATCGTCTTGGCCAACCGCGCCTTGGCTTGGATGAAATCGATTTGAGCCAGGAAAGCGAACGAGTCGAGTATCTCACGTACATGGGGCCGGATGCGGGCCGACATCACCGTGAGGATGCGGATGACCTCCTGCCGTTCCTCGGCCTCGAGTTCCCTGACGTGGTTGTTGGCCTCGACGACCTCGGTGGGCTCAATATAGACGGTGCGGCCGGTGGCGCTCTCGTCGTGGACGATGCCCTGTATCTTCCGCTTCATCGACGGCATGACGGGAATGACCAACCGGCCGTCGCGCAGTGTAGGCGTCACGTCTTTATCCACGACGCCGTCGCTCTGGGCCGACCGCAGGATGCGGTTGAGGATGCCGGAGATGGAGCTCTCGGCGGCAGCTAACTCCTTGCGGATGCGGAACAGCTCGGGCGACGCGTTGTCGCGCAGGTGGCCGAACTTATCGATAATCTGGTTGATCTGCTGAACAAGGATGGGGAAGGTTGCCACGCCGTCGGCCAAGTCGTGCAGCGCGGGGTAAAGCCATTTCTTCAATACGGGCAGGTCACCGGCGGCGCCCTCCGCAGCCCCATCGGCCTCGACGCCATCATCCGACGTCTCAATGGCCTCACCTTGGTAAAGGAAGTCGACGAGTGCGTTGATGGTCTCCAACGACCGTTTGATGTCGAACAGCTCCGACTCCTCGAGCCATGTGTTCTGGATGCGCACGCGTTTCAGCGCCTCGCGCATATCGAAGCAGTTGGTCAGCGGAAAGTCAACGTTGCCATCGGCGATGGCCCGCATCTCTCTGATCTGGGCCATCCACTGGTTAATCTGTTCGGCGTCATCGGTGAAAGCCATCTCGTCGACGAGGCTCTTGCCGAGGGTGGAGAGGCATTGGGCCTTCACCATCTCCCGCACCTTGTCAAATCCCAGTTTGTTCTCTATATTCTTTGGATACAGCATGCTGTTTGATTATATCACAAAGGTACAAAGAATAAAACAAACTGCCAACAATTCTCCGTGATTCTTGTATGCTGCCTTAGGATAATCTCCCCCCGATGCCGCAGATCTCGCAGATGTCGGCGTTATTCTTTTTCACGCTGATGACGCAGATCTAGCAGATTACTGTTATACCTTCGATTCCGCAGATTTTTCGGCGCAGCGGATAAAGTCCGTGGAGGTATGCAACCTTGGTAGCAGTGTAGTGGCCGGCCTGGTGCCGGCCACCAACCGCGGAGCGGTTGCGGTGAATAGCCCGGGGATGAGCGAAGCGATTCCCCGGGGGTAGGGATCACCGGTGGGATTATTCATTTTACCGCGGAGCGGTTGCGGTGAATAGCCCGGGGATGAGCGAAGCGATTCCCCGGGGGTAGGGATCACCGGTGGGATTATTCATTTTACCCCGTAGGGGTTGCGGCAAGACATAGCAGTGCGATAGATAATTTGGTAGACCAAAGTTTCTTGGACGATGAATGCCGTATCCGAACCATCGTTTCGCCGGAACCCCTACGGGGTAATATGAATAAGCTCACCGACAAACCTCTCTTCCCCGGGTTTCGCTGACGCTCAACCCCGGGCTATCGTCCGCAACCGCTACGCGGTTGGTATTCCTTCGCTCGCTACGATATTACGGATTAATGATTCTATTTATCAAATACTTATAGACTTGAGTAATTTGAATTATTTTCCCTCAGCACTCTCAGCAGTATAATAATTATTTGATATACAGATAGATGCGGCAGGCCATTGGGCGCTAAAGTCTCCGCAAAACCTCAGCAAAGTCTCAGCAAAGTGGGTTAGACAGAAGTCAGGAAGTCCAGAAGTCAGGAAGACAGAAGTCCGGAAGACAGAAGTCCGGAAGTCAGAAGTCCGGAAGTCAGAAGTCCGGAAGTCAGAAGTCCGGAAGTCCAGTCATTACAATAAGCAGAAGTAGGAGCTACAGAAGTCCAGTCATTACAATAAGCGGAAGTAGGAGCGTCGGCATTCCTGCCGACGAAGCAGCCAGTGTAGTGGCCGGTCTTGTGCCGGCCACCAACCGCATAGCGATAGCTATGGTATCGCGGTGCGATAACTATGGTATCGCGGTGCGATAGCTATGGTATCGCGGTGCGATAGCTATGGTATCGCGGTGCGATAGCTATGGTATCGCGGTGCGATAGCTATGGTATGACGATGCGATAGCTATGGTTTCGCGGTGCGATAGCTATGATGCTGAGACTTTGCTGAGGGTTTGCTGAGGATTTGCTGAGGGTTTGCTGAGGGTTTGCTGAGGGTTTGCAAGGTCTTCTGCGCCTACGCTTGGTTATATCTTTTTGAGTGACAACAAGTTATAACATTGCTGAGACTGCTGAGAGATAAAAACAAAAAATGTAGGAGCGCAGCGGATAAAGTCCGTGGAGGTATGCAACCTTGGTAGCAGTGTAGTGGCCGGCCTGGTGCCGGCCACCAACCCTTGGTATGGCATTTTTCCCACACATCAGCGCTTACGCTGACCTCGCAGATGGAGACACGCCCGCAACACCGGCGGCTGGTGGCCGGCACCAGGCCGGCCACTACACTGTCACCGGTGGCGTACATCACCACGGACTTTATCGGCTGCGCCCTTTTACGCAGCAAGCACAATGCTGCACCAGTGAAATCAGCGCCATCAGCGTGAGATAGAAATTAGGATGCCAAAGTTATCGTCCCCCACAGACATTATCGGGTGCGCCCGATAGGCGCAGCGGATAAAGTCCGTGGAGGTATGCAACCTTGGTAGCAGTGTAGTGGCCGGCCTGGTGCCGGCCACCAACCCTTGGTATGGCATTTTCCCACACATCAGCGCTTACGCTGACCTCGCAGATGGAGACACGCCCGCAACACCGGCGGCTGGTGGCCGGCACCAGGCCGGCCACTACACTGTCACCGGTGGCGTACATCACCACGGACTTTATCGGCTGCGCCCTTTTACGCAGCAAGCACAATGCTGCATCAGTGAAATCAGCGCCATCAGCGTGAGATAGAAATTAGGATGCCAAAGTTATCGTCCCCCACAGACATTATCGGGTGCGCCGATTTTTCTCAATACCGGTGCGCTCCCATCATCCAAGGGTGACAGGAAGAATCTGCGAGATCAAGGGTGGGCAGGAAATCTGCGAGATCTGCGCAGATACCATAGCTATCGCAGTGCCCCACAAATATCCCAGATTTGCAAACGGAGTATTAAATAATCGTTAACAAAACCACCTCATATCCCCACCAATTGCAAACTATACGTTAAAATAATATAATTTCAATAGAGTTTCTTAGCTACACTTTTGTTCATTTAAACATTTAGACCTATATCTGCTTTAAAAACGCATTGCAAATATTACAAAGACGTTACACAGAACACAATAACAGAAAGGACGAGAGCACATAAGGACTACTAAGGTTCGCAGAAGGACTAAGAGAGAAACCTTATCCATAAAGACGCGACAACTATGATGAAATTGGTTAGTATTTTCACCATATTGATGACCACAAGCATTTGTCCCAGCAGCTATGCGGGCAACGCAAAGGTTGAAGACACAATCATCACGATGCGTGTAGATACTTCCATTATTAAAAACAGGCCCGTCAAGCAAGGCAAAACCATCTCGGTGAAGTGCTACACCCCCGAGGAATACGCCAGGAAAACCGGGCGCCCCACCCTCCCTGAAGCCGACTGCGACACCATATATTATATATACCGCGACACCGCCATCGTCAACCGCACCACCCCCGCCAAGCCTGCCGAGCCAGCGGTGGTCATCGACAGCACCGACTGCCATGCCGACGACCAGGTGGCGTGGGCCGTGAAGACCAACCTCCTGTGGGATGCCCTGCTGGCCCCCAATGTCGAGGTGGAGGTTCCCATCGGCCGCCAGCGGCGGTGGACTGTCATGGGCGAGTGGTGGAACCCGTGGTACACGTGGCATCACAACTCGCGTGCCTATCAGGTGCAGCTCTTCGGCGCTGAGCTGCGGCGGTGGAACCACATCCCCGACCGGTGCCACGAGCTGATGACCGGTGCCTTCTGGGGTCTCTATGCGGCCTGGGCGAAATACGACTTGGAATGGAACAGCCGCGGCAACCAGGGTGAGGTGTACAGCCTCGGCGTCACCGCCGGATGGGCCACGCGCATTGCCAAGCGCCTGCACTTAGAGCTGTCGGCATCTATCGGCGGCTTCTACAGCCCCCTGCGCCACTACCATGGCATGTTTGACGACACCCACCTTATCTGGCAGCACAACGACAACATCTTTTATGTAGGGCCCACCAAGCTGAAGGTGTCGCTCGTGTGGATGCTGCCACGCTTAGGGAAGAGGAAAGGAGGGGGACAATGAACCGTCACCTCTCTTTCGGTTGGGCTTGGGCCATGCTCGTGACACTGCTCCTCACCGCCTGCGACCGGCGGCCGTTGGAGGTTATCGTCGAGAGGAACACCCACGTGCGCATCAATGTCGACTGGACTTCCCACTTCGGACAGCGGCCGTCGGGCATGACCGTGAGGCTCTATCCCGCCGACGGCTCGGCGCCGATCACCAACGTCACCAACGATGTCGACGGCATCGACGTGGGACTGACCGCCGGCACCTATTACCTCATGGTGTTCAACCAGACCGAGGATGAGTTCGGCTCGATGACCTTCTCCGACATGCAGCAACACACCGCTGCCGTCGCCCACGCCGCACGTGCCACCCTCCACGGCAACAGCACCTGGGACCAGGGAGTGGCCTACTATGCCGACCCGGAGCCCATCGGCGTGGCCGTAGACACCATCACCATCACACAGGACATGGTGGACAAGGGCATCTCCTTTGAGCGCTACAAGAAGGGCATGACCACGAACCACTACTACGAGGGTGCCGACACCTACACCTACGACGAGGTGGTGCTGCCCATGACCTCCAGGCTCAACATCACCGTCCACATCAAGGGCATCGGCAACATGCGCAGCGTGGCGGGATATATCACCGGCATGGCCGACGGCTTCACCCTCTACAGCGGTCTCCGCCTCAACACCGCCTGCGTGCTGCCCCTCGACACGTGGAAGGGGGCCTACGAGGACAAAGAGGCCAACACGGGTGTCATCACCACCAGCACGGCCACCTTCGGACTGCCCTACGACAAGGTGGTGCTCGACCACCGCGACCCCAAGGACAACCGCATCGTCCTCTGCTTCACCCTCGTCGACGGCACCACACGGCTGTTCGCCTACGACGTGGCACGCTACATCCACTACAGGCAGGTCGACGAGACCCTGCCCCTGCGCGACCGCTATGCCATGAGCCTCGAGCTCGACCTGGTGCTGCAGGCACCGCTCATCGACGAGCCCGTCCTGCCCGACGTGAAGCCCGACAGACAAGGCGACGGCTTCGACGCCGAGGTGCAGCCCTGGGATGACGGCGGCACCATCGACGTGGGCGTATAGCCACATAGACCGGAAGACTTTTATGGAAGAAGACTATAATATAAATAATTAATTCTGAAGAACATGAAACAGAAGTTTTTTATCGGCTCGCTGGCTGTCTTAGCCTTTATGGCCAGCTGCTCGTCAAGCGACGACCTCAATGGAGGAGCCACACAGGAAAACAACATCCCGCTGACCTTCAGCTCATATCTGGGCAAGACAGCTACGTCGCGTGCAGGAGCAACGGGAACCATCACTACTGATGGCGCCGGCAACACCACGTCGTTGCAGACCGAGGGCTTCGGCCTCTTCGCCACCTACACCGACAATGCAGAATACACTGCTGCCACCGGTCCTAACTTCATGTACAACACGAAGGTATCAACTAAAGATTGGACTTACTCTCCTCTCCGCTACTGGCCGAATGAGACGAGTACCACAAATGCTGACGGCAAGGGTGCAACAAGTGAAGGTGTGGACCACCTGACGTTCTTCGCCTATGCACCGTATGTAACTCCGACCGACAACAAAACGGGAGCTATTACAGGTGCTACCGAAGGCATCACCGCCCTGACAGGCAACGCTGCTACTACCGACCCGAAAGTGACGTACGTGGTAGCCGCTACCCCTGAGAAGAGCGTTGACCTGCTCTGGGGTGTCGTACCGGCTGGCACGGAAAAATGGAGCAATGTCACCGGTGCTGATGTAACAGTTACTCCTGGCAAGCCTTACCTCAACCTCATCAAGCCTAATACCGGACAGAAGGTAGCGTTCAACTTCAAGCATGCGCTGGCGAAGTTGGGGCTGAAAGTCGTAGGAGCTTTCGACGCTGTGTCAGGCGGCACGAAAGATGCCAACACAAAGATTACCGTGGCCAGTGTGACAATTGAAGGAAAAGGTTTCAAGAAGACCGCTGTGCTCAACCTCAACAACACCACTGCCGACGCACCGCTGTGGGAAGCTGTCGACGGAGCCGGCAACATCGAGTTGTCTGTTAAGGATGACAATCTGAACAGCAAGATCAAAGACAGCGGCAAGGATGAGGCGCAAACCGTAGACGGTGTCACAGAAACCGCCCAGGATCTGCTCAACTCCGATGCCACCTCTGCTCAGAAGGCTTTCATGATTATCCCATCGTCTGAAACAGACAAGTCGCTCAAGGTGACCATCGACTATTACGTGAACACCACAGATGCCTCGTTGTCAAAAGGCTATTCCCGCGTAGAGAATAAGATTACGAAGACCATCACCGGCTTTGCTCCGGAAGCAGGCAAGAACTACACCTTATTGCTCTCGCTCGGCATGACCAGCGTCAAGGTCTCCGCCACCGTCACCGACTGGGACGATAAGACAACCAGCACGCAGGTTGACCTGCCCATCAACGTAAAGTAGGAGGAACGGCGTCCCGCCGTGCAAGCCTGTATGACGGAAACTCCGTGCAAGCCTCTTATATATTATCATTTATTCAAGTTTCGCATGCTAACAATTACGTATAGCCAAGTGTGCCGCAAGCAGGGGCCGGTCTTGTGCCGGCCCTCAAAAAAATGTTCGACATGTTTTTAAAAGAAGTTGGGACATTATTTTAGGGCCGGCACAAGACCGGCCCCTGCGAAGCGTCGGTAACTTGCGAAACTTGAATCATTTATTCATCACCCGACAATTATGAAAAAGTTATTATTCATCACCGCCTCGGCACTGGCCCTCTTGGCCAGCTGTTCGTCCGAGACCGATTCGACGAGTACAATCTGTCCTAATCCACAGACCGCCTCTGATGCCATTGCCTTTGGCACTTACCTGAGTAAGGGTGCCAACACGCGTGCAGGCGCCACCGGATCCATCAACACCACCGACCAGCTGAAAGCCTCTGCCGGCTTCGGCGTCTTCGCCTACTACACCCAGGCCAACGACTATGATGCCACTAATGACCAGACGCCCAACTGGATGTACAACCAGAAGGTATCGTGGGACAATTCCAAGAACGACTGGATGTATTCACCCTTGAAGTACTGGCCCAACGACAACAACACCGCTGACAAGAGCGGTGCCACGGGCACGACGACGAGCAAGGTGAGCTTCTTCGCCTACGCTCCCTTCACGGGTGACGAGGCAACGGGAAAGCTTACAACACCAGGAACCTCCGGCATCACCGCCTTCTCTGCCAGCGACGCAGCCGGTCACCCCACCGTCACCTACAAGTTGAGTCAGGACGGCCAGCAGGTCGACCTGCTCTGGGGTACGGCTGCCGAGGGCAAGAGCTACGAGACCGTCACGGGTACCAACGTGACCGTGGGCAAGGTGAAAGACGCCCTCGCCCCCACCAACATCAACATCCAGAAGTTGACGACCGGCGGCAAGATCGCGTTCCTCTTCAAGCACGCCCTGGCTAAGTTCGGCGGCTCCAAAGAAACCACGAAGACCAAGCCCGACGGCAAAACAGAGACTGTCACCACGACCAACGGCTTACAGGTGAAGCTTGACATCGACAAAGACGGCGCCATCACCGGCGGCGACAAAGACGAAGCCACGAAGGTGACCATCAAGACCATCGAGATCAAGAATGAGAACAGCACGGGCACGCCTGCGGAGGACCTCAACGGCGACGGCACAGCTGACGACAACGACAAGATCGTAGCCGGCGGCACCTTCGACCTCGCCACGGGCAAGTGGACACCTGGCACCGAATACATCGACATCGACCACACCATCACCTCGCCGGGCAGCACCACCGGCGCCGGCAGCGAGACCGAGCGAAGCTCCGCCACCATCGCCGACGCTCTTGCCGAGCCAAAATCCGTGGCAGATGGTGAAACAGGCTGGAACGCGCTCCCCGATGGTGTGACCACAACGGCGCAGAACGTATATAAAGAGGAGGCCAACCCGCTGGTGTTCATCCCCGGCACGAAGCCTTGCTTCAAGATCACCGTGGAGTATGTGGTGCGCACCAAGGACGCTCACCTGGCCAAGGGCTACACCGAGGCCGTGCAGAAGATCACGCACAACGTGGCGTTCAAGGATGCCGTGGAGTTGAACAAGAAGTATAACCTCCTCATCCACCTCGGCCTCACCAGCGTGAAGTTTGAGGCTACCGTCTCCAACTGGGATCTTGACAGCACTCCTGCTGGCGGCATCGGCACTGAAGACTCTGACGGCGACGGCATAAAAGACGCCACCGACCCCGACTACGACGTCCACGTGCCCATCAACGTGAAGTAATATCCCCACAACCGTTTAACAAGCAAACCTCTCCCTCCCCTCGGGGGAGGGCCCTTGGCTCGCTAAAGAGCCAAGGGAGAAGGGCTTCTATTTATGACACGACAGCACTTCCTCTTCCTTCTCCTCCTCCCCCTGCTCCTGTGGAGCTGCGGGGCGGCTGACACCGGCGCAGACGCGCCGGAGGGAGAGGCTGTCCCTGTCAGGTTCAGCACTTACATCGCGCAAAGCGCGACAACGCGGGCGACCGCCAACGCACCGCTCAGCAACATCACCGACATCGTGTCCCTGCACGCTGTCGGTTTTGGTGTCTTTGGCTACTACGATGACAACAAGCCCTACGACAGCAGCACCGACACACCCAACTTCATGTATAACCAGCAGGTCACGTGGAACAACACCGCCTGGACCTACTCCCCCTTGAAATACTGGCCCAACGAGACCGGCGGCGACGAGAGCGAGGATCGCACCGACCGCCTCAGCTTCTTCGCCTATGCCCCTTATCTGAATAACGACCCGCGCCTCTTCTTCTCGGCCAACAACGCGCAGGGCGACCCCACCGTCACCTACACCACCCCCAACGACCTCGGACAGTGCCTCGACGTGCTTTATGCCACCAAGCCCGACGGCACGTCACCCTACACCGACCTCACCAAGCAGAACGTCGGCCAAAACGTCACGTTCTCCTTTCACCACACCATGTCGCGCCTGAACTTCAACGTGCGGGCAGCCTTCGACGAGATAGCGGCGGGCAACAATGCCAAGGCCGACAGCACACGCATCACCGTGGAGAGCATCACCTTAGAGACCGAAAACAGCGACGCCACCGCCCAGCCGCTCTTCTTCACCCATGGCACGCTCAACCTCCGCACTGGCCTCTGGGCCAACGCCGCCAACAGCTCTGCCGGGACGCCGAAGATTGTCCTCAGCGACAACGCCCTCGGCCCCGACGTGCGCGACCAGGGCGACAAGCGCGTCTATCAGATGCTCGACGACAACAAGAACGTCATCCCCGGCGTGGACAACACCTGGCGGAATGCCGGCAACGGCTACATCACGCTGCTGCCCAACAGCTCCGTCTCCACGGCCACGGCACCCAAACTCAAGGTCACCATCGTCTATTATACCACGAGCGACGACCCGCGCCTCGTGCTCTCCGGCGGACGCACGCGCGTTAAAAGCACCGTCTCCAAGACGCTCAGGGGCTTCATCTTCGAGCGCGGCAAGGCCTACACCATCAACATGCTCATCGGCATGACCTCGGTGAAGTTCACCGTGCAGGTGCAGAACTGGCGCGACCCCATCACCTTCGCCCCCATCGTCGATGACTGGGGAGACGATGGTATCAATATCGACTTTGACAAAATTGACCCATAGCGCAAACGCATGAACAACAGATACAACATCATCCTCGCTTTGGCCTTGCAGCTCATCGTCCTGCTCTTTGGCAGCTGCAGCGACCTGCTCGACACCGGCAACGGTGCCGGCGGCTCCGACCGTGTGCGCTTCGCCCCGGCCGTCAGCGAGATGAACGACCTCCGGCCCACGGCCTCCACACGCGCCATGGCCGCGAAGCACGTCGTCAGGTTCAGCCGAGCCGAGGATATGCCACAGCTCTACCTTCATATCGAGCCTGCGCTTGAGATGGGCGGCGGTAGCCTGCGCCCCGACGGCACGCGCGCACTCTACACCACCGACAACACCATCTCAAAGCTCACCTACACCATCTGTAGGGAGAACGATGCCCCCGGCAAGCCTTTCGTGGTAAAGGGCTTGACCACAAATACAGACAACTGGATTACCGACACCGAGTGGCCCCACGGCTCCGGCCAGAAGTTCAAGGTCTATTCTCTCAGTCCCTTTGACGAGATTGCCCAGAATGCCTCGGTCACCAACGAGGATAAGATTGACTACAACACGCCGCCCGTCTTCGAATATACCATGCCCGACATCGACAGGCAGGTGGATGCCATCTATGCCGAGAGCGACGCCCTCGACCCGGAGGCGTCTCACGCCATCACGATGAACTACCGTCACATCTTCTCCGGCCTTGCCCTGGCTGAGGGTCGTATGATTAACGGTCTGAAGCTCACGAAGGTGGAAATCAAAGGCCTATACGCCAAAGGCACCTGCACGCTAAGCAAGAGCGACATCGCGTGGGCCGTGGATAATACGGTGACGAAAGACTTCACCATCACCAAGGACTACACCACCGTTGGCCAGAACTCAGCCCTCATCACGCCCACCGACCGCGACGAGCTGATGGTCATTCCCCAGACAACGCCCGCCGGCGCCACCGTCACCGTGACCTTTGTGCTGCCCAACGGAACCGAGAAGAAGCTCACGGCCTCCATCGCCGGCAAAACGCTGAAGCCCGGCGTGGTCTATTGGATGCTAATCTCCACATCTGCCCTCAACTGGAAATACACGCTCAACGTGACGCAGAGCGAGATCAACACGCCCTACAACGGCGGCTCGGTGAACCTCATCGTGAACAGCTTCCGCACCTCAGCCAACGGTCAGGGAACGGCCACCACACAGGAGGCCGAGCCCTTCAAGGTGGAATACTCCACCGACGACGGCACCAAGTGGAGCGACACAAAACCCGCATGGCTCACCAGCGTGCCCACCTTCGTCTCCGGCTCGTTGAGCAGCGAGACCTCGGTTGCCTCCAGTGCGCAGACCGCCACGACGCAAAGTCATTCCTCCAACCTACAGGGCAAGACGGCCGTCACCGACTGCGACCTCTCGCTCTACGATGTCAACGGCAAGGAAATCATCGGCGGGTCAAGCACCGCCAACTGCTACGTCATCCACGGTCCCGGCACCTACCGCATCCCCTGCGTCTATGGCAACACGCTGAAGCTCGGACAGTACAACGGCTATGCGGTAGATGGTGAAAAGGAGTCGGGTCAGTCCGAGGCTTTCGTCAATTACATGGGTACCCGCATCTCCAAGAGCAACTATATGTTCTCGCCCTCGCAGGCCGCCGTGCTGTGGCAAAGCACGGTCAGTGCGGTCACCAATGCCTCCGTCACCACGGAGAACGGCATGAGCTACGTCACGTTCACCGTCAGCAAAGACAACCTCCAGCAGGGCAACGCCGTCATTGCCGCCTACGACAATACCAACACCGTGATGTGGAGCTGGCATCTCTGGATCACCGACGCCAAGCTGAAGTCCTCTTCCACCGACTTCCTCACGCAGAACCTCGGATGGGTGAGCGGCAGCGACAGCTACAGCCACTATCCCGCACGCTCCGTGCTGCTGAAGATTTCTCAGACTGACGAGCTGTCAGATGCCGAGCCCGTCATCATCACCGTCAACCAGACCGAGGGCGACGAAGAGGGCAGCACCTCCGGCTCCTGCCTCTACTACCAGTGGGGACGCAAGGACCCGTTCAGGGGAAGCGACATCACGGAGAGCATCAGCGAATTAGTGCAGACAAGAAACGGGGCTCCTATCAAATACTCCATACAAACTCCGTCAAAGCCCATACTGTACTACTATTCGTCTTATTGGGGTACCACCGATGCCTACGACTGGACCAGCGACCACTACAACGTGCTGTGGAACTCACGCTACTCTACGCAGCAGACCAACACGCCCGTTGAGAAGTCGGTCTATGACCCCAGTCCCTACGGTTTCCGTGCGCCAAAAGGTATAAAGACCTACAATGAGATTTTCGCTTCGCTGCCCAACATGGGATATTACAGGCTGGACGTTAGCGAAAATAGCTGGTACGGCTATGGTATCACTGTGTCTCCTTCCTCGACGAAATACTACTGGACCACTCGTGGAGACAATAGCACCTCACCGTGGGTAGGCTACGTGGTTTCCTCCAGCGGCTATAACGGCACGGAACGTTGCTCCAGCCTCCTGCCCATGCGTCCGTACAGCGACTCCGACTCGGGCAAGCCGTTGCAACAGAACAACTGACGCGCATCGTAAAACAAAGCAAACAAGCATAAAGCAAACAAGCATAAAGCCAACAAGCACAAAGTCATGCACCATCAGACCATCCTCTTCCTTGTGTCTGCCACAATGCTCCTCGCAGCATGCAGCCAGGACACGGTCACCGACGGGTTTACCCGGCCGGACGGGCAGCCCGTGGCCTTCGGCTACTATGCAGCGCGCCCCGCCTCGACGCGGGCAACCGACGCACTGCAGGCCACGACGCGGGCGCAGGAAGCGACGTTTGTCGATGGCGTGACCAACCGCACCATTCCCGCCGGACAGCGCGTGGGCATCTTCGGCTTCTACCAGGGGCAGGACAGCTGGACGCCACGGAAGTTCACCGCCGACTTCATGTACAACCAGCCCCTCGTGGCCGGTACGGCCACCGACGTGACGGAGACGGCCGCCGACGGCACCACCACAACCACCGTGGTGCGCTGCGCCCTCAGCTATGAGAGGGAGGCCGACCAGAAATACTGGCCCAACACCCCGGGCGACAAGCTCGCGTTCATCGCCTACTACCCGTGGCTTGAGGTTCCGGCCGACGACAAGCTGGCATCGCTCGACACCTACATCCAGCCCGTCTTCACCAAGGGCGGCGGCATAGGAGCCTTCCGCTTCAAGGTGGCAAGCGACACGAAGGATCAGCTCGACTTCATGGTCTCCGACTCCGTGGTCAACCAGACGAAGCCCAAAATAGGCGACCGCGTGCGCCTCACGTTCCACCACGCCCTCTCGGCCATCACCGCCACCGTGACCAGGGCGCAGAACCTCATCGACGCCGGCGGAAAGATTGCCAACATCCGCTACATCATCAGCGGCGTGCGCAGGCAGGGCACCTGCCGGCCTGCCGTTGACAGCAAAGGCAAGATGACCTTCAGCTGGAGCGACCACGCCACCGATGCCACGTTCACCGCCAACAGCACCACCGAGGCCGTGGAGCGCTACCTGCTCATGATACCGCAGCCCCTCACCTCGGCCAAGCTCACCGTGACCTACGACATCGAGTTCCACGAGACCGGCTCCGACGGCAAAGACTTCGTGTCGTACAGCTACCGCGACAACGTGGCCACTTTCGACCTGAGCAAGACCGCCGGAGGCACCGGCGTCGCCGTATGGCGGGCCGGACTGCGCTACAACTACAACGTGATAGTCAGTCTCACCGGCATCAACTTTGTGCCGTCCATCCGGCAGTGGACCACGGGAACTATGGAGACCGACCTTAACCAATAAATCGCTTTCATCATGCACACAATGCTCAGACATATCCTCACACGCGCAGCCCTGCCGCTGCCGCTCCTCCTGCTCCTCCTGCTCAGCGCATGCGGCGGCAGCGACAGCGGCGACAGTCCCGCGCCCGAGCCTCAGTCCATGGCCATCGGCTTCTCGCCCAAGGTGGCCGAAGCCGTCACCCGCGCGGGCATCCTCTACGACGGCAACAACATCACCACCCTCAACCAGTCCGGCTTCGGCGTGTTCTGCTACTATTCCGGTACCAGCAACTACGCGTCGACCACAGCCCCCAAGGCTGAGGACGTGGTGATGAACAACGTGAAGGTGGCCCGTCCCGACAACAGTTCTGACAACTGGCAGTATTCGCCCAAACGCTTCTGGCCCTCCACCGGCAACAAGCTCTCGTTTTTCGCCTACGCACCCTACATGGGCGATGCCTCGGTGAAGACGGGCGAGGTGCCAAGTGCCACCTACTCGTCCGACGGCAGCAACGGCAACAAGATGGAACTCACCAGCTACACCGGCGACGGTGTGTATTACCCCGCCATCACCTACTACGCCTCCAACACTGTCGGCGAGCAGAACGACCTGCTCTGGGGCACCGACGCGCGCGGCGTGCCAAACGCCAACGCCGATGTCAATGACCATGCCAACGGCTACGTCTATTTCCAGATGTGCCACGCCCTCGCCCGTCTGCAGCTCTACATCACCTCCACCGAGAACTACAGTGCCAATCCCGTGGGAAACCCGCCTTCAGGATGGCGATACTACACCTCCGAGACGCGGCTGTTTGTGAAGAGCGTCACCATCGCCAACCAGTACGGTCAGGGTACGCTCGTGCTGAACAACACCGAAGCCTTCATCCCGCGCTGGGTCAACAAGACAGGCACCGGCGGCACTGACGGCCAGTGGCTCTCGTTCGACCTCACCGGCAACCTCAAGCACGTCATCGACGGCACCCTCACCGACGACCATCTGAAGGCCGACTGGGACAACCACGCGGGTGTGACCAAGGATACCACCGGCCTGCTGACGAACAATGCCGGCGTGCTGGTTATCCCTAAGTTGCGCGAAGATCTGAGTGACAAAATGCCGCACACCTCGTTTACCGTGGTGTCGCAGCGCGTCACGCTGTGGACCAACTATGCCACAGGGGCGACGGTGCTCCGACGGGGCAACAAGATCACACGTACCGCTACGCTGAAGGACGGACAGGACCTGCTGGGCGGACACTCCTACCGCGTCAACCTCAACATCCTGGCCAAATACCTCGACCTCACGCTAAAGGTGCAGCCCTGGACCCTTGAGGAGACGGTGTTAGACGACACCAACAAGCCCGTCACCATCACCGTGCCGGCCGACAAGAAGATTACGTGGCTGCAGACCGAGGGCTACGACATCGACGACCGCGACGAACTGGACAAGGGCCTGGTCTATATCAACTCGCACCATGCCTCGGCCACCTTCCAGATTACCGCGCCGCAGGGCGCCACGTGGTCGGCGAGCCTCGTGCCGGTGAGCGGCCGCGACAACGCCTTTGTCTTCACCGACAAGGACGGCAACATCATCAGCACGCCGTCGGGCGAGGTGGGCGTGGGCGAGAGCCACCTTGGACGCATCTACTTGCGCGCCGCAACGCTCACCACCACCGTGGAGAACCGCGCACTGCTGCGCTTCTATGTCAAGACGGCCGGCGGACAGACCGCCATCGTGCGCAACCTCGTGCCAGAGACCGGCAACAAGTTCACCGAGTACCAGATTGTGCAAAGAATCAACCAGTAGGAGTTAGGAGTTAGAAGTTAGGAATTAGGAATTAGGAGTTATTCGAATTACGAATTTGGAATGAGGAGTTACGAGTTAGGAATTTATGTGAGTTAGGATGATGAGATATCGACTGATAAGATATATGATGGTGGGTCTGTGGATGGCGACGCTGTTAGGCAGCTGCTCCGAGGACCTTTACGACGGCGGTGACCCCGCTGCCGAGAAAGGGTATATCACTCTGCGCTTCACCATGCCGCAAGCCAAGGTACAGGAGACGCGTGCCACCGAGCACGGCGACAACACCCTCAACGAGAACACCATCCGCTTCGTTGACCTTTACTTCTATCCCACCGGCAAGAGCGGCGAGAACGCCGTCCTCGTGGAGGAGAACCATGCCGTGGAGCTCGACCCCACCAGCGACGACACCTACTTTGTCAAGGTGCGCACGAGCCAGGAAATGCTCAATAAGCTCTTTGGCTCCACCACCAACGGCTCGTGCGAGGTGTATGCCATCACCAACAGCAGTCAGACGTCGCCGTCGGCCTCGACCTGTGTTGACTCGCTGCGCCTGCGCGTGCTGCGCCACAACTTCGGCGCCGTGCTAACTCAGGGCTTCTTCATCATGGAGAGCAATCCCGAGCAGCTCGCCACCGTAACCCTCACCGACGGTGCCGCCACCGGCACCATACCCGTGACGCGCGTGGCCTCAAAGCTGCAGATGTATCTCAACGTGCCGGAGACGCTGTAGGTAGAAAACGAGGACCGCTCCGGCTATGCCGTGTGGAAGTCGGACCGCGACCGCATGAGCATCGTGTTCAACAACGGCCTGATGGACTACACCCTCAACGGCAAGGACACGTCGCACCCCGACTCCAGCTTCTACAACTCCATGCAGGTGGATATGCACAATAATTACACCGCCATCACGAAGAACACCATCCAGTACGACTACTCCCACAACCCGTTCTACAGCTATCCCTACAGCTGGAGCGAGACCGACACCCACATACCGACCTTCGTCATCGCCATTCCGTGGCGCAAGCGCAACCCCGACGGAAAGACCTACGGCAACCCGGAGGTCACCTACTATCAGGTGCATGCCAACATGCTCACGGGTAAGTTGCAGAGCAACTACTTCTACCGCATGTACATGAAAATAGAGACGGTGGGTAGTGCCGACAACACCACGCCCGTCGATATCACGCCCAGCGGCTACCGCATACAGCCGTGGGGAGAGGTGAAGGTGAACACACAGAAAGACGTGACGGGCGACCTCTACCGCTACACCTACCTCGTGGTAGATCCCACGAGCGTGGTGCTCAACAACACGTCCACCACCACACTGCACTATTCGAGCAGCTCGGCGCTCACCGCGGACACGAAAATCACCAGCGTGGAATACGACTCCTACGAGACAGCGGGAAAGGTGACGCACCACAAACTCACCGCTGACGAGGTTGCCGCCCTCACTTCCAACAAGTATGAGCTCGACTACACCTCCACGCCCGGCCAAATCAAGTTCACCCACAACGTGGACGACGGCACCTACGCCGCCAAGACCATCACCATCCAGGTGGTCAACACCGACGGCCTCACCGAGCTTGTCACCATCAACCAGTTCCCCGCCATCTACATGAGTACGTTCATCGGCGACAACGCGTTCGTTGACGGGTTCTTTTCACATGTGCAGAATCCGGCCTTGTCGATAGGAGATGCCATCTCCAACAGCTACAGCTCCGGATACTACAACAGTGTGAACTATCTCAAAAGCATGACAACCAGTGGCAACTATCGCTATCAAAGCAATGCGAACGTCACGGTTCCTTACGGCTCCATGGTCAAGGCACTGAGTCAAACCAGTGGCGGCATTGTGAACAATTCCATCACCGAGATAACGGTCACTTCTTTCAACAGCAACAATGGTTTCTACTCAGCCAACGGAGGGACATTTTACTATCAGATTGGAGACCCCAGAGTGAACGCTGACTATCAAAGCAACGACTTGGTACCGTATCTAACAAAACAAGAGTACACGGGCTCTTACTGGGATACCTATTACTTTGACCTCACTCTGACCTCTTGGGGCGACAACGCTGCCAAGATTAAGAAAGCCTCGAACACCAAGACCATTATCGCTCCGCAGTTCTTTGTCTCCTCAGGCTGGAACAGTAGTACGAGCGTCAGCTTTACGAATGCCCAAAAGCGAGCCGCCACCTATCAGGAGGCCGGCTACAGTGCCGGACGGTGGCGACTGCCCACTGAGGCCGAGATTATGTTCATCACCGCCCGACAAAGGGATGGCGTTATCCCAGTGCTTTTCGCTATGGACAATACCTCCTACTATTGGGCAGCCAGCGGTCGGCTCTATCGCAACGGCCAATTCTACAACGCATCGGCAAACAACAATCTTGGCTACATGCGCTTCGTTTACGACACCTGGTACTGGGGCGACAAGGCCGGCGCCGTGAACTCCTACCATCCCGAACCTTAACACGACACCACTATGCGCTACACACCTTATTATATACTGCTCAGCCTCGTGCTGCTCCTTGCCGGATGCTCCGACACGTTCTTTGACTCTAACGGCGGCGCGGAAGTAGCCGACGGCACCCCCGTGGTCATCGACGGCACCTTTGTCTCGCCCCGGAAGTCGGCCGCCACGCGCGCCATGGGCGAGATACCAGACATCACCTCGCTCTACGCCATCGTGTTCGATGAGAACGACCTGCTCTCCGAGATTGTGGCGTGCCAGCCCGGCACCTACGAGAATCCGCAGACAGCTTTCACCCCCGACGGCGGGGCTGACAAGCTCTACCACACGCCGTTCCACGTGGTGCTGCAGTCGTCGTCGAAGCCGCGCGTGGTGCACCTCGTGGCCAACATACAGCCGTCGTCGTATGCCATCACCGACGAGGTGACGCTGCTCAAGAACTTCACCGTGAGCGATGATGCCGACTCCTACTGGCGCCGCATCTCCCTCACCGACGGCATAAAGGCCGATGCGGCAGGCAAGGTGGAAGATACGACGCTGAAGCACTTCAAAAACATCACCCTCGTGCGCAACTTCGCCAAGGTGCATCTCACGGTGGACGCAAGCCTCAGTGACAAGTTCCAGCTGATGGGCTACTACATCTTCAACCAACCAAAGTCGGGTACCGTGGCTCCCTACAACCTCAACGCCACCTACGACTCCAACGACCCCACGGCCGACCGCTTCGCCAAGTATGTGCTTACCGACGACGCTGATGCCGAGAACCCGGTGTCGGCCAACTACTTCAACCTCAACGACGAGCAGCACTACTATGGCTACGAGCCCTCGCCCATGAAGCTCAAGGACAACCCCACGGTGTCGGCCGACGGCAGCACCGACGGGGAGTTTCCCTTCAAAGGTGCCAACGATGTCACCTATATGTATGAGAACACCTACACCAACGGCGCCAAAGACAACCCGTTCATCATACTCAAGGCCAGGTACCGCAGCGACACCAGCAAGGACTGGAGCACCGTGACACCCACCTACTATAAGGCCGACTTCGTCTATACCCTCGACAACGACAAGGACGAGGACGTGCAATACCAATACAACTACAACATCCTGCGCAACCTCAGCTACACGCTCGACATCACCAGCGTGAACGGCGCGGGCCGCAAGACCATCCAGGAGGCCATCAACAACGCCGCCATGAACAACTTCATGATGTCGTCGGAGTCGCAGGACCTGACCAACATCGCCGCTGACCAGGCACGCCTTTACGTCGATTGGACCGACGAGATGTTCACCTCGGGCGGCACGCATCCCCTGAAGGTGAAGTTCATCTACGACAAGACCGACCCCTCCAACTCCATCAGCAACTGGTACAAGGGCGAGTCTGCCGACCACGCCAAATACTATGTCAACGCGAAGCTGGAGAAGCAGGACGACGGTCTGGAACCGTTCATCGACAACATCACCTGGGACACCTCCAAAGGCAGCGGCAACGCCAGCAACGATGACGACGGCTACCGCACGCTGAACATCAAGTTCCTGGACAACCTGCCGACGAACTTCACGCGCCAGAACCTGCTCATCACCTGCTCCTCGGGTCTGCTGCGCCGCGTCACGGTGAGCTATATCCCCGCCTCGAAGATGGTCTATTCACTGTCGAGCGACCCCACGGCACTGCCCACCACTGAGGGCTCCACCGTGACCCTGAACATCACCATCCCCTCCACGCTGTCCGAGAAGCGCTTCCCCCTCCACTTCCACATCCACAGCACCGACAACGTGCTGTACCCCAACGTGCAGGCTGCGGGCTTCGTGGAGATGCCGCTCACGGTGACCCACGACTCGGGCGAGTCGTACTACCACTACAACCGCTACATCACGTGGGACGAATACAACGCCAAGGCCGTTGACACCGGCGGCACCACCAAGACCTTCCCCTGCTGCTTCAAGCTCTACAAAGATGCGTCGAACTATACCGTCACCGTCAGCCCCTCCAATGACGACAAGACCAAGAACTATTTCTCCACATCCACCTCCATCTCCACGAAATAGTGTAGTGGCCGGCCTTGTGCCGGCCACCAGCCGCCGATAGTGAACCTTCATCTGCGAAATCTGCGGAATCTGCGTGAAATAACGCCACCACACATTTCTTCGCCCTCACGCAGATTTCGCTGATCACGCAGATTTCCTGCCCACCCTTGATCTCATCAATACCTGCGGCCCCTCTTATCCTTCGTACTTATCGAGCACCTTATTCATGTGTTCGCGGCCAATGTTGATGATGCGCTCCGACTTGTCGTAATCGAAGCCGCCATAGCGCTTCATCGGCAGGTCGAGGAAGATGTCGGGCGGAGTGAGGCGGAGCTGCAACTGCGCATTCTGGTGAATCATAATGCTCGCCGTGCGGTTGAGCAACGTGTAGTAGTTGAAATTAGGGTCAAAATCCTTGGGCAACAGACGTCGGGCCAAGCGCAGCAACGGCGACGATGCCACACGCTGCTCCTCAGCCATACGCTTCAGCGCCAGCTCACCCTCATAGTCATGACCGCAGACACTCACGCCGACGAGCAGGTCGCCACGGTGGCGCACCACCCGGTTCAATGGAAGCGGATTGGTCGTGCCACCGTCAATCAATATCTTACCCGCCCGGCGTACGGGAGAGAAAAAAGCCGGAAGGGAGATGCTCGCACGGATGGCAGCATAGAGGCTGCCGTGCGTGATAACGACCTCGTGGCCGGTCTCCCAGTCGGTGGCCACAGCGGCGTAAGGAATAGGAAGGGAATCAATCTGTGTATCGGGCACCACACCCATCAGCGTGTCGATGATGCGCTTGCCCCGCACAAGATGGTCGAGCGAGGGGGAGTAGTCGGTCAGCTCACGGATCTTCCGTTTGTCCACCGTCTTCATCCATTCGCGGTAGTCCTCAAGGTGCCCGGTGGCATACATCCCCGCCACCAATGCTCCCATCGACGTACCGGCAATCGAACGGATGTGATAGCCACGCGACTCGAGTGCCTCGATGGCACCGATATGCGCCAGGCCCCGGGCGCCGCCCGACGACAGCACCAGCGCCACATCCTTTTTATTCCCCTTGATGGTCTTGACGACGAAGTCCTTCACCTCGGTGACCATGTCCAACAACAGATTTGTATTCCTTTCTTCCATATTGCAAAGGTAAGATAAATCTTTTATTGGGGCAAGTTAGGTGCAGGATTTTTGGGTCTGCTGCAAAGCAGCATCTTACGAACCAAAGGCTGGAAGGCAACTAAATACGGCGCAGCGGATATTTTCCGTGGGTTGGATGTTAGTCTAATTCACTGGTTACAGATCCGTAGTTGGTTAGGGAGGGCATTGCTCAAGGAAAATAGTTTTTTGAACCAAAACCAGAAAAACCTTAAAAACAAGCTATCGCGATGTAACTTCCAATTCCCAATTACGATTTCTATACACCAAAAACTGCGCCAGCCTGTTTTCAAGGTTTTCCTTGCTGTGATGCAAGCCTGAAGAACGAAGGCTGTTTCACAAAGGGCTCAGCCCTTGCATCACAGCAAGAGGTTTTATTTGTTTTTGTAAAAGAATCGTGTTCATGAGCTCTCTTCTCCAAATACGGGGTTGATTCAATGCGCCTATCCGTGCCACGGGAAATATCCATTGCGCCCTAAATACTGCTTAGTTATTCAAGTTACTCAAGTAGAGTCCAGAAGACAGAAGTCCAGAAGTCCAGAAGACAGAAGTCCAGAAGTCCAGAAGACAGAAGTCCAGAAGACAGAAGTCCAGAAGTCCAGAAGACAGAAGTCCAGAAGACAGAAGTCCAGTCATTACAATAAGCAGAAGTAGGAGCGTCGGCATTCCTGCCGACGAAGCAGCCAGTGTAGTGGCCGGCCTGGTGCCGGCCACCAACCCTTGGTATGGCATTTTTCCCACACATCAGCGCGATTAGCATAAGCGCAGTACAGGTTCTCACGCAGATAAAGCAGATTTTACCGATGCCAGTCTCTGCGCTGTCAGCGAGATTTGCGTGAGCTAAAAAGGCGCGCCCCGCTCTTCGAGATCGTGGAGAAGATGCGGGAGGTGAACTGTGAGATCTACGGCATCTACCTCAGATATATCGCGCCGGAGGACAACTACGACGACATCATCAATCTTCCGCACCACGTATCACAGCGGCATCCCCGGTGAGCACGTACAACCGCGTCGCCCCGTTCTCCCCCTTCGCTGCCCTCACCGGCTACGAGAAAGCCATTGAGGAAGCACGGAAGAAGCATGAAGCGGAGGTGAGGAGGAGGGATGCGCCGGTGGAGCTGTGAGAGCGAAAAGACCTAAATAATCTTAACGATATAGTTCGTAACTTTCTCAGTATCAGCAATTGTTACCTCAAGGTAAGTGTCTTACTTTCAAGTGC
>Ga0256404_1002071_pt1 | contig 45435 bp, 19 predicted proteins | sample RumenRJG_01DNA_FD_185990 | JGI IMG/M metagenome (GOLD analysis project Ga0256404, IMG submission 185990) | Bovine rumen microbial communities from Lethbridge, Alberta, Canada - RJG_01 | ecosystem: Host-associated > Mammals > Digestive system > Stomach > Rumen | place: Canada: Alberta | collected... | reverse complement strand
ATGGTCAGCGCCGTGACCGGCATGATTCCGGAGGGACTCTATCTCCTCGTCACGGTAGCGCTGGCAATGAGTGCCGCCAGGCTTGCGCTCGGCAAGGTCATGCTGCACGACATGCACAGCATCGAGACCCTCGCGCGGGTGGATGTCCTGTGCGTTGACAAGACCGGCACCATCACCAGCAATGTCATGAAGGTGACGGAATTCTTTGACCCTGCAGACCCTTCAGAACCTGAAGCATGTACGAAGGAGAATTCAGCGAAGGGAGAGCCTGCGGCTGTGGCGGAGAGAAAGGATGCCCGGGAACTTCTGGCATCCTATGTCTCGACGGTGCCGGATGCGAACATCACGATGGAGGCAATCCGCGCCGCTGTCCCGAGGAGAGGCACGCTGGAGGGAAGTGAGGTTCAGCCGTTTGACTCGTCGGTCAAGTATTCGGAGGTGCGGCTTTCAGACGGGACTCTCTACAGGCTGGGAGCTCCGGAATATCTGCTTTCAGAGAGGGCGCTTGCACAGAACCAGGCGCTGATCAACCAGAGGGCGATGGAAGGGAAGCGTGTGCTGGCTCTTTCAGAGGGGAGCGGCCAGGAGGCTCGGCCGCTTCTGTTTATTGTACTGGAAAATGAAATCCGGGAGCATGCACAGGAAACGTTTCAGCGCTTCACAGAGGAGGGCGTCCGCGTCGTTGTCATATCCGGGGACAATCCGCTGACCGTATCGAAGGTGGCAGGCAAGGCGGGAATTCCAGACGCAGACCAGTATGTGGATGCAACCAGCCTTGACACGGATCAGAAGCTCCGGGACGCTGTGAATCGGTATGCTGTATTCGGACGCGTAAAGCCGGAACAGAAGAAAGCCCTTGTCGATGCGTTCCGCGCAAAGGGACTTAAGGTGGCGATGACTGGGGACGGCGTCAACGACATCATCGCGATGAAGGCAGCGGACTGCTCCGTCGCGATGGGGAGCGGGAGCGATGCGGCCAGACAGGCGGCGCAGGTCGTCCTGCTGGACTCTGATTTCTCACATATGCATGACATCGTCCTGGAGGGACGGAGGGACATCAACAACATCACGAGATCCGCGATGCTGTTCCTCTACAAGAACATCTTCTCACTCCTTCTGGCGGTATTTTCTATCATCGGGACGTTCATGTATCCGCTCAGACCGACGCAGGTCTCCCTGATATCGACCTTCAACATCGGTCTGCCGGCCTTTCTGCTCGCCCTTGAGCCTAATGAAAAAAAGCAGCGGGGCAGCTTTATCCGGACGACCCTCTTCGGCGCGATGCCGCCTGCGCTGACTTCATTTTTCTCGATTGCGACGATGGTGCTGTTTGCGCAGCTTTTCAACATCTCGCAGGCGGATGTCTCGACCGCCAGCACTTATCTGATGGCACTTGTCGGTTTCCTGATCCTGCTCAGAACCGCGCAGCCGCTGAACAGATGGCGGATTGCCGTGATCGTGGGATGTGTGCTCGGTTTTCTGGTGGCATCAGACTATTTCTCAGGCCTGTTTGAGATGAAGAGCCTGTCTCTCAAGGCTTGGGCGCTGTGCCTGGTCTTTGCGCTGGCACAGGTAACCGTCATGCGCTGGCTGACGCAGCTATTCTCCTGGATCGAGACGCATACGGAAACAAAACGGCGATAGAAGCGACAATAGAAGCAGCAATAGAAGTAACATACAGGGGCTATAGAAGCAGCAAGTGCAATAGAAAAGGGGAAACAGCTATCGCTGTTTCCCCTTTTCTCAATCTTTGAAGATATATGTTACTTGATCTGAGCGATGGTCTCTGCGTCAAAGCCGGAAGAGTGGATGTTCTTGACGGTGCGCAGGACATAGTGCGTTCTGGTCAGCCGGACGCCCGGATAGTCCTTGATCCGGTTGTGGATCTGCTCGAGATGATCAGAGCTCTTGCAGCAGATCTTCAGCATGAAGTCAAACTCGCCGGTCAGATAGTAGCAGGCGATGATGTTCGGATCCTTGTTGATGTGGTCGATGAACTCATCGTTGAATCTGGGGTGTTCCATCCCGACTTCCATGAGAACCGTGATGTCGTTGCCAAGCTTGGAGTCGTCCGTGATCACCGTATAGGATTCGATCAGGCCGGACTTCTCCATCTTCTTGATACGCTCGATGACGGTTGAGACCGAGAGATGGATGCTTTTACTGATATCGGACGCTGTCTGCCGTGCATTTTGTTTGAGTTCAGTCAGAATCTGATAATCCAAATTGTCCATACGTGTACCTCTTCCTTAAATTCTTTCGTATCTTCCATAGAATTTTGGAATTCTTACGATATTATAACATATTATTTTCAGGTGTGGTTGAAAAACATAAAAAAATATTTTACTATTGGGAAAATGTCGCCGCGAATCGTGCTTTCCGTGCGAAAGAAGGCTGAAATTCAGCGGATGACGTGGCTGACATGGACTGCAGATAGAAAGGAACTGATACCAGACATGAGGGAATACAGCATTGCAGTGATTGAAGGGGACGGAATCGGTCCGGAAATTGTCCGGGAGGCGGTGTCTGTCCTGGAGGCTGCAGGAAGAAAATACGGTTTTCATCTGAATCTGACTCCTGTTCTGCTTGGCGGCGCATCAATTGACCGCTACGGCGTCCCGCTCACGCAGGAGACGATTGAGATTGCGAAGAAGTCTGATGCCGTTCTGATGGGATCGATCGGCGGGGACGCAAAGACGTCTCCCTGGTACAGACTGGAGCCTTCCAAACGACCGGAAGCAGGACTGCTCGGCATCCGCAAGGCGCTCGGACTGTTTGCAAACCTCAGGCCGGCGTGGCTGTACGATGAGCTGAAGGGAGCCTGCCCGCTGAAGGAGGAGGCTGCCGACAGAGGCTTTGACCTTCTGATCATGAGAGAGCTGACAGGCGGGCTCTATTTTGGAAAGCGGGAGACAGTGGAGAAGGACGGCGTCCTTGTCGCAACTGATACCCTGACGTACTCCGAGCCGGAGATCAGAAGGATCGCGGTCAAGGCTTTCGAGGTTGCGGGGAAAAGAAGAAAGAAGGTCACACTGGTTGACAAGGCGAACGTCCTGGATTCCTCCAGACTCTGGCGGAAGGTGACGGCGGAGGTTGCAGAGGATTATCCGGATGTCTCACTGGAGAATATGCTGGTGGACAACTGCGCGATGCAGCTTGTGCGGGATCCGTCCCAGTTCGACGTCGTGCTCACGGAGAACATGTTCGGCGATATCCTTTCTGATGAGGCGTCGATGATCACCGGCTCGATCGGTATGCTTCCGAGCGCATCGCTGAACGAAACATCATTCGGCCTCTACGAGCCAAGCCACGGCTCCGCGCCGGACATTGCAGGAAAGGACATCGCGAACCCGCTGGCAACGATCCTGTCGGCAGCAATGATGCTCCGCTATTCGCTCAGCGAGGATGAGGCGGCAGACGCGGTCGAGAACGCCGTCAGAAAGGTTCTGAAGGATGGCTACCGCACCGGCGATATCTACACAGAAGGGACCCGGAAGGTCGGTACCGCCAGGATGGGCAGCCTGGTCGCAGAGAGAGTCTGAGACAACAGAGTCATTTACGAAATATAGAGATATAAAAATATAGAAGGAGAAGAAGCACAATGAAGAGTGACGCAGTCAAGAAAGGCCTTCAGCAGGCACCACATAGATCTCTTTTTAATGCACTTGGCTTTACAGAGGAGGAGATGGAACGTCCGCTCGTCGGGATTGTCAGCTCCTACAATGAGATTGTTCCGGGACACATGAACCTTGACAAGATCGTGGAAGCTGTTAAGGAGGGCGTCCTGATGGCAGGCGGCGTGCCGCGCGTCTTCCCGGCGATTGCTGTCTGCGACGGAATCGCGATGGGACACGAGGGCATGAAGTACTCCCTTGTCACCCGTGACCTGATCGCGGATTCGACCGAGTGCATGGCGAAGGCGCATCAGTTCGATGCACTTGTCATGGTGCCGAACTGCGACAAGAATGTGCCGGGACTTTTAATGGCCGCGGCAAGAGTCAATGTCCCGACCGTCTTCGTTTCCGGCGGCCCGATGCTGGCAGGCCATGTCGGCGGGAGAAAGCGCTCTCTGTCCTCGATGTTCGAGGCAGTCGGAGAGTACAGTGCCGGTCGGATCACAGCAGAGCAGCTGAAGGAATATGAACGCAAGGTCTGCCCGACCTGCGGAAGCTGTTCCGGCATGTACACCGCCAACAGTATGAACTGCCTGACAGAGGCCATCGGGATGGGTCTTCGCGGAAACGGGACGATCCCGGCTGTCATGTCCGACCGCCTGCGCCTTGCAAAGCATGCCGGCATGCAGGTCATGGAGCTGCTGAAAAAGAATATCCGTCCGCGCGACATCATGACAAAGGAAGCCTTCATGAACGCTCTGACGGTCGATATGGCGCTCGGCTGTTCGACAAACACGATGCTTCATCTTCCGGCCATTGCACACGAAGCCGGCGTGGAGCTGAATGTCGATATCGCCAATGAGGTTTCGGAGCATACGCCGAACCTGTGCCATTTGGCACCGGCAGGCCCGACCTACATGGAAGATCTGAACGAGGCAGGCGGTGTCTATGCGGTCATGAAGGAGCTGACGAAGAAAAATCTGCTGAATCTCGACTGCCTGACCTGCACCGGAAAGACGGTCGGCGAGAACATTGCCGATGCGGAGAATCTGAATCCGGAGGTCATCCGCCCGATCGATCATCCGTATTCCGAGACGGGCGGCCTGGCAGCGCTCAAGGGCAACCTGGCGCCGGATTCCGGTATCGTCAAGCGCTCTGCTGTTGTCCCGGAGATGATGGTGCACGAGGGACCTGCCCGCGTCTTTGACTGTGAAGAGGACGCGATCCATGCAATCCTGGGCGGACAGATCCATGAGGGAGATGTGGTGGTCATCCGCTATGAAGGGCCAAAGGGCGGCCCGGGCATGAGAGAGATGCTGAACCCGACCTCCGCTATCGCTGGCATGGGGCTGGGATCGAGTGTCGCGCTGATCACAGACGGACGCTTTTCCGGTGCATCCAGAGGGGCATCCATCGGCCATGTATCGCCTGAGGCGGCTGTCGGCGGTCCGATTGCACTGGTGCATGAGGGGGACCGGATCTTCATCGATATCCCGAATCACAAGCTGGAGCTGAAGGTCTCGGATGAGGAACTTGCAGCGCGCAGGAAGGCCTGGAAGCCAAGAAAGCCGAAGATCACGGACGGATACCTGGTCCGCTACGCGGCGATGGTCACGTCCGGAAACAAGGGCGCGATCCTGAAGACGCCCGGAGCGGAGGACGACGTATGAAACTGAACGGTTCCCAGATCCTGATTGAATGCCTGAAGGAGCAGGGCGTGGATACCGTTTTCGGGTATCCCGGCGGAGCGATTCTGAATGTTTACGACGAGCTTTACCGGCATGCAGACGAGATTCGCCATATCCTGACCTCGCATGAGCAGGGAGCTGCTCATGCGGCGGACGGATATGCAAGGGCGAGCGGGAAGATCGGCGTCTGCTTCGCGACATCCGGACCCGGCGCCACAAATCTTGTCACGGGCATTGCGACAGCCTACATGGACTCTGTCCCGGTTGTTGCGATCACCTGCAATGTCGGCATCAGCCTTCTTGGCAAGGATTCCTTCCAGGAGATCGACATCCAGGGCATCACGATGCCGATCACAAAGCACAATTTCATCGTGAAGGATGTGCGGGATCTGGCGAAGACAATCCGGAGGGCCTTCTTTATCGCGAAGGATGGCCGTCCTGGTCCGGTTCTCGTGGATATCACGAAGAACGCGACAGCAGAGGAGTGTGAATTTACGCCGAAGAAAAGCCAGCCGGTCGTCCCAAGGATCAGTACAATCCACGAGGAAGATCTGAAGGCAGCAGCAGATCTGATTAACGCTGCCAAAAAGCCCGTGATCTTCGTCGGCGGCGGCGCTGTCATTTCCGATGCGCAGAAGGAGCTGAGGGAACTTGTGTGCAGGCTCCAGGCACCCGTCGCCGATACGCTGATGGGGAAGGGCGCCTTCAACGGCAACGACCCGCTCTATCTCGGCATGCTGGGTATGCATGGGACGAAGGTTTCAAACCTGGCTGTCTCCGGCTGCGATCTTCTGCTCGCGATCGGAACCCGGTTCTCGGATCGTGTCATCGGAAATCCGAGGCTTTTTGCAAAGAATGCGAAGATTGTCCAGCTTGATATCGATCCGGCGGAGGTCAACAAGAACATCAAAGTCGATGCCTGTGTGATCGGAGATGTGCGGGAGATTCTGATCCGGCTCAACCCGCTGATCCAACAGGCGGACCATAAGGAATGGATCCGCCACTGTGAGGAGCTTGCGGCGAAATTTCCGCTCCATTACGATGAGGATCGCCTGACCGGTCCGTTCATCATGCAGCAGATTGAGAAGCTGACGGAGGACGACGCGCGCATCGTCACGGAGGTCGGACAGAATCAGATGTGGGCGGCGCAGTACTTCCATTACAAGGAGCCGCATCAGCTCTTCACCTCCGGCGGACTCGGCACGATGGGATACGGACTGGGGGCGTCCCTCGGCGTCAAGTGCGCGATGCCGGACAAGACGGTGGTCAATGTCGCCGGGGATGGCTGCTTCCGCATGAATCTGAATGAGCTGGCGACCGCATCGCGGGCGAATATTCCGGTCATCGAGGTCATCATGAACAATCACGTGCTGGGCATGGTGCATCAGTGGCAGCAGCTTTTCTACAAGGAGCATTATTCGCAGACCATTCTGCGCGACAGCGTGGACTATGTGAAGGTTGCGGAGGCACTCGGCTGTCTGGGCTTCAGGGTCACAAAGCGGGAGGAGTTTGCACCTGCATTTCTCAAGGCAGTCAGATCCGGGAAGCCCTGCGTCATCGACTGCGTGATCGAGGAGAATGACAATGTCTATCCGATGGTTCCCGCCGGGAAGGCGATCTCGGAGGTCTTTGACCAGGATGACATGAAGAAGGACAAGACCCAGTAGCGAATCAAAGCCGCGCTGGCCGTTGAAGGCCGGCGCGGCTTGTCATAGAGAAACCAGAAGCAAGCCTTGCGGTATCACACTGCGTAATCGGCGAAGAAAGAAAAAGAAGAGGGGGAAAAGATATCATGTACAAGTATGCCTGCCTGAATGCGATCAGCCCGAAGGGAACGGACCAGTTTTCAGATGATTATCAGCGGACGGAGGATCTTCAGGAAGCGGATGCGATTCTGGTCCGCAGTGCGAAGATGGCGGATATCGAGCTTTCAGACAGGACGCTGGCTGTCGCCCGTGCCGGGGCAGGTGTCAACAATATCCCGCTCGAGAAATATGCAAAGCAGGGCGTCGTAGTCTTCAATACACCGGGTGCCAATGCCAACAGTGTCAAGGAGCTGGTGCTGGCGGGCATGCTGAACGCCGCCCGCAACATGAGCCAGGGCATCCGGTGGGTGCTCGACAATGAATCTGACGCGAATATCTCCAAGGATATGGAGAAGGCCAAGAAAGCGTTCGTCGGCCACGAGCTCTTTGGAAAGAAGCTCGGCGTCATCGGTCTGGGCGCCATCGGATGCATGGTGGCGAATGCGGCAGTGGAGCTCGGCATGGATGTATACGGATATGATCCGTATCTTTCCACAACGGCTGCCTGGAACATCAGCCGGCAGGTCCGGAACACAAAGAATGTCGATGAGATCTACGAGAACTGCGATTTCATCACGATTCATGTGCCGCTTCTGGATTCTACACGGGAAATGGTCAACGCGGATGCAATTTCGAAGATGAAGGAGGGAGTTGTCTTCCTGAATTTTGCAAGGGACCTTCTTGTCGATGAGGATGCGATGCTCAGGGCCATCGGGGAGGGAAGGGTGTTCCGCTATGTCACCGACTTCCCGAATCAGAAGACAGCCGGAAAAGAGGGTGTCATCGCAACGCCGCATCTGGGCGCCTCCACGGAGGAAGCGGAGGAGAACTGCGCAAAGATGGCAGTTGTCGAGCTGACAGATTTCCTTGAGAATGGCAATATCACGCATTCTGTCAACTATCCGGCCTGCAGCATTGGCGTCTGCAAGGCAAAGCACAGGATTGCCATTTATCACAAGAATATTCCGCAGATGATCAGCCAGATCACACAGGTGCTGTCCTTCACGAACGTGGCAGGCATGTCCAATACCAGCCGTGGCGAATATGCCTACACGCTGGTTGACATCGATGCGGACCTTGAGGAGGAGACCGGGCGGCAGCTGTCGGCCATCGACGGGGTCATCCGTGTAAGAGTCGTGCGCTGACACGGATAGAGTCCCGGATCAGGATGCCGCAGCCGGGAGGGCACAGGTTCGAAGGTGTGGTTGACTAAAAAAATTTACAGAACATCTTTGCGGAGACTGACAGTCTGGTAATTCGTCAGAATGTCTGATGAAGATGCCAAATCTGCTGTCATACTTGTCGGAACCGACCATGAATGATAGAATGTCTTTGTTGGCAATTCAGATTTGGGAGGAGAACTCATGATGAATGAAAAGCTCTACGATGAGATGGACTGGGCCCGGATCGAAGGACTTGTCTATTCCGAGGAGGATGATCCCCACAGTTTTCTCGGCGCGACGAAGACGGAAGAGGGCATTCTGGTTCAGACGTATTGTCCGACAGCGAAGTCTGTGACGGTTCATGTGGCTTCAACAGACAGCAGCTATCCGATGGACATGGAGGACGAGTCGGGATTTTTCGCCGTTCTTCTGCCGGGGAAGAGGATACCGGATTATACACTTGAGGTAGAGTTTACAGACGGGAGTACGCATTCCTTCGCGGATCCTTATAACTTCGAACCCCAGATTCCGGATTCCGTCCTGAAAAAGTTCGCAGCCGGCAACTGTTGGGAGTTGTACCGATATCTCGGCGCGCACCCAATGACCGTGAACGGGACAGACGGTGTGTATTTTGCAGTCTGGGCGCCTCATGCCGTCCGCGTCTCCGTCGTCGGGGACTTCAATCTCTGGGATGGCAGACGGCTCCCGATGAGACGGCTGAAGGACTATGGCATTTTTGAATTGTTTGTTCCGGGGCTGACATCCGGAGCACTTTATAAATATGAGATCAAGGCAAAGCATGGCCTGACGTATTTGAAGAGCGACCCGTTTAGCTTTCAGTCAGAGCTTCGTCCGAATACTGCTTCGATTGTAAAGGAGCTTTCTGCCTACGAGTGGGGAGACCATGCGTGGATGGAGGCGAGAACGGGTTCGGATTCAAAAGCGCAGCCGGTCTCGGTCTATCAGGTCAGTCTGGCAACCTTCAGGGTTCCGGACGGGGAAGGCCATGTTCCTGGATACAGGGAGCTTGCAGAGGATCTGTCCACTTATGTCGCAAAGATGGGATACACGACTGTCGAGCTGTTCCCGCTTCTTGAATACTCCGAGGATGAGACGATGGGTACGAGGCCGGAAGCGTTCTTTGCACCGACCTCCCGTTATGGGAGCAGCGAGGACTTCCGGTACTTTATCGATACACTTCATCAGAAGGGGATCGGCGTGATTCTCGACTGGGACCCCTCTCATTTCAGCAGAGACCTGAACGGACTGAGCGGGTTCGACGGCACGGGGCTTTATGAGTCGGACGATCCGAGGCAGTCGCTCTACAAGCCGGATGGGAGCCTGTACTTCAATCTCAAAAGTCCGCAGGTTCGCAATTTCCTGATCGCCAGTGCTGTTTTCTGGCTGAAGGAATACCACATTGACGGCCTGCAGCTGGCGGATCTGTCCAAACTGCTGTACCTGGACTATGGAAAGACGTACGGCGAGTGGGTGCCGAACATATATGGAGGAAATGAGAACCTGGAGGCTGTGACATTTCTCCGCACGCTGAGCACGGTGACGAAGAAAGAATGTCCGGGGACGATTCTCGCGGCTGAGGATGCATCCGACTGGCCGCAGGAGACCGGAACAGTTTCCGAGGGCGGACTTGGACTGGACTATAAGTGGAACCGCGGCTTCAGAGACGCCTTGATTGAGTATATTCAGCTCGACCCGATTTTCAGAGGACCTCACCATCAGCAGCTGATCTTCAGCATGGTCTATAATTACTCGGAGCAGTTCATGCTGGCACTGTCCTACGAGGATGTGAACGAGAAGTATGGTTCCATGTACTCGAAGGTGCCGGGGCGCAAGCGCTCAAAGTTTGCGAATCTCAGAGCCTGCTACGGATATATGTTCCTGCATCCGGGAAAGAAGCTTCTGGCGATGGGAAACGATATCGGCCAGAAGATGCCGCTGTCTGAAAAGACGGGCGTGGACTGGAGTGCCCTTGACCATGAGGAGAACGTTCAGTTCCAGGGCTATATGGCAGCGCTCCTTGATCTGTACCGCAGCCATCCGGCACTCTACAGTCTGGATTACAGTCCGGAGGGCTTTGAGTGGATTAACAACATCTCCGCGAATGAGAATATGCTGGTCTTTCTGCGCAAGTCGGAGAAAGAGGAGGAGACGCTTCTCTGTGTGGTGAATTTCTCAGCGCTCGCATACGAAGACCACAAGATCGGCGTCCCGTTTGCAGGAAAGTACAAGGAAATCTTCAATTCCGATGACATCGCTTTCGGAGGGGACGGCAACGTCAATCCGCGGGCGAAGAGCTCGAAGGAGGAGGAGTGTGACGAGCTGCCGGATTCGATCCGTGTGCTGGTGCCTCCGATGGGAATCAGCATCTTCTCCTGCACGAAGGTGGAGAAGAAAGCTTCCGGGAACGAGCAGGCGAAGGCAGCTGTGAGGAAGAGACGGACAGCGAAGAAGGCTGCCGGGGCAAAGGCGGCAGAGCCGAAGACAGAGCCGAAGCCGCAGGATAAAGAGGCAAAGGCGGCAGAGCCGAAGACAGAGCAGAAGCCGCAGGATAAAGAGGCAAAGGCGGCAGAGCCGAAGGCAGAAAAAAAGCCGCAGACGAAGGCAACGGGAGCAAGGGCAGGACGCAGGCCGGCTGCCGGGAGAAGAAAGGCTGCGGAGAGAAGCCTCAAGGAGGAGAAAGAATGAAGCAGATTCAGAGCTTCTGTGTGGATCATACGAAACTGAAGAGGGGTGTCTATCTCTCAAGGGAAGACGGAGATGTCAGAACCTGGGATGTGCGGATGAAGGAGCCCAACCACGGCAGCTATCTGTCAAATGGTTCCATCCACACGATGGAGCACCTGTTTGCAACCTATGCGCGCAACAGTCAGTACAAGGACGGCGTGATCTATGTCGGACCGATGGGCTGCCGGACCGGGATGTACTTTCTGACGAGAGGACTGACGGATGCGGAGGTGCTGGACTGTATCGTGAACTCCTTCCGCTTTATGCGGGATTTTGAAGGTGAGATACCGGGTGCGAAGATCGAGGAGTGCGGAAACTACCTGGATCATGACCTTCAGGCCTGCAAAAAGGATGCGGCTGAATACCTCAAGGTACTGGAAAGGCTGACGCCGGAAGATATGAGGTATCAGTATTTCCTGAGTACGGAAGGCGCGTGAAGAAACATAGCAAAGGGGCTGTGCGGCGGATGCTGCGCAGCCCCTTTTTATGATAAAAACAGGCAGAAAATTCGATATGCCTCCAAAATAAATTTCAGATATTGTGTGCTGGCTATACCAATCATGTGCCGAAAGATGTATAATCAAGTCAGCAACATCAACAAAAATCAGTCAGTCTGCTGTTTGGCTTCGTCGAGGTAACTGTACAGCGTGTATTTGGAGATGTTGAAGACCTGGCAGATCTTCGGACCGGACTTGGTAACCAGAAAAGCGCCGCTGTCGTTGAGGAAGCGGATGGCACGGATCTTATCCGTCTTGTCCATGAGGGCAGCCGGTTTGCCGGCAATCCGGATACTTTCCTGGATCAGCGTGTCGAGCAGATCAGAGACATTCGTGGTGATCTGCTGGGGCTCGGATTCCCGGTCAGTGCTGGTATTGAAGGAATGGAGCGCATTCTCCGCGGCAAGGGAGAGGGACAGGTCAGTATTGAGACCGAGGATTCCAACGATGCGGCCGCCGTCATCACGGATGAAGAGGCTGGTCGATTTCAGAATCTTTCCATCGTGGGTTCTGGTCAGATAGGAGAGACGGTCCTGGTGTACTTTGTTTAGTTCTTCCATCGCCTCCGCTGCAATCAGGGAGGAGCCGTCACCGACCTTGCGTCCGGAGATCTGGCCGTTCTCGATGGCGATGATGGTGTGGCTGGGGTCGCCGCCGGTCAGGTCGTGCAGAACGACCTCGCACATTGAACCGTACTGCATGGCAAGCGCCCTGACGAGGCGTTTCCAGTTGTCAAAATTGTAAGGCTGACTCATAAAAAGCTCCATTCTGCCGCAGAATACCGGCGGCGGTTGCAGGTCCATAATGAATAAAAAAGATCGGATTTATTGTAAGGCAGACAGAATGTTTTTTCAATCATAGATGAAACTGCTGCAGCAGAACACCGGATTTGAAGATGAAAAGGAGGAAGGGACGATGCTGATTGTCAAGAATGGCCGTGTGATTACCAGGGACGCAGCGCATCCGTACTATAAGGACGGTGCGGTCGTCATAGACGGGGAGCAGATTCTGGAAGTCGGAACCTGCCCGGATATGGAGAAAAAGTATCCGAAGGCGGAGACCATCGATGCGAAAGGCGGTCTCATCATGCCGGGCTTTATCAATGCCCATACCCATATCTACTCCGGGCTTGCGAGAGGGCTGTCGGTCAAAGGATACAATCCGACGAATTTCTATGAGATCCTCGACGGCATGTGGTGGGCGATCGACCGGAGACTGGATCTCGATCTGACAAGGGCAAGTGCCTACGTGACGATCCTCGAGTGCATCCGTGACGGTGTGACGACGATCTTCGATCACCATGCATCCTTCTGTGAAATCCCGGGTTCTCTGTTTGCGATCAAGGATGTCGCAAAGGAGCTCGGCATGCGTGCCTGCCTCTGCTATGAGGTTTCGGAGCGCGACGGGGAGGAGAAGTGTCTTCAGAGCATCCAGGAGAACGCCGACTTCCTCACATGGTGCGAGAAGGAAAACAGCGACATGATCAAGGCGATGTTCGGCGGCCACGCGCTGTTCACCATCTCTGATCGGACATTTGAGAAGATGGTGGAGGCCAACGACGGCAGGACCGGTTTCCACATCCACGTGGCAGAGGGCATGAATGATGTCTGGGACAGCCTTCAGAATTACGGCACGAGACCGGTCGAACGGCTTCTGAACAACAATATCCTCGGAAAGAAGACGCTGCTCGGCCACTGCATCCATCTGAGCGGCAGCGAGATGGACATCATCCGGGAGACCGGGACGATGGTCGTCAACAATCCGGAATCGAACATGGGCAACGCAGTCGGCTGCGCGCCGGTCCTTCAGATGATGAAGAAGGGCATTCTTGTGGGCATGGGGACAGACGCCTACACGCACGACATGCTCGAGTCTCTGAAGGTCTTCCTGATCATCCAGCGGCACAACGCGGAGATGCCGAATGTCGCCTGGGGCGAGGACATGAAGATGCTCTTTGAGAACAACCGGGAGATCGCAGGCAGGTATTTCAAGAAGCCGGTCGGCATCCTGAAGCCGGGAGCAGCCGCAGACGTCATCGTCATGGACTATGATCCATTTACCCCGATCTCGGATGAGAACATCGATGGCCATCTGCTGTTCGGGATGAACGGACACAATTGCCGGACAACCATCATCAACGGGAAGGTGCTTTACAAGGATCGTGCGTTTGTCGGAATCGACGAAGAGAAGATCAACGCGTTCTCGATGGAGCAGGCGTGCAGGCTCTGGGGGTCCCTGAATGAGACTTCGTATGATCCGAAGGATTATCTGTAACAGATAAAACAAAAAAAGCAAAGTGGGGAACATCAAGCAGGGAGAGCAGGAACAGGAAAACAGGAGGGTTCAGGTTATGAGCGATATCATGCGTCCGATCCCGTTCAGGGATCTTCTGGACTGGGTGCTGACAGAGTACAAGAAGAACAGAAGCATCTTCGGTGTCCGCAAGGTTGTGCAGCGGGACGAGGAGAAGCGGTTCCCGATCTTCGGGCAGACAATTGAGACGGTCTACGGACCGGCGGCAGGGCCGAACACGCAGCTGGCGCAGAACCTGATTGCAGCCTATGCGGGCGGCTCATCCTGGTTTGAGCTCAAGACGGTCCAGAAGATGGACGGACGCGAGCTTGCGAAGTGCGTCCCGAAGCCCTGCATCGAGATGCAGGATGAGGGCTACAACTGCGAGTGGTCGACAGAGCTGACCGTGGAGGAGGCGCTGCACGAGTACATCAAGGCCTGGTTCATCATTCACATCATCGCGAAGGAATTCGATCTGGGCGACCCGGACGGTATCGTCTTCAATATGTCGGTCGGATACGACCTCGACGGCATCCGGCAGCCGAAGGTCAACCACTTTATCGACACCATGATCGACGCGTCAAAGGATGAGGTTTTCCGGGACTGTGTGGAAACTTCCCTTGAGGCGGTCAGGAGCAAAAAGCTCCGCCATGTGACCGTGAGCGATATCCGCCGGATTCCGTCCAAGATCTCGGATTCCGTGACCGAGTCGACTCTGCACGGCTGTCCGCCGTCGGAAATCGAGGCCATCGCCTCCTACATGCTGAAGACAAAGAAGCTGAATACCTTCGTCAAATGCAACCCGACGCTTCTGGGCTACGAGTATGCGCGCAGAACGCTGGACGGACTCGGTTTTGACTATATCGCGTTCGACGATCATCATTTCACGACGGATCTGCAGTGGAAGGACGCAGTCCCGATGCTGGAGCGCCTGCAGGAAGAGGCGGATGAGCTCGGCCTGTCCTTCGGCGTGAAGCTGACGAACACCTTCCCGGTTGACGTGAAGGCGCATGAGCTCCCGAGCGAGGAGATGTATATGTCAGGGCGTGCCCTGTTCCCGCTGACGATCGAGCTGGTCCGCCGGCTTTCGGAACAGTTTAACGGAAAGCTCCGGATCTCCTACTGCGGCGGAGCGGACTATTTCAACATCCATGACCTTGTCTCTGCAGGCGTCTGGCCGGTGACCGTGGCTTCCACGATCCTCAAGCCGGGCGGATATGAGCGGCTGTCGCAGTTCTACGAGGTTCTCTCGGATATTCCGGGCAAGGCATTCACGAAGGTCGATGTCTCTGCTGTCACGAAGCTGGAGAAGAGAGCGCTTGAAAGCGGACGTTATAACAAACCGGTGAAGCCGCTGCCGTCGAGGAAGGTGGAAGAGAGCCTGCCTTTGATGAACTGCTTCCTTTCGCCCTGCACGACATCCTGCCCGATCCACCAGGATATTCCGGCCTACCTGCAGGCGATGGAGGAAGGCCGCCCGTACGATGCCTTCCGGATCATTGTCGAGAAGAACGCCCTTCCGTTCATCACAGGGACGCTCTGCCCGCATACCTGCGCGGACCGGTGCATGCGGAATTACTACGAGGAGGGACTGCATATCCGTGAGGTGAAGCTGCAGGCGGCGGAAAGTGCCTACGACACCTATATGAGCGAGCCGAAGCGGCCGGCACCGAAGGCTTCCGGCAAAAAGGCAGCCGTGATCGGCGCGGGGCCTGCCGGACTGGCGTCTGCCTTCTTCCTTTCAAGAGCCGGCGTCGAGACGGTCGTGTTCGAGAAGAGGCAGGAAGCCGGCGGAATTGTGAAATACGCGATCCCTCATTTCCGGATCGAAGACCGGAGGATTGAGAAGGACGTCAAGCTCTGCCAGAGGTTCGGAGCCCGGATCATCACGGGCAGGGAAATCACAGACCTTGAGCAGCTGAAGAAGGACGGCTTCACGGACTTTGTCCTCGCGACAGGCGCCTGGAAGGGTTCCGCCCCGGTGCTGAAGGAAGGAAAGTCCATGGATGCGCTCGATTTCCTGACAGCCGTCAAGTATGGACAGGATTCGCTGAACCTTGGAAAGGACGTTGTCGTCATCGGCGGCGGCAACACCGCGATGGATGTGGCCAGGGCGGCGGTCCGCCAGAGAGGCGTCCGCACAGTCCGTCTTGTCTACCGCAGAACGAAGCGCTATATGCCGGCGGACGAGGAAGAGCTGAGGATGGCGCTCGAGGATGGCGTGATCTTCGAGGAACTGCTGGCACCGGTCAGCCTGAAGGATGGAACGCTTGTCTGCTCGGTCATGAAGCTCGGCGAGCCCGACGAGAGCGGCAGGAGAAGACCGGTTGACAGCGGCGAGAAGAAACTGCTTCCGGCGGATACGGTGATCACAGCCGTCGGGGAAAGAATCGATACCACCTTGTATGAGAACCTGTCTGTCAGGCTCGATGAGAAGGGACGTCCGGTGGTCGATGAGCATCTTCAGACCTCAAAGCCTCATATCTATGCGGTCGGTGACGGCAGAAGGGGGCCGGCGACGGTCGTTAAGGCCATCGCGGATGCAGCAAGGTGCGCACAGGCCATTGCCGGCGCACATTTTGACCGGTACGAGGAGGAGAATGCCGCAGGAAATGAGGCAGTGCTTCTGAGAAAGAAGGGGCAGCTGACAGCAGCGCTCACGCAGGAGCCCGACCCGAGGTGTCTGGGCTGCGCGACCGTCTGCGAGGTCTGCACGGATGTCTGCCCGAACCGCGCGAATATCGCGATCAAGGTCCCGGGCATGAAGATGGATCAGATTCTTCACATGGACGGGATGTGCAACGAGTGCGGCAACTGCGCGGTCTTCTGCCCGTACAGCGGACGGCCATACAAGGACAAGCTGACGCTGTTCTGGTCGAAGGAGGATATGGACAGCAGCGAGAATCAGGGCTTCCTGGTGCTTGAGGGAACACATGTACGTCTGCGTTTTGCCGGAAAGGTGCAGGAGGTCGATGTGGCTGAAAAGTCCGCTCTGTATGAACCGCTGAGAAAGTTCATACTGGAGGTTATCCGGAATCACAGCTATCTGCTTGCTCCGGGCGCCGGAGAGCGTACGGAAGAGTAACTGAACAGTACAGGATCATGACCGGCTTGCTCTTTTCTGAGCGACCGGTCATGCCGTGCCCGGAGTTTCTGCGAGACACGAAATAATGAAGCAAAGTGGATTTATGAATTGGCAAGAAGGAGCCGACATGGCTGAGCAGTATACATTCACGGTGAATGGAAAACGCGTATCGACATCGAAACAGACGTCGATGCTCCGTTTTCTTCGGGACGAACTTCATCTTCATTCTGTCAAGGATGGGTGCAGTGAGGGCGCCTGCGGGGCCTGCATGATTCTGGTGGACGGGAAACCGACAAGAGCCTGCGTTCTGAAGACGCAGAGAGCTGCCGGGAAGGAAATCGTCACAGTGGAGGGGCTGACAGACCTCGAGAAGGAAGCATATGTCTATGCGTTCGGGGTCAGCGGCTCCGTCCAGTGCGGCTTCTGCACGCCGGGAATGGTCATCAGCGCAGCCGGGCTGCTCAGGCAGAACCCGGATCCGACAGATGAGGAAATCAAGACGGCGATCCGCGGCAACCTCTGCCGCTGTACCGGATACCGGAAGATCATCGAGGGTATCCGTCTCGCGGGAGAGGTGCTCCGGGGCGTGAAGCAGATCGACTACGAGCCGGAACAGGAGGATTACGGGCGTGTCGGGACCAGAACCTTCCGCGTTGACGTGCGCAAGAAGGTGCTTGGAACCGGCAAGTACCCGGATGATATCGAGATTGAGGACGTCTGGCAGAATCTTAACCGCGCCTACGGTCTCGAGGAGGATGTCCCGTACCGCAGGAGAAGCTGTGAGCTCAGCCTGCCGGAGGAGCCGGAGAGGAGCCGGTTGCGGGCCGCTCTGGTGCGCCGGGACGGCAGTATCTATGACGGAACGGCAGAGAACCGGAGCGATGTCTATGGCTTTGATGCGTCCGCCATGGCCTATGCGTCGTGCGTACGGGCGGCATACCCGAGAGCGGTTGTCAGAAAGATCGACCTCTCGGAAGCCAGGAAGGTTCCGGGCGTGATCGGTATTCTGACGGCGGCGGACGTGCCGCACAACAAGGTCGGCCACATCCAGCAGGACTGGGACGTCATGATCGCCGAGGGCGGCACGACGAGGATGGTCGGAGACGCAATCTGCCTGGTCGTTGCGGAAGACCGGGATGCGCTGGAGGCGGCGAAAAAGCTTGTACATGTCGACTATGAGGTGCTCGAGCCGGTGCGGAACATCGACGAGGCCAGACGGCCGGACGCACCGAGGATCCACGAGGAGGGCAATCTCTGCCAGAGCCGGCATGTGACGAGAGGAGATGCCAGACGGGCGCTTCAGGCTTCGAAACACACTGTGACGGAAACCTTCGAGACGCCGTTCACGGAGCATGCGTTTCTGGAGCCGGAGTGCGCGGTGGCCTTTCCTTATAAAAACGGCGTCAAGATCCTTTCGACCGACCAGGGAGCCTACGACACAAGGCGCGAGGTCGCCATCATGTTCGGCTGGAACCCGGACCGGGTTGTTGTCGAGAATCAGCTCATCGGCGGCGGCTTCGGCGGCAAGGAGGACGTCTCCGCCCAGCACATCGCGGCACTCGCAGCCTGGACGTACAAAAGAGCCGTGAAGGTTCATTTTTCCAGACAGGAGTCCATCAATTTCCATCCCAAGCGCCATGCCATGAAGGCAACCTTCACGCTCGGCTGCGACGAGCATGGAAAATTCACCGGACTCGACTGCGAGATCTTCTTTGACACAGGGGCTTATGCCTCCCTCTGCGGTCCGGTTCTGGAGCGTGCCTGCACCCACGCGGTCGGCCCGTACACCTACCAGAACACGGACATCCGCGGGTACGGGTACTATACGAATAATCCGCCGGCCGGCGCATTCCGGGGCTTCGGCGTCACGCAGAGCGAGTTCGCGCTCGAGTGCGTGATCGACCTGCTGGCGAAGAAGGCCGGCCTCTCCCCGTGGGAGATTCGTTTCCGGAATGCAATTGAGCCGGGACTCGTGCTGCCGAACGGGCAGATCGCGGACGGCTCGACAGCCCTCAGGGAGACCCTTCTGGCGGTGCGGGACGTTTTTGAAAAGCATCCGGGGCATGCCGGGATCGCCTGCGCGATGAAAAATGCGGGCGTCGGTGTCGGTCTGCCGGACAAGGGCCGGGCAAAGCTGCAGGTGGAGAAGGGGGACGTCGTCATCTACTCGGCAGCCTCCGATATCGGGCAGGGCTGCCTGACCGTTTTCTGTCAGGACATCGCGGAGATCACCGGCCTTCCGATGTCGCGTATCCGCAATGCAGTCAGCAACACCGAGAATGCCCCGGACTCCGGCACAACCTCCGGGTCGAGGCAGACGCTCCTGACAGGTGAGGCCGTACGGGGCGCCGGCCGGAAGCTGAAGAAGGCTCTGGACGCTGAAGGCGGCGAGCTGTCGAGGCTTGAGGGTCAGTCATTCTCATATGTCTATTTCGAGCCGACCGACAGGCTCGGCGCGGCGAAGCCAAACCCGAAGAGCCACATTGCCTACGCCTATGCGACCAATGTCGCCATCCTCGACGACGAGGGGCGCGTCACAGACATCTACGCCGCCTACGACGCAGGCCGGGTTATCAACCCTCTCTCAATCGAGGGGCAGATTGAGGGCGGTGTCCTGATGTCGATGGGCTATGGGGTGACGGAGGACTTTCCGCTGAAGGACTGCGTCCCGAAGGCCCGGTTCGGAACGCTCGGACTGCTTCGGGCCACCCAGATTCCGGAGATCCATGCAATCATGGTGCACCATGAGCCGGAGGGAGGCGAGATCGAGACAGCCTTCGGGGCGAAGGGCATCGGGGAGATCACGGCCATTCCGGCAGCGCCGGCCATCGCGGGCGCGTACTTTGCGCTGGACGGAAAACTCCGGACGAAGCTTCCGCTGGAGGATACCTACTACCGGAAGAAGCAGAAGGGACCAGAAGGGTCCTGAAGGCATCAAAAGGTTTCCGGAAGGAGATCAGAAGGCATTGACAAGCGATTGAGATATGCTATAGTGGTAGTACCAAACAAAAAGTTTGTTTAAAAAACATATTGTTATATACCGCGTCGGCCTCAGGCCGGAGCGGGAAGATGGAAGATGGAAGATGGAGACGGAGATGGATGAACTGGAAATGCGCTGGGCGATGAACCACATGCCGCCCAGCGGCGACAAGAATCTTCAGATTATGTCTCTGGAGAATGTGGCGAAGGCGAGGGCCTTCCACAGAAGTTTCCCTCAGTACGACGTGACAGCGCTGGCGGATCTTTCGCACATGGCCAGGTACCTCGGACTTGGCGGTCTCTACGTCAAGGACGAGCGGTGGAGATTCGGACTGAACGCCTTCAAGGTGCTCGGGGCTTCCTATGCGATGGGACGCTTCATCGCGAAGGAGATCGGCAAGGATATCTCGGAGGTCAGCTACGACTTTCTGACAAGCCCGGAGCTGGAGAAGGACTTCGGACACGCGACCTTCTTCACCGCGACGGACGGAAACCACGGGCGCGGCGTCGCCTGGGCAGCACACAGGCTGCACCAGAAGGCGGTCGTCCATATGCCGAAGGGTTCCTCAAAGAGCCGCTATGACAACATCGCAAAGGAAGGTGCGACCGTCACGATTGAGGACGTCAACTATGATGACTGTGTCCGGATCGCCGCAAAGGAGGCCTCCGAGACGAAGCACGGTGTCATCGTGCAGGATACCGCCTGGGAGGGATACACGGATATCCCGTCCTGGATCATGCAAGGCTACGGCACCATCTCCAGCGAGGCGGCCGAGCAGCTGAAGGAAGTGGAGGTCAACCGGCCGACCCACGTATTTGTGCAGGCCGGCGTCGGCTCCCTTGCTTCTTCTGTCGTCGGATATTTCACGAATCTGTATCCGCACAACCCGCCAAAGTTCATCATCGTGGAGGCCAGCGCGGCAGCCTGCCTGTACAAGGGCGCCGTGAAGGGAACCGGTGAGCCAGCCGTTGTGAAGGGCGACCTGAAGACGATTATGGCCGGGCTTGCCTGCGGCGAGCCGAACATCATCGGCTGGGACATCCTCAGAAACCATGCGGACTGCTTCATCTCAGCGGTCGACTGGGTGGCCGCGAAGGGCATGCGGATACTCGCCGTGCCGCTCCACGGAGATCCGGTCGTCATATCCGGTGAGTCCGGCGCTGTCGGCATGGGGGCCGTGGCACAGATCATGATGGACGACCGCTTAAAGCCGCTGCGGGATGAGCTGGAGCTTGGAAGCGATTCACAGGTTCTGATCTTCTCGACAGAAGGAAATACCGATCCGGATTATTTCAGAAGGGTCGTCTGGGATGGTGCCTACGGCATCGAGCCAGGTGAAAAACAGTTTGTCGGCCACGGACGGCTGTCCTGACAGGCAGAAGTGTGGTAGAGTGAGTTGAAGATTCAGGAGATGCACGCAGATCGTCTTATGGAGGGTATGTACATGAGTCTCGATTACGAACAGATCAAAAAGGCAGCAGAAGGATACCGCAGCGACCTTTCGCGGTTTCTCAGAGCGATGATTTCCCACCCGAGCGAGAGCACGGAGGAGAAGGAAGTCGTCGCCTGCATCAAGGCAGAGATGGAGAAGGTCGGGTTCGACAAGGTTGAGATCGACGGACTTGGCAACATCATCGGCTGGATGGGCAGACACGGAGACATCGGCGATGACAAGAAGATCATCGCAATCGACAGCCATATCGACACCGTCGGCATCGGCAACCGGGACAACTGGACGAACGATCCGTACGAGGGATATGAGACAGACGACATCATCTATGGAAGAGGCGCTTCCGATCAGGAAGGCGGCATGGCTTCCGCACTCTACGGAACGAAGATCATGAAAGACCTGGATCTGATCCCGGAGGGATACAAGATCATGGTTGTCGGCTCCGTCATGGAGGAGGACTGCGACGGACTGTGCTGGCAGTACATCGTCAACAAGGACAAGATCAGACCGGAGTTCGTCATTTCCACGGAGCCGACGGACGGCGGTGTCTACAGAGGACAGCGCGGCCGCATGGAGATCCGCGTCGATGTGAAGGGTGTCTCATGCCACGGCTCCGCGCCGGAGCGCGGCGACAACGCCATCTACAAGATGGCGGACATCATAAACGACGTCCGTGCCTTGAACAACAACGACTGCACCGACAGCACCGTGATCCGCGGTCTGTCCAAGATGCTCGATCCGAAGTACAATCCTGAGAATTATGAGGATGCAAGATTCCTCGGAAGAGGAACCTGCACGGTTTCCCAGATCTTCTACACGTCCCCGAGCCGCTGTGCTGTCGCGGACAGCTGCGCGATCTCGATCGACCGCCGCATGACGGCAGGAGAGACCTACGAGACCTGCCTGGAGGAAATCCGCAATCTGCCGGCTGTGAAGAAGTATGGCGATGATGTGAAGGTTTCGATGTACATGTACGCCCGCCCGGCATGGACCGGCGAGGTCTACGAGACAGAAGCCTACTTCCCGACCTGGATCAGCAAGGAGAGCGCGGCACATGTCAAGGCGCTCACGGATGCCCACAAGGCCCTGTTCGGCGACAAGAGAATTGCGCCGAAGGGACAGGAGGCGCTCCGCGACCGTCCGCTGACAGACAAATGGACGTTCTCCACGAACGGTGTCTCGATCATGGGCCGCTACGGCATTCCGTGTGTCGGCTTCGGGCCGGGCGCCGAGAGCCAGGCACATGCACCGAATGAGATCACCTGGAAGGATGATCTGGTGAGGGCGGCTGCGCTGTACGCGGCGGCAATCCCGCTGTACCCGACCGAGGAGAAGACTTCCGACATCGAGGAGTACAGAGGCGGAAAGACGAACAACAACATTCTGTAATACAATCTGTAATGGAAATACCGTGCGGCTGCCGGATATCCGTCTGGCAGCCTGCCTGACAGAGGACGAGAGGAGATCATAGCCATGGACGCTGAGCTGAAGCAGTTTATCGGGAAACTGGACACACTTGATTTCAAAAAGATGTACAACGACAACTTCTTCTGGACCTGGGACAAGACGGACGATGAGCTTGCCGCTGTATTTACCGTAGCGGACGCACTGAGACACCTGAGAGAAAACAACATTTCCACCCGAATCTTTGATTCCGGCCTCGGGATCTCGATCTTCCGCGACAACTCGACCAGAACCAGATTCTCATTTGCATCTGCCTGCAATCTGCTGGGACTGACCCCGCAGGATCTGGACGAGAAGAAGAGCCAGATCGCACACGGCGAGACAGTCCGTGAGACCGCCAACATGGTCTCCTTCATGGCGGACGTCATCGGAATCCGCGACGATATGTACATCGGAAAGGGCCATACCTATCAGAAAACGGTCGCGGACGCGGTTGAGAAGGGATACAGGGACGGAATTCTCGAGCAGAAACCGACTCTCGTCAACCTGCAGTGCGATGTCGACCATCCGACGCAGTGCATGGCGGACATGGAGGAGGTCATCCACTACTTCGGAGGAGTCGAGAACCTGAAGGGCAAGAAGCTTGTCATGAGCTGGGCATATTCGCCGAGCTACGGCAAGCCGCTCTCTGTCCCGCAGGGTGTCATCGGCCTGATGACCCGCTTCGGGATGGATGTCGTGCTGGCGCATCCAGACGGATATGACGTGATGCCGGAGACGGAGGAGATCGCGCGCAAGAACGCGGCGAAGAGCGGCGGATCCTTCACCAAGACCAACAACATGGCAGAGGCATTCGAGGGAGCGGACATCGTCTATCCGAAGAGCTGGGCACCGTTTGCAATGATGGAGACCCGCACGAACCTGTACGGAGAGGGCGACTTCGAGGGCATCGACAGGCTTGAGAAGCAGATGCTTGAACACAACAAGGAATATATGGACTGGTGCTGCACCGAGAAGCTCATGAAGACCACGAACAACGGCAAGGCGCTGTATCTGCACTGCCTGCCGGCGGATATCGAAGGCGTCTCCTGCGAGAGAGGCGAGGTCGAGGCACCGGTCTTCAACGCGGCGCTTGATACCCTGTACAAGGAAGCCTCCTACAAGCCGTATATCATCGCGGCGATGATCTTCCTTGCAAAAGAGAAGAATCCGCAGGCAGCGCTGGAGAAGCTGGCGGCAAGAAATATGCCAAGATTCTTCTGCTGATCAGGAGACAGACTGCCCTGGCAGTGCATCATTCTCCCGTCTTTTCCCAGTGGAAAAGGCGGGAGAATCCTTTTTCAGCAATCAGATGATATGAGTGGAAAAGACGAAGTGCTCAAAGGAGCCGGATGCCCGTATTTCGCGATGGCCAGGCTCTGAGAGAAGGGAGAAGGTATGCCAGAAAAGAAAAAGAGAAGAGTGGTCATTGCCCTCGGCGGGAATGCCCTCGGGAAGAATCTGCCCGAACAGATGGTGGCAAGCCACCGGACGGCCAAAGCCATCTGCGACTTGATCGAGGAGGGCTGCGAGGTCGTCATCGCCCATGGCAACGGCCCGCAGGTCGGAATGATCCAGAATGCGATGAATGCGCTGGTCAGGACAGATCCGGAGCGCTATATCACGGTACCGCTGTCTGTCTGCGTTGCAATGAGCCAGGGTTACATCGGCTATGATCTTCAGAACGCGATGCGCGAGGAGATGCTTGACAGGGGAATTGATCTCGGTGTCGCGACGGTGCTGACGCAGATTGAGGTCGACCCTTCTGATCCGGCATTTCAGCATCCAACCAAGCCGATCGGACCGTTTCTGACGAAGGAGGAGGCGGACAAGCTCATCCGCGAGCGTCACTATGATATCGTCGAAGACTCGGGAAGAGGCTACCGCCGTGTGGTCGCGTCCCCGGCCCCAAGGTCGATCATCGAGATCGGTACCATCCGCTCACTCGTCGATACGAACCACGTTGTCATTGCCTGCGGGGGCGGCGGCATCCCGGTTTTCCAGACAGAGGGCCATCACCTGAAGGGCGCGGCGGCTGTCATCGACAAGGACTTTGCGGCGGAGCGGCTCGCCGAGGAAGTTGACGCCGACACCCTGATCATCCTCACAGCGGTCGAGAAGGTCGCAGTCCATTTCGGCAAGCCGGATCAGAAGGATCTGGACCGTCTCACCGTCGAGGAAGCGCAGCGCTACTGCGAAGAGGGGGAGTTTGCGCCGGGCTCTATGCTGCCGAAGGTACAGGCCTGCATGAAGTTCGCAGCCTCAAAGCCGGGAAGAACCGCGCTGATCACACTGCTTGAGAAGGCCAGAGACGGCATCTCCGGAAAAACCGGAACCAGGATCACCGCATAAACAGTAAACACAAATACACATCATGCGCATAAAAACAGCAGCCGCTGTTCCATCTGGAGCGGTGGCTGCTGTTTTTACCAGTCTGTTCTGTTTTCAGTGTTTTACTCCTTTCCAACACTTTACACGGAATTTACAACATAAACCGTTATTTTCACTGCAAGGTTTGAAACCAGTAGCCAAATAAGTAATAAATTAACCGTTTGGGTAATGTTTGTAGATAAATTATTGTTCTTTTAATATACTAAATTTATGTAAATGTCATACCGGGATTTAGCCTGGGATGGATCTGACTCAAATGAGACCCGGCAATGGGATTACAAAAAGGAGGGGAAGCACATGAAAACACAAAGAAAGCGCCTGGCTGCTGTATTGCTTTCGGCAACATTGACGCTGTCAAACCTTGCAGGCATTCTTCCGCAGAGTAGTGTACTTGCAGCGGAAGAAAGTGTGCAGACAGAGATGACGCAGGCAGAATCAGGTTCATCAGAAGCGCAGCAGGCGTCTGCCCCGGCGGAAGCAGCGCAGCCCGCACCTGCTCCGGCGGAAGCAGCACAGCCCGCACCCGCTCCGGCAGAAGCAGCGCAGCCCGCACCTGCCCCGGCGGAAGCATCACAGCCCGCACCTGCTCCGGCGGAAGAACCGGCCGCAGCAGCACCGGCGGAGAGCGTCAGCACTCCGGAACCGGCAGCTGCAGCAGAAACGCCGACAGCTCCGCAGCAGGAGAGCGCTGCACCGGCAGAAAGTCAGTCAGCTCAGCACTCTGCGGAATCTCAGCAGAGTCCATCCACCGGAAAGCCGACGGAGAAAGAAGGACAGACGGCTGGAAAAGCCGAGGCAGTGACAGTCTATTATGGAGCGGCTGAAGGCGGGAGTGTCTCTTCCGCATCGGAAATCGTCCAGGCTTCTTCAGGCGCCAAGGCTGCGGGTTCGGAAGCGAAGGCAGCAGAAGGCTTCGTGTTCAAGAACTGGACAGCGGCAGATGGGACCGTTGTCAGCACCAGTGCATTCTTTGCGCCGCAGATCCCGTCCACAACGAACGGCGGAAACTATACGTATACTGCGCATTTTGAAAAGACAGCGGAAACACCTGCCACAAGAATGGTCACGGTGGAATACGTCGCAGGAAATGGCGGGACGGTAGACCGGAATTCCGAGACGGTTGATGTCCTTTCCGCAGATGCGGCATTGCTGGGTTCTACTGCGACAGCCCAGGAGGGATATCAGTTCGTAGACTGGACCGCATCGGACGATTCCATTGTCAGCAGCAATGCGTCCTTTGTTCCTGCCCTCTCGGCAGATATGCCGGAGAAGACAGTTTACATCGCTAACTTCAAGAAAGCCGATACCATGCCGGCGCAGGATTTTGAAGGATCTGTGTCAGGCGTCCATGTAAATGTTCATGCTGATGAGGGCAGATTCCCGGAAGGCACGACCATGCATCTGGCACCGGTACCCAAGTCCAGCATTCTTAATAATGACAGCGTGCAGGACGCGGTCGGTGAGGACAAGGAAGTTGTCGATGCCATCGCGGTTGACATCACTTTCCAGGACAAGGACGGCAAGGAAATATAGTTATAATATTCGGCGGGCTCCATGCCGTTGTTCTCAAGGCATCGGCTCATTTCGGTACGTAGAAGTCTTCTGTCTTCCGCCTGATCATCCACAATTCCAATACGCATAAGCAAAGACCTCAAGAAATCCATCCAGTTTACTGCAAAAATAATTATAACAAAATCATATGAAAACGAAAAGATGGGTTAAATCCGTCATAAATGGATATAAACTTATGCAATTGCTCCATTATATGGGCCAATACTGTAATTTATATGCACATGCTGTTTCATAAGCGCATATGCTGCATATACGATGCAATGGCTTGTTTAATATGATCCCATCTGTAACATTGCTTATTACTTGAATAAGGGGTATACTGTAGCCGAAAAATGGCGAGACTTCTTTGCTTTATGAAGGGAGTAGTTAGTATGGAAAAGATTAAAAAAAGCGGACACGTGCGAAAGAATATTAACCGCATTGTCTCGCTGATCTGCTCAGCGACGATGCTGATGAGCACGGTTCAGATGTCGATGCCGACGACTGTTTACGCAGAGGCGGCAACCGAAGCGCCGGTTTCTCAGGAAACCCAGGCAGAGACCCGACCTGCAGCTCAGGCGGAGACCCAGCCCGCACCTCAGGCAGAGACTCAGCCTGCAGCGAAGGCAGAGACTCAGCCTGCGGCCCAGCAGGAGACCCAGCACGCGGCGCAGCCGGAAGCTGCTCAGTCTGCGGCGCAGGCATCTGCCCAGCCTGAGTCACAGGCCGCTCCGCAGAAGGAAGAGCAGGCTGCGGCACCGGAGAACGGTGAGACTGTTCCAAAGTCTGAAGCTCAGCCATCTTCATCTGAGAAGGGCACGGAGGAGCGTGAAACATCCTATGAAGCTTCGGAAGAAGCGAAAAAGTTCGTATCAGATGTTTCCAGCCTGAACTGGGAAAGCATCAAGGCACTGCGCAAGACGCAGTTCGAGGCGGATGACGCTCTGGTACATCATCCTGAGGATGCTGCACTGAAAAACGCGGCGTCAAACGCAGATCAGGCCATGAAGCAGGCTCGCGACCGCCTGGCAGCGCTGCGCAAGGCCCATTCAGCATTGCCTGAGGAAGATCGGGCAGATCAGTCCGTGAAAGAGGCGGATCAGAAACTGGAAACCGTCATCACGAATCTGAGCAATTACGAGAAGAGCTATTTTACGGACAAGGTGAACGCGCTGGATTCTGCTGAAGTTCTCAGAATCAGTCAGGCGGCAGTCAATGCGAAAGCCGCTCTGGATGCGAATGAGGATGAAGCGAAGAAGGCAGAGCTTGAGAAAGCATTCAGCGATGCGGATAATGCGCATAAGCAGTCTCGGGCAGATCTGGACAGCCTTCTCAATGTCTATCATCATTTCTCGGATGAACAGAAGGCAGACGCAAATGTGACAGCTGCTTACGCAGTGCTGACATCCCTGAACAGCAAGGCAGCCGCGATCACAGAACCTGAAGGATCTGAATCACCGGCTGAGACCGAGACAGAAGAAACCGAAACGGATGAACCCGACACAGCCGCCGCTGCACCGGCGGCAGCATCTGTAAAGCTTGCAGGCCCGAGAAGAGCGCCGGCACCAAAGGCGAATGCGGCCTCAACACCGATCACCGGTACAATAAAGGGGCAGGATCCGCTTGCGAATGCCATTCTTTTTTCTGCGGTGAACGATACAGATTTCTTCCAGTTTCAGGTAACCGTTACAAAGAAGGATGAAACAAGCAGGGTCTATACGACATCACTTTCCAGTGAGGAATGTCATGCCAGTGTTGACTTCGACTACAACTTCACGATCACAGGCATCCAGCTTGATGACACGGATAAAGTGACAGTGAAGTGCGTTCCGAATCCATCGATCAGCAGCTACAGCTTTACATCGACGGAGTCCCCTGTCACGCTGACGGATGACAAGGGACAAGTGAACACGCCCCTTACGCTGAGCATTGCTGAGGTTCAGATAACGATCAACGATGTTGTCCTCGGAGATACAGGCAACACACTGTACAATCGTGGTTTCTGGACGACGACAGACAGCAAAAAAAATCACACTTATCAGAGCGGCGAGATTGCTTTTTGGGGCAACAGCACTGCTCATCCTTTAACAATAACAATGCCGAAAGGAGCAGCATTCACCCTCAACGCTTCCCGCGAGGGGTATATCCTCTCTACGCTCTCTTCTTCAGAAATTAAGCGTACGAATGGGGATTCAAGCACCTGCTCTTTGTCGACCGCAGCGCTGACATCTAATGTGGCGTACGACTTTGTCTGGGTGAAGAAGGCCACGGATGAGGAATCTACCTTCACCAAAACCTGGCTGGACGACGGGACGGACACAGCAGTCCATGATCAGACCCCGAGCCTGGTGACGCTTCAGTTTTCAGTGGACGGGGGCAAGTCCTGGGTGGATGCCAGCGAAAAGGCACTGAATGTGCCGGGACCGATTAAGCAGACTTCTAAAGCAAATGGCAATAAGAGCATCTATACACTCAGCTACTCGGGGCTTCCGGAATATCTGGCTCTGGCAGTAAAGAATGATGATGGTACCTGTACCTATACGAAGCAGCAGATTTCTTACCGCATTGATGAGACGAAAGTCCCATCCGGTTACAGCAAGACAAATGATGGACAGAACCTTGTCAACACGAAAGAGTACACGCTGAATGCCACAATCAGGTGGCAGGATTCAGGCAATGTGGACAAGGCAAGGCCAAGCACAGAGGATATCAGGAATCTTATCAACGTATGTAACGGGGAGACTAATTCCTCGGTTAAAGTAAAGGAAAACGACATCTCCGTCAGTGACAATGGCGATGGGACGTACTCTATTGTCGTTCATGGTTTGCCGTCCTACAATGGTTCGATGGACAGTCCGAATACCTACTATATTAAAGGTTTCAGTATTGGGGATCAGACGGCTTCCGACGGAAAGAAAATTCATTACGATGTAAAGATATCCAACGCATCGGGTATTCATGACAACAGTCCGGACATCTGGAATGGCGCAACAGTCACCTGCATCATCTCTAAAAAGACAAATTATACGGCGACGAAAAAGTGGGAGGATCTGTTCCCATCTCTCCGCCCGGAGGCACAGCTGAGACTATATCGGTACATCGGAACCAACATCCAGAACATGGAACTGGTTGCTGTTCAGCCAACGCCCAATAAGGATGAAAAGGATGAAACAGATAGAATCAGTTTTGAGAATCTGGATGCTTACGACAGAAACGGCAGCAGGTACAACTATGTCGTGAAGGAGACTCTCCCGGCATCGGATAACGGAAATTATCAGGCGATTTATCAGGATGCTTCCGGAAAGGAAACCGCGGTTGGCTGCCCGGATGGCGGAACGGTCCTGAATAAAAATGTCAAAAATACAACCAGTATCTCGGTACAGAAGCACTGGGTTGCCAAGGGTACAACCTTAAAAGTCGCAGGCTATACAGTACGTGTCGGTCTGAAACGCTATACGACTGACCCGGGCAAAGCAGAGATCGTCAAGGATGATTCAGGAAAGGCACTGGTACGGAGTATCTCCGGGTTTGCCGACTACAATGACCTGACCGCAAGAACAACCTTCACGAATCTGCCGATGACCGATGAAGACGACCATTTCTATACCTATGTGCCGTACGAAGTCAGCGAAAGCAGCTATATTGCCACGGGAGCTGAGGATGGTACGCTGGATCAGGGGGATGCTTTTACCATCAAGGACAGCAGCGGTGAATTCGACACGTATCAATTCACAGACGTTCGTTCTGTAAATTGTGCCAATCCAACGAAAAAAACCAGAGTCGCGGAGATCACGAATACGCTGGGCGGCACGATCCGGTTCGTGCTGAGCAAGATATGGCTCGCTCAACCGAAGAAAACCTCGGTTCAGTATGCGATTCACCGTGTAAATCCGTATGGAAAAGAAGAGGTTCTGAATCATGACGGAACGTGGGTTGCTCTGGCAGATGCAAAAGAGACTTATACAGGCGAGCTGACGGGCGGTGCAGACAAGAAAGACTGGGGCAGCACGGATACGAACATTGTTCTGCCGCTGTATGACGAGAATTCTTCCCGTTACACTTACTTTGTCGACGAGGTGAATGATAACTCCCGCCATTACTTCGACTATACCCTTACCCAGGATGATACCGGCAGGGCAGACCTCGTTGAATCCGTTGCGATGACGAACAACAATGCCAACGGTGGCGGCGATGGCCAGAACATGGATGTGGACCTTTACAAGGCCTGGGTCGACGGCGGTGATACTTCCACGCGTCGCCCGGTGGTGATCAAGGTCTTCCGCAAAGATAAAGACGGAAAGATAGACCGTCCGGCAGACTGGGATCAGAAGAAGATCGGTGTCTATACACTCTCTGCTGACAATGGCTGGCATGTCACCAACCTGTTCGGCTTCAGTGAAGCGCAGCTGACAACCTATTTCGGCAGCGAAAAGAATGGAGTAAGGACTCTTACTGACGAAAATGGAAACACACGCACATTTGACAATCTTCTCAAGAATGACATCGTTTACCGTGAGGTAAAAGTCGGGGATACCGATGTTCCGGCAGGCGACAACTGCAGTTATGACAGCTATACCACCACGCTGAGCGCTGGAAACGGCATTGAGGTCACGCAGAAATATAAGGTTACCTACACCGGCAACAACGACAGCAAAGTGAAGAACGTCAAGCAGGGCAGTGTTGTCTACGAGATCAATTCGAAATGGTATGACGGCCACTACCTGAAGGGACGTCCGGATGTAACCTTTAACATTACCCGAGATGAAGATCCTTATGCGACCTGCGTGGTAACCGTAGGCGATGATGGCAAGGTCTCGACGAAGGTCATCATCGATGGGAAGGATGCCGTAGAAGGGAAAGACTATACCTTTGCGCTTGGGCAGGGCGACAGTCTCAATGACTATACGCTTACCTTCAATAATTTTCCGCTGTATAACGAGGAAGCAGGGACAAGGTATGGGTATGCCTGCACGGAAAGTCTGCCTTCTGGCAGCGGCTACATCAATAACAGCCCGCTTGATCCCGAATTCCCGAGGACAACAACTGGTGCAGCCGGCGTAAATAATGAGAACCTGAAGATCACAACAAGCTTCAGAAACCGCCGCGAGGACCAGTCTGAGAAGGTTTCCTATACAAAGGTCTGGAAGGATCACAGCAACAGTGAAAACATCCGCCCGGAGGTTACGCTGAACCTGGCAGCCAGGGTGAAGAGTGCAAGTCAGATTCAGAAGGCAGGCGGAGAGGAGGACAAGCTTGACCTGATCCCGATTTCCGGCGATACCTACATGGAAGCCGTATCCGGAAAAGCGAATACTTATAGATATACCTTTGCGCAGAGTATGCCGAAGTATGTCACGAAGGATCTGGTCAATGCATCGAACGGTGCGCTGACAGATGACGATATCGGTGCCGAGGTTACCTATTATGCTTCCGAGACGATGACCGGCGACGGCGCGGACAAATATAAGGAGACAGACACACCGGCAGATGGAACTACAGCTGTCACATCCGGAGAGAAGACGTACCTCGCAAACGGCTCAACTTTTACCAATACCATGCATGCGACGATGGTGGCAAGCGGCACGAAGGTATTCAGCAGCGTGCCGTATGACATGGAAAGAGATCCGTATGTCATGCCGAAAAGCGGTTCCATCATCTTTAAGCTGACCCAGAACGGAGATCCGTATCTGGTTGACGGGAAGCAGGCGACGGCGGATCTGGAGGTAAAGGGCAGTTCCTTCACATTCGCATTCAAGGATCAGGCCGGCAAGACCCTGCAGCTTCCGAAGTATGACGAAGAGGGCGATCCATATACCTATAGCGTAACAGAGTCCTTCCCGGATGATGCAGCGACTTCATTTGGTCAGGTCTTTGAGATGACGCATGTCTCCAGAGACCTTCAGGTGACGAACAAGTACAACGCAGGAAGACGCAGCATTCAGGTAACCAAGACCTTCGATACGACAGGCTGGACGGACGATGAGATAAAGGCAGGACGATATCCGGATGTCGAGTTCACGCTTTACCGGGTGAAGCCTGGAGACAAATATACAAAAGCTGACAGCCAGAAACTGAAGACAAGGACGATATCCGGGACGCAGTTCAAGGATGGCAATGGTAGAGTAACGATCACCTTTGATAATCTCTACGATCTGACACCGAGCGGACAGCGCTTTGCATACTATGTGGTTGAAAAGCCGATCGATGGCTATACCACAACCTGCTCTGTAACAAGTAAGAAAGACTCTGAATGGGAGCAGACGGATACGGCTGCGATGCAGAGCGAGGATGGGAAAGAAGTTTACGATCAGGTTTCCTTTAAGAATGACTATCAGGAAGAAAACTTCATCATCATCGGTGCGAACAAGACATGGCTTCCGGATGGAATTCTTGATTTGCTTAACAGCAATGTAAAGAATGATGACCTTACGTTCCATGTATATGGGTATGTCAATGGCGCAGGAAACGACGTTGATAACGTAAGCTATACGCAGGGAACCGACTTCACAGTCAGCTGGACGAAAAATACAGGCAACAGTGCATTCACCATCGCGGATAAGAACGGAAAACCGCTGAAGTTCCGCCGCTACACCTCCCAGGGTGCGCCATATCTGTATCGAATTACAGAAGACACCAGCACGGCGATCTGGAAGGCAAACGGCAAGCTGGAAAACTTCAACTGTGCGAACAGTGGACATTTTGTCCAGAATTGGGCATATAATGCTTCTACAAATAATCAGCTGAATCTTGGTACGATTCTGAATGATTATGGCAATACATCTCTTGTTGTCACCAAGCAGTGGGATGATAACTCGAACAAGAACGATATGCGTCCGAGAAGCATCACAGTCAAGCTGCAGTACAGTACAGACGGCAATAATTGGAAGGATGTAAACGCTAATTTTCTGCACAGAACTACTTATGAAGTAAGCTGTGATACAAGCAGAGGATCGGTCTCAGCTAATGGTTTTAGTGTCACATATAAGCTGACGGATGGAGTGAAGGATCAGAACCGCGCATGGACAAACTGCCTGACATTCCATAACCTTCCGCTGTATGAGAATGGAAAGCAGTATCAGTACCGGGCTGTTGAAACGGCCATCGGCGGAGTATCTGTTGTTAAGAATGTTGCTGCTTCTTATCAGTATAATGAGACGAGCTCGACGAACAAATATGATAAAGGCAGCAATGTTACCAGATCCACACTGCGAAACAAACTGATTCCCGCGTCAGTGAGTGTTACAAAGACATGGGAGGACGATTCTGACAAGTTTCTTGCACGGCCTGAAAGCCTGACCTTATATCTGCAGAGAAAGGTAGAGAAAGGAAATTGGGAATACGTAAGACACTCGTCGGATAATTCTCTGTATACCGTTGTCATCTCGTCGGCAGATAACTGGTCATATGCAGAACAGGATACGCTTCCGAGAGAAGATACGCATGGCAACACGTACACCTACCGCTTTACAGAAAAGGCAGAAGGTGCAAATGGAACCGAAGACACTGTCAGTGGTGTTACAGTCGCCGCCAACAATGGAAACATCTCCTATACTGGCAGTGAGGATACAAGTAAGTCGGGTACGTTTGTAACGAAGACAGTCATCACCAATAAGCTGGATACAACTTCTCTGACTGTAGAGAAGAAGTGGGCATCGAAAGACGGCAAGACCCCGGTTACGTTCCAGATCCAGTATCAGGATCAGACAACTATTAATAAATGGACCGCATTCGAGGATGTGACGCTGACACTGGACGAACATAACAGTTGGAAAGCATCGCTCACCAATCTTCCGAAGCGCGGCAAAGACGGATCTAAACGTTTCTACAGAGCCGTTGAGCTGGACAAGAAAGGAAATACCGTCAACTTCACGGATGACGGAACGACCATTTCGTCAAACGCTGGAGCAGATGGAGCCCGGGATTTTGATCTTGATACAGGCATGTTCCGTGCCGTATATACGCTTGCAGCCGGAGAGAATGGAACGACTGAGACGGTTACGAACATCAAACGTACCACCGTCAATGTAACCAAAACGTTCCAGGACGGCGCAAACCGAGAGGTTTACAGACCGGCCAGTCTGACGATCTCCTGTGTGTCCGACTATGAGGATGCGGACAATCACACCCGGACGGATAATCGTGCAGCAACAGCTTCGACAAAAAATGTTACCTCGACGGCGGATCTGTACAAGTACAGCTTCATCGTTGATCAGTATGATCGTAATGAAAACAAGCTGAAATATCAGGTTACCGAACAATTCAGCGATAGCAACCCAGGTAAATATCAGGAGTCGGATGTTCTGTCAAAGTCGGCAGATACGGCAGCAACGGTACTGCTTCACACTTATACCGTGGATGCCCAGGAAGCCGATACGGCAGCAGTCACGAATAGGCATGACATCTCCGTATTTGACCTGACGTTGGAGAAGAAGTGGAATGACTTTGGCAACTTCTACAAGGAGCGCCCAGACAAGATTACGGTAACGCTTCAGTACAGCACGGACGGAAGAAACTGGAAGACGGTCAATGGCTCAACAAAGGTTACAGATGATGACTACACGAAAGCCTACGCTGCAGATGTGACGGCTGGCTATTCGACCGATGGGGCTGAAAAGACGCTGAAAGTAGACGCGGATGGATCTGTTAATGCGGCTGATGCGACCTGGCATAACCTTCCGGTTTATGCACGCGTAGGTGAAAAACGGGTGGCTCTGCAATACCGTGTGCTGGAGAGCAAGGTTACCGATTACAACAATGATGGGACAAAAGCTACTTCCGCTGTTACCGGGACCGATGAAAAAGGTGCTGTCAAGAACTCTACCGTGTCTCTTGAAAACACCCTCAACACGACTTCAGTTACGGTAACGAAGAAGTGGGAGGATGACAACAACTTCAACGGACAACGCAAGAACATTGAGGTTCAGCTGTATCAGAACGGAACTGCAATAACAGATAATGCGCTGTATCACAAGGATGCAAAGATTATACTGGAGACAAGTGATACGACGACGGATACGTTTACTTATACGTTCAGTGATCTTCCGAAGCAGGATGCTCAGGGGAGAAACTATACATATACGGTAGATGAAGTGAACGTTCCAAGCGGTTATAAGAAGTTTGTAAGTGGGTCGACCATCACGAACAGGCTGAACCCGGTAACAGCTTCTGTCAGCGTGACCAAGGACTTCGGGCAGAATGACTGGACGAAGAAGGCTCCAAAGGGCTTCAGCTTTACCCTGACGCGTGTCAGTAATGACACTCAAAAGGTGACGACGCCGATGCCGGCTGGAACAACTGGTGATACCGCAACCATTACCATCAACAAAGATACGAAAGATCTGACGGCAGCATTTGCGGCAATCAGCTACGATCACATCGGTGAGTATCGGTACACACTGACCGAGAACAACGGCGGTGTGGACGGCGTTGCCTACGACTGGGACGACAGTAACAATAAACAGCGGACGCACAACGTTGTAGTGACAGTAAGCAAGAAGAGTGATAATACGCTAGCGGCTTCTGTGAAATATGATGGCCAAGACAGTCTCACTGTGAGGAATACCTTCCATGAGACGTCAGCTTCCATCAGCGTGACCAAGGACTTTGGGCAGAATGACTGGGCGAAGAAAGCTCCAAATGGATTTACCTTTACGCTGACGGCAGGTACAAACACGGCAGGAATTACCACACCAATGCCGGAGGGCGCCGCCGGTGGAGTAATGTCAAAGACAGCAACAGCGTCTCAGCATACGGTTGATTTCGGCAGCATCCGCTACGAGAAGACTGGAACATACACCTATACGGTTCAGGAAAACGCAGGCGATGAGGACGGCATCACCTATGATACAACAGCCTACAAAGTGGAGGTTGTTGTAACGAAAGCTGCGGATGCCTCCAATAAGCTCAGAGCGGCGGTGAAGTATTACGGAAAGGACGGGAAGGAATTAACCGAAGGCCTTACCGTGACCAATACGTTTACACCAGTCAGCGGTGAACTGAAGGTTCGAAAAGAGTTCAACGACTGGTCAAAGGCAGGCAGCTTTACATTTGACCTGACACCGGTCGAAAATGCACCGATGCCTGCAGATGCAGCAGATGGAAAGAAGTCTGTAACCGTAACCGATGGTTCCGCAGTTGGCTTTGGCAGCATGACCTTCGAGAAGGCTGGCACCTATACCTATCATATTACAGAGGAAGGGGGTACGGCGTCCGGTGTTCAGTATGACACTTCGGTGCATACGGCAGTTGTAAAGGTCGAGAAAGGTACAGCAAACAGGCTTTCCGTCACTGAAATTACCTATGATGGGAAGAAAGCAGACAAACTGACAGAGCCGCTGGTAATTACCAATGAGTTTAAACCGGTTCAGGCAAATGTTGCAGTCACGAAGGAATTTAAGGGCTGGACAGACGAAGCGTATGGCGATTACTTTGCCAATACGAAGTTTACGTTCAACATCTCGGCAGTGACGGCAGGCGCTCCGCTTCCAGCAGAAAACGGAAAGAATGTTCTCACCGCAGAGGCTGGCAAAACGGTACCGACAGCGACCTTTAAGCCCATTACCTTTGTGAAGGAAGGTACGTACACTTATAACATAAAGGAGGATAACGATCACAAGGACGGCATCCTCTATGATGGAAACACGCATACGGTGACGATTGTCGTATCGAAGGACAACGATAATAAGCTTACTGTTTCGTCCATCAAATATGACGATACGAATAACAGTGCGACGAATGACGATACGCATAACAGTCTGACGATCACCAACACTTATACACCGGCTGTGACTGCGGATCCGATTCAGGTAACCAAGAATTTCAGCGACTGGACCAGAACAGAAAAAGGCTTTACCTTTACGCTGACGGCAGGAAGTAACACAGCAGGGAATGGCGAGGACGGAAAGGCCATTGCCACTCCGATGCCGGCCGGAACGAATGGAACGAGCATGACAGCAGATGCTGTAAGTGCTGAAAAGGCAACCGCTGTCTTCGGAAAGATCACTTACAGAAAGGCAGGTATTTATCATTACACCCTCACGGAGGCAAACGGTGAGGAAGACGGAATCACTTATGACACGGCGGACGGTGATTCGACAAAGGCAAAGGAGCATCAGGTCCAGGTTAAGGTAGAGAAAGATTCTGCAACGAATGCCCTGACAGCTAAAGTTACCTACGATGGCCAGACGAGCCTGACGATCACCAACACCGTTGCTTCGGAAACGGCGCATATCCAGGCAAAGAAAGACTTTAATGACTGGAATCATTCAGCGGGCGAATTTACGTTTACACTGAAGGCAGGTAATTATTGCAAACCTGGTGAAACGGAGCCAAGTGATAAAGTGACGGTTCCGATGCCGGAAGGCGCAAAAGACGGAGCTGTCTTCGGAAAAGCAACCTCTGCTGCTCCGAACGTAGATTTTGGCGCCATCACGTACAAGAAAGCCGGCACGTATCACTACACCATCACTGAAACCAATGATGGCAGGGATGGTGTCAGCTACGATACAAGAGAGCATACGGTTACCGTTACAGTCTCAAAGGCTTCGGATCGCACGAACAAGCTGTCCGCATCCGTGAAGTATGACGGAAACCAGGACAGCCTGACGATCAGCAATACCTTCACAGCGGTAAAGGCTTCCATCGGCCTTACCAAGAGTTTCCAGAATAAGGAAACAACGGAGGACTGGCCGGTAGATACGAGCTTCACGTTCGATCTGAAAGCGGATTCGAATACGGCAGGTGCTGCGAAGAATCCGATGCCGGGGATTACAGCGGTCACGGCAACGAAGAATCAGCCGACTGTAAGCTTTGGCAATATCACCTTCAGCAAGGCCGGAACGTACTACTATACTTTGACGGAGCGCAACGGACAGGTTGACGGGGTCAGCTACGACGCGGATCCACACACGGTGGCTGTCGTTGTATCGAAGGATGATTCTGCTAATAATACGCTGAGCGCAAAGGTTTACTATGACGTAACAAAGAATGATAAGGGAACGGTACCGGAGGATGCCAGTAAGTCTCTTACCATCAGCAACACCTACACGCCTCTGAAACAGACCCTGCAGGTGACGAAAGCCTTTAATGGATGGGAAGACTGGGATCTTTTCAATGAGCACAAGTTTACATTCACGCTGACACCGGTGACAGCGGGTGCACCGATGCCGGCAGGAGAAAACGGCGGCAAGGCAGTGGCAGTGGCTTCAAAGGAATCTCCGGAGGTAGTCTTTGGTGAGATTACCTACACAAAGGCAGGAACCTACGAGTATCAGATCACGGAGACAAATGATCATCTGGATGGTGTCTCCTACGATACGACACCGCATAATGTACTGGTTTCTGTAACAAAGTCGACAGATGCCACAAATAAACTGAGCGCGGTTGTGAGGTACGACGGAAAGGATTCGCTTACCATAACGAATACCTTTACGCCGGTGTTCCAGAGTCTGAGCGTTTCCAAAGATTTCAACGACTGGACGAAGGCGCACAGCTTCACCTTCCATCTGGCTGCAAAGGACAATGCTCCGATGCCAGAAGATCCGAAGGGGGCGGCAGCATCCGTCAGGAAAGAGAGCACCATAGACAAGACCACGGGGTATCCGTCCGCCGCATTTGGTCAGATTGAATTTGATAAGGCCGGAACCTACGTATACACGATCACCGAGGAAAACGGCGGAGCGGATGGCGTGGATTACGACACGGACAACAGCAAAAAGCCGACACAGCATAAAGTCAAGGTCACCATCGCAAAGGGCGATGTTACCAATGCACTTTCTGTTTCATCGGTAGACAGCCTGACCGTGCGGAACACGTATACACCTGCAACTGCACATGTGGAGGTGACCAAGGACTTCAACGACTGGACGAAGGCAGACAGCTTTACATTTGACATTGCGGCAGCGGGAAACACAGCGAAGGATGTTGACGGAAATGAAGTGGAAAATCCGATGCCGAAGAATCAGGATGGAAAGGAGGTAACAAGCCAGAGTGTCGATCAGAATCATCTGACCGCTGTCTTTGATGAGATGACATTCGAGTACGCAGGCGTCTATACGTACAGGGTGACTGAGCGGAACGATCATCGCGATGGTGTAAGCTACGATGTGAATCCGCACATCGTCACGGTCACAGTCACCAAGTCAGACGACGCAACCAATGCACTTTCAGCCGTTGTGACCTACGAGGCGGCGGATGACAGCGACATCGTGCCGGAGGATAAGAGTTCTCTTACCATAAAGAACACCTTTACCCCGGTCAGCATTGCAGCGGATGATATTTCCAAGAACTTCAACGGATGGACAGATTCCAAAAAGTTCGGAAACTTCTTCGATGATGTGACATTCGATATTGTTCTGAAGCCGGTAACCAAGGATGCGCCGATGCCGGATGGTTCAGACGAAGAGGCAGTCGTAACCGCGACGAAGAAGAATCCGGCGCCTGACTTCCCTGAGATGACGTATGTCAAGGCTGGCACCTACGAGTACACCATCCAGGAAGTAAATGGTGGCGTGGACGGTGTGGATTACGATACTGATGGTACCGGCAAGCCGACCGTTCATAAGGTGGTCGTAACCGTAACGAAGGCAGACGATGCAACCAATGCTCTATCCGCAGCCATTTCCTATGATGGCAAGGATCGGCTTGAAATCAAGAATACCTTCACACCGGTTGATCCGCCGCTTCATGTAACCAAGAGCTTCAACGACTGGAGCAAGGCAGACAGCTTCACCTTCAGCATCAAGGCACTCACAGAAGGGGCGCCGATGCCGGTGAACCTGACCGCGACAGCAACGGAAGCGGAAAAGACAGCTGAATTCAGAAACATTGAATTCTGGGAAGTTGGAAAGGGCACTTATGAGTATGAGATTTCGGAGATCAATGACGGAATCGACGGAATTGCCTATGATACGAATGCTCATAAGGCGGTCATTCAGGTGACAAAGGCGGACGATGCGACCAATGCACTGAGCTCTGCAGTTCTTTATGACGGAGTTGAGGCAGCAAAGGATGACAGCACGGGACTTACGATTACGAATACTTTCACTGCAGCAACCACTGTTCTCAAGGTCACCAAGGACTTCAACGACTGGAGCAAGGCGTCCGGCTTCAGATTTGATCTGACAGCAAAGGGCAATGCTCCGATGCCGGAGAGTAAGACGGGTGATGTTGCGGAAGCAACGAAGAAGAACACAACAGCAGCATTCGGAGAAATCGCGTTCGACAAAGCCGGAACGTACAGATACATCATCACCGAGGAAAACACCGGTGTCGACAATGTGACGTACGACACGGCAAAGCACAAGGTGGAGGTGACCGTCGTCAGGGACGAGAATACCAACGCCCTTACGGTTGAGTCTGTGAAGTATGACGGAGCCGGCAGTCTGACCATCCGGAATACATACACAGCCCCGGCAGTCGGGAAATCGGTCAAGACCGGAGATACGACGCCTCTGAATGGCTGGACGGCAATGCTTCTGGCAGCGATGTGCCTTGGCTTCGTAGCCATGGAGGAACGCAGACGCCAGAAAAAGAACCACAATTAAACAGGCAGGCTTGACACATTTACAGGCTTGATAGTAGAATCAGCATGACTGTGAAGGTGTGTAAGTAGCTGTGCAGGACCATCCAAAGAGAGCCGCCTGTTTGCTGAGAGGGCGGTGTTGACCGGCAGAGTGAATTTCAGCATCGGAGTCTTCCGCGAAAACGGCAGGCAGCATAGGCGTTCAGACACATGCAGGTGCTGCTGATGCAGGATAAGCGGATGCCATCCGCCGGCATACAGGCGGTTCGAGTGCAGAGGACATGGACATCCGGTCTTCTGAATATGGGTGGTACCGCGGATTAGAGATTAACCCGTCCCAGAGCAGAATCTGGGACGGGTTTCTTTGTGCATAAGTCTGCAGCGAAGCGGCGCGTGGGACTTATGTACAAGCAGGGCAGTCCCAGCCGCCGTGGAATAGGACAGAAAGAGAGAGGTTATGGCAGATTTAAATCAGCTTCTCGGCAAGATTGCCGAGGTCAGGGATGCGATCAAAAACAGCGCAGACGGCCTTCAGGACAGAAGAGCTGTCTATGAGACAAGAAAGTCATTTCTTGAGAAATCCGGCAGAATCGGCCAGCTCATGAGATATATGAAGGAGATCGAGCCGGCGCAGAAGGCCGATTTCGGCAAGAAGGTCAACGAGCTGAAGAGCTGGGCGGTCGATTACTTCGACTCGCTCGATGAGAAGATGAAGCAGAAGGAGCTTCAGTCCCGCTACGAGAGCGAGAAGATCGACATCACGCTGCCTTCCACACACAGGCAGGTCGGCTGTCTCCATCCGGTGACGCAGGTCCGGAACCAGCTGATCGACGTTTTCTCGGGGATGGGCTTCACGATCTACGAGGGATCGGAGATTGAGAATGACTACTACAACTTCACGGCGCTGAACACGCCGAAGGATCATCCGGCGAGAGACATGCAGGATACCTTCTACCTGTCACCGGAATTTCTGCTCAGGACGCAGACGTCCTCCGGACAGATCCATGTCATGGAAAAGCAGAAGCCGCCAATCAAGATTCTGTCTCCCGGAAAGGTGTTCCGCTCGGACGATGATGCGACACATTCCCCGATGTTCTCCCAGATGGAGGGACTGGTCGTCGACAAGGGCATAACGCTTGGCGACCTGCAGGGAATGCTGGATGTCTTTGTTAAAAAGATCTATGGGAATGACACCCGCACGCGCCTGAGACCTTCTTACTTCCCGTTCACGGAACCGTCCGTCGAGGTTGATGTGAGCTGCTTTGAATGCGGCGGCAAGGGCTGCAATTTCTGCAAGCATACCGGCTGGATCGAGGTGCTGGGTGCCGGGATTGTCAACCGGAAGGTTCTGGAGAACTGCGGCATCGACCCGGATGTGTATTCCGGACTTGCATTTGGAATCGGCATCGAGCGGACAGCTATGCTGAAGTACGGGATCAATAATATTAAGCAGCTGTTCGAGTCCGACATCAGGGTGCTCAGCCAGATCGATGACAACTGAACGCGTCAACATGAGCAGCAAACCAGCTGAACTATGAGGCTGGGAAAGATAGAAGGAGATTCTGAATTATGCTTGCACCACTTAGCTGGCTGAAAGAATATGTAGATATCGATGTGACACCCGAGGAGCTGCAGAAGAAACTGTTCTCCTGCGGGTTCGAGGTGGAGGAGCTCTATCAGGTCGGAAAGGATATATCCGGCATTGTGGTCGGACTGGTCGAGACCTGCGAGCCGATCGAGGGTACGCACCTTCACCTGACGACGGTCAACGCAGGGGAGAAGGGGACCTTCCAGGTCTGCTGCGGCGCAGACAACGTCGAGGCAGGTAAAAAGTTCCCGCTGGCACTTGTCGGCGCGACGGTCTATGAGACCGAGAAGGACCATGTGACGATCAAAGGAACGGCGACCATCAAGAAGGGCAAGCTGCGCGGCTACGAGTCAGACGGCATGCTCTGCTCCGGGACCGAGCTTGGCATCGGGGAAGACTTCTACCCGGGCGCGGGCTACAACGGGCTGCTGGTGCTGCCGGACGATGCAGAGCCGGGCACGGACGTGAAACCGATCCTTGGCCTGGACGACTGGATCTTTGACATCTCGATCACCGCGAACCGCCCGGACTGCCAGAGCATCTTCGGGATCGCCCGCGAGGTCGCGGCGGCCCTGAACAAACCGCTGAAAAAGCCGGCCATCGGCTACCATGAGACAAACGTGAAGAAGGACGGCTTCAAGGTCACGGTCGAGGCGCCGGATCTCTGCCCGAGATATGTGTCGCACTACATTTACGATGTGAAGATCGGTCCGTCTCCGGCCTGGATGCGCCGCAGACTGGCACTGTGTGGGATGAACGCCATTTCCAACATCGTGGACATCACAAACTACGTCCTTCTGGAAATGGGACAGCCGATGCATGCCTTTGACGAGGATTTCCTTCGCGGAAATGAGATTGTTGTCCGCCGCGCGCACGCGGGCGAGCATATCGTGACGCTCGACGAGCAGGACTATGAGATGAACGAGAACAACCTCTGTATCTGCGATGGAGAGGGACCGGTCGCGCTGGCAGGTGTCATGGGCGGACTGAATTCCGAGATCCGCGACACAACGAAGGGCGTCGTGTTCGAGTCGGCGAAGTTCATGCGCGACAATATCCGCAAGACTTCCAGAGCGCTCGGGAAACGCACCGATGCTTCCGCGAAGTATGAAAAGGGCGTTGACGAGTATACGACGGAAATGGCGATGCGAAGGGCTCTCCATCTGGTGGAGGAGCTTGGCTGCGGAAAGGTCTCATCGACCCATCTGGATGTCAATACCGGCAACCCGATTACGCCGCGTGAGATGACCGTCTCCATCCAGAAGGTGAATGGGGTTCTGGGCATCCAGGTGCCGGATGAGGAGATTCTCCGGATCATGAAGAATCTCGACTTTGCGCCGCAGATCGACGGCGACAGCCTGAAGCTTCAAGTGCCGGCATACCGCACGGACATCGAGAACTATCCGGACATTTCGGAGGAAGTGATCCGGATGTACGGCTATGACCACATCAAGCCGACGCTGCTTTCATCGGCAAAGGTCACGGCAGGCGGACTGACGGTGAAGCAGAGGACCGAGCTTTCCCTCAAGAGAAGACTCTGTGCTGAGGGTATGTACGAGGCAATGCACTATTCGTTCTTCTCACCGGCCGATCTCGATCTGCTGAGACTGCCTGCGGACGATCCGTGGCGGCAGGCGATCCCAATCCTGAATCCGATCAACGAGGATCTGTCGATCATGCGGACCACGCTTGCGGCGTCCATGCTGCGCGCTGTCTCGCGCAACCAGAAGGTTGGCAATACAGAAGGACGGCTGTTCGAGGTCGCAAAACGCTTTATCCCGAAGAGTCTTCCGCTGACGGACTACCCGGATGAGCGCGACACCCTCTGCGCCTGCGTCTGGGGCGACGGTGAGTCCTTCTTCACGATCAAGGGCATCGCAGACGTTGTCGCGGAAAACCTGCAGCTTCATTTTGACTATGTGCCCGGCAAAAAGCCGTTCCTTCATCCGTACCAGTGCGCGGACATCCGCCTTGGCGAGGAGACGGTCGGATACCTCGGGACAGTCAGCTACGAGGTCGCCGGCGAGCTGAACTTCCAGAAGAAGGCCTACATCCTGGAAATGGATCTCCAGTCGCTCGAGCAGTACTATGGAAGAAAACCGAGGTTTACGCCGCTTTCGAAGTTCCCGGATGAGAAGCGCGACCTTGCGCTTGTCATGGACAAGAAGGTGACCTGCGCCGAGGTCGAGGACTGCATCAGAGGCTCGGTGAAGAACATTGCGGATGTGAAGCTGTTCGATGTCTATGAAGGCGCGCAGATTGCGGCAGACAAAAAGAGCATGGCCTTCACGATCACCTTCCGTCCGACGGATGAGGAGCTGACCGACAAGATGGTTGACAGCTGGGTGAACAAGATCCTCAGAAAGCTGAAGTTCATGCTGGATGTTGACCTGAGAGCCTGACACCATATCATAATATCGAAGAAAAGACCTTTTATCCAATTGGTGGTCCTGCAAAGGTGGATCATATCAAATTGGATAAGAGGTCTTTTTATATTCTGAGTTTTAAGCCATTTGTACTAGTAACTCTTGTCAAGGCTCTGAAAGCGGCGTAAATTCAATACTTTTTTGGCTCTACTGCATTGCGAACCTTCTTTATTAGTAGTACAATGTACTAGTAAAG
>Ga0256404_1002069_pt1 | contig 45457 bp, 39 predicted proteins | sample RumenRJG_01DNA_FD_185990 | JGI IMG/M metagenome (GOLD analysis project Ga0256404, IMG submission 185990) | Bovine rumen microbial communities from Lethbridge, Alberta, Canada - RJG_01 | ecosystem: Host-associated > Mammals > Digestive system > Stomach > Rumen | place: Canada: Alberta | collected... | reverse complement strand
CTCGATGAAGAAAGATTGAAAAGTTTTGCTTAAATTTGTCTGGCCGGAGAGGGCTTTCGAAATCATCTCTCTGAGCTGGATAAGGGGCTTGATTTTCATTAAAGTAACTGGATTTGTTGTTACTTCTAAGTTACTGAAAATCAAGCACTTATCCAAATTTTTCAAGCGTTATTTTCATCTTTTTTAACACTTTTTTCGGCTTTGTTCTATGCCGTCTGCGAGATGCTGTAAAGCGACCCGAAAACGGGCTATTGTATGCGTAAGTAATTGAAATTTATATAATTGTTAAATCTTTAACGAATCATTGTTTAGTGAGATTATATGGTTTTCGGCTGGCATTGAAATGATTATTTCGTTTTATCTGCCTGCTGATGCAAACTTAGTAAAAAATCTCGGTAATATTCCATAAAAAATTTAAAATATACCTCGACAGTTTATCTAATTTATTTTTTAACTTTGTTCATCCTATAAAATTATACCGACATGGAAAAGGTTGATTTTCAGAAGATGGCCGAACGCTACAGGCATGAACTGCTTGACAACGTTCTTCCATTCTGGCTCAATAAATCCCAGGACAAGGAATACGGTGGGTATTTCACCTGCCTCAACCGAGACGGAAGCGTCTATGACACTGACAAATTCGTCTGGCTTCAGGGCCGGGAAGTCTGGCTCTTCGCCATGCTCTACAATAAGCTCCAGAAGAATGAGGAGTGGCTCAAATGCTCTGAGCATGGTGCCAGATTCCTTACCGACCACGGCTACACCGGGGACTATGATTTCTTCTTCTCGCTGACCCGTGAAGGAAAACCTATCATCCAGCCGTACAACATTTTCTCCAATACTTTTGCCTGCATGGGTTACGCCCAGCTTGCCGAGGCTACGGGAAATGACGAATACGCCCATCTTGCCAAGGAGACCTTCCGCCGTATCCTTGAGAGAAGGTCCAATCCGAAGGGGATCTGGACGAAGGCCTATCCCGGCACCCGTCCGATGAAAGACTTTGCCCTCCCTATGATCATATGCAACATGGCCCTCGAAGTCGAAAAGATCATCGACGACAAGGCTCTCATGGACAAGACCATTGACGAATGCCTACACGAAGTACTCGATGTCTTCTATCAGCCTTCGATCGGAGCCATGGTGGAGAACGTCTCCTCCGTGGATAATTCTATGGTCGACTGCTACGAGGGCAGGGAGGTCAATCCGGGACATGATCTCGAAGCCCTGTGGTTCCTTGAGAATCTGGGGCTGAGGCTGCATGACCAGAAGCTGATCCGCAAGGCCGTGGACATTTCCCTCAGCGTCATCAATTACGGCTGGGACAAAACCTATGGAGGAATCTTCTACTTCATGGACTGCAAGGGTTATCCGCAGCAGAAGCTGGAATGGGACCAGAAACTTTGGTGGGTCCATATCGAGGCCGCCATCGCCATGTTGAAGGGCTACCAGTTGACTGGCAACGAAAAGTGTCTGGAGTGGTTCCTGAAGCTGGACAACTACCTCTTCTCGAAGTTCAAGGATCCGGAGTATCCGGAGTGGTTCGGCTATCTCAACCGCCGAGGCGAAGTCCTCCTGCCTCTCAAGGGCGGTAAATGGAAGGGCTGCTTCCATGTTCCCCGCGGTCTCTACCAGATCGGCACCATGCTCGAGGAGCTAGCCTCCCGCAAATAATTTTTTTCTCCTCCCCAGGTCGGCTGGCGAAATTTCGCCGGCCGATTTCCGTGCTACTCTTCCGCGGTCGGGTGGCGGACCCCCGCCGGCCGACCGCGAATATGGTCAGTGTCGGAAGATTTTGCTATCTTTGCGACAATTGAGTTCTGCAAAATGTTCTTCAGATCGCTGCGAAATAAGATCATGGGGATGAGGTTGTCGATGAGGGCGAAAATCGTCCTCAGCCTCAGTTCCATCGGCGTAGTCCTGCTGACTTCCTCGGTTATAACCTTTGTGGAATACAATACAATGAGCGGATATGTCTCCGATTTGATCGCCGACAATATCAATTCCATAAACGTGGCCCAGAAACTGGCCACCAGCAGCGACTCCTACAATCTCGAAATCCTCGCCGTGATCGGGGACGACAAGGGAGCGACGGTCCTCCCGGACTTTGACCAACAGGAGTTCATGGCCCATTGCGACAGCCTGCGGGCAAAGCTGAAATCAGTGAATATGGCCCATCTCGCCGATTCTGTGGAGTACTCTTATTCCGCCTACATGCTGACCTCTCTGGAATTCAAGGACGTCTTTCTGAGTAATTTCATAGACACGAGGGAGTGGTACTTCAACCGTCTACAGCCGCGCTACAAGCGCCTCCACAGCGACATCGACGCCTTGAGCACGGCAATTTACAACGAGCTGCAGCGCAATTCCGCGACTTTCGAGCGTGGCTTCTACCGAAGCGTCATCCCGGGTGCGGTAGCCGTGGGAGTCGGCCTTGTCCTTATCATCCTGCTGATGTTCTTCATCAACTCCTATTACGTCAGCCCTATACGCAAGATAGTCGGCGGACTGGACAATTACCGCAGCTTCAACAAGAAATATAATGTCACTTTCGACGGGAACGATGAACTCAACGAAATCAACACCGGAATCACGGAGGTGACTGCGGAGAACCAGCAGATGCGCCAGCGGGTCAAGGCGATGCGTGAGCGCATGGGCAGCAATCCCGTTGACGAATGAACATCAAGGTCATAGTGAGGAACGTGGGTCTGGCCCTGCTGGTCAGCTCACTTTTCATGTTCATTTCGATGCTGCTTTCCCTGGCGGAAGGCAACGACAGCGCTCTGGCCGCCATGACCATCAGCTTCGTCCTGACCTTCATCGTAGGTATCTTCCCTTTCATTTTCGTCAAGAGGGAGAAGTCGATCAGCCTTCAGGACGGCTACATGATCATCTTCCTTGCCTGGATACTTTCTTTCATCTTCGGCACCCTGCCCTATTTGCTGTGGGGCGGCCCATTCAGCGTCGTAAACGCCTGGTTTGAGAGCGTTTCCGGTTTCACGACGACAGGGGCGACGATCTTGGACAATCCGGAGTCGCTTCCTGACAGCCTGCTTTTCTGGAGGGCTTCGACCCATTTCATCGGAGGTTTGGGAGTCGTAGTTTTCCTCCTTCTGGTCATCCCTTCATCGGGTCCGGTGAAGCTGCGCCTGACCAATATGGAAGTCTCATCCCTCTCGAAAGACGCCTACCAGTCAAGGACCAACAAAACGGTCACCATTTTCGCCCTGGTCTACCTCGGTTTGAACGCTCTCGCCTTTCTGCTCTACCTGCTTGCAGGCATGAGCCCTCTGGACGCCATCTGCCAAGCCTTCAGCGTCTGCGCGACAGGAGGCTTCAGCACCAGAAACGAAAGTATCGCCTCTTTCGGCTCGCCGGCAGTGGTCATGATAACCATGGTCTTCATGTACCTGGCTTCGGTTCATTTCGGGCTGATCTGGTATTCGGTCATAACGAGGTCCCTGAAGCCCTTGTATCGCAATCCGGTTCTTCAGTTCTATACCGGGATGCTTGTGGCCGCCACCCTTCTTGTCTCTTTCTCTCTCCGCATCTCTGGAACGGAGACGACCTTGGGAAAGGCCATGCTTGACGGAGGTTTCCAGGTGCTGAGCTATGCCTCTACTACTGGCTTCGCCATAACTGACAATTCTGCCTGGCCTCTCTTCCCGACCGCCGTGCTCCTTATCGTTGGCATAATTTGCGGCTGCGCTGGTTCCACGTCTGGAGTTATCAAGTCGGACAGGGTGCTTGTCCTCTTCAAGGCCACCCAGAGGCTCATACACAATACCATCCATCCTTCATCGGTAGAGGAAATCAAGATCGGACGCAGGTCGGTCAAGGACGAGGAGGTCTATCCTCATGTCCTCTTCGTAACGCTCTTTTTCATGCTCTTGATCATATCGATCCTCCTCTGCTTCCTCTTTGGCGAGCATTCGGCCAACGCCCTTTACGGAGCGGTCGCCTCCATCTCTAATGTCGGAGCCTCTGTAGGGCCTACGATCGGTTCTATGGGCAACTTCGGAAGAGAGCCGGAGGCGGTGAAGTTCATATTTACGGTCAATATGTTCCTCGGACGTCTCGAAATCTATCCGGTGCTGGCGATTTTCTCCCTCATCATGCACCCGAAGAGGAGGCAATAGCATGGACCTCAGGCTGAACGACGGCAGAACCGCTTTCTTGTATAACGAATTCATGGCGAGGCTCAGCTTCGAGCCTACTCCCAGCCAGGAGGGCTTCTTCAGGGAGGTGGCCGCCTTTCTTACCGGAGACGGTAGCGATATACTCGTAGTGAACGGTTATGCCGGAACGGGCAAGACTACGGCACTCGCCGCGGTTGTCGATGTCATGGCGGCTCTCAAGGTGAACTGTGTGCTGATGGCTCCTACCGGCCGCTCCGCAAAGATTCTCTCGGCCTACACCGGGAAGCCTGCCTTTACGGTCCACCGCCAGATTTACCGCCAGAATTCGGTAGGAGAGGACGGCTTCGGCCGCTTCAGCCTCGCTCCGAACAAGGCCGTGAATGTCTTATATGTCGTCGATGAGGTCTCGCTGATAGGTGTCGAGGCGGAGGGAGGCGCTCAGTTCGGGAGTGGCAACACCCTTGAAGATCTTATCCGCTTCGTCCGCCAGGGAACGGACAACCGTCTGCTGATGATAGGGGATTCGGCCCAGCTCCCGCCGATAGGCCTGGCGAAGAGCCCCGCCCTCGACCCGGACTACATGTCTTTCGCCGGCGGGGTTACATTCTTCTCCATGACCGATGTTGTCCGCCAGAAAAAAGAGTCCGGAATCCTGTGGAACGCCACGGCCCTAAGGAGGCTTATCGCCCAGGACTCTCCGGAGAGCTTCCGTCCGGAAGACCTCGCGCTGAAGACGGAGGGCTTTGAGGATGTCAGGAGAATAGACGGCGGAGAATTGATCGAGGCCATCTCCGACGCTTACGATAAATTCGGAGAAGACGGAACCATGGTCCTCTGCCGCTCGAACAAGATGGCCAACCGCTACAACGCCGGCATCCGCAGCCAGGTCCAGTACAAGGAAGAGAGGCTGGTGAGGGGCGACAAGCTGATGATAGTGAAGAATTGCTATCAGTTCTGCAAAGATGTCAAGGGGATGGACTACATCGCCAACGGAGATATCTGCACCCTCCAGAAAATCAGGCACTTCGAGGATCGCTATGGCTTCCTTTTCGCCGACGCGAGGCTTTCGTTCCCGGATTACGGCGACCAGGAAATAGAGGCGAAGGTCTGCCTGGACACCCTTGAATCGGAGGCGGCCTCCCTTACCAGAGAGCAGCAGAACGCCCTCTACCAGGGGGTTAACGAGGATTATTCCTCGATAAAGTCCAAGGGCAAGAGATACTCCGCTGTCCGGGAGGACCCCTATTTCAACGCCCTCCAATTAAAATACGCCGATGCCATCACCTGCCACAAGTCCCAGGGCGGACAGTGGAGCTGTGTCTTCATCCACAATCCTTTCTGGATGGATGAACTGAACGTGGATGACCTGAAATGGCTCTATACCGCCTTTACCAGGGCTGCGGAGAGACTGTATCTTGTCAATTTCCCAGATAAATTTTTCTTGAAGTAGAAGATTAAAACGTATTTGCATGAATTTTGTATATTTGCGGAATGCAAAAGCATAATTTCATGATAAAACGAAAGCTGACGACAGAATACGAAGAATATAGCAGCCTTGCAGAAATGTCTGCGGAAGACAGGGAACTCTGCGAGGCGGCGGTCAAGGCCATGGAGGGATCCTATGCCCCATATTCCAATTATAACGTGGGGGCGGCGGTGAGGCTTGCTGATGGAACCATAGTTGTGGGAGCCAATCAGGAAAATGCCGCTTCGCCTTCAGGCCTGTGCGCGGAGAGGACGGCGATGTTTACTGCCGGGGCGTCCCACCCGGGAACGCCTATGCGCTCGATAGCGATAGCCGGAGGCTACAAGGGAGTCCCGGGAGACGAGCCTTGCTCTCCCTGCGGTGCCTGCCGTCAGGTTATGGCGGAATACCAGATGCTGGCGAAGGCACCTATGTCCGTAATAATGGTAGGAGCGAAGGCTACATGGAAATTCGCCAAGGTCGATGACGTGCTTCCGTACATTTTCGACAGCTTCAAAGCCGATATGGAAGATTGATTTGTCCATGGAGCTTTGCTTTTATCCTAAAAATGACGATATTTGCATCGGGGAAAGTCGTACACGACCAGCTCCCTCTGAATCCCCCCAGGGCCGGAAGGCAGCAAGGGTAGGAGGTTGTAGCGGTGCGATGTGCTAAGCTTTCCCCTTTTTGTTTTCTTTTCCCAGACAATAGAATTATAAAACCATGAAGATAGCTATAGCGGGAACAGGTTATGTGGGTCTTTCGATTGCGACTCTCCTCTCACAGCGCAATCACGTGACCGCCGTGGATGTCATCCCGGACAAGGTCGAGAAAATCAACAATAAAATCTCTCCTATTCAGGACGAGTACATAGAAAAGTATCTGAAGGAGAAGCCTCTCGATCTTACGGCCACCTTGGACGGGCGCAAGGCCTATTCGGACGCGGATTTCGTGGTTATCGCGGCCCCGACGAACTATGATCCTAAGAAAAATTTCTTCGACACAAGCCATGTCGAGGAGGTCATTGACCTCGTGCTTGAGGTCAACCCTAAAGCCGTCATGGTCATAAAGTCCACGGTGCCTGTTGGTTATACCAAATCGGTCCGAGAGAAGTTCGCCTATCGCGAGCGCCAGGCCGACGGCACCATGAAGAAGATTCTTCCGAATATTATCTTCGCCCCGGAGTTTCTCCGCGAGTCGAAGGCCCTCTACGACAATCTCTACCCGTCCAGAATCATCGTGGGGTATGACCATGCCAATCCTGAACTGGACAAGGCCGCCAAGGTTTTCGCCGGTCTGGTCAAGGAGGGGGCGGTCAAAGAGGATGTTCCGGTGCTCTTCATGGAGACGACAGAGGCCGAAGCCGTAAAGCTCTTCGCCAACACCTATCTGGCTCTCAGGGTAAGCTATTTCAACGAGCTGGACACCTATGCCGAGATGAAGGGGCTCAACACCAGAGACATAATCGACGGGGTCTGCCTGGACCCAAGAATCGGCACACATTACAACAATCCTTCCTTCGGCTACGGCGGCTACTGCCTCCCGAAAGACACCAAGCAGCTTCTGGCCAACTATGCCGACGTTCCGGAGAACCTTATCCAGGCCATCGTCGAGAGCAACCGCACCCGCAAGGATTTCATTGCGGACAGAGTGCTTGAGAAGGCCGGCTACTACGGCGCCAACAGCTCATACAGCGGAGAAAAGGAGCACCCGGTGACTATCGGCGTGTACCGTCTCACCATGAAATCGAATTCCGACAATTTCCGTCAGAGCTCGATCCAGGGCGTCATGAAAAGGGTGAAGGCCAAGGGGGCCGAGGTTGTAGTCTACGAACCTACTCTGGAGGACGGCACAACCTTCTTCGGGAGCCTCGTGGTCAACGACCTTGAGAAATTCAAGAAGGAGAGTGACTGCATCATAGCCAACCGTTATGACGCTGTCCTCGACGATGTCAAGGACAAGGTCTACAGCAGGGACCTCTTCCGTAGAGACTAAAGAGCTCTCACCTTGCTTCCCCTAGGACTTAAGACTCGCCGGTTTTTATCAGAATCAGGATGTCTCCGGGCTTGATTGTCACGGAGCCGTCCGGGATTATGAATCTGCCGTTGCGCTGGATCATCACCACGCGGGCCTCGTCGGGGAGTTTCATATCCTTGAGGGTTGCGCCGTTGGCTAGGTCATCGCCCGTGACTTCATAGTCCAGCATCTTTCCGGCTTCTTCCGGAATCTCTATCCCGTAGGTCTCGGGCTTCTGGTCCACAGGCAGGTCAAGTTTCAGCCATTTCGCGATGCTGGAAATAGACATACCCTGGACTACCAGCGAGAGCAAGGTTATGAAGAAGACTACATTGAAAATCTGGTTCGAACCGGGGACTCCGGCCAGGATAGGATAGGTGGCGAAGATTATCGGCGCCGCACCTTTGAGACCTACCCATGAGACGAAGACCTTCGCTCTGAAGGAGGTACCTTTGAAAGGCAGCAGGCAGAGCATGACGGCCAGGGGGCGGCCGATGAAGATCAGGAAAAGACCGACAAGCAGGGCCATGGGAGCTACGTCCAGCAGCTCATGTGGCTTGACCAGAAGGCCGAGGATGAGGAACATGCCAAGCTGCATGATCCATGTCATTCCATCAAGGAAGACCTGGAGCTCCTTTTTCCTGTAGAGAGGCTTGTTGCCTATGATTATGCCGGCGATGTAGACTGCCAGGTAGCCGTTGCCGTTGACCATCTGGGAGATGGCCATGGTGAAGATGGAGAAGGTGAGAATCAGGATGGCGTAGAGAGGCAGGTTCCCGAGGTGGATATGCTGGATGAGCCATGAGGCCCCTATCCCTATCCCGAAGCCTACCAGGGCTCCTATTATAAGTTCGGAGAGAAACGTGACGACCGCATTTCCCGCCATGGCTCCGATGTTGACTCCATGGGCCAGGGCCGAAGGGTCATAGAGGGTCGTGGCGGCCTGGATGAGGACTATCAAGGTGACGTAGGCCATAGGGTCGTTGGAACCGGATTCGAGCTCCAGCATCGGCTGAAGATTCTCCTTCAGCTTCATCTTGTTCCCTTTGAGAATGCTGAAAACCGAGGCCGAATCCGTGGAGCTCATGACCGAGGCGGTGAGAAAGCACAAGATTATGGACATGTAGCCGGAAATATGGCTCACCCTGGCGAGGAAGAAGATGAAGAGTCCGGTGAAGATTGTGGTCAGGAAGACTCCCGCCGTGGACAAAACTATTCCGGGGCTCAGTACCGGCCTGATGGCGGAGAACTTCGTCTCCATGCCGCCGTTGAACAGGATAACTGCCATGGCGGTCACGCCCACGAACTGAGCCTGCTTGTAATTGTCAAAGACGAGGCCGAATCCGTCGCTTCCGAAGAGCATCCCTACGATGAGAAAAAGCAGGAGGATCGGGACTCCGAACTTGAAACCGGCCTTGCTGAGGATGACGGCCGCGAAAATGAGAATGGAGCCTACGAGAAGTATATTTTCGGAGGTAAGGGTGATCATCTCTTGAAGTTTCTATTGATGTAGTCTCTGCAGAAATCTTTGAGAGCGCAATTCTCGCAGAGAGGCTTGCGGGCCGTGCAGACATAGCGTCCGTGCAGAATCAGCCAGTGGTGGGCCCGGGGTCTGACTTCTGGGGCGAAATGCGCCTCGAGGTCTTTTTCTACGGCTTCAGGCGTCTTTCCGTCGGAGAGGCCGAGCCTGTGGGAAACCCTGAAGACATGGGTGTCGACGGCTATGACCGGCTCTTTGTAGACGATGGAGGCGACCACGTTGGCCGTCTTTCTCCCGACTCCTGGCAGGCTCATCAGCTCGTCGATGTCGGAGGGAACCTCTCCGCCGAAGTCGGAAACTATTTTGCGAGATGCCGCTATGATATGCCGGGTCTTCGAGTTGGGATAGGAGATGGATTTCACCAGAGGAAAAACCTCGTCGAAGGTGGCCGAGGCCATAGATCCGGCATCTGGATAGGCCTCGAAGAGCTTTTCCGTTACCATGTTGACCCTTCGGTCCGTGCATTGGGCCGAGAGCATCGTAGCGACCAGAAGCTGGAAAGGACTGCCGAAGTGCAGTTCTGTTCCGGCTATGGGCATATTCTCTTCAAACCAGCCTCTTACGGCCTCATATCTCTCTTTCTTCGTCATTGTAGTATCTGCCTGCCTTGCCTTCGGCTTCAGATTGTCAGCGCTAGGTCGATGACATCCTCGTCAGATTTTTCTTTGCAAGTTTCGTCCTTGCAGAAGAAAACCCTCCCGGGATATTTTTCGAAGATGTTCCTGTTGTGGGTCACCATGACGATGGCCGTGCCCTTAGAGTTGATCCCCCTGAAAAGCTGGAGTATCTTGTCAGCAGTCTCGTTGTCCAGATTGCCCGTAGGCTCATCGGCGATGATGACCTCCGGACTGTTGAGGATGGATCTTGCGATCGCTATTCTCTGCTGCTCGCCTCCAGAAAGCTGGTGGGGCATCTTGTGAGCCTTGGTCTCCATGCCTACGTCGGTGAGGACGGCCTTTATCCTTTCCTCGATCTCATCCGTGTCCTTCCAGCCTGTCGCCCTCAGCACGAAGTCAAGGTTGTCATGAACACTTCTGTCCATGAGAAGCTGGAAATCCTGAAAAACCACCCCGATGCGGCGACGCAGGAAGGGGATGTCTTTGTCGCGGATCGCCTCCAGGTCATAGCCGCAGACGCTCCCGTGGCCTTTCCCGAGGCGGGTTTCGGCTATGGCTGTGCGTATTATCGAAGTCTTGCCGGTGCCGACCTTGCCTACAATATAGACAAAGTCTCCCGGAAAGATGTCCATGTCCATGTCGTAGATGACAGGCATGTCGCCTCCGAGAATGTCGGCCCCCCGGAAGGAAATGACCGGCTTTCGCTCTTCCTTGTCTGCTGAAGTTTTGGCTGATTCTTCCATAAGATGCGACTTTGAATGACCCCTATGTTCACAAATGTACGGAAAAAAGCTTAAATTTGTAAATATATAATTCATGCATGATGCTGATCCGCATAATTTTTACGGCCGCGGCCGCGACAATCATATCTTCGGGACCCGCCGAAGCCGGTTCCTCCTCCAGCCTTAACACCTCCTTCTGCCTCTCGCAGAGCTTCCGTTCCGGAGACGGAGCGTCTCTTTCCTCGGGTCTTCGTTCCGATGAAGACTTCAGACGGGCCATGGACCTCTATGACAGGGGAATGTACGGCGAGGCTCAGGCCGCCTTCGAAGCTCTTCCTTCCCAGGATTTCCGGACTTTGGGCATGGCCCTGCTCTGCAAGGTCAGGAGCAAGACTGAGGGCTACGGCAATTCGCTCGACCATTATTCCGAGGCCTATCCTTATTCGGGCCTCCTTGGAGAACTGTGGTTCAGGGACGCTCTGAACAAGTTCGACCTGGAGGACTACGAGGCCGCCTCGGCTTCTTTCTCCAAGGTCAAGGATTCGGACATCCAGCCTTCCGACAGGGCAGAGCTGGCCTTCAAGAGAGGCTACTCCGAGTTTCAGATTGGTGATCTGGAAGGGGCCGGCCATGACTTCGGCCTCGTGCTCTCCATGCCGCGGAACAATTTCACAGCCCCGTCCCAGTACCAGCTCGGCTACCTCAATTATGACCGCAAGCAATTCGCCAAGGCAATCCCATATTTCGAGGCGGCCTCCGGAGACCAGCGTTTCGCCGAGCTTTCGAACTACTACATCATGGAATGTCACTTCATGCTCAAGGACTACGCCTACGTGACCAGCCATGGAGCCGAATTATATGGAAAGGTGCCAGTGGAGAGAAAGTCCCATCTGGCAAGAATCATTTCCGAATCCTATCTCGTCGAGGGCGACGCCGAGACGGCCAAAGAGTACTACGACAATATTAAAGAAGGTAAGGCCAAGGACAGGGGAGACTACTTCTATGCCGGCTCTCTCTTGTATACCCTCAAGGACTGGCAGGGCGCCGTGGACAATTTCTCCATGATGACGGACAGATCCGACTCTCTCGGCCAGCTTGCCAACTACGAGATGGCCTATTCCTACATCCAGACGAAGAATAAGGTCGCTGCCGCAAAGGCCTTCAAGGATGCCTCCAAGGCTTCATATTCCTCTGATATTCAGAAAGATGCCTTCTATAATTACGCCAAGCTCTCTTTCGACCTCAACAATGACCCGGCTCCGTTCAAGGAGTACATGGAAAAATACAATGACGGCAAGGCTAATGACGAGATCTACTCCTACATGGCCATGACGGCCCTCTATAACCATGATTACGCCGCCGCCGTCGAGGCCTATGACCAGATCGAGACCCTCGCCCCGTCCGAGCAGGGCAACTACATGAAGGCCTATTACCTCCGCGCCAAGCAGCTCATCGACAACGGCAACTATTCCGCCGCCGTTCCTTGCCTGAAGGCGGCCGCCTACTACGCCGACAAGCACAGCGGCTTCGGCCAGCTCAGCCGTTACTGGCTTTCTGAGGCGAGATACAGGGCCCGGGACTACGAAGGCGCCCGTGAAGGCTACAACGAACTCTACAATCTTTCCGCTCTGGACGGAGGCGCCGTCGGGGATATCCTGCCGTACAACATCGCCTATTGCTATTTCAAACAGGGCAAGTACGATATGGCGGCAAAGTGGTTCACGGATTATATCGACTCCGGCACTGGCGGCTATGTCAAAGACGCCATGGTCCGGAAGGCCGACTGTAGCTTCATTCAGAGAAAATACAAGGATGCTATAGCCCAGTATGACGCCGTCCTGGCCAAGTACCCTGATCCTGACGATGTCTACCCTTATTATCAGGATGGCATCGCCTATGGCCTGACTGGTGACAAGACCAAGAAGGCTTCCGTGCTTTCTGCCGTACTCAAGGCTTCTCCTGAGTCGGCCTTCTATTCCGACGCCCTCTATGAGCTTGGAAGGACCTATATGTCCATGGAGGAGTCATCCAAGGCCGTCGACGTTTTCCGTGAGCTCCGTTCCTCGACAAAGGATTCCTCTTTCATAGCGAGGGCCGACATCGGCCTCGGCATGGTGGCGAACAATCAGAAAAAATACGACGCCGCCATAGAATATTATAAGAGGGTGGTCAGCGAGGCTCCGAAGTCGGAGTTTGCCGAGGATGCCATTCAGGCCCTCCAGTCCATCTATCAGGCAAAGGGCGAGCCTGAAGAGTATCTTGCCTATGTCGACGGGCTTGATTCTGTCCCTAAGGCCGGCAAGACTGACAGAGAGAAGGTCTATTTCAACTCCGCCGAGCAGATTTTCCTCTCGGGTAATTGGCAGAAGGCTCTCGCCGCCCTCAATACCTATGAGGAAAAGTATCCGGAAGGGGCTGACATAGTGACCGCAGATTTCTATACGGCTGAGAGCCACAGACAGCTCGGAAATATGGAGCAGGCCCGTGACTTCTACAAGAAGGTAGCGGATGATGGAAGCGGTTCTTTCGCCGAGGTTTCCGCCCTACGCTATGCTGATATCTGCTACGCTCTGCAGGAATGGCAGGCTTCCTTCGACGGCTATGTCAAGCTCGAGAAGATCTCGCAGATCGCCCAGAACAAACATGCCGCCCTTCTCGGAGCCATGAAGGCGGCATATGGAGCAAAGGGCTTCGTCAATGCAATTTCCTATGCCGACAAGGTTCTTCTTGACAAGGCTTCCACCTCTAGTGAGAAGAGGCTCGCCGAATATATAAAGGCGAAGAGCTATCTGTCGAGGAGCGAGAGAGACAAGGCCTTCGAACTTTTCACGAAACTCTCCAGACAGCCTAAGACCCCGGAGGGGGCCGAGGCGGCATATCTCCTGATTCAGGATGCCTATGACCAGGGTGATTTCAGCTCCGTAGAGAACAAGACTTTCGCCTTTTCTGATTCCGGTTCGGCAGAGACCTACTGGCTCGCCAAGGCCTTCATCGTCCTGGGTGACTCTTATGTCGAGAGAGGGGATACCAGACAGGCCCGTGCCACCTTCGAGAGCGTCCGTGACGGCTACACTTCCACCGGAACCGGTGACGATGTCCCTGATGCCATCGCCATGAGACTGAAGAAGCTGGAGCTGATGGACAAATAATCAACAGATAGATTTCGGCATTAACATGATGGATAATAAGATATTGTGCGGTTTAGCCGCCCTCTCTTCCTTCGCTTTTTCAGCGGCTTCGGCCTCTGCCCAGAATCTCGACCCGACCGTCGAGGTGGACAGAACATATCAAGGAAAGCTCCTCGAGGTCGACAAACCGACCCTGGAGATGGAGGTGCCAGACTCGCTTCTGCGCTTCGACCTCGATTTCAGCTACGACGTTCTCAATAATCCTTACGGAGGTTCCTATAAGTTTACTCCGTACCGTGCCGACATGCGTCCCCAGGCCGATGCCTACGACGGAAGGCGATTTTTCCTGCGTGCCGGGGCCGGCTATCAGCTCCGTCCGGAACTGGACCTGGTCTACAGCCCGGATTTCCGCGGCAACAGGTTCCAGCTTAATCTCTACGGCAATGTCCGCTCTTTCTTCGGGAATTATTCCAAGATAGGGATCTTGCCTGCGGCCGACCCTTCGACGGACTGGAAGATTGACGCCGGCAACGGGGACAGGAGCGGCTATGACTTTCTAGCCCGGGCCGGGGCCGATGGTCGTTACAACTGGAGACGAGGTTTCCTCTCCTTCGACCTCGGCTATTACGGACTCGGTTCTAAAAGCTGGAGATCCTATTATGGAAAGGATTTCAAGAACGAGCTCAATGCGGTCGATTTCGGCCTGCGCGTAGCCTCCAACGATGAACGTGACAAATATTTCCTCTACGATGTCAAGGCTGCCGTCCGCGTGGGGAGCGATAAGATGGCCACCCAGCTCCCTTCGGATCCAAAACTCGGCTTCCTTGATTTCTCCGCCATGGCCACCCTCGGTCCGGTCGTAGACAGTTACAGCAAAATACTTGTCGACATTTACGTGGGCATGTCCAAATATTCCGACCTTTACAGCGGACACATCGGCAACATTTACATCGCGCCTCACTATTTCTGGGATTATAACCGCTGGCATTTCAAGGTCGGGGTCAAGGTCGGTTCTGCCGTGGGCTCGGATTCAAAGGACGGAGCCCTGTTCAGAGGGCCTGACAGCCAGATAATCTATCCTGACGTGAAGATCGGCTTCGAGGCCGTGGACGGCTGCATGAATCTCTATGCCCTTGCCAGCGGCGGGGACCAGGTGAACAACTGGTCTTCCCTCCTTGCGGATAACCACTTCCTGACGAGCGAAGATGCGGTGACTCTCGACAATTCCATCGAGCGCTTCAACACCGGCATAGGAATGGAAGGCAACTGGAGTGCGAAATTCAATTATGATCTTCGTCTTGGAGTGGCGGCCTGGAAAAACGGTCTGGTCGATATGCCGGAATATTACAGCTCGCCGGACGGAACAGGAATCCTTCCTGGCGTAGGGTATGAAGATTATAACGAGTTCTACGTGGCCGGAAGGGGAGCCTTCCATACCGAGAGACTCGACATTGACGGCAGTTTCCGCTATCGCAGCCAAAATCTTTGGTCGGACAGAAACTTTGCTATCGAGGCCGCGCCGCTTTCTTTCGGCGTTTCTTCGACCTATAACTGGAATCATAAGATTTATGGCGGGCTGAGCGTCAAGGGCGCCACGCTCCGCAGGGGAGTGGTCCGTGTCCTCAGTTCTGCCGGCGGAGCTCTCTCTGCCTCGTCCGAGACCTGCCGCGTCCCGGGCTGGATCAACCTCGGCATCCATGGCGAGTACGCCTTCACGCGCAAACTCCACTTCTTCCTCGACGCCGACAACCTCCTCGACTCCGATATCCAATACCATCCGGGCCTCTCCGCCCCTGGAATCAGCGTCATCGGCGGCATCATCCTCATCCTTTAGCAGAAACACACCCCGCCTCTACCCCGGCTCAACACTTCCCGAATCGGGTGGCGGTACTCCGCCACCCGATTTCCGCGTCTCCACCCCGGCTGCTATTTCGGACGGCTGGCGAAATACCGCCACCCGATTTCCGCGTCTCCACCCCGGCTGCTATTTCGGACGGCTGGCGAAATACCGCCACCCGATTTCCGCGTCTCTTCCCCGGCTGCTATTTCGGACGGCTGGCGAAATACCGCCACCCGATTTCCGCGCCTCTTCCCCGGGGCTTTTTCGGGCTGGGTGAGTTGGCGGTTTGTGGATTTTTTGGTAATTTTGTAAACTTAATCAAGTTATAGAAAAGGTTTATTTTTTCATGGATAACAAAGACATCATCAAGGCGGAGGAACAGTACTCCGAAAATAGTATCCAGGTCCTGGAGGGGCTTGAGGCGGTCCGCAAGAGACCGTCCATGTACATTGGAGACGTAGGGGAGAGGGGCCTGCATCATCTTGTCTATGAGGTCGTCGACAATAGTATCGACGAGGCCATGGGAGGATACTGCAACTCCATCGAAGTCACCATTCTCGAAGACAACTCCATAAGCGTCAAGGATAACGGACGAGGCATTCCTGTAGGAATCCAGAGCCAGGTCGGAAGGCCGGCTCTTGAAGTCGTAATGACTGTCCTTCATGCAGGAGGAAAATTCAACAAGAGCACTTACAAAGTTTCCGGCGGACTTCATGGCGTAGGTGTTTCCTGCGTTAACGCGCTTTCCGACAGGATGACCGCCGAGGTGCGCCGCGAGGGCAAGATCTATGTCCAGAAGTATTCTAAAGGCAAGCCGGTGACCGATGTGACGGAAGTAGGTGATTGCTCCATTGAGGACCATGGCACGACCATTATCTTCCATCCTGACGCCACCATCTTCACACAGACTATCGTCTATAAATATGACACGCTTGCCGCCAGGCTCCGTGAACTATCCTACCTGAACAAGGGCATCCGCATCTCTCTGACGGACATGAGGAGCATGGTTGACGAGTTCAATGTGAATGCCGACGGGGATGCCGTCGCAACAGGCCGCAAGATCTACCGTTCCGACGTCTTCTTTTCGGAAAACGGTCTCCGTGAATTTATCGACTATATTGACGCCGGCGCCGAAAAACTTACCCCGGAGCCTATCTGCGTCAATAATAGCAGCAACGGGATTCCTATCGACATCGCTCTCCAGTATAACACCGGATTCAGCGAGAAAATCTATTCCTACGTCAACAATATCAACACTATAGAAGGTGGTACGCATCTCCAGGGCTTTAAGATGGGCCTTTCTAGGGCTCTGAGAAACTATGCGGATGCGAACAATCTGTTGAAAAATCTCAAGACCGACCTTGCTCCGGAGGATTTCCGCGAGGGTCTCACCGCGGTAGTTTCGGTCAAGGTGCAGGAACCTCAGTTCGAAGGACAGACAAAGACAAAGCTGGGTAACTCGGAGGTGACTTCGATGGTTTCCCAGGCAACTTCTGCTGCCGTAAGCGAGTATCTTGAGGAGCATCCTCAGGTAGCGAAGACCGTTATCGAGAAGGTAGTCCTTGCCGCCACCGCCCGCAACGCGGCCCGCAAGGCCCGCGAACTTGTACAGAGAAAGACCGTCATGACCGGAGCAGGGATGCCGGGCAAGCTCGCTGACTGTTCGGAAAGGGATCCCGCCTCCTGCGAGCTCTTCCTTGTCGAGGGTGACTCCGCCGGTGGAACTGCCAAGCAGGGCCGTGACCGCCGCATCCAGGCCATCCTGCCTCTGAGAGGAAAGATTCTGAATGTGGAAAAGGCGGCCGGGGACCGCGCCTTTGAGTCCGAAGCCATCCGGAACATCTACACCGCCCTCGGGGTCACCGTGGCCCAGGAGGACGAGACCGGGGAGAAGAGGATGGACCTGAGTAAGCTGCGTTATCACAAGGTGATAATCATGACCGATGCCGATGTGGACGGAAGCCACATCGCCACCCTTATCCTTACCTTCTTCTTCCGCTATATGTTCGACTTGATAAAGAACGGCTATGTCTATCTTGCGACACCGCCTCTGTATCTTGTCAAGGCCGGCTCCAACGAGATTTATTGCTGGACTGAAGGCCAGAGGGAGGATGCTGTCCAGAGGCTGGGCGGCGGAAACGAAAACAAGGTTGCCGTGCAGAGGTACAAGGGTCTTGGTGAAATGAGCGACCAGCAGCTCTGGGATACCACCATGAATCCGAAGACCCGTCTCCTCCGTCAGATAACAATTGAGAATGCGGCGGAAGCGGACAGAACCTTCAGCATGTTGATGGGGGATGATGTCCCGCCTCGCAGGCAGTTCATCGAGGAGAACGCCAACTACGCGAAGATTGACGCATAGTCCTCTTCATGGAAGCGGCTTCATGGGAACAGCCCAGAGTGGGAATCTTTCATTTCGCCGCTCCCGCCATGAATATATGGAAAACGGTAAATAGAAATAGATATGGTCGATATTTTTGACAGAATCGCAAAGAATTCAGGAGGCCCTATTGGCCAGTACCAGGATCAGGGCATGGGATACTATATGTATCCGAAACTTGAAGGAGAGCTCGGACCGCACATGAAATTCAACGGCGTCGAGATGCTCAACTGGTCCCTGAACAACTACCTGGGGCTCGCAAATCATCCGGAGGTCCGCAAGGCCGACGCAGAGGCGGCCAAGGAATGGGGACTTGCCTATCCTATGGGCAGCCGTATGCTCACCGGGCATACGAAGTACCATGAGGAACTTGAACGCAGGCTTGCCGCCTTCGAGAAGAAGGAGGATGCCTTCCTCTTCAACTTCGGCTATCAGGGCATCGTCTCTGCGATTGACGCCCTCGTGAACCGCCACGACGTCATTGTCTACGATGCGGAGGCCCACGCCTGCCTGCTCGACGGCATCCGTCTCCACATGGGTGACAACTACAAGTTCCGTCATAATGACATAGAAAGCTGCGAGAAGGTCCTTGCCAGAGCCTGCAAGCTGGCGGAGGAGAACGGAGGCGGAGTGCTTCTCATCACGGAAGGAGTTTTCGGCATGACCGGAGCCCTCGGAATCCTTGACAAGATCGTCGCCCTGAAAAAGAAATATTCGTTCAGAATCCTCATCGATGACGCCCATGGTTTCGGAATCATGGGTGAGCATGGCCGCGGAACCAGCGAGCATTTCGGAGTCATGGACGGAGTCGACCTCTATGTTGGCGCCTTCGCCAAGTCCATGGCCAGCATCGGAGGTTTTATCGCCGGCCCTAAGAGCATCATCAAGTATCTCCGCTTCAACATGAGGAGCCAGATGTATGCAAAGGCGCTTCCTATGCCTCTTGTGATCGGAAATATGAAGCGTCTGGAGATCATCGACAGCCCTGAGGGAGACGAGCTCCGCAAGAAGCTCTTCACCGTTACCAGAGCCCTGCAGGACGGCTTCCGCAAGGAAGGTTTCGATATCGGACCGGCCGAGGCCTGTGTTTCTCCTGTGCATATCAAGGGAGGCATCGGCGAGGCTACCCAGATTGTCAAGGATCTTCGCGAGAACTACAAGATTTTCTGCTCCATCGTGATCTATCCTGTGATTCCGCTCGGCATGATTATCTTCAGAATCATTGCGACCGCGGCCCACAGCCTCGATGACGTCAACTACACGCTGAACGCCTTCAAGGAGATTCGCGAAAAACTTGACGAGGGCAAGTACAGCAGCGGAGAAATCGCCGCCATGGTCGTAAAGTAAGGCTCTTACATTCATGAAATGAACCCGTCTTACTTTAAGGATAAGGTTATTATAGTGACAGGAGCCAGTTCCGGTATCGGGCTGGCTTCTGCCCGTTTGTTTGGCTCCTTCGGAGCGAAAGTCGTCATGGCCGCCCGTCATTATGAGCAACTTCTGAGTCTCGCCCCGAGCGTGGGAGATGCGGCCCATGTGCTCTGCGTCAAGACTGACGTTAGCTCTGAGGACGACTGCAGGCGCCTTATAGACAGTACGATAGAGAGATTCGGCCGCATTGATGTCCTGGTCAACAACGCAGGGATCTCCATGAGAGCTATGTTCAAGGATCTTGACCTAAAGGTCATAAAGAGCCTCATGGACGTGAATTTCTGGGGGACCGTCTACTGCACCAAGTACGCCCTGCCATATCTCCTTGAGTCGAAGGGCTCCCTGGTCGGAGTCATCTCCATAGCAGGCTATTCCGCCCTCCCTGCCCGCACCGGCTATTCCGCGAGCAAGTATGCCGTGAGAGGCTTCCTCGATACGGTGAGGATAGAACATCTCTATGACGGTCTCCATGTCCTTGTATTCGCGCCCGGCTACACCGACTCCAATGTCAGGAAGGCGGCCCTGACCGCGGACGGAAGCGCCCAGGGTGCCACACCGCTGAAAGAGGACAAGCTCATGAGCGCCGAAGAATGCGCGAAGCACCTTGCCAAAGCGATTTACAAACGCCGCCGCCAGGCGATACTCACTCCGATAGGGAAGGCCACCGTGTGGATGCAGAAACGCTTCCCGGCCCTCCTGGACAAATTGACATACTGGTATGTCGGCCGCGAAGCCGGCAGTCCTTTTCATAAAGACTGAAATGTAAATGTCCACTGGCAGACTCCCAAAAGACCATAGGGTCTATTTTTATCTGGCCCTGGTCTTTCTGGTCTTCCTGCTGATTACGCCGAAGACCGGAAAGTTTAATTACGACTACAAGAAAGGCTCTCCGTGGGCCTATGACAACCTTGTGGCCCAGTTTGACTTCCCGATCCTCAAGACAGAGGAGGAACTGGCCAAGGAGAAATCCGCCGCCGGTTCCAAGGTGATACCTTTCTACAGGTATTCCGACCAGGCCACCAGGGAGACTGTCCGCGAGGCTGAAAACATCGACTTCGGAAAGTACCCAGCCCTGAAGCAGGAAGTCGGAGCCGCCCTTCAGGATATCTACGACAGGGGAGTCCTTGATGAGGACAAAGACGTTAAGGATCAGGACCTTCACGCCTCCCTCAATGATGTTATTTTCGTCCAAAGGGACAAGAGGGCGTCCAAAAGTCCGAGAAGCAATGTCTACACCGTGGCTACGGCGAGGGAAAAACTCCTCTCTGAGGTTTCTTCCAAGAATCCGCATGAGAACGTAGACTCGATTCTGAGGGCCGATGGTGTCTATGACGTCATAGCCCCGAATCTTATTTACGACAAGGAGACCACTGAACTTGTCCATGCCGAGTCTGTCGACTATATTTCCGAAACCGAGGGCTTTGTCAGCGCGGGGCAGCTCATCGTGGCGAGGGGAGAGATAGTCACTGAAGGGGTGAAGCAGATGCTGGATTCCTACAAGGCCGAGTATGAGGATTCGCTGGGCTTCAGCGGACCAGGAATCCTGCTCTGGATAGGGAACGGGATTATCAGCCTTGGAATCGTACTCATACTTTTCATGTCCATGCTCTATGCATATCCTGCCGTCTTCGGCAAGATGAACGAGTACCTCTACCTCCTTTTCCAGTTCCTGCTCATCACGGTGGTGTCGATGTTGAGCGAACGCATCAACCCCCAGCTGCTCTTCCTCATGCCGCTGACTCTTGCTGTGCTCTACCTTCTGGCCTTCTTTAAAAAGAAATTGGTAGTGCTGATCTATCTGGTCGACCTTCTTCCGCTGCTGGTTTTCTGCCACAACGGGACCCAGCTTTTCATGATGTTCGCGATCTCCGGGACGGTCTCCATGTTGATTTTCGAACACTTCAACCGCAGCTGGCGCCAGTTTGTCCATGCGGTGATAGTCTTCGCCGTCCTTTTCACAGTCTACAGCGGCTTCATGTTCATGAATGGCACGCGCTGGACCTTAAGGCAGCCAACCTATCTTCTGCTCGGATCGCTGCTCTGCGTCGCCGGCTACCCGCTCATCTACCTCTTTGAGAAAATTTTCCAGCTGGTCTCCAATTCTAGGCTTCAAGAACTCTGCGACACCAACAACCCCCTCCTGCGCGAGATGGCTTCCAAGGCTCCTGGTACCTTCCAGCACTCTCTCCAGGTCATGAATATGGCCGATGCGGCCGCCAGGAGCATCGGGGCCAATGTGCTTCTGGTGAGAGCCGGCGCCATGTACCATGACATCGGAAAAATCAACAATCCGCAGTGCTTCATCGAGAACGAGACCATAGGAACCTATTACCACAAGGACCTTTCGCCTCAGCAGAGCGCCAGGGAAATAATCCGCCATGTCTCCGACGGAGTCGTCCTGGCCGACAGGTACAATCTTCCCGAGGTCATCAAGGATTTCATACTGACCCATCATGGGACCACGCTCACCGGATATTTCTACAACAAGTACGTCAATGCCGGCGGCGACCCGGCAGATGACTCTGCCTTCCGCTACAACGGGAAGAGGCCCCAGACCAAGGAACAGATTATAGTCATGCTCTGCGATTCCATAGAGGCGGCCTCCCGCACGCTCAAGGACAACAAGCCGGAGACTTTCGACCTCTTCGTGGAGAACATGGTCAACGCCAAGGACAAGGACGGCCAGTTCGAGGATGCGGATATCTCAATCAAGGAGCTAAACATCCTCAAGACCGAGCTCAAGGCCTACCTCAGCCAGCTCTACCACGACCGCATCGCCTACCCCAAGCGCCGGGGATAAGATAACTGTTTAGTGGGCAGTATATTTGTGTCATATAAGCCACTAACGAAATGAAAAAGTTATTATTATTCATCTGTGCCGCAATGATGATTTTCAGCTGCGGCAAGGAAGATTCAGGAAACAAAACTGTAATCGACCCTGTAGCAAAAAAGGAAACATGGGCCACGATTCTCAAGATGTATCCATTCCTGGACGGCTTTCCTGTATTTGACGGGGAAGTCGAGAATTGGCAGTATAAAGAACTCGGCAGCATGAAGACATTGACCTTCTTCGACTACAAGTGCGACAAATCCGTGTCGACCACCTATTACGCCAAGTTCATACCTGCGGGCTTCACCAAGAGCGAAGGTTCTGAAATCTACCGGAAGACGGTGGACAAGAAGAATTACATCTTCAGCGGCAGCTATGGCGGCGGCAGTTTCGGCTTAAGTTTCTCCGTTGACTCCGAATAGGACATGAAAACGGGAATCATCACCTGCGCTTTGACTGCATTGGCCCTGTCGGCAGGTATCACATCGCACGCACAGACCGTCTCCGACAAGAAGGCAAAGCGTCAGAAGGAAGAGATTGTCAATGTCAGGGTATGGCTCAACAAGGGAGAGGACAAAGTCATTGACGGTTATCTCCGTTCGGCTCTCGTCAACCGCCCCGACAACATTGAAATAAGCCTTACCGCCGACGGCAAGAGGATGAGATATATCAATGAAGATGTCGATTCCCTGCTTCTTGACGGTTCGGACAAATATGTGAAGAGGCTGGTCAAGATGTACGGAGCATTGGGCGGTCCGGCAAAGGTCGAATGGGTACGTGAGGAATACCGGGGCAAAGGCATTGACCTGTACTCTCTTTTTACCGTCGAAGCCGAAAGGACGGGAAGAAACATCACGGTCGTGAGACCGGTCCGCTCGTGGTACCTGAGCATTGCCGGGGACATGGCCATAATGGTCGGGTCTGATACCCGCAACAGCATCTTTGACAAGACTGAGCCGCCGATGTCCGGGGCAATGCTGAACAAGTATTTCGGAAAGATATATGACTATCCGGAATTTGCCGCAAGGATACGGGAGGGCGAATTCAGCACGTTCATGGATGTCATCCATGCGTGGGAATCATCTTACGGAGGCACTGCTCTCCGCGTGGATGGGAAGCTCAAGGACGGGCAGGTCGGTGTCCAGGGAGGAATCGCCTCTTCCGACGCCAATAAGAACGTGGACTGGAAGCGTACCAAATCTGAGATAGTGTTCCCGAAATACACGAGGACAATCCAGGTCGGAGCCTCCCCTGTGATCGCTGAGTGGACAAAGGTGATGAAGCATGCCACTGACGGCTCCAAATCCTCATTCAAGATGGCTGTTCCTCCGATAATGATATATTCGGACATCTGTTTCCTTGATTTCGGACGTTTCGGAAGCCTGGGCTGGTCAATAGGAGGCGAATACTCCCGCTACAGCTACAACTGGATGCTGGACAACGGCTATGGCGACAAGCAGCAGGAAACGTTCTGCAACAGAGTTGACCTTGCGGCAGGTCTCAGTTACCACATAACGCTATGCAGCCGTCTGGAACTCTACGCAAGGGCAATGATCGATGCCGGACTGATCGGAGAACACACCACAGACCACGAGAGCGGAGAGAAGGCCAGTTCCACATTCAACAAGATGGACACGAAGATGGGCGTACTGGCCACTGCCGGACTCCGCTGGTACTTTTGCGACAAGGCCGGACTCTGGGTGGAGGGCGGCCATGACGCGGGCTACGTGTCGGCAGGATTGTCATTCAAGTTCTGATGAGGTGGCGGGACGAATTTATAAAATAAAGGTGAGCGTTGGCGGGACGCGGCCACGGAGCGTTTTGTAACTCACTGATAATCAGACATCATTTTAGATATAGCGTGGAAACGCAGGCTTTTTTTGTCGCGTTTCCACGCTGCATTTTATAACACATTGATAATCAACGTCTCCAAAAATCAGGCGTGGCCGCGTCCCGCCGGGGATTTTACACCTGACTTCGTCATTGCGTCACCCTAAACGCCGAAGTGGTCAAAGAGCGGTTTAAGAGCCATTTGTTCTGGCGTGAGCATCATTGTCTTGACCATGACCTTATTCCGGCCGATACCCGTTCAGTGTTCCGGTGATACCCGTTCACTTTTTGTGAGTAAAGACAGATTATTGGCTTCGAAGTTAATACTTTTTTCTTAGACTTTCTCCTTTGAGCTGGAGACGTACAGCTTTGTGGATGATTCTATCAAGGCAGGCTTCTGCAATGAGTTCATTTTTGAAGAGCGCATACCAGTCGGATACCGGCAGTTGGCTGGCAATAATGAGAGCCTTTTTACCATACCGATCATCCAATATCTGTTCGAAGTCGTTTTGGAACTGACCTTCAATGGGCTTCATGCCGAAGTCATCAATGATAATAAGGTCATAACGGGTCATCTTCTCAAAGAAGCGGAGTTCTTTTCCCTCCAAGCGAGCAAGTCTCATTTGATCGGAGAGGCGCTGCATCGTGAAGTAGGAGACCTTGTAGCCCTGCCGGCAAGCCTTGTCGCCCAAAGCATTTGCAAGATAAGTCTTACCTGTACCGGCGGCACCGCTGATGATGACTGAACCGCCCATTTTTATGTATTCCCCCGTTCCCAATTGGGTGATTACGTCTGCAGGAACGCCACGTGACGCGTTGATGTCCAGTTCCTCAATGGTGACTGTAAGCCTAAAGCCGGCTGCCTTGATGAGTTTCGCAATTCGGTTCGTTTCTCGGTTATCCATTTCCGCCTGCAAAAGAAGCGGCATGGCTTCCCGAACAGAGAGCTTGTCGAGTTGATGCGTTTCTTCCATTACCCGCCAACTCTCCGCCATTCCTGGCATTTTAAGGCCTTTAGGGCCGAAGTTATAGTTGCTTCCATAATGATTTGGATTATACGTAAGAGGCTGCCCCTCTGGTATTATCATGATTCTGTGGTTGAACGTCATTCTCGGATTGTTCCTGTCCTGCGCTTGGGTGCTGCATCAACTTGCACATGGTGAGGATATCGTCTTTCGAGAAGATGTGATTGTCGGCACATATTTTCAACGCCTGACGGAAAGACTCCTCTGGAGTTTTTTTCTTTAAGCTGAAGAGGAAGTCGCAGATGTTGTAACAGATGGCATCCGTCACCCCACGCTTGCGATTCATAAACAGACTTTGAATGAATATCTCCAACTCTGGCGATTGCTCCTCTCTGGCCTTGGCGCAGTAGTATTCCGGCGAACGGCTAACATAAGCCTGGATATTCGGAGCAAGATGCTCCCTTACTTGCGTATGCTCTACTGGTTCGCGATTACGTATATGGGAAGCAATACATTTGTTGCCAATATAGATCTTCACTGTCGAGCGAGTGTAGATTAACTGCGCTTTGCGGCCTATATGAGCTATGGAACAGTATAGTAGTGCTGATCCTCAGCCAGACGAACCTCACCTTGAAGACTCACTGTGACAGTTTTGGAATGTTTGACTTCATATATCTGCTCTGGGAGAGGATTAAGTTCGCCTCGTTCCATAGCATGGAAGCGCTCTTCACGAGTATAGGGATGCTCCTGCATACGGGTCTGATTGTGTGCCTTCACCAACTCGCATATAGCTTTGTTCAACTCCATCAAGGAGTAGAACACACGCTTCCGCAGTTTGGCATAGACCCTTTGGTAGATGCGGTTCACGTCACTTTCGGCAGGGGCTTTGTCAGTTGGGGTTGCTACTCGGGCAGGAAGGACGGCGAAGCCGTAATGATTACCCATATCAACAAGAGCTTTGTTCAGGACAGGTGTCCATCTGTTCGCCTTGATAACAGCCGATTTCAGATTATCAGGGATAACAATGTGCGGCACACCACCGAGAGGCTCCAGACATAGTCTCAAGGCATAGGCGAAGTCTTCTACTTGTTGGGATGGGACAGCTAATGCGAACGTCAGACCACTATAAGGCATTGTGCCTACGAACACCTCTACGTGGATCTTTTCTCCACTCTGTGTGTCAATATATGCTAACTTGTCTCCGGCAAAGTCTATCATGAGGATTTCACCCGGCTTATAGATATCTCTGAGAACAGCAACCTGTTTTTGCGCCACCAGGTTCTGTTTAAGATGATAAAAGAACTGGCTCTTGCTATAGCCATCCGGGGTCTCCTTGCGGTATTCTTCCCAAAGGAGAAGTCGAGTAACGTGCTTGTCCTCAAGTTGTTCACGGAAGTAAGGCAATTTATCGAGAAAGTGCTTCATGTGCTCATCCGTGTATGCCGGATTGCCAGCAAACATTTGAGCCTCAAGCTCCGGTTCTTCCAAATGAAGCAAGTGCTCGAGACTCAAAGAACTGGGCTTGGCCTTGCGGACGTACTCGTTAACCGTGCACTTGTCAATGCCTATTGCCGTAGCAATCTTGCGATTGGACATGCCGTTACGATGCATTAATAAGACCTGTTTGATCTTGCTCATAGATGTTATTTTCCCTGCCATATCCGTCTGTCTTTGTCTTTCTGGGTGTGAAGCACAAAGATAAAGGGAAGACAGGGAAAAGTGACCGAGCATGCTCCGGAATACCTTGAAAGACAGCCTGTTATTTTTACCATTGACCGAATATGCTCCGGAATAATAACACCGAAAACGCGCTTCCGGACACTTTTCAGTCAACGTCAAGATTACTGACCGAATATGCTCCGGAAAAGTGGAGACCGCGGCTCCGCCGCCCGTCTCGCGCGAACTTATAAATATGTATTTTAAAGCATTCAGTGCCATTCCCTTCATTTTTCCCTGTCTGAAAAAAGGGAATCGGGCACCGGTTTTTGAGACTTATTTCAGTTTAAAACTGAACTTTCAAGCCGCATCAGACTGGGTGGGTATGCTCCGGAATATGTAGCATTGGAGAAGCAGAAGGACCGGTATTTGCGCAAGATTGGTGATTTGGAGATGCAGCTGGATTTTGCAAAGCGTGTATCCAAAAAGTTGGGGATAGAGATGCCCGCAGACGATTGATATCCCCGAAGAGCAAGGTCAGCATCAGCAAGCAGTGCGAGATTCTGGGACTCAGCCGGACGGCGCATTACTACAAGGCGAAGGGCGAGAGCGAGGAGAACCTTAGGGTGATGACGGAGATGGACAAGGAGCATCTTGAGTATCCAGCGAAGGGAGTGGTCGGCATGACGGATCACTTGCAGGAGATTGGCTACAAGGTCGGATACCGGCGAGTGCGCCGCCTTATGAGGCTGATGGGGATTCAGGCGGTATACCGCAAGCGTTCGCTGAGCGTCCTCGGCCAAGCGGTGTATGTGAAACCATACCTGCTCAGGGGCTTGGTAGTAGACCACCCGAACCAGGTGTGGAGCACGGATATCACCTATATTCCGATGCGTAGGGGCTTCATGTATCTGATAGCCATAATAGATGTTTATAGCCGGTTCATCGTGGGCTGGGGCCTCTACAACACTCTTGACACGGCAGGCTGCATTGAGGTGGTTGAGAACGAATTGCCAGATACGGAGAGCCGGAGATTCTCAATTCTGACCAGGGGTGCCAGTACACCAGCAAAGAATGGGAAGAGGCCTGCGCAAGACATCCAGAGATGAGGGTCAGCATGGACGGTAGAGGCCGCTGCAAGGACAACATCTGGATTGAGCGCTTTTGGAAGACGATAAAATATGAGTATATTTACCTTCATCCGGAGGACAATGGAACTGATTTGTTTTTTGGGGTCAAGCGGTTCATTGAAGACTACAACAATCACCGCCGCCATCAGGGTATAGGACACGAGATGCCATGCAGGCTGTATCCTGGAAATATTACACAGACTAAAATTGAACTTAAAACCGCAAAGGTACCTGTTTAAAAAGCGAGAGTATCACAGTTATGGCCGGCAGGTAAATGTGTAGTACGCATAGCGGAAGGCCTTCTTCCCTGCAATGTCGGCGATGAAGTCCAGCCTCAAGCCATTCCTCATCTTGCGGCAGATTCTCGAGAGATCTCTGATTTCGATTGCAGTCGTAATACCGCCCAGCAATGGAATGTCTGCATTAGTATAAATATCACAGATTCTTCCTCTTGAGTCCGTCTTAAAAACGAAGAATTGTTCAATCGGAGCGTTATTCAATCCGATAGTATTATCAATTATAGCCATGACGGCATTCTCCAGACTTGATTCATCTTTGATTATACTTGGATTGTTGATATTGCATGCAATGTTTTCAAGTGGGGAAAATAATGTGTTCATTCTGGTTTTCGGGTCTATATATCGTAGGCTCCAAACCGTGTTCTCAGATGCGGTTATTTTATCCTGATTGTTTCGCAGATATTTAGGAATCCAGGTAAAGATTGTATTCGACTTGATTCTTTCACATACAGACAGAACCATGTCCATATTGCAATTGCGACAGGCATTTCTAGTCACATCGGCTTTTGTTACCCTGCCCAAGGAGTCGCAGGTGAAATTGAATCGAATGCAGATGGGGGAATTTGGATTTTCGTAGCAATCTTTAGAGATAAGCAAATCGAGGACGTATACAGTATAATATTTATTATCAATGAGATAGATGTCTCTATCCTCATATCTGCTCTTCACAGTCTGCTGTGCGAAACAAGTATCTGACAACGAGAGAAGAGTCCAGACTAATATTATGATATGAAATACAGGTCTATGTATCATTATTTCTATTCTAGAATGAATTGCTGGATGTGGATTTTTTCGATTATGGAAATAAATATGTTTGATAACTAATCCCGAATTGAATATAATAAATTCCCTTAAGGATATCTTTCCATGCTCTTGCTTGAGTTCCAGAATTAGGCTGAATGTAAGTTATAGGAGAGTCCTCTCTTTGAAATTTATAAAAATGTATTCTATCTTCGACAGCAGAATTAAAGTCTTTATCGAATTCTGATGATATAAAATAATTCACCCTTGCGTATGATGGTAAGTGTGTTATCTTATCATAAATTCTCGATAGCCAAGGCTCATTATTGGCCAGTATATTTAAATCATCAAGGAGCATGGCAGTTGTTCCTGTATTCAAAATAGTACTTGGTTCCTTCGCCGGTGGTGATGGTGAATGAGCTGGTTCCTGGCTCGTTGCGGTTGTAGTGCATCGATATGGCGAGTTCTCCTGCGGGAGTGCTTGACTCCAGTATCACGACCTGGCCGTTGTCGCCGAGAGTGAATGAGCCGGAATGACCTGGGAACTGGAAGTGATAGGTGTCCGGCTCCTCCTCCACTCCCATCCGCGTCTGCCCGTCGTATTTGCGGTAGAGGACATACTCCCTGCCCAGTTCCCCTGAATAGGCGAAATCCGTTCCGCCAAGCGCCATGTCCGAGGCATACCTGCTTGCATAACCGTCAATGAGGACGGTCTGCCCTTTCATGTAGGCTGTACCAGGTGACGGGTGGTTCCGGCATCAACCATCGAGAGTTCTGCCGTATGGATAAGGTCTTCGATGGCTGAATTGTCGCCGGTATTTCTAGCTCCATACTCCCTTTGTCTGACTTCATCAGGAAGCCCGTGGACCTCACGGGTAATCGCCCCTCCTGCGGATAAGGTCCATCCGTAGCCGAGGGTGGAGGCCGTGACGCCTGGCTTGTAGCCGTTGCAGTCGTATTCCATGGAAATCGGGAGCGATATGTCAGCGTCTTCGTAGTCGAAGACAGGAATCGACAGATGAGCCGCGCCTGTGTAGAGGCTGGTGCCTGTGCGGCCGCCGTAGCGCATCATTGCTGAGACATCCGGGGCGGTCGGATTGAACAAGCCCTCCGGAAGAGGCGTACCGACTGCGAAATCTGGCTTGATGTCCTGTGCATTGATGTGAGCACTTAAGGCTGGAATCAGCAGCAGGACTATGGCAGCAGATATGTGGCGGAGTGTAGTCATATTCAGTGCCGGATGCCTAAGGCCGACACTCCAAATATAGCTAATATTCCGGCAGATTGTAACGATTCTATAAAAATCCCGTGAATTTCGACCGGAAGACGAAATTATGAGCATTTTCCAGCTCCGAAGGATAAATTCTACAATCTTTTGTTATAACTTCATCCCTTGTGTTGCACTTGCTTCTTGACTCTTCAGGGGTAAGATTTGCGGCGGGAAGGTTGTTATTCCAGGGGAAATTCCGTAATTTTGCGGTCTGATTTGCGTTTTGTTTTGCAAATAATATTGAAATTATGAATATAGATAAACAGCAGATTGACGATCTCAATCTCAAATTGACACTTACCTTCGCTCCGGAGGATTATGAAGCCCAGGAGAAGAAGAAGCTTTCCGAGTACAAGAGGAACGCGGAACTCAAGGGTTTCAGGAAAGGCATGGCCCCTCTCAGCCTCATCAAACATATTTATGGTGACCGCGCTCTCGGCGACGCTCTCGACTCCATGATCAACGAGGAGCTCGGCAAGTTCATCAAGGAGAACAATCTCCGTCTCATCGGCGAGCCTCTACCATCCGAGGACCAACCTAAGATTGAACTCAAGGACGGCGAGACTTTCACCTTTATGTATGATCTCGCCAAATATCCTGAGGTAAACGTTGCCGTAGGTTCAGACGACAACCTCACCAGCTATAAGATAAAGGTAACCGACGAGGCCAAGAAGGAGATGAAGGAGAATATGCTCCGCCAGCTCAGCAAGATGGGCGAGACAGAGGTGGCCCAGGCAGGCGACTATCTCGTAGTGGACCTTGAGAATGAGGAGAAGAAGGTCACCGGTGCATATGTCACGGTTGACGAGGTTGCCGGCGAGGCTAAGGAAAAGGTAATCGGCGCCAAGGCCGGAGACAAGTTCGACATCAATGTCAACGATGCCTTCCCGGAGGCCAGCAACCGTGCCGCTGTGCTCAAGACTACCCAGCCTGAGCTCGAGAAGATTTCCGACCCTCTCTTCCACGTTACCGTGGTCAATGTCCGCAGGATGTTCCCGGGAGAGGAGAACCAGGAGTCTTATGATACCCTTTTCGGTAAGGATAAGGTCCACAATTCCGAAGAGTTTGACAAGGCCGTGGAGGCCCAGCTCGAGGCAAATTACAAGCAGGAGTCTGACTTCCAGCTCAACAAGGACATCCGCGAGTATCTCGTGAAGAAGGCTGACATCAAACTTCCTGAGGACTTCCTCAAGAGGTGGCTTCTCTACGCCAACGAAGGCAAGTTCACCAAGGATGATATCGAGAAGGAGTTCGACGGCTTCCTGAAAGACTTCCGCTGGCAGCTTGTTCGCGACAGCCTCATGCAGAAGTACGGCCTCAAGATCGAGGATGCCGACCTCCAGGGTGCGGCAGAGGGCTATGTCCGCTATCAGTACGCCATGTACGGAATGTCCGAGGTCCCGGAGGATATGATGAAGGTAGCCGTGCAGCAGCTTCTCGCCGATGAGAACCAGGCCCGCAACATGCGTGAGTCCGTGGCCAACGCCAAAGTCTTCGATGCCGTGAAGAAGGACATCAAGACCAGCGAGAAGACAGTTTCCGTCGAGGACTTCCGCAAACTTTCCGAGAACAAGTAAGTCAGGCCCTGTTCCCCGGGGACGGCTTATATTGCTATAGTCAGCCGGCCTTGGAAGCCGGCTGTTTTTTTCAAGACGCGGGTGTCCGGAAACCTACGCGCCATACAAAATCAAGATGAAATCATTATGAACGAATTTGAGAAATTTGCGAACAAGGGGATGGGAATCAGCTCCATGACCCTTGACAGATACCAGAAGGCGGTCGATGCCTACATCACCCCTAACATCATCGAAGAAAGGCAGCTCAACGTGGCCAGCATGGACGTATTCAGCCGTCTCATGATGGACAGAATTATCTTCCTTGGCGTCGCCATCGACGATGACGTAGCCAACATCATCGTGGCCCAGCTCCTTTTCCTTGCCTCGACCGACGCCCATGCCGACATCTCCATGTACCTGAACACCCCGGGCGGACAGGTATCCTCAGGTCTCAGCATCTACGACACCATGAACCTCATAGCCCCTGATGTACAGACGATTGTGACGGGCATGGCCGCATCCATGGGATCTATCCTCCTCGTGGCCGGTGCCAAGGGGAAGCGTTCAGCCCTGCCTCACAGCCGCGTCCTGATCCATCAGCCTCTCGGCGGTGCCCAGGGCCAGGCTTCTGACATCCTGATAGCGGCGAAGGAGATTGAGAAGACCCGCACCGAGCTCTACAACATCCTTGCTGAAGGTTCAGGCCAGCCTTACGACAAGATTGCCAAAGACGCGGACCGTGACTATTGGATGACAGCCCAGGAGGCGAAAGACTACGGCATGGTAGACCAGATTCTCTCAAAGATTAATCGTTAATGGCTGGCACTAAAAAAAACGGAAGCTCGAGGCATTGCATGTTCTGCGGTCGCCCTGAGTCACAGGTCCCGATGCTCATTCAAGGTCAGGACGGATACATCTGCACAGATTGTGTGAATCTTATCAACAGCTATCTCCAGGCGAATAAGGCCATGGACAGCGAACCGCTCGGACGCATCGAGAATCTCAAGAAGCCAGTCCAGATCAAGGCTTTCCTCGACCAGTACGTGATAGGCCAGGACAGAGCCAAGAAGCTCCTCTCCGTAGCCGTCTACAACCATTACAAGCGTATCAACCACAATCTCGTCGACAAGCCTGATGACGGGGTCGAACTCGAGAAGAGCAACATCCTCCTTGTCGGGCCGACCGGGACTGGCAAGACCCTTCTGGCCAGGTCGATAGCCAAGATGCTCGATGTGCCGTTCACCATTGTTGACGCCACGGTGCTGACCCAGGCCGGCTATGTGGGCGAGGACGTTGAGAGCATCCTTTCACGTCTTCTCCAGGAAGCCGATTACGACCTGGCCAAGACCGAAAGAGGCATCGTCTTCATAGACGAAATCGACAAGATAGCCAGGAAGGGAGACAACCCTTCGATTACCAGGGACGTGTCGGGAGAAGGAGTCCAGCAGGCCCTCTTGAAGCTTCTGGAAGGCAATGTGGTCAACGTACCTCCGCAGGGAGGCCGCAAGCACCCTGAGCAGGAATTCATCCACGTCAACACGCAGAACATCCTCTTCATCTGCGGCGGCGCCTTCGAGGGTATCGAAAGGCATATCGCCCAGAGGCTCAACACTCAGGTAATCGGCTTCAATGCCGGCTCCCAGAAAAAGGTGGACAAGGACAACCTGCTGCAATACGTTGAGGCCGAAGACCTCCGCGCTTACGGGCTCATCCCGGAAATCATCGGCAGACTTCCTATCGTGACCTATCTCGACCAACTGGACAAAACTGCCCTGAAGCGCATCCTTACCGAGCCTAAGAACGCCATCCTCAAGCAATACACGAAGCTCTTCGAGATGGACGGAATTAAGCTCGAAATCGATCCCGACGTGCTAGACGTAATCGTCGACAGCGCCATGGAAAAGAAGCTCGGCGCCCGAGGCCTCAGGACCATCTGCGAACAAATCTTCGACGAGGCCATGTTCGAAGCCCCGTCCTCGAGGCGCAAGATCTTCCACGTTACCGAAGACTACGCCAAAGAGAAACTCGGTGCTGAATAAAATATCTATTTAGAAAATCGGGTGGCGGTATTTCGCCAGCCGATTTTTCGCGTGCGTCACTGGTGCTGTCGGGTGGCGGTATTTCGCCAGCCGATTTTTCGCGTGCGTCACTGGTGCTGTCGGGTGGCGGTATTTCGCCAGCCGATTTCTGGGGAAACTTGTAGGTATTTTCGGACCAAAATTCTATATTTGGATAGGGGTTCGGCCCCTTGAAACTTATGAAGATACGTTCAGCCTCGCCAGATGACGCAGCAGCTCTTCTGGAGATATACAGACCCTATGTGGAGGAGACAGCGGTAACTTTTGATTACGAAGCTCCCTCTCCTGAGGAGTTCAGGGCCCGGATAGCGGGCCTGCTCGAAAAATATCCCTATCTTGTAGCTGAGGAAGACGGTGTTCCTGTCGCTTATGCCTATGCCGGCCCTTTGAGCCGGAGGGCGGCTTATCAGTGGTCGGCGGAGACCTCGATTTACGTAAGGCATGATTTCAGAAGAAAGGGCTGCGGCAGGGGACTGTATGAGTCTCTTGAAGAGGCGTGCAGACGAGGTGGCATCCGCAACCTTTATGCCTGCGTGACCTTTCCGACGGCTGATGATGAGCATATCAGTCCAGACAGCATTCGTTTCCATGAATCTATGGGCTTCCGGACGATTGGGCATTTTACCAAATGTGGCCTTAAGTTCGGACGCTGGTACGATGTCATATGGATGGAAAAGCTTATTGGGATGCATGATTAGCACATGAAAATGCTTTCTAAATATGAGGGGATGAGGCCATACAGGGACAGCGAAATCCCGGTAGCCATGAAACGGATTGCCGAAAGCGAGGCTTTCCCTTTTTTGGCGAGTTTTACTTTTCCTGACAGGAGTCTGGATGAGGTCAAGGCTTTGCTCGGAAGGATCCGCACGTGCAGAGATTTCCAAGTGGAAGTTATGTGGTATGTCAATGACCAGATCAAGAAAAGGAGCATTTCTGATTTCAAGGTTTCGGGCGTAAACTGGCTGGAGAAAGGCCGGCCTTATCTTTTTGTTTCGAATCATCGGGATATCATGCTGGATGCTTCTTTGCTCCAGAATGTCCTGTATGACAATGATATGCCGACTTGCCAGATTACTTTCGGCTCGAATCTCATGAGCTCGCAACTTGTCGTTGATGTCGGTAGGGCGAATAAGATGTTCAGGGTTGAGAGGCCTGGCAAGCTCTCAATGAAGGCTTTCTATGAGAAGTCTCTCCTTTTGTCGAATTATATCAGGGACACGCTTACGGTCAATGGGGAGTCTGTATGGATAGCTCAGAGAAACGGTAGAACAAAGGATGGAGATGACAGGACGGATCAGGGGCTCGTCAGGATGCTTGCGATGAGCGCAGAAGGGCCAGGATCTCTTGTGGACCTGAACATCGTTCCTATTGCAATTTCATATGAATGGGAGCCTTGCGACTTCATGAAGGCTTGGGAAGTCTATCTAAGAATGACTCATGGCGACTATGTAAAGAAGCCGGGAGAGGACATGGAGAGTGTGCTTTCAGGAATCAGATCCTTCAAAGGTGAGGTCAATCTATGTATTTGTAAACCAATCATGGAGGAGGAAGTTGCTAAGGCTTGGCAGTCGCCTAAGGGGATGAGGGCAAGAGCTGTCGCAGATATCATGGATATGAGGATTCATGGAGCCTATGTTTTGACGCCTAATAATTTCATTGCACACGATTTGCTTCATGGGGTCCGCAGATGGGCTGGTCTTGAATATGATGAAGGCGAAGAGGCTGATTTCATGGCGCATCTTAAGCATCTCGCTGACTTTAAGCCAGAAAACCCGGAACTTCTTAAGAATATATACCTTGGTATATATGCCAAGCCGGTTGACAATCATATTCCAGCAATAGCCCAGAAATAAGCCCCTCCACCTTTACCGGTCGGCAGCCTTGACCAGCCCTGCGCCGATTCTTTGCCTTTGTTTCAAAAGCAAATAACTCTATTATGTTTTCGAAATGTAAATAATAAGTTTAACTTTGTAAATCAAAAACTCAATTACCAATATGACACCGAAACGACTCATTTCCGTATCCATAATGTGCGCTGACCTGCTCAGGCTCGGAGAGGAAATAAAAAAACTAGAAAAATCCGGTGTGGACTATCTCCATATCGACGTCATGGATGCCCACTTTGTCCCAAATCTGACTTTCGGCCCTGACTTCATAAAAGCCTTTCATAGAGGAACTTCCATCCATTCAGACATCCATCTGATGGTTGAGGATCCTGCCCTTCTGCTCCCGAGCATCGAATATGTCGAGGGCGACATCATCTCTGTCCATTCCGAACTTGCCAAAGATTTTACGTCCATGGCGGCTGAAATCCACTCAAAGGGAGCCCTATTCGGAATCGCCGTAAATCCGGAAACTCCAGTCGACATCCTTGAAAAATATGAAAATATTGCAGACGTCGTTCTGCTCATGCTTGTCCATCCGGGCTTCGCAGGAGCCAAAATGGTAGACGGCATCATGAATAAAGTAGCCGAAACCAGGCATTGGCTCGACTCTCGTGGCCATAGCTCGACCCTCATCAGCGTAGATGGAAGCGTAAGCTGCGAAAGAGCCGCCCTCATGGCAGGAATGGGAGCCAACATTTTCGTAGGAGGAACATCTGGCATCTACCGCAAAGGCATGGATGTAGAAGAATCAGTTCCTGAATTCAGAAAAGCAATCAGCATATAATTTATCATATGATCAATTTAAGGACACTAATCTCCGCCCTTTGTCTTACGCTCTGCCTGGGCCTCTATGCATCCGTGCCAAATAAAGCCGGCATGAATGTAAAAGGCAGCGTAATATGCGATGGCAAACCCGTGGCCGGAGTCAGAATCTCAGACGGCCATGAAATCGTAACCACTGATAGTCAAGGTAATTACTGGCTCTCCTCAGATAAACGAAATGGCTGGGTTTATGTTTCCATTCCTTCCGGCTACGAGGCACCCATCGAGCATTCTCTGCCTCAATTCTGGGCCTCTCTGAACGAACCCGTAGGAGTCTGCGAAGAGCACAATTTTACCTTGAAAAAGGTTAATAATGAAAAATATGTCCTTCTTGCTGTGACAGACATGCATCTGGCCAATAAATTCGACGATGTAGCCCAGTTCTCCACGGGTTTCATTCCGTCCATCACCGAGGCTGCATCAGAGGAAGGCAAGGTTCCGGTATATTCAATAAACCTTGGCGACATGAGCTTCGATATCTATTGGTACTCAGATCGTTATCCGATAGAATCATACAAAGGAACCATCACACACGCCAAGTATCCGACCCCGCTATTCCATGTAGTAGGCAATCACGACAATGATGGAGCAGTCCCTTCAAGTGATTCAACCGATTATCTTGCCGTCCGCCGCTACTGCAAAGCCTTTGGGCCGAACTACTATTCCTTCAATATCGGTCTCAGCCACTACGTTGTCCTTGACGACATTGTCTATCTCAACGAACCAGGCGGAAAAAAGTCAGAGAAAATAGCCGGCTCCAGAAACTACAAATGTAAGATTACATCCGAACAACTCGACTGGCTGCGCCGCGACCTTGAAGGCGTGAAAGACAAGACAGCGCCACTGTTCATCGCCATGCACGCCTCCCTCTTCTCCTACAAGGGAGCCTCCGACACCCTCAAGCTCAGCAACTTCGCGAAAGATGATGCCGACAGCCTCCTTGCCTGCCTCACCGACTTCTCCAACATACACTTCCTCACCGGCCACCGCCACACCTGCAACACCGTCTACGCCGGAACATCCTTTTCCACGTCGGATGGCGGAGATTTTTCAGCCGCATCGGGTGGCGGACTTTCGCCAGCCGATCTTGCGGGCCTCGGGCGAAGGATTGACAAACCAGGTACAATTACCGAACATAATATCGGATCGGTCTGCGGTTCATGGTGGGTAACGGGCGATGCCTTTGGACAGAATCTTTGTCCAGACGCTTCACCAGCAGGATTCTGCGTACTGCATGTGGATGGTAAAAACGTAGACTGGCAGTACCGTTCGGTGGAAGATGGAGGAGGTAAACAGTTCAGAGCCTATGACATGAACACAGTCCGTGAATTTTACAGGACATCTCCGGAAGCCAAGAAATTTATTGAACATTATCCGCATCGTGATTTCAGCAACATTGACGATAACTTGGTTTATATCAACATCTGGGATTGGGCACCAGACTGGAAGGTGTCTGTTACGGAGAACGGCAAACCTCTCAAAGTCTTACACGAAAGACTGGAAGATCCCCTCTACGCAAGATCCTATCATTTCGTGAAGACCTCAAATGGAGATTATCCCGCAAGCTACGAAAAGAGCCTTATCAATCATATGTTCATGGTAAGAGCCTCCAAGCCTAACTCTACTATAGAAATCAAGGTGACCGACCATTTCGGCCGCGTCTATCGAGAGAAAATGATACGTCCAAAAGCCTTTACCACGGACATGAAATAGTATTGAAAATCGGGTGGCGAAATTTCGCCACCCGATTCGTTTCTGTGTCGGCTGGCGGGAACCCGCCAGCCGATGAATTCGCAGCTACCAATCAGGATTTAGAGAGAACTCTTTATCGGCCGTCGTCCATGAATAGTTGAAGAACTGTTGATATTCGGCATTTTTCTCCCACTGTCTTCCATGAATGCCGAACAACAGCTGAAGTTCAGGTCCGAACGTTATCGCTTTCTTGCCCATGGCTTTGACGTGAGCGGCAAGTGGCAGATCGTACAGGCCAGTCCCTAGAAGGGCAATGTCGTATTCTGTCATGTCAATTTTCTCCTTTAGATAATTGTAGGCCTCAAACCAATTTTTGAAGTCTCCTTTAACCAGTGGTGGAAACCATCCGTAACGATAGCCTGGCGGGATACCGCCACTCGACAACGGGGCATAATAAATAGTTCCATTGCTATTCTTGAAAGATGGGATGACTTTCAGATAGCACATCGGCACGACATGTATGTTGTAGTACAAGTTCAGTCTGTTGAATTCATATTGGTCCATAATCGTCTTCGCATATGGATGGACCACAAGTACTTTCTTGCACTGTAGGGCATAGGTCCACGGCATCTCTTGGAACCATGGCTCGAAAATGTGAGCGTCTACAAGCTTGGCTTCCTCGGGAACTCCTATTTTCAGGTCAATGTTATCCTGGTGCAGAAGCACGTCTATATGGCTTACTGCTTCAGCAAGGGACGCGCCTATCTTTGACATCATCTCTGCGTTCGCTGGGAAAACACAGCCAGAATCACCCATTGCTTCAATAAACAGGGGGTCCCACCACCATTGGCCTTTTTCGCCACTCAGGTATTTGAAAACATCGTGTTTCCCTTCCTTCACTGACATCCAAGTGTGAATAATCGCGCTTTCTAGCAGACCGCATTTGGCAATCATGCAAGGCTGTTTGGAGTAGAGAATTACTTTGATCAGTTTGCTCACATCGTACTCATCTGTTAACATCCCTGCCGGATCGAATCTTCTGTAAGAAGTTGCCCTATGAAGCAACTGAAGGAAGATGTGAAGAGGATTGTATCTCATCATAAATTTAATGTCAGCCGCAATCAACTGACGACTAATAAAAATGCAATAGAGCCGGTCGGAAAAAGCAGACTTCCTTTCCAAACTCATGTTAATAATAGTGTAATGCTTTTATTAAAAAGCGATTGCAAATTTAATATTAATTATCGCCTATACAAATTTTTTTTAATGAAAACATTTGAATAATCGTCGGATGGCGGTTATTCACCAGCCGATCACCAATGCGAAAGTCTGTCAACTTTTTTCTAACTTTACAAAAAGTTATTGAAAATATGCTGATACGCCGAGCGGATGCCAAAGACCTGCAAGTTATTAATAAGCTTCTTTATGAGGTTGAAGATATTCATAGGGTAGGAAGACCGGATCTTTTCCGAGTCGGTGCAAAAAAGTATACGGACTATCGTTTGCTGGAGATATTCAAGGATGATTCAACTCCTGTTTTCGTTGCAGAGGAAGAAGGAAGAGTTCTTGGCTATGCGTTTTGCCAGATTCAAGAGGTCAAGAATGAGCCATCTCAGATTGACAGAAAAACATTGTACCTTGACGACCTTTGCGTAGATGAATCCGCACGAGGGAAACATGTCGGTACAACTCTCTTCAGTACTCTTGTTGATTATGCCAGAAGTATTGGCTGCCACAATTTGACGTTGCATGTATGGGAGTGCAATCCTTCTGCGAGAAAATTTTATGAATCAATGGGTATGAAGCCCATGTCTACAACAATGGAGACCGTACTTTGACTTCTTCTTGGTCGGGTGACGGCATCTCGCCAGCCGACAACCTGTCCCAATAGGGGTGACGGCCCCTCGTTAAAGGTAAGATCGTATAAAAAAAATAATCCGGCCCTTACTCAGAACCGGATGCAATAAAGTTAATAAAAAAAATAATCCCCATGCGGGGTATAGTGGAGCATATGAGACTCGAACTCACGACCTCTTGGATGCGAACCAGGCACTCTACCAGCTGAGCTAATGCCCCTCAGTCTTTCCGACCACAAAGTTATATCAATAAAATAAATTTCCAAAATTTAAGTCGAAAATTTTGTTAAGGTTTTATCAATTATACGATTAGTTCTTCAATCCTAATCTTTGGTACAAAGTGGATCCCGTCTATTCTGTAGTAGCGATGATCCTCTTTGGCTGAAATTGGTTTAATATAGATTTTCTCTATTCCTTTACCTACAGCCATAACCATCAATGGCTCCAATGGCAGATTCAATTCTTCTTTGAGCCTTTTCCTATCCACTGATCCTATGATCAAGACGTTGAGTCCCATCTCTACGGCCTTCAGTCCCATCGTTTGTAAAGATATGCCCATGTCAATGTCGGTCATCCGATCTTCGCCATCCGTTGACATGATAATGATAAAAGCTTTTGGTTCAGTCCCTTTTTGAGGAAGGTGAAGATCAGGAAGAGCTCCTCCTATCTTGATGGCTTCCAATACTTTGTCAGAATCTTCCGACTTAGTTACAGGCCTGAAGCGAAGAACCTGACGGTTCATTCCCGAGGCAATGAACATATTTGTACCTATTATCCTCCGAAGTTGATCCTGAGTGATAGTAACATCATTGTCGAAACCTCTGCAGCTCCTGTTCTCTTTAAGCAAAGAGTCCAAGGAAATGCCTGTGCGCCTGACGATTATCTTCTTCTTCGATTCAAGTTCCTCAAACTTTCTCTCAAGAAAATTGTCTGCCATATATCATATATTTTTCGACAAATATAGCACATTCTTTCGGGTGGCGGAGTTTCGCCGGACGTTCAGCGTCTCTATCGGGTGGCGGAGTTTCGCCGGCCGTTCAGCGTCTCTATCGGGTGGCGGAGTTCCGCCGTCTAAAAAATCTCAATCTCCTTATTGGAATTTTACTGACAATTAGTCATATTTGCGAAGGAAGATACGGCGCTCAAGTTCTTTTGAGCCATGGGCAGGTAAGTCTTTAGCCTGCAACAATTTCGGCCAAGCATCCGAAATTATGGAAAATATTATCAGGCAAGAATATAGCAATGGATTCATGTGCTTGGATGCCGTCATCTTGCTACATTAAAATATTGTGTATGGAAAGAATTGGTGTTGTTGACAGGCTTTCTTTCTGGAAGGAAGAGGCTTTGCCTAAGCGGCGAGGGGCGACAGTCAACCCGTCGCACAGAAGGCAGATGAAGATGAGGACTGGAGGAGAGGTTGTACATTCGTATAACCGTCAATGCGTTGGAAACATTGTTTTCTGTTCTGACATTGACAGGCTGGTGTTTTTCACCATGTTCTGTACATATGCAAAGAAGCTGGACATAAAGATTCTTGGGCTTAGTATCATGTTGAATCATGTCCACAATCTGACCAGACCAGCTGCCAAAAAGCAGTTGAGTATGTTCATGGACATGGTGCTTTCTACCTTCTCAAGGCAATTCAATAAGGACAGAGGAAGGCATGGGAGTGTATGGCATCCAAGATTCGGCAGGGCTGTTAAACATGATGATAAAGATGTGAGACAATCTATTATATATTTGGCTGACAATCAAATGGAGAAAAAGCATTGTAAACGGGTAAGGGAGACTAGATGGAATTTCATGGCATACGCCAAGCGTAGGCATCCATTCTCGAAAAAGCTTTCTATGACGAAGATGAGTCCATGTCTTCATGACGCTGTCAGGGCAGTGGACTTTGAATATGACTTAGGTAACTATCTGAACTATAGCACTCTCAGACGTCTTTTCAAGGGCCTTGTTCCGGCTGAGACACAGCAACTCATTGACTACATCATAGTAAAATACAATGTAATAGATTATCAAGAAGCTGGAAAATATTTTGGTGGCGTAGAAATGATGCTAAAGGCGATGAATAGGACAATAGCCCATGAATATGATATCAAAGAACTAATGGATGGTCCTGATGACAGGCCATATTTCAAAATGATTTCCTCGTTTGGTGAGGCAGAAACCGCCAAGTTTCTCGTCTTGTCAGTAGAAAAAAAGATAGAAATTGCTGAAATGATCTTGAAAAAAGCTTTAGCTCCAAAGTATCATATCTGCAGGTTGCTTTGGCTTGACGAAGCTTTCTCTTGATCTTCAAGGTCGGTCCTTACAACAGTTTAATTTCACCGGAACCCAGAAAACTAATTCCGGTCGTGCTGTCATATCCAAGAAGTAAATTATTCATGCCAGATCAGATCATTTGACAAAGTGTGAGCCAACTTTTCAAGCCAAAATTGGTCGACATAGTCAAATCCGGAAACCACAAGACTGTCTACATCCAAGACTCCGACAATATTTTGTGTATCGGCTGGCGAAATTTCGCTGGCCGCCATAATAGGAACGACAATTTCGGATCTGGAGAGTGAGCTGCATGCGATATGGCCGGGGAATTTTTCGACATCATCTACAATAATTGTCTCTCCGTGGGACCAAGCTGTACCGCAAACCCCTTTCCCGTATCGAATTCTTGTGCATGCCGCCGGGCCCTGAAATGGCCCAAGCGAGAGTTCTCTGCCTGGCGAAGATTCGCCACCCAACTTGCGTACGAGATAGAAGCCTACCCAAAAGAAGTCTAATTGTTCATGGAGAATAGCGGATGTGTTCGCAAGGCCGGCGATGAGATCACCATCAAGAATAGCTTTTATTAGTTTGCGAGCATTCATGTATTTAATGCTCTTTTGCGATTCTGAGGCAAGTTTGAAGGTATTAAGTCCGATGTGACAATATCCCCCAGGAATTTTTTCAAGATATTTCTGATGATATTCAGTGGCTTTGTAGAAGTTTTTCAATTGCGAAACTTCTACTGCCGGCTTTGCTCCGAGCTCTTCGGCCTTGTGCCTCATAACCATCATGATTGTCTTTGCATCTTCCTCGCTTGTATAGTAAATTCCTGTTCTATAGCGAGTCCCGGTGTCGTTGCCCTGTTTGTTTACACTAAGTGGGTCAATGCAAAGGAAGTAGAGTTCAAGCAGATTCTCCAACGAGATTATCGTATCATCGAAGACTACATGGACTGTCTCTGCAAAACCTGTCGTGTCTGTATAGACTTGTAAATATGAGGGATTGTCTACAAATCCATTAGCGTAGCCTGTTTCTGTTTCGGTTATGCCTCCAATGAGATCAAGATAATGCTGAACGCCCCAAAAGCATCCACCTGCAAGGTATATTTCTTTCATATCCTGGAATTTGCCATACAAAAATACATAATTATATCGGCTGGCGAAACTCCTCCACCCGATCTGGAGGTTAATCGGCTGGCGGTAATTCGCCACCCGACTTAGGAGTGTGGCAAGAACGGAGTTTTATTGTATTAGCGATGACAATTGGAACTGTCATGGCGAAGGTGCAGACGTCTGCTATCGGCTGAGATAGCATGACGCCACGCAAACCTCCTAAATGCATTCCCAGATAGAGGGCGGGAAAGAAGAAAATCCCTTGTCTTGCTATGGCAATCAATACTGCCGGGACTGTTTTATTCGTTGTCTGGAAGTGCATGCCTGCTGGCATGGAAAGTCCCTGGAGGGTAAATGCAAGACATTGATATCTAAGGAGTTCAGAGCCATACTGTACAAGCTGGATGTCTTCTGCTCTAAAGAATCTGATGATTTCAGGGGCAAAAACGAGACCCAATAATGCATAGCAGAAGCAATATAATGTCGAGACCTTGACCGTATAAGAGAAGGCTTTCAGGACACGCCCGTAAAGATTTGCGCCATAGTTGAATCCGCAGACTGGTTGATAGCCTTGCCCGATGCCTATGACAATTGCATTGGCCACCATCATGATTCTTCCGGCAACGGAAAATGCGGCCACCGCTGAATCTCCGAAGGAGGCTGCGCATTGGTTCAGGCATACGGTAGCGATGCTGTTGAGCCCCTGTCTTGCCAGGCTTGGAAGACCGCCGGCGAAAACCTCTCGGACTTGATCTCCGGTCGGGTGGAGGAATTTCGCCACCCGAAGTTTGAGTCCTCCACTTCGTCCTATCATGCTGAACATGATGAAGAAGCTTACGGCTTGGCTGACGGCTGTAGCTATTCCGGCACCCGATATGCCGAGGCCGAACCAGAAGATTAGGATAGGATCTAAGATTATATTTAGGATAGCTCCGCTTGAGATGCCGATAAGGGCCAGGAGAGAATTGCCTTGGAAACGCATTTGGTTGTTCATGACGAAACAGCCTACGATGAAAGGCGTCCCTACCAGGATCCAACGCATATATTCTTTCGCCTTAGGCATGATCGTAGAGGTGGAACCGAAGAACCGCAATACTGGTTCCATGAATACGAAACATGTTAGAGCTATCATCGAACCGATGATAATGGCCATGAAAAACCCATGTGCGGCCATCCTTGATGCGCCTTCCACGTCTTTATGACCGAGGGCTCGTGAAATGAAGTTTCCTGAGCCGTGACCGAAGAAGAAGGAAACGGCCTGGATGATAGCCATGTAGCAGAAGACAATGCCAAGGGCTGCCGTCGACTGTGTGTCAAGCCTTCCGACGAAGATAGTGTCCACAAGGTTGTAGACAGCTGATATGAGCATACTTCCGATTGAAGGCAGAGCCAGTCTCCAGACCAGCTTACCGACCGGATCATTCGTCATTGACGTGTATTTAGCCTCTTGTTCTGTCATTTCGTATCCCGGCAAGGCATTTTCCGTCGGCTGGCGGTACTTCGCCACCCGTTGCGAACCAAAATTCAGATAATTGTGGGTGTGTGTCCTGTGAAGGGAAAGTATTTGTCCATCAAGTCGGTGGTGCGTATCTTTACGAAGCAAGTTGCAGTGCCATCTGTGCAGGCATAGAATGGATTTGCCAAGACTTCTTTGTCGATGACGAAATGGACATCTTTGGCAGAGTCGAGCACCGCGCATAGTGCGGTTGTCGCTCCGACATCGACTCCAGCTATCTCCTTCAGCTTATTTTCAGGGGCGAATGACACGCGCGGAATGCCGATTGCACGGCAGAAATCCCTAGTGACAAAAGGCTTTGAATCGGTCGTGACATAGATGTAGAACTCGGTCTGCTGCCTGTTGCAAACGAATATTGTCTTTACGATCTTGACGCCAAGCTTTGCATCAATATTCTGACAATCTTCCATGGTGATTCCCGGATCCGTGTCGACACGCTCGAATCTGATTCCTTGTGAATTGAACGTCTCGTAGACCTTTTTCTGCAGTTCCGTCGCAAAATTGTCGGGCGGAGTCGTCATTATTTCGCTAACCTTGAACATTTTCTATTTCCGTCGGGTGGCGGCCTTTCGCCAGCCGAGCTTTGTCTTGTCGTTTCCGTCGGGTGGCGGCCTTTCGCCAGCCGAGCTTTGTCTTGTCGTTTCCGTCGGGTGGCGGCCTTTCGCCAGCCGAGCT
>Ga0256404_1002068_pt1 | contig 45488 bp, 51 predicted proteins | sample RumenRJG_01DNA_FD_185990 | JGI IMG/M metagenome (GOLD analysis project Ga0256404, IMG submission 185990) | Bovine rumen microbial communities from Lethbridge, Alberta, Canada - RJG_01 | ecosystem: Host-associated > Mammals > Digestive system > Stomach > Rumen | place: Canada: Alberta | collected... | reverse complement strand
CTATTCCATGCACCGAGGTAACGCCGCGGTACAGTTTCGGGCAATGAATTTCTGCCTGGCCGCGCCGAAGTGACAACCGAATTTTTGTCGCGGTGAAAGACCGGGCAACGCCGAAACAGTTGCCGCGGCTATTCCATGCACCGAGGTAACGCCGCGGTACAGTTTCGGGCAATGAATTTCTGCCTGGCCGCGCCGAAGTGACAACCGAATTTTTGTCGCGGTGAAAGACCGGGCAACGCCGAAACAGTTGCCGCGGCTATTCCATGCACCGAGGTAACGCCGCGGTACAGTTTCGGGCAATGAGTTTCTGCCTGGCCGCGCCGGAGTGACAACCGAAATTTTGTCGCGGTGAAAGACCGGGCAACGCCAAAACAGTTGCCGCGACTATTCCATGCACCGAGGTAACGCCGCGATACAGTTTCGGGCAATGAGTTTCTGCCTGGCCGCGCCGGAATGACATCCGAAATCATGTCGCGGTGAAAGACTGGGCAACGCCTGAACGGTTGCCGCGACTATTCCATGCACCGAGGTAACGCCGCGATACAGTTTCGGGCAATGAATTTCTGCGTAGCCGCGCCGAAGCGACAACCGAAATTTTGTCGCGGTGAAAGACCGGGCAACGCCGAAACGGTTGCCGCGACTATTCCATGCACCGGGGTAACGCCGCGGTACAGTTTCGGGCAATGAATTTCTGCCTGGCCGCGCCGGAATGACAACCGAAATCATGTCGCGGTGAAAGACCGGGCAACGCCTGGACAATTGCCGCGACTATTCCATGCACCGAGGTAACGCCGCGGTACAGTTTCGGGCAATGAATTTCTGCGCAGCCCCGTTTCACTGATATCAATCTTTCTCACGCATCGATATGGTGCTTTTTTACGTACTTCAGATAGTAGATTACAAATGCTGCCGAAGTGATCCCCCAGGAAATAGGGTAGCTCATCATGACGGTGTCCAGTGACAGAAAATGCGGTACAACCGCCAGACACCAGATAATTCTCATCACACACACTCCCAGAATGGTAATGATCGTCGGAATCAGGGCATCCCCAAGTCCGATCAGGACACTGGAGAAAACGTCAATGCAGATGTAAACCCAGTAATATTTGGTAAAGTAACGTGTGATATGCGTTCCAAGCATTATAACATCCGGCTCTTTGGAAAACAGCCCGTAGAGGAAGGGAGCCGATGCGAACAGTGCCGCGGACAGAATTATCGTCATAATCGTAGCAATAATAGTCGTCTGCCTGGTACACTGGCGCACTCTTCTGTCCAGACCGGCTCCATAGTTCTGACCTACCATGGTCGTTGCGGATGTTCCCAGCGATTCAATCAGCATCCAGTACAGCGCGTCAACGCGGCTGGACACCCCCCAGGCAGCTACCGTAACGGTTCCAAATCCGTTAACCGCCGTCTGAATAATAATGTTGGAAAACGTGTACATCATGGAGCGAAAACCTGCCGGCACGCCGATCCCGATAATCAGTTTTGTATACTGCGGAACGAAACGAATCTTTCTCATGTTCAGATGAAAGATATCATCTGAACGGATCAGACTGCGCAGGGTTAGTACTGCTGAAATCAGCTGAGACAATGACGTTGCAACGGCAGCGCCGCCAACTCCCATATGAAAAACACCTACAAACAAAAGATCCAGTCCGATATTCGTCAGCGCACCTGCCGCCAGATAATAAGTCGGGCTCTTGGAATCACCCACCGCTCGAAGAATTCCGGAGCCCATGTTATAAACAAGGTTCGGGATCATACCGGTGCAATAAAGACTGAGATATACCGCTGAATCATGCAGAATCTCCTCCGGCGTATTCATCCATCCCAGTATAGAAGGAGCTGCCAGGATTCCGAACAGTGTGAAAATAACACCGCCCGCCAGTGCAATAGCAATTGCCGTATGCACCGCCTGTTCCACACCTTCTGTATTGTGAGCTCCGTACCGCTGGGCTATTACCACAGTGGCCCCGGATGAAATTCCCACAAAAAATCCAATCATCAGGTTAATCAGCTGCGCCGGTGCGCCGCCGACGGCGGAAAGTCCTACCGTACCGACAAACCGGCCGACAATAATTGAATCTACCGTATTATAAAGAAGCTGGAAGAACGTACCCAGCAGCAGCGGAAAAAAGAACTTAAGAAGTTCTTTCCAGATTATTCCCGTCAACATGCTGTTCGATACCGTTTTCTCCCCGGCAGCTGCTTTTACTTCTGAAGCCATCCCAAAGAACCTCCCACACAAAACAACGTTCTTACACGAATTCCCTTTCCTCTCAGACCGGACCTGTTCCGGCAGATATTCTGACAGATTCAGATATCATTGTCACTCTGCCTTCTGCGCTGACTCAATCCTGTCAAAGACTTCCTGCATGTCGTGGGCAGCAAGTTCCCTTTCAAATTCATCCCTGATCTCAGCGAATGACTTATCCAGGGCATTATGAATGTTTCTTCCGACCGGACATTGCAGATTCGGGTTTTCATGAAAACGAAACAGATCATCCCCGCTGTTTGTTTCAACTGCCTTGTAAATATCCAGAAAGGTGATTTCCGAGAGCGAACGCGTGATGGTGATTCCCCCCGGGCCTCGTTTTACGTCAATAATCCCTGCTTCCTGCAGCTGTGTCATAATGTTTCGGATAATGACCGGATTGCTTCCAATACTGCTGGCAAGAAACTGGCTGGTAATCTTATGATCTTTTTCAAAAAATCTGGTCGCCGCAAGAATATGCACGGCTATTGTAAACTTCGTTGATATCTGCATGTTTATCTGCCTTTCTCATGGATATTTCCTATAATAGAATTCTTCACAGCTAATTTCAATGCCTTTTCAATGCATATATCCATGCACATTCAATGCAGATAAAAAGCAAAAGCCGCTCCTGCTGCCACAGCCAGAGAGGATAGAAGCTGTCGCAATAAATGAAGCGGCAGCTCGCTCTAATCGGTAAGGGACTGCCGCAACTAATTGTCTTAGTGCGACAGCCCCTCGGCAAATCGGCCATGTCATGAAGAACGATCGCAGCCGGATAAAGCCAGAACTGCCTGCGGCTTCCCGCCGCCGTAAAAACAAGTGTATTTTGTCAATAAGAAATCCTCAAAAGGGGGCATCGAACAGTTCCGTCTGAAAATACGGTCACTGTGCTGGCTGTTGACTGCTGGGAAAAGTACGGGAAAGTAGGACAGAATTGAATACACAAAAGAGAGCACTGTCTGATTTACGTTCTGTAAATCAGATAGTGCTCATTCTGTATAGAATCATTCGGATGTCAGAGATTGCTGCCAGCGTGTTGCCAGCGTCTAAACATTTTCCCTGCAGGCCGCATAAAATATGGCTTTTTCTTGCCCAGTCTGTCACTCCAGCTCTATAATTGAAACTTCCGCAATTCTCCGGCCATTTGCCATCCGCTGATTTTCCTTATTTAACAATTACAGTCTGAAGAACAGCCCTGCCTTTTTCAGAGGAATGCGCAGCGCCATATAAAGGGCAATGACAATAATCAGAGAAACTACCGAGTTGAGCAGTGTTATGCTGAAATTGTAGGAAAAGCTAACTTCTGCAGCCGCTTTCCCGAGAATCTGGATTTTATACCAATAGCGAAGCAGCGGATCGAATATGGCATTAAATGCTAATCCCGCCACAGATGCTATGGTAACCCATTTCATGATCTTTTTCGTATCCTGCTCAGTGGTAATATGACCGGCTTTATGTGCAATCATTCCGGCAATCCAGCCGATCAGAAATTTTATAATGAAGGTAATCGGTGCTTCCACAATATATACCGGATCAAAAAGGTCCGCAATGGTAAGGCCGATGGAGCCTCCAATGCCGCCATAGAAGCTGCCCAGCAAAAGAGCCCCTAAAACTACAAATGCATTTCCTAAATGAATGGAAACCTGACCGCCGCCCGGAGTAGGAATGCGAATGGAAAAATATGTAAATACAACATACGTAAGGGCTGCAAATACACCGGCGCACGCCAGTTTCTTTATAGAATCGCTATGAGCGGCCTCTTCCTGATGAACCTGATTCAAATTTTTCTGAACCGGGCTTCCGACTGTACGATCAGCTGCTGACATATTTTTCATGATGAGTACCTCCCTTGTCCGTTTAATGTTTTGTCACTGACAAGTATAGGCAAATCTGGCATTTAATAAATATCCAATTTTATTTTTTTTGATATATCCAGATTCCTTCGCAATCAGATCATTGCCTGGAATGTCACTACCCCCTACTTCGGTTGGTGTCAAAACGCAAAACTGCAATTTCGCATTGTCCGGAAAGAGGTGTAAGTTCATCTGTCCATTTTCCAGAATGCTATCTCCATAAGGGACTGGCGGTCAAGGTCATACGGTGCTTTCCTGATCTTGTCCGGATTATTCCATACAGCTTCGACAGCCTTCTCCAGCAGTTCCGCCGGAAGTTCGTCCATCTCACATACATCTCTGTAGAAATTTTCGTAGTCTTCAAGGGAAGAAAAACCGGCGGCCTCGAGAAGATGCTTTCGCTCCCCCGCTTCCGCTTTAGATAAATACCCTGCTTCAAAATAGCCAATAGCGCGGCCATGAGGAATTCCGGCATCTGTCGTGACCGTGTAAGACAGAGCATGCGGAATGGCCGTCCCCGTCTGGGCAATGGACATGCCGCCCAGGGAAGAAGCGTGCATAAGGCTCAGTCTCTCCTCTTCTGTGAGCATCTCCGGTTTCTTCAGCAGAAGATCTTTATTTTTCTTCCAGATCCGGAGCCCCTCCTCAGCCAGCATGCGGCTGTAAGCGGAGGCATCGCGGTTAAGAGCACTCTCCCACAAATGTCCGAGCGCATCCACCGCCGTATTTCTAAGTACTTTCATCGATGCGCTGGCAAGATACTTTCCATCGACCAGCGCCGCATCGGCAAAAATGCGATACGGGGTCGAGCCTTTCAGCCACTGATCTCCGGATTTTCTTGTAAGAATAGTGACCGCTGTCACTTCCGACCCGGTACCGCAGGTTGTCGGAATAAGAACAAGCGGCAGATGACTGTTATCCTGATTTTTCTGATAAAGATAGGAGGTATCCCAGGCTGGATGGGCCATCATAAGCGAAACTGCCTTCGCGGCATCCATCGGAGATCCTCCGCCAATACCAATAACAAAATCCGCACCTTCCGTAAGACCAAATTTTGCAGCCTCCAGCACACTGTCAACGGACGGGTTCTCCCGGACCGAGTCAAACAAGGTAACCTGAATCCCCAGACTGTCCAGTGTATCCTGCACATCCTGCAAAGATCCGTTCACTCGTGAAGAATGCCTTCCTGTGACAATCAGTGCATGGTGTCCCGCTCTTTGAAACACCTCAGGATGATTCCGAACAGCATCTGTCTCCTCAAACACTTCCACCGGCATATATAAACGCATAGCACTTCCTCCTGACCTTGAAATCCAAACTTTTTACCCGACTGCACGTCTTATAATGATCTGTTTTCATAAAATCATTTTATGCAGATACGAATTCTTCTTCAAGGGTAAGTAAAGAGGATAGTTTACTGCATGTATAAAAACGTTGCTGCATCAGTATTTTTATTGATGCAGCAACGTTACATGAGATACCCACATGGATATTCGGTGTTTACCTGTATTATCGTTTAAATCATAGTCTTCATCAACAGCTTGGCAACCATATTATGCCGAGTAGTAATCTGAAACTCGATACAGAAGTGCTGCCCCTAGCATCGGAGCACTCTCTCCAATCTGTGCTTTTTCGACAATAACATTTTTCTGTCTCTTCCATGGGTAATATGCATAATCGTAAATATATTTTTGAAGCGGTTTTATAATAAGGTCCTCCTGTTGGCTTATTCCTCCGCTGATCAAAACTTTCTTAACATTGATGATAGAAATAAGATTGGATATGCCTATAGCCAGCATCCGATCTGTCATATCAATCAGTTCTGTTGCTGGTTCATAGTTACTCATTGCCAGCTCAAACACTGTTTCCGCGCAATGTGGCCTCCCTCGGAATTTTTCTGGGAATCTTTCAAATGCTCTTTCATAAATACCTGTTCCGGAAACATATCGTTCAAAACATCCACGCCTGCTACAATTACAGGCAATTCCATCCATCTGAAAAATAGTATGGCCAAGTTCGCCTGCGCAATGCATGGCACCAGAAAAAATCCGATTATTAAGTATCACACCACAGCCAATACCGGTTCCGATCGTGATGCATGCCATATCGGAACAATTTTTTCCACCACCGCATTCATGTTCTGCAACAGCAGCCGCCCAAGAGTCCTGAATAATCCGCACATATGTGAAACCAGTCCGTTCCTGAAAGATGGACTTCAGTTTTATATCATTCCATCCGAGATTTGGGCAATATTCTACAATTCCTAATTCCCCATTTACAGTTCCTGGGACACAAATACCCACAAACTCTACTTTTCCTTTCTGAATTCCATTTTTATCGAGCATATCACTCAATGATAGATTTATTCTGTCAACCAAAGTCTCGATTGATTCATCCACTTCAGGTCGTGTCCGGATTACCCTATGATCCTTTATCTGCAAATCACTATCAACAATTCCAATGTTAGTCTTTGTTCCTCCAATATCAATTCCAACTGAAAATGTCATTTTAATAGCAATCCTTCCTTAAGGCAGCGCGATCATCCCATCACTACAGAGCGACTGTCATTATCTATAGAAGACAGTGTTCCATCTGAGTATTGTTATTTATCATTGGGAGGGAGCTCATCTTTTATAATATAAATACCTTTGCTGGTGCCCAAGCGTGTAGCTCCGTTCTTAATCATTTCATCACAAATAGCGCGATTGTTGATCCCGGTTGAAGCCTTAACCTGCATTTTATCTCCTACAGTTTTCTTCATGAGCGCAACATCTGCAATTGTCGCCCCTCCACTTCCGAAACCACTGGAAGTTTTTACAAATTCAGCTCCTGCCTTCATTGCAATCTGACACGCCTTAATTTTTTCATCATCCGTAAGGTAACAGGTTTCAATAATAACCTTTACGAGTGCATTTGGATGCGCTGCATCAACTACCGCCTGAATATCTTTTGCCACATATTGATAATCGCCATCCTTCAGGGCCCCTATATTGATAACCATATCCACTTCATTAGCTCCGTTTTTCACAGCTTCCAATGCCTCAATTGTCTTAACAAGAGTTGTGTTAGCTCCGAGCGGAAAGCCAATAACGCAGCACGTATTGACTCCTGATCCTTTCAACTGTTCAGCAGCATATTTGACATTGCACGGATTAACACAAACGCTTGCAAAATGATATTCCTTTGCTTCATCACAGAACTTTTTTACTGTCTCTTTCGTGGCAAAAGCTTTCAGTAATGTATGATCAATATATTTTGCATAATCACTGTTGTATGCCATTTCTATCTCCTGAATGTTTTTTTCAACCATTAAAAAGCTATTACCCCAGTTTATCCCACAATATCATGATACATAGTATTAATTGCGTTCATGTAAAAACTAACATCAAGCCCCACAGCCACACTATCATATCCTTCTGCTATTCGTTGCTTCGCAATTTCGGTATTTCCAGCAAAAATCATAACGAATTTACCTGCATTGTGAACTGCATCCAGTATCCTCTTCAGTGCATCCTTAAATTCTGGCTTATCAAACTGGAGCGGAATACCCATCGCAATTGATAAATCAAACGGTCCGATAAAAATACCGTCAACTCCATCTACCTTGGCAATATTCTCTATGTCATCAAGACAGCCTGTTGTCTCACACTGTGGAATCAGCAATGTTTCCCTGTTGCAATAGCTGAAATAGTCATCTATTCCATTCTTACAGTAGTCATAAGTACCGAAACCACAACCGCGCGCTGGCGAATAGCCACGGTCTCCGACCGGATAATATTTGCCAAACTCTACAACCCTTTTAACCTCCTCAATAGAATGGATCTGTGGAATAATAAGAGCCTGTGCACCAACATCGAGCATTTTAAGGATTGAATTTCTATTAGAATCCTTCACTCTTACGAATGGAGTCATATTATGCAGCTCAGCTACACGAATCATATTCATAGCACTCTCCACATCATATGGTCCGTGTTCAGTATCGATCACCATGTAATCAAGATCAGTCATTGCAAGGGCTTCTGCCACCCCCTGATCTCCGAATTCAAAAAAAGTACCTACTGGTTTCCTTGCATTTAATATTTTCTTTCGGAATAGATTCTCCATATTTATAGCCTAACCTTTCTTGTCATAAGCTACAGCCTCAACGCGTATCAACGGTCGTCAACTATCTGTTATTTATCCTGTTTTTCTTATATTTTTCATCCATTATTTGTCCTTGTACAAAGGCTACCGCCAGCTCCGCCCAGTCATGTTTTAGTTGCTGTGCCGCTTCCTCTGAATACCAGGAAGTATGCGGAGTGACAATACAATTCGGCTGCCTGAGCAAAGGACTATCTGTTGCTATCGGTTCCTTTTCGCAAACGTCTATTCCTGCGCCTGCCAGCTTTCCGGATGAAAGAGCTCTGTCCAGAGCTTTCTCATCCACAAGATTTCCGCGGGCTACGTTAATAAAATAGGACCCCTCTTTCATCACAGAAAATGTTCCGTCATTCATCATGTGATAGTTTTCTGCTGTTGATGCGCAGTGCAAAGATAAGATGTCCGATTGTTCAAGAAGTTCCTGAAACGTATTGATATATGAAATATATGGCAGTCTCTGATTCTCAGGTGTATGTTCAATATAAAATGGATCAAAGGCAATAATATTAAATCCAAAAGCATGGCATCTTTTTGCGAACTCACGCCCGATCCTCCCAGTTCCGACTATTCCAACGCGCATACTAGTTGGACGCCGGACGATGTGCCCGTTTTTAAAGTTCCAATTGCCCTGCTTGGTATCCTGTCCGAGGATCCAGACATTGCGATACAGAGAAGTAAGCAACGCCATGGCATGATCCGCCACTTCGTTTTTTCCATAATCAGGTACGTTACATACCTGAACTCCATATCTGTTAGCATCATTGAGGTTGATATTGTCAACACCTACGCCGAAACGAACAACCATCTTTAGAGTTGGAAGTGCCTTAAAAATCTCCTCGTCAATCTTAAGGTACTGTACCATCAACACTGTTGCTGAGCCACATTGTTCAATGATATCTTCCTGTGATTTACAATATAATCGCTCAAAGGATACCCCCGCAGCATTGAAAACTGATTTCTCAATGTCAATATTATCCTGATCCAAGTCACAAATTACTATTTCCGGACTATTATCCATCATGTATGCCTCTCCCTCACGTCAGCGAACCAGATATCCACCATCTACCGGTATAATGCATCCACTCAGATAATCTGAGGCACTGGAAGAGAGGAAGCAGGTAATGCCTTTCATATCGTCAGGTGTGCCCCATCTTCCGGCAGGGATTCTGGATGTTATATTGTTGTAACGTTCTTTATAAGATGGATCTTCAAAGAATGCCGTATTCATTCTGGTTTCCATGTACCCTGGTGCTACGGCATTGACATTAATTCCTTTTGATGTCACTTCATTGCACAGATCCTTCGTCAACTGCATAACACCACCCTTTGCCGCTGAATAAGCAGGGATTGTATAACCACCAAAGAAAGAACAAACAGACGCGTAATTGATTATCTTCCCACGGCTTGGATTGCCTGGTACCCAATCTTTCTTCAGAAATTCACGAATTGCCATCTGCGACAAATCAAACACAGCTGTCAGATTTACCTCCAACACCTCATACCAGTCTTCCAGTGGAAAATCTGGTACAGGATGGCGCCGTTGAATACCTGCTGCCTGAATAATAATATCCAAACCTCCCAGATCCCTAACCGCCTCTTCAAAAACATCTTTCCTTTTTTTTCTGTCTGAAAGATCTGCAATATAGCCCTTGCAAGGGTACCCCTTACGATTAAACTCATCTGCTTTTTTATACACTGTCTCACTGGTTCCAAAAATAGCAACCGAAGCACCTGCCTCCATAAGTCCTTCTGCCGATCCGCTTCCGAGTCCGCGTGAACCTCCGGTAACTATCGCCCTTTTCCCTGTCAAATCAAATGAACTTAAATTACTCATAATATTTCTCCCTCGACACCTCAGGTCTGTAAAAAAGTGCAGATGATCTACTTGCATACCTTACGTACATCTTGTGTATGTTCCCCGCATGAAAACAGCTTCGTCTTCTCCTCCACAACACACCAGATGAATAACAAGCATACGCCACATCAAGATTTAGAAAAACCTATTAATTATTCTCCCAGTACTACTATCTTTAGTCCCTGCATGGACATGTTCATCTTCATTGCCTCATTGATCTGTGCAAGTGGATACTTATGAGTGAGAAGGCCTGTTACAGGAAGTCCCCTCTCCTGTGCTTCCTTCAGGACATCCATTGCATGTACCCAGTCATCTGCCTGATAGGTCCAGGAACCTGTTACTTTGATTTCCTTATTGCAGAAATCCAGATGTGGATTATAGGTTGTATCTCCGTTGTTCGTAAAGAAGCCAAGTTCGCACATGGACCCTCCGCGTCGAATGTACTTGAAGATTGTACTTGCAGCCTTAGGAGAACCGGTGCACTGGAAACCCATGTCCGCGCCGCGCCCGTTTGTAATATCTTTCACTTTCCGGATTGCATCCTCTTCCATGAAATTCACTGTATAATGAGCGCCAAGTTTCTTTGCCCATTCCAGTCGATTATTATCACCATCAACCGCTATGATATTCCGGATGCCCATTGTCCTGACAGTCGTAAGCAGAAGAAGTCCGATCGGTCCGCATCCCTGAATAAGAACATAAGAACCATGTTTGAAATTAAAGACCTCCTTGGCTTTCTCCACAGCATGCACAACAACAGCAGTCGGCTCAATCAAGGTTCGAAGATCTACATCCATGTCGCTTACATTAAAGATGACGCCACCGGCATTAATCTTCATGTACTCACCGAACCAACCGTTCATGTTTTTGATAGCTTCTTCCCCGGGAATCAACCCAAATATCTCGCCATGTTCACATAGATGAATATGTTCTGCATCGTATTTGCACGTATCACATTCTCCGCATGGACGCAGTCCTGTCACAACTTTATCTCCCAATTTCAGCGTTTTTCCATAGTAATCCTTTGTGACATTCTTGCCAAGCTTTACGATTGTTCCGGTACCCTCATGTCCAAGTTCGATTGGAATATAATGAAATGGATCTCCTTTATATTCATGTACGTCCGTGCCGCATATGCCTGTCTGTTCGACCTTAACAAGTACCTCATCGTCACTGATCTCCGGAATCGGCTCTTCAACCACCTTGATCTCCTGCGTACCTGTAAGAACGGTCACTCTCCCCGTTTCGGGAATTTCGTATTTTTCCATAGTTTCTCCTTTACGTTAGTGATTCATGTGCCTGTGGACATTTCCAAGGTACGAAGCATTTATCCGCTCCGCACTTCAAAACCGCCTGTCATCGCAAACCTACTTACGCTCATCCCCCATTAAATAAGGCTCTCCCTGACGCAGCATTACTAAACGACAATCTGGTGCCTCGCTGCCTATATGATCGATTATCTGCTGCGGATCTCCATGATGAAGGGGAAAAGTCCAGAAATGGCAGGGAATACAAATTTTGCATTTAAGCAGCCCAGCGTAACGTGCCGCTTCAATACCATTCATATTTCCGAATGCACCATTAATCGGTAATATAGCTACCTCCGGGTGTTCAGAAACAGGAAGCCTAAGTCTCCGCGGATTGAACGCCGTATCTCCCGAAAAATACAATCTCCCAAAAACGAAATCAAGGATAAACCCCAACGCATCAGGCGTAAGTGCCCCATGATCACAGTCGACTGCCCGCAACGTAAAATCATTAAATTTTATTCTGGATCCCTTATTAAGAATATTAACTTGCCGAGCTGAAAATCCTCGATCAATCATGGAACGGGCAACAATACCGTTGGTAAATACCCGAGTGTCAGATGTCACAATCTGATCAATGGCATCAATATCGTAATGATCCGGATGTTCGTGCGAAATCAGCAGAATATCGGGTTTCAACTCTTCTGGCAAACAAACCGGCGCCATCAGCCGCTTATAGCCAAAGCCTTTGTCCGGTTCCAGCCTCCGCACGCAGTCTGACATAAACGGATCAATAACGATCCTCTTTTCACTTGAAAGCTTAATTAAAAATCCTGCCTGTCCAAGCCAGAAAATTGCTGCATGTCCTTCAGGTACTTTATATTTCGTAACTGAACTTTCAAAGTCCACCTGAAACAGCTCCTTTCCATATATGCCAATTTCATTATTCCTTACCGTCAAGCCTTTTCTCAATATATTTTGGGTCGACATACTTCATGGATGTGCCCCAAGCTTTCTTCCTGATAAAGTACATATCATTCTGTTCCTGTTTTGGCCATAAAGTATAAATTACAAATGGCGTATCATTCATCGTATTATCAATCCAGTGGAATGTATGTGGTGGAATGATTATAAAATCTCCCGGTTTTACCGAAATAGCATCATTATCAAGATGAAGCACAGCTTCGCCTTCCTTGATATAATAGATTTCAGTATCATCGTGAGCAGCTCCACTGGTACGGTGGTGAGGCGTCAATGTTCCTTCATTAACATTAATAACTGGGAACCCAGCCATCTCATCACCAGTCAACTGTTTTGAACTATAAGTTTCATCGCATACATAAGGAACAACATTTTCTGCATTTACAAGCGACCACTTATTCTTTTCCATAGCTTTTCTCCTTTATTATCTAAAGCTTCACAATTTGCAATTACATTCTTGCGGATGCACTTTGCTCCAATGAAATTTTACGGAATAGTACTTTCCTAAACCTCAGCCTTCTCAACATCCACATGTGCCTATCAGCATATTTCACATTATCAATATTTTTTTTAGCGGCGAATTATCACTAGCTCATCTGCATCAATGTAATAAAATTCCAGTCCCCACTAATTCTCACTACAGAAATCAACCATCACCTTGATGCGGGTTTCATTATTGCTGCCAGCCATCCTGAATGCTTCCTCAACATGTGAAAAGGGATATCGATCTGTCAGCATAGGCTTCAGGCTTACATGTCTGTATGATATTAAATCAAGGATTTTACCTGGCATATTCGGTGCTCCCGCTGATCCAATCAATGTGCAGTTTGTGACAATCAACCGGTCAATATCTGCATTCGGAACCAGTCTTTCATAGAAAGCCGGGATTACGAGATAGCCACTGGGATGCAGCAAGTAGCAGAGCTTATTAAACATATCGACAGAACCTGTCGTATCCAAAATAACATCCATTCCATAGCCATTTGTCTCCCGCATGATCACTTCCCTCAGATCTTCATGAAGAAGGTTAACTGTAATATCAGCCCCCATCTTTCGTCCTATCTCAAGTTTTTTATTCTTTCTGCCAGCAAGTATAATTTTGCCTGTTCCTACGCCCTTTGCGCAGGCCATACCGCCCAGACCAATCGGACCTGTACCTACAACAAGCAGATTATGACCTGGTCCTATTGATGCCCGAGATAGTCCGTAAAATCCAATACTCGCCGGCTCAACCAAAGCAGCTTCTTCCAAAGAAACATTATCTGGAACAATGTAAGTTTCTCGTTCAGGCATCAATATGTACTCCGCAAATCCACCCGGCCAGCAATGCCCGATGGTTCCAAGGGATCGTCCATGTATGCATCTTTCAGGCGCACCTTCCATACACGGTCGGCACTCGCCACAGTATATTCCCGTCTCACTTATAACTCTGTCACCAACTTTAATACGCTGACATTCACTCCCGACCTGTTCAACTATCCCAGACCATTCGTGTCCAATGCGAACCGGATATATGGGATCATTATCGAGTCCCAGCTTCAAAGACCCTTCAACAATAGAAACGTCCGTCCTGCATATTCCGCAGTGATAAACCTTAGCTAGAACCTCTCGCGGACCGGGAACCGGTTTTTCTTCATCCACCACTCTCAGCTCTCCTGGTTTATAAGCCTGCAAAACCTTCATTATCTGTCCCCCTTCGGTTAAGGCTGTACCTTTTTATTCGTTCTATACGTATCAAACAATACCGCACCAGCCATTAAAATCCCTTGCACAGCGATCTTCATAGTCGAAGGCACTCCCAGAAAAATCAAAGCGTTTTCGGCGATAAAGATTAGAGAAATTCCGATGAATACGCCAAGAGGCGACCCCTTGCCTCCTGACAGGCTTACTCCGCCTACAACAGCTCCAGCGATAGCTCTGAATTCCCAACCGTCACCATTTTCAGGGAGCCCTATACCGATATCAAGGGTCAGAAGAATGCCTGCCAATCCTGCTAACATGGAACATATTATGTATGCTTCACGTCGCATCTTTTTTACATTTATCCCGGCTAAAATGGCCACTTCTGCGTTATCTCCTACAGCCAGGAGTTTCCTGCCCCACATGGTTTTTTTATTGATAATGAAGGCAATGATATAAATGACAATCATGATCCAGAAATAAATTGGCATGCCTAAATAGTGCTTATCAAATACCTTTACCAAAAAATTATCTGTGAGTGAAAACTGATAACCTTTCACCAGAAGATATCTGGCTCCGCCAAAGATATACAGCGTGCCCATGGTCGCCACAAAATCATTAATGCCAATATCTACGACCAGTATCGCATTGATACAGCCAACCAGAAAACTGCACATTTCTCCAACCAGAATAGCCAGCCATATGTTCATACCATAATCTGCTACAAGTGAAGCCATGATGATACCTGCCAGACCAGCTGTTCTACCTGTTGAGATATCTACTTTGCCTATCATTAATGGTAATGACGCTCCTAGCGCCGTCAGTGCCATAAATGTAAGCTGGGCAATTATTGACGAAAGATTACCTACCGAAAAAAAGTCCGGTCTGAAAATAGTGGTAATGATAATAATAAGAAGAAGCGGGATGAAAGCCCCGAATTCATCGGACTGTATGATTTTATACCAGGACTTATCACGTTTATTTACTATTGCCTGTTCATTCATATTTCGTTCTCCTCACACCATTCTGCGCATCTGTATCTTATTGCGAACACTATCCATTACAACTGCAGCAACCAGAATAATTCCTATCAGCACAAGCTGCATGTTCGAATTCACGCCCAAAATACGTAAGCAATACCAGAGTGTATGGAACATCAGGACACCAAGTCCCATGCCGAAAGCTGATCCGGAACCTCCCGTCATCGATACGCCTCCTATTGCGCAGCATATGATACACCTAAATTCTCGTCCATCGCCAAATGTACTGTTAGCCGTTCCACCATTTATGACATCGAATACTCCAGAGAGTCCAGCAAACATACCCGCAAGAACGAAAATTATAAATTTAACTCTTGAAACATCAATGCCTGCCATAATTGATGCTTCTTTGTTTCCGCCAATTGCCCTCACTCTGTAACCGAATTTAGTATGGCGAATAATAAAATCCATGACAAAGATCAGAGCGAGAAAAATAAAAAACAGCCAGCTTAATCCCAACGGTTTTGCTCTAGCGAAATCAGAAAGCCCTAATCTCGAGATTTCAAGTGGAATTCCTTTCGTAATCGTTACAGCAAGTCCTTTGCAAACATACATTGTGGCAAGCGTAGTAATCCAACTGCTAAGGTTGAGTCTGCATACGCAAAAACCATTAATCGCACCAACCAATGCTCCTGCAGCCACGCCAGCCATAATACACGGTACAGTCGACCATCCCCAGTTGACACATGCTGTACCCATCATGACACCTGCAAAGGTACTGCACATACCGACGGACAGATCAATCTCACCGCTCATAATGACCAGGCACTCGCCGAATGTATCTACACCTACAAAAACGCTCGCACACAATATGGCGGACAAATATTTCCATGTAAGAAAACTTGGTTTCAGGACTGATGTGACAACGCACAAAATAAAAATGGGAATTAGTATACCTACCTCAGGGATAAGCATAATTTCAGTCAATTTGTTCGTGCCTTTTTTTATTTCAGACGTTTTTTTCATATCAGCTGCGCCCTCCTTCAGTTTCTTCCTCTTTGCGGAAATTTCTGGTCGCCAGCTGCATAATATTCATTTCCGTTATATCACCCTTCTCAAGCTCTCCGGCAACACGGCCTTCCGACATAATAACAACTCTGTCACTCATTGCTATAAGTTCCGGAAGCTCTGACGAGATAAGAATGATGGCCGTACCCTGTGCTACAAGCTGATTGATGAGCGCATAGATTTCGTTCTTCGAACCGACATCAATTCCCTTTGTTGGTTCATCCATAATAATTACTTTAGGCTCAGCGTTCAGTGTCCTGGCGATGACAACCTTCTGCTGATTTCCTCCTGACAATGTGATGACCTTTGTATCAAGGCTAGAAGCCTTTATCGACATGCCGTTATAATACTGATTCGCTCGATTTTCGATCTTTTTTCCAGAAACAATTGTCCCATAGCTTACAGCATCCAGATTGGAAATAGTAATGTTTTCCTTCAGCCCCCATTTGAAATTCAGTCCGTATTTCTTACGATCCTCACTAATCATGCCAATTCCATATTTCACTGCATCTTTTGTACTCTTAATATGGATCTCTTTCTGGTTAAGATAAATTCTGCCAGAACTCATCGGCATCATTCCGAAAGTTGCAAGACATACTTCTGATCTCCCTGCTCCAACCAGTCCTCCCAGTCCCAGGACTTCTCCTTTATGTACGCTAAATGAAACATTATGAATAAGATCCCTGTTGGCGATATAAGGATGAGGCACTGTAATATTCTCTACCCTGAAAATTTCTTCCCCAATATGACTTTCTCTCTTGGGATACATCTCGTTGATCGTTCTTCCGATCATGTCTGCGATAATTTTAGTTTCGTTATATTCTTTCTTCTCGAATGTATTAATATTTCTTCCGTCACGCAGAATTGTTACACGATCCGTAAGATCCATGATCTCGTCCAACTTATGAGTGACAAAAATCACCGAAAGCCCCTTTTCCTTAAGATTTCTAACCACTGTAAAGAGGCGCTCAACATCTGAGTTAGATAGAGACGTTGTCGGTTCGTCAAGGATCAGGACCTTAGGATTAGAAGCCAGCGCTCTTGCAATCATCAACATCTGTTGCTGACCAATCGACAATTTTCGAACATCTGCACGCGGATCCAAATTAATTTTGTTGTCCCTGAGCAGCTTTTTACACTCTTCATGCATCTTCTTGAAATCAATGAAATGAGAGTTTGTCTTTTTATCGTTTGTATCAGATGATGCGATACCTTCCAGTTTCAGATTTGCCATATAGATGTTTTCAGCAACGCTGAAGTTCTTGAGAACATTTATTTCTTGAGGTACGTATCCTATTCCAATCCTCATGGCATCCTGCGGATTTGCCATTCTAATCTCCTTACCCTCAAGAAACAAATGGCCTTCATAAGTTCCGGTTGGGTAGACGCCATTCAGGACTTTCAACAGTGTGGACTTTCCTGCACCATTTTCTCCGATCAGACCCAGTATCTCACCATAGCGGGCATCAAGGCAGACCTTGTCATTAGCCAAAACGCCAGGGAACCTCTTCGTAATATTTATGGCTTCAAGTATTGTCGTTTTCTCCATTTTAAAAGTCCTCTTTGGTTCTTACAAATTCCATTCAACAACGCATTTATGTTGCGAGGGTGCTGAAGAGTACATAAATTCTTGCACCCAGCAACACCCTCTTTTGATCAGCCTTAATTATTCAGTATGATCAAGCCATCTATGTCGCTATTTTTTACTGGAAAAATTCGTTAACCTCAGAAGCAATGTCACGGTGATACTGAATACCGCTCTTGCCTTCTCCATCCTTAGTTACTATAGGAGCATCCAGATCTGTCCACATCGGAACTTCTCCACCGCGGAACAGATTATCAAAGTATTCCATGGTTTTCTGGGCTTCATCATAGAGTGGCTGAGCTACAAGGGCCTGGACCTTGCCTTTTTCGAGATAATCAAGATTACCTTCTGTCGCATCCATCCCGGCAATCCAGATTTCTCCGTCAGACTTTCCGGCTTTACTTGCCGCATCAGCCCATGTAATAGGAGAATTTCCGCAGCTACCGAAAGCACCTATGATATCAGAATTAGACTGGAGTATGCCGAGAATAATATTAATTGCTTCATCAACCTGAGCTCCCTCAAGTTCAACATCCAGAACCTTAATCTTGCTCAAATCATAAGTTCCAGCGTCTGCCAAAGTATTCCACTCGTCGAGGAAAGATTCCTGAGCTGCATTCTCAGTTGTGTTCATACTATTTTGAGTTCTGCCAATGCTGCCTTCCTTGCCATCGAGAGCCTCAGCCATAAGATCTGCAATCTGCTTGCCATAAGTAACAGGGTTGCATGCCATATTAAACCTGAGACCTTCTGGATAATTTCCATCATCTGTCTGTAGCTTAAAGTGAGGTGTTCCAACGATAACGCCTTGGTCCGCACAGCTCTTGATTGTCTCGAAACAACTTGAATCGCCAGCCCACATCAGGAGCCCTTTCCCTCCTTCAGCCGCAAATCCCTCAGCGGACGCATATTTTTCACTCATATCATTACCATCGGTCCCAATAACCTTGGCATCTGTATATCCAAGTTCTTCTGCTTTCTTTAAGAATCCCATTTGTACAATACGATGAACCGGATGGTTCATATTATCCATGCAGACAGCTACCGGGAAGTCCGATGGATCAATCTCTTCTGTACCTTCAACATAGCCTTCCGCCTCGGTTGCTACCTCTTCTGCTTTATTCTCCGTTGTTTCACTAAAACCTGTTAATGAAAGCGTTGCAGTCATAGCGCATGTCAATACAATGCTCATCCATGTTTTTGCTACATTCTTTTTCATAATATACCCTTACCCTTTCTATCTCTGTCATGCAGTATGTTAAACATTCCAGCAATCTTATTACCTTCAACCGTGTATTACACAGTATTTCCAGCAATATCAATTCGATTAATGAGCAATCACTCTGTCAAGCCGGTTGTCCTTGTTACAAAGAACCTGCTGTATAAATTCCCTGGCAGATCGATTTTCCATAGCTCAGTGTTTCCCCTTTATCCGTTTGTGAAAGTATCAAAAATATCGAATAGAAGATGACCATCCACCATCTATAACCATTACCTCACCAGTCGTGTACGGGCTGACTTTATCAGAAGCCAGAAAGCATGCCGCACATGCAATATCGGAAGGTTCTCCGGGATGATGTACCGGGATTGCTGCCATCATTTTCTCAGCTTTATCCTTATCATTATAGAAAAGTTTCTTCGTACCTTCGAACATAATGGAGCCCGGGCAGATTACGTTAATGCGTACACCCTCCTCAGCCATTTCCAAAGCCATCGCCTTTGACATATTTATTACCCCGGCTTTTGCGGCCGTGAAGCCAATCTGGAGTCTCAATGGCTGTACACCTGCTACTGATGAAATATTGACCAAATTTCCTTTCGTTTTCTGCTTTCTCATCTGTCTGATTGCATATTTCGAACAATTGTATACGCCATAGAGGTCCGTGTGCAGTATCCTGTCCCATAGTCCGTCATCGTAATCGTAAATTTTTTGACGATATTCATTACTTCCGTTGATACCTGCATTATTCACGAGAATATCGAGCGAACCAAATTCAGTCACAACCCTTTCAACCATCTGCTCCACTGAATGACTATCTGTTACATCGCAGATTACTCCATCCGCCATACCGCCCTCTTCTCGGATAGACGTGATGGTTTTCTCCAATGTATCTAAATGGCGTCCAGTCACCACAACTACTGCCCGCTCTCTGGCAAATTGAGCAGCAATAGCGCTTCCAATTGCTCCACCTCCTCCTGTAATTACGACCACTTTTCCTTCAAGTCCCAAATCCATGATTGATCACCCCCTTATGAATTTTCTATTTCGTACAAATAATTGTCGATGATTTCTTCGTTACCTTTTTACCCAATTATGTTTTTCTAAGTTGCCTTTTCTTTTGATCACATAAGAAGCATTTTGTATACTGTATCTTTCCCTTATGCAGTGACAATTTCAGGTGTAATGAAGGATAACGACAATGATATACTCTCTCCTGATGGACAACTCCTCTTGTTTTTCAAATGAAACGCTCCCTCAAATCGATAGACAAACAATGAAATTGATCACTATCCACCATTTCATCCTAATAATGTTTTACATAACACCTTTTTGAAGGATAAAGCATCCATATTCTCTCATTTCGCTGGTGCATACTGTCACAAATGCGCGGCCAGCCTTTTCATAAAACCTGCTTCTTTCAATGGTTCCAATCACTTTCGGATCATACCCATTTCTGATGACAGCCTCCCTTGCTTCATCCCATGCATCCGACTGTTCTACTACAACACCAGAATCTGCATCAGGTACCATATGCTCTACCGGATGTTCGCTATATCTGTCATCCAGCGGCATCAATTTAAGAATTGCATCAATCATCTCAGGAGCGGTATTTCCCTTTGCCTGGATGCTGATTGCATTTGGAGATTTGCTGTAGGGCGGATAAAAATGATCCGCAACGACCAAAATATCTCCGTGTCCCATATCCGCCAGTGCTTTCAGCAAATCTGAGCCTATTCTCTCCGGAATTCCTTTCAGCATTTTCATTACCTCCTAACATAAAAGTGAAATAGAACTAATACCCTTTGATATTTTGCGTATCATGTAGTCTACTCCTGATATTATTCATTTTCCTTAAGGAACGTCTCAATCTCCGAACGTGTTGGCATTGACGGAGTCGTTCCAAGTTTCTGTACGGAAAGTGCCGCCAGGGCACTTGCAAATCTGGCAGCTTCCCAGATATCTTTTCCTTCTCCCAAGGCAGCTAAAAGTCCGCCATTAAACGCATCACCTGCGCCGGTAGTATCAGCAACAGGTACCCTGTACGATGGAATAATTTCTTCTCTGCCGTCTGAAGAAACAAATGCGCCAAGCTCACCCATGGTAATAATTACTTTCTTTACGCCCTTTCGGTAGAACCATTTCGCTGCTTTACTGGCAGAAGCAAGATCTGCAACTTTAACTCCCGTAAGTTCCTCCGCTTCAATCTCATTTGGAGTCACCATATAAACCTTTGAAAGAAATTCGTCCGAAATCGGAGAATATGGTGCTGTGTTCACAATTACTTTGCATCCGTATTTTTGCGCAAGATCAGCTACTCTCTCATTGGCATCCTGATTTACCTCTAACTGCATCAATACGTATTCACTTTCCTTAATTGCTTGTTCAATACTGTCCGTTTCATTTTTATTGATAGTTCCACATGCTCCTGGAACAATAATGATTTCATTCTGGCTTGTTTTTTCATCCACTAAAATAAGAGCAATACCTGTCGCATCCGTATCGGAAATAAACACCTGATCTTTTGGCATACTCAGTTCGGTCATCGTATCAAGCGCCACATGCGAAAAACTATCTTTTCCGACTTTTGTAATCATTGTTACATCAGCACCAGCTTTATGTGCGGCAACTCCCTGGTTGAAGCCTTTACCGCCCGGCCCCATGCGAAACATGGAGCCTTTCACTGTTTCCTTTGGAACCGGAAGATGCGGACTTCTTGCCATAAGATCCACCACGAAACTTCCAAATACTGTTACTTTTCCCATTTTTTGTACCTCGCTGTATCAAACCATGGAAGTCAAAATTCTTTATTGCAACCGCTTTCATATATAAATGATATATTGATTGTTTTGCGTTTTCAATACTCAATATTTTACAATGATATTTGCTATTAATTGTGCATAATATATTATTATATTGTTGAATTGTAAACTTTATTCTAGTGTTTTGTCATTAAATTAAGTCATTATCAGGCTTTGTTTGTGGCTTAATTTTATGAAAGCGCTTTACATTATTTCATCCTGGTGTTATGATTTGTTTGCTAACAGTTTATTTGTTTTTAACCAATCAGGAGGGTTGTGTATAATGAATATAGCGTGTATGATTGATCACACAATGTTGAAGCCAGATGCTACAACGGAAACAATTCTGCGTTATTGCGATGAGGCAAAAAAATATGGATTCCATTCCGTTGTTGTAAATACTTGTCACACTGCGTTAGTTGCCAATGAATTGAAAAATACCGGAATTACCACCTGCTGCGTTGTAGGGTTTCCGTTAGGCGCTATGATGACATCCGCTAAGGCATTTGAAGCTTCTGAAGCTGTCAAAGCCGGTGCCGGAGAAATCGATATGGTCATCAATATTGGTGCGATCAAGGATAAGAATTGGAATTTTGTTAAGAATGATATTCAGGCTGTCGTGGAAGCTTCTAAACCGTCGATTGTCAAGGTAATTATTGAGACATGCCTGTTAACTGACGAAGAAAAAGTTAAAGCCTGCCAGCTTTCTGAAGAAGCCGGTGCTGTCTATGTAAAAACATCTACGGGCTTTTCAACTGCAGGAGCCAAAGTAAATGATGTTCAGTTAATGAGGAAATCAGTTAGTCCTAAAGTACATGTTAAAGCCAGTGGCGGAATCCACGATCCTGAATTTGCGAAGGAATTAATGGATGCAGGTGCTGACAGGTTCGGCGCTACCAGTGGTATTGCTATTATGAATATTCCTGACTAAATTGTATTTCATTGTAGTTCCTTCTCTGCATCAAATTACAAAACAGAGAGTAAAGGCAAGGTAAACGAGTATGAGTATCTATGACGTAGCGAAAAAGGCCGGCGTTTCTATTTCTACTGTTTCCCGGGTTCTAAACGGCAGCCAGAATGTTCGTGAATCTACCCGCCTGAAAGTACAGGCCGTCATGAAAGAAATGCATTTTGAGCCAAATCAGCTGGCTCGTGACCTGAGCAATGGTAATGTTCGGAACATTGCTTATTTTGTCCCTGATATTGAAAACCCGTTTTTTGGCAAGGTCATGCACGGTATCAATGACATGGCCCGTAAACTGGACTACAATATCTTCATGGTCGGAACCAATGAAAATCCGGAATTGGAACATACCGAATTGCGTTCGCTCCATAGTGGTATGGTGAAGGGCATCCTCATCACACCGGTATCCTGTTATGATGAGGAAACAAAGAATATTCTATGCGAATATCAAAGCAACGGTATTCCTGTTGTTTTGATTGACCGCGACATCACAGGTTCTGAATTTGATGGTGTTTTTTCTGACGATGAGGTTGGTTCCTTCAATATAGTTGATCTTCTCGCCAAAGAGCGTCATCGCCACATTGCCATAATAGCCGGTCCGGAAACATCCCGTCCCGGTTATGAACGTATCCGTGGGTATAAACGTGCTATGAAGGCCAATAACCTTTCTATTGATCCGGAATATATGCCTTCGGGTGAATTCTGTATTGAGGAATCCTACAAAGCAATGGAACATCTGATGAATCTGGAAGTTCCTCCGACAGCTGTTTTTACCAGCAACAACATGACTACTTTGGGTGTCCTCAAATATATGCAGGAACATGGTCTTCGGCTGTGTGATGACATTTGCATTGGTGCATTTGATGATATACCGGAGCTGGTTTATGCCGGTGTGCCGCTTACGGCTGTTACACGTGACCTGTGTAAGATGGGATCAGAAGCTATGCGGATTCTAAACCAACGTTTTTCACAGAATGATGAAAGTCCTGACAGTCATCTCGTTTATAAAAGCTTTATAAAGGCCTCCTTAATTGTACGAGGATCCGAAAAGTTCAGAAACAATTCTCTTCTTTCAATTTGACTCTCAAACCCAATGCCCGTGTGTTGTTCTTTCATCAAGCACACGAGCATTTTTTCTATCCTTATGCTCCCGGTATTTTTTCTCGAAATAGCACGCTTCAAGATGCCGCAGTCTGCCTGCTTTGGTACACGACCCAAATATAGCAGACCTGTAAGCGTCAAATAGCCAGCGTCCTGAAGAAGACGCCGGCTATTTGACGCTTACAAATGAACATAAAAAACTGCCACTTTATGTTTTCTTCCATCCGCCATCGATTCTGGCTTTTAATTCAGGAAGAGGCCGGATCCCGCCCAGGGCATCATAAGCCGTTACACAGGATGCTCCCTCCGCTGCGGCCAGATGCAGGCAGTCTTCCGGGGAGTAGCCGTCCAGGATAGCCGTCAGGAATGCGGCTATGCTGGTGTCGCCGGCTCCTGTTCCGGAAAGAATGCGGTCCGGAACATAGCTTTTCTCAAAGCGCGTAAAATTGCTCCACGCTTTTGCGTCAATACCGGGGCCGTCGGGAATCCTCCGCAGCGTATCCTCATCGGCACAGCAGCAGTACATGCCGGGAGCCCCACACTTAAGCAGCAGAATCTTTACACCCATGTCCATGCACTGCTGAGCCAGCGGACGGATATCTGTTTCCGGATCCAGCAGTGTCGTAATATCCGCGCCGGCTGCCCTCATCTGCCACGCTGCAAAACGCTCGCGGTCCAGCATGAAGCAAAGTTCCTCAACACTCGGGACAAAAATATCCACATACGGGAGTGTCCTGGCAAGAATCCCTTTCCAGTCCTGCCGGCCTGCCTGTGAGGAAGCATCGACAGCCGCCAGATCCAGAGATGTTGCGACGCCGGATTCATGCACCCGCTTCATTAGAGATGCCAGCTCACTGCCTCCGTTTTCATACATGGAGGCCATCAGCGGCGGATAGCCAAAATGAAAAAGCACCGCATTTTCCAGCGCCTCCGGAGTTATGTCCTGCGCATGAAAAATATTGTTAGCCCCGGGATTGTGCAGAAACATGCGGTCAATTCCGGGAACCGCCAGAACGACCGAGTAGGAAGTACCACTCTCATCGGTCCGGATCATCCCATCCTGTGCTCCATATTCCCCCAGAATCTGCATAATCATATCACCGAAAGCATCCTTGCCTATTTTACCCATGAGACGCACGTCGGCTCCGAGAATCTTCATGGCCAGACCCGTGTTCGCTACCGCTCCGCCGGTATGAACATCCGCGTCTCCCACCTCGATCAGTTTTCCAGGATTAAAAATCTGCGTAACAGAAGAAACTTTTCGATCCGGAAATTTGGGTGTGATATCTACACAGATATGCCCCGCAACTATAACCTTTCTCATGATATACCCCCATGATAACCTGTTTTGCCTACTGCCTTCCGGTGTCCATATCGGCTGATATCCGTGTGACGGTTATGCTTTGCCCACACTTCCGAACAGATGTATTTTTTCACTCACAACGGCTTTCATTGCCTCAATTTCATACGGGATCAGGCTGCACATGGAAGCTGCTCCTTCTTCCAGGCCTCTGGCCACTCCATTTTTTCCGGCCTTGTCCAGATCCGTAAAGATATTGATCTTGCAGATGCCGCGCTTCACGGCTTCACGAAAATCATCATCCGAGAGGCCGCTTCCGCCATGAAGCACCAGCGGAAGGCCGGTTCTTTCCGAAATCACGGAAATGCGCTCGAAATCAAGCTTTGGCGGAAATTTGTAATCCCCATGAGCATTGCCGACGGCAATGGCCAGCGCATCGATTCCCGTCTTCTTTACATAATCCACTGCCATGTCCGGATCTGTGAAGTAATCACTTGGTTTTGCCAGTTTTCCGGCCCCTTCATTGTCGCCCACATGACCGAGCTCGCCTTCCACTGTAACGCCCATGCCATGGCATATTTTCACCATTTCAGCAACAGCTTCCGCATTATCTTCATAGGATTTCGTTGAGCAGTCGAACATCACGGATGAAAATCCGAGACGCAGTGCCTGCATGCAGCGGTCAAACGTGAGGCCGTGATCATAGTGGACCGCCACCGGCACGGAAGCTTCTCTTGCCATCGGCAGCAGATAATCCGCCACCAGGTTAAGATTCGTTGTCGGGAGAAGGACCTCCGCCGTTCCGATCATAACCGGCGAACGAAGCTCCTCAGCTGTCTCAATGACAGCCCTCGCCATCTCAACATTAACCGCATTAAAAAATCCAACGCCATAGTGCTCTTCCTTCGCCGGAAGCAGAATATCGTTCATATTAACCAGCATATGTATCCCTCCTGAACAGCCTGGCTGAAAATGCAGGACTTTCTGTTATTTATCAAATAGGATTGACAGATCGCTTCGCTCTCCCCAGGTCTTCAATTATTATATACTATTTTCGCGTCTGTTTCTCACCGGATTGCGGGTGCCCTGTAAACTCATGCCCGTATTATCCGTGAGCCTCATCGCCAAAGCCGCATTTCAGATGGAGCTTGCACCGCTGTTTTTCAGTCAATTCCCATGAGCAAATTCATGACATACATCTCAAGGGCTTCAAAATCACGGTTCTCCACACACTTCTTCTGGAAGTCATAATCAAAACGGTCTGCCTTCTCCTCGAGAGCACGGAAAATATTCATACTGTTCTCGAGATGCTTATAGCAGTCCTCATCTTTGGTTGTGCGCATCGCTTTCACATCAAGACCGACATATTCCCCGTGAGTTCCGTAACCATTCTCCTTCAGAACTTTTACCTGATTGAACGCCTGACGAAGATTTTCCACGCCGAAGCTCTTATCCTGATCATAGCGAATGCTGTTCTGATCATTCAGATGAACGGTGAACAGTTTGTTCATCGCCAGCGCAAATCCCATCTCATTTGCCGGGTCAAGCCCTGCAAGGATGGCGTGTGCGCTCTCCACATTGCCGCCGACTCTGGCCGGATCGATAGTGGCGGCGGAGATTCCCATCACATGCCCCATGGTTCCGCAGATCGAACGGTCAATCGGCTCATTCGGCTTTGATTCGATGCAGACCTTAATCTTCGGATCATATTCCAGCATCTTGTTAATAGAATCGATCAGATGGCGGGTCGCCCAGACCGGGGATTTGGATTCTGCGCAGAGCGTGCCTTCGCGGGCGAGCCACAGAACGATCATCGGAGCTCCCAGCTCATTGGCAATATCAATCGAACGATATGCGCGCCACATAGCATACTCTCTGTCTTCCGCAGATGTACTCATAAAGCCGCCGTCCTGTGTGTGCGGATCCATCCACAGACGCGGTGCCACAAACTCGCTCTTCAGGTTCAAACTGTCCAGATACTGGCGAAGTTCGCGGGCTTTTTCCTTAATCTGCGCGGTTGAATATGCATTGATATCCGGTACAGCGTCATCATCATGGAACTGGATTGCTGAAAAACCCATTTCCGCAAACCGGCGGATTTTTTCATCCCGCGGGATTTCCTTACGTGTCGCAGGACCATATGCGTCGGCGCCTGAGTGGACATTCCACGGACCTACAGAAAACTTAAACTGACTGCTCATTATGATACCCTCCTCATATAAAATAGTTTTTATCTGTTATCTGAAGCATAGCAAAAGCCCCATCCGGCCGCAGGATCAATGTTGCTGCCATCTTCTGAATTCTGTTCCCTGGCATCTGCTGACGGACCGGGATCAGGCCGCAAATGAGCTGAGAAAATCACGTATCCGTGATCTGACATCCTACATAGACGAGCACTACTCCGCCAGACTTCTTCTTTCGGAGCTTGCAGAACAGGAAAAACTGTCGGTATGCTATCTCTCTCACTTTTTCAGAGATAATTTTGGTGTCTCATTTCAGGAATATCTGAACCGTATTCGCTGTGAAAAGGCGCGTCAGCTCCTTATAATAACAAAAAGGAATCTTCTGGATATCAGTATTGACTGTGGTTTTTCCGATGTGAAATATCTTAAAAAGTCATTTCTTAAGCAGTACGGAAGTACCCCCGCCGAATACAGAAAGCTCTGTGCATCGCTGGAATTTTCCGACCGGCCGGAATCCATTCCGACCTCGCAGGAAATTCTGACGGACGCACAGAGCTTACGTGTGCTGCAGCAATTTTATAAAACTCAGAGCTTGTCCCACTCCTGATAGTTTTTTATAGTTCCATTTCCCTTCACTTCCTGTGCAGCTCTGTGAATCCGGCGATTGCTGCGCCGACCATTACAGCAATCCCAATGCCGGTACCGAGGTCGATTGAATCAACAAATATTCCCAGTGCAATGCCTGCCAGCGCACCAATTGCCAGGCATAAGCCAAAATTGCTATTTTCGGGGTCTCTTCGCCGAAAAGGCAATCGGTCTTTGAAGTCTTTTTCTTCCATGGCTTATCTCCATTTGATCCATTCTAATTGCTTTTTATTATTCTGCCTTTACAACTCTTCCCGGTTTTATTTTCCGCTCCCCGGGTTTCTGATCCGTATATCCTACGATCATATGGCCGATTCCTTCATAGTTTCCCGCAATGCCCCACTTCTGAAGCAGTTCTTTTCCCTCAGCACTTTCGAACTCTTCCCTGGCTCTGTGAATCCAGCAGCTGCCAAGCCCCAGAGCATGAGCTGCCGCCATCATGTTTCCAAGAACCAGACTTCCGTCATAGATATAGGTGGGAACGTCTTTATTTGCAAGTACGACAAAAACCACCGGAGCGCCATAGAAGGGATCTGCCTCCGTACCCATTATTTCTGCATTCATTCTGGAAAGCTGATCTCTCGTCTTCCTGTCTTTAACTTCCACAATTACGGTTGGCTGTCTCCCCATGCCGCTCGCGGCATTCAGTCCCGCCTCCGTGATCATCTGAAGATCACTGTCCGGTACCATGTCCGGTCTGTAGGAACGAATACTTCTTCTCGTTATTAAATTATGGATCGTTTCATTCATCGGTATTACCTCCCTGAGTATGCTTTTTTATTTCAGATACTTTCTATCATCGTAGTTCAAGTATAGTTGAAATTCGGACCTCTGCCAACATTGATTGCCAAACGAATGGCATCAAAAAATATTATTGCTGTCCGGGATAAACGATAAATGATAAAATGGATACACTGCAGGCAGCTGTACGCTATCCCGACATTACGGAGGAAATTAACAATGAAATGGGACTTCGATAATTCCAAAAAGGTTGCTAATGAATTAAATGATTCCGATTACGAGGCAGCACAGAAATCTGTTCTTTTTGCCGGAATAAACAGGGCTGAACTGACATCCATGCTTCCGTGTCTTAACGGTCAGAAAAGGAATTTTGCGAAGGACGACTGGATTGTACGGACAGGTGACAAAATTTCAAGTGTAGGGCTTTTGCTGTCCGGAAGTGCGCATATTGAGCGTTATGATTACTGGGGAAACCGGCACATTGTGACGGCGGTTTTCCCTGGAGATATCTTCGGCGAAAGTTATGCTGCCTCCCCGGGCAGCATTGTGAATGTCAGTGTGCTGGCTGACGAAAATCTATCCGTATTATTTCTGAATCTGTCCAAAACACTTCAGATGTGTTCTTCATCCTGTCCCTTTCATGCGCGGCTGATTGAGAATCTGGTGTGTGTTCTTGCCCGCAGAAACCTGATATTAAATGAAAAGCTGACGTATGTCACGCAGCACACTCTGCGTGATAAGATTCTTTCTTACCTTTCGGCCGAATCCATCCGTCAGCATTCCTCATACTTTGATATTCCTTTTGACCGCCAGCAGCTTGCCGACTACCTGAACGCCGAAAGAAGTGCTCTTTCCGGCGAACTGTCCAGGCTGAAAAAAGAAGGGATTATTGACTATCAGAAAAATCATTTCTTTCTGAAGAATCAGTAACAGCTTCAGCCACATCCGGCACGCGGTGGGTTTGTATGAGGCTGAAGGTCAAAGATAAAGCTTTGGGCAATGACGAAAACTTGAGTTAGTTTCCCATTCAAAAACTGCAGCTGCGACTTTTTCCCGTCTTCACGATATTGAATTTTACAGGCTGATCGATTATCATGTGCTTGTCTGTGCGCCGTATAAATTTTCTGTGTACAGCACAAATAAGACCTATGATATCAACCATAAAAGACGCTCGGGGAGTCCGTAAATGGCAGAACAGTATACAGGAACTTCAAGGGATAGCAGTGAGATTTCTGAAAAAAGCTCAAATAATTCCAGGATAAATGTCAACTGCAATGACAAAGAGAGGAAAATGGAAGAGAACACGCCGGGCGGAGAAGCATCTGCCGAAGAGGACGTGCTGGATCTCGCCTTTCGGGCGGGAAATATTCTGGTGGAAAACGGGGCTGAAATCTCGCGGGTGGAGGAAACTATTGAACGGATCTGCAGTCATTTCAATGTCCACACGGAACATGCCTATGTACTCAGCAACGGTATATTCCTGACAGCCGGTCTCAACAGGCAAAAGGATTATGCCGCTGTCCGCTACATTCCTGTGAAAGGGACAAGATTTGACCGTGTGATCGAAGTAAATCAGCTTTCCAGGGAGATTGAGGAGGGACGATGCACCATCGCCCAGGCACGGGAGCGGCTGGATCAGATCGAGACCATGCACGGCAAATCAGACCGTGCTCAGATTATCGGCTCCGGCATCGCCTCGGCGGCTTTCTGTGTGCTGTTTGGCGGAAGCCTGACAGACGCCCTGTGTGCCTTACCAGCAGGGCTGGTTCTGTATATCTTTGTACTGAAAGCATCCACGGCACGCAAATCCAAAATGCTGCAAAACGTGCTGGGGGGGATGATTGTCACCGCGATCTGCTATCTTCTCTATTACTTCGGCGCCGGCAAAGATCTGCACGACATGATCATCGGAGCACTCATGCCCCTCATTCCCGGGGTGGCCTTTATCAACGGCATACGCGATATGGCGGAGGGCGATTACCTGTCCGGTGCTGTCCGGATGCTGGATGCTCTGCTGGTTTTTGCGTCTATTTCCATTGGAGTCGGCTCTATCACCATGCTGTTTTACGCCCTGACAGGAGGAAGACCGCTATGATTACTCAGCTTATCGCCGCCATGGTGGGCACAGTCGCATTCGCCCTTCTTTTCAGTGTGCCGCGCAGCTATTATGTGAATGTCGGAATTATCGGCACCATCGGCTGGGCATCCTACCTTCTTCTGAAGGAAGTCCTGTATAACAGCTTCGCCATTGTGCTCTCCACGGTCATCGTTGTGTTTCTCTCCCGGCTGAGCGCGGTCATCCGTCGCTGCCCCGCCACCATCTTCATTATCTCGGGGCTTTTTCCGCTGATCCCGGGAGGCGGAATCTACTGGACTACCTACTACCTGGTGGTGAACGAACCGCGGCGGGCCATGAGCACCGGGTACAGTGCTCTGAAGGCTGCGGTGGCTATCGTTCTCGGTATTGTGCTGGTCAACATTCTGCCCCAATCCCTGTTTCGAAAGCTGGGCGGCTTATTTCCCCGCCGCCGGGCTGTCCGCAGGAAGCGTATGAAATAAAATATCCCCGAATTTTTTTCGTACCGCATCTGCCAGGAACTCAGCGGTTCCTTCAATTCCAAACAGGGAAGAATCAATCATGATATCCTTAAAGCGCTTGTCGTCCGGTTTATATCCGGCATACTGAAGATGATACTGATCCCGCGCCTGATCAACGGACCTGATCATACGCCTGGCCTCGTCCTCCTCCAGCCCCATGTCCTTAATACAGTGGCTCAGCCTGGCTTCATACGAGGCATAAATGTAGATATTCATGATATTGGGCATTTCGCTTAAAATAAAGTCCGCGCAGCGCCCGACAATAATACAGCTGTCCTTCTCGGCAAGAAACCGAATGATATTCTTCTGTGCTTCAAAAATCTTGTCCTGGGTTTCCGTAGTACCGCTGCCAAGAGGAAACATCATGTTGACAAAGGGATTGGGCGTTATTTTTTTCACGGCTTTCTCCTCCTCCTCCCGGACGATGGACGCCGGAAGCTGCAGCTTTTTTGCCGCCTCATCCACTATATCCCTGTCGTAATATTTTATTCCCAGAAGTCTCGACATTTCCTTTGCAATCGGACGTCCAAGGCTTCCGAACTGTCTTTGAATAGTTACCACAAACTGATCCATTATCCCACCTCCGTCAGGATTTCGGCAGTATCTTTTTTTCGCTCCTTACTTTTCGCTTTTATCTCTTTACTTTCAGTGTCTCTTCTATGTCTCTTCTATGTCTTTTCTATTTTACAGCACAAACCCGGCAATAAGAAAGCCGGCGACAGCATTTCACCAAATCCGCGAATCATACTGTTCAGAAACTCATCCACAGAAAGAATTTTTCTGGGGACGTACAGAAGAAAGCATACCATCAGAGCCAGAATGACAGCCGTAAGGATGTCTCCCGTTACCACTGCCACGGCTACCAGAATTCCCATAGGAATAATGAAGTCCCATATGTTTCCGTCCTCATCATCCTCCGGTGAATCGTGGTTATATTTCCGGCTTGATTCTGAATAGACCATCCCGGGGATTTTACCGAAAAGCGCCGGCGTCTGCTGGAACAGCTTCACATGCTGATCCATTTTTCCTACTCCAGTATCCTGCTGACAGACACAAGCGAAAATACGCTCCTCTTCCGGGATCCGGTATGCGATCCGGAGCAGCTGATCCGCATGGAAGAACAATACATGAAAATTGCGAGCCGGGATCACACCCTGTGGGGTTCCGAACGGGAGGGTTCCACCGTGATCTGCGAAAGCATGATGATAAGCGATGAAAAGCGGCTGGACACCCCCGTATATCGGGAATGCTACAGCCGCTGGAATATTTTTGATACACTGCAGGACTACATCACCTGCCGGGGTACCTGTCTTGCTGTTCTGACACTTTATAAAACGAAGAGTGAAGGACATTTCTCGGAGGAGGACCTTTTTCTCATGAATATCCTCTCACATCACCTGAACCGGCTTTTTTACCGCGCTCTGGTGCTGGACAATGCCTCTTTCAAAAATGTCGGACGGGCGGAAAATCTGGCGAACCGCTTCTCTCTCACCCCGCGCGAAGGAGAAATCCTCATGAAGCTTTTCAGTGGGGATGAAGACAGTGCCATCGCCAGGGCTCTGTCCATCACCCCTGCCACCCTGAAAAAACATCTGCAGCACATCTACCGGAAGCTTGGAATCACTTCCCGATGGGAACTGCTGAAGTTTTAAATCACCCGCTTCCCGCCATGCCCCGTCCGCTGCCGATTCTAATTTCAGAGAATATCCTGAACCATTTTCTGCAGCTGCGGCACAACCTGCTCCTCAAACCAGGGATTTTTTGCCTGCCATCGGAAATTGAGCGGGCTGGGATGCACAATGGGAAAGTATTCCGGAAGATACTCTCTGTACGAAGCAACTGTCTCCGTCAGATTTTTCTTCTTCCTCCCCTTGAGATAGTAATCCATGGAATAACTGCCAATCAGGATGGTAAGCCGGATATCCGGCATCATCTTCAGTATTTCCGGATGATACTCTTCTGCGATGAATTTTCTGGGCGGCAGATCCCCGGATTTGCCCTTGCCGGGATAATAAAAATCCATCGGAACAATGGCGATTTTCGGAGAATAGAACGTCTCCCGGTCAATGCCCATCCAGCCGATCAGTTTTTCACCCGACTTATCATTGAACGGAATACCGGTCTCCTCCACCTTTCGGCCCGGAGCCTGCCCTATAATCAAAACCTTCGCATCGCTGCTGATCTGAAATACGGGAGATATTCCCCGCTTCGTATAGGACTGATTTCTTTCATCAGTCCTCAGCTTTTCCGTAATCTCTTCGATTGTCATCTGTATCCACTGCCTTCCGCTGCTTTTTCAGAAATTACTTTTTCAGGAGTTTCTTCAGATCTTCTTCCGGTGTACTGATCGGTCCGATATTGTAGTTTTCTACCAGGATCTTTAATACATTCGGGGAGATGAACGCCGGCAGCGTCGGTCCAAGCAGAATGTTCTTAATGCCGAGATGAAGGAGTGTCAGCAGGACGCACACAGCCTTCTGCTCATACCAGGAAATAACAAAGGAAAGCGGAAGCTCATTGACACTGCAGCCGAATGCATTTGCAAGAGCAACAGCAATCTGAATAGCGCTGTAAGCATCATTGCACTGGCCAACGTCCATGATGCGCGGGAATCCTGCCACTGTGCCAAGGTCCAGATCATTGAATCTGTATTTTCCGCATGCCAGCGTCAGAACAACAGAGTCCTTCGGTGTCTGCTTTACAAATTCGGTATAATAATTTCTCCCGGCTTTAGCACCATCGCATCCGCCCACAAGGAAGAAATGGCTGATCTTTCCGGCTTTAACCGCTTCGACAATCTCGCCGGCATGATCAAGGACAAAATTGTGAGCGAAACCGGTCGTTACCTTGTGCCCTCCATTGATTCCAGTCATGACATGGTCTTCAGGATAACCGCCCAGTTCCAGTGCCTTCTCGATCACCGGAGTAAAGTCCTTCTCCGGTCCGATATGCTGTACATCCGGGAACGCAACCACGTCTGTCGTGAAAACGCGGTCCTTATAGGAAGCCTTCGGCGGCATCAGGCAGTTGGTTGTAAACAGGATCGGAGCCGGAATGTCGGCGAATTCCTTCTGCTGATTCTGCCATGCAGTACCGAAATTCCCCTTGAAATTCGGGTACTTTTTAAGTTCAGGATAAGCATGCGCCGGCAGCATTTCACCATGCGTATAGACATTGACATTTTTCCCTGCGGTCTGCTCCAGAAGAAGCTTCAGGTCCTTCAGGTCATGTCCGGTAATAACGATAAACGGGCCTTTCTCAATGGTAAGCGGAACTTCTGTCGGCACAGGATTTCCATAGGTTTCCGTGTTGGCTTTATCCAGAAGTGCCATGCACTTCAGATTGACTTCCCCTGTTTTCAGTACCAGCGGGAGAAGTTCCTCAGCTGTCATATCTTCCCCAACGGCAAAGAGTCCTTCACCGAAGAAGCGGTCCACCTCCGGATCGCTGTATCCAAGCATCCGGGCATGATGAGCATAAGCTGCCATTCCGCGAAGGCCGAACAGGATCAGCGATTTCAGAGAGCGGATGTCCTCGTCTGCATTCCATACCTTATTCATGTCATAATCCGCATTCCGTCCGCAGGAATCAGAACAGGTATCGCACAGCGGCACCATGACACTTCTCTGGGCATGCGTCAGCTCAATCTGCTTCCGGATAGACTCCGCATCAAAATTTACATTGGTGATCGTCATAAAAAGTCCGTCGATCAGGATCTGCCATGTCTCGTCCGGAATTTCTCCTTCCGTATCCGTCGTATGTGCAAGTCCGATCAGCGCACCGGTCAGCTCATCCTGAAGTTTCGCAACATCTGCCGGTTTCCCGCAGACACCTGCCTTTCCCATGCATCCCTTGCATCCAGCCGTCTGTTCACACTGAAAACAAAACATTTCACCCATCTGTACTTTCTCCTTTTTTGGTCTATACATTTTTAGCTCATGTACGTTACGCAGGCTCTATACATTTCTCGTCTCACGTACATTGCGCAGACTCTATACATTTCCCGGTTCACGTACGCTGCGCGGACAACGCCTTCCGTGTTTTAACACAGCAAAGGAACTGGCTTCCTTATGCTTCCTCTATGGCTCCGACCGGACATCCTTCCTTCGCTTCCGCTGCCGAGGCCTCTGCTTCTGCAGGTACCTCCGAATCAATCGCTGTCGCCGTTCCTTTTTCCGTTATGGAAAATACTTCCGGGCAGGTTTCTGCGCACAGTCCGCAGCCAATGCATTCTTCATTTACTCTGTACTTCATATTAATTTCCTCCTGTCATATATCCGCCGGGGTCAGAAGCAGTGCCATTTTGAATTTTCCGTCCGCCTTGACAGAATGTCTGCCTCCCTTTGCGAAATGGAAGTTTTCCCCTGCGTGGATGGGATATTCTTTTCCTTCATATCCGATAATTCCGTTTCCATCCAGGGCGAAGACAATCGCTTCCCCGGGCGCTGCATGTTCCGAAAGGCCGGTTCCCGCATCAAATGCCATAACGGCAAACTTTACGCCTTCCCCATGGGCAACGTCCATGTTTACGATCTTTCCTTCCTGGTACGGAACCAGATCCGCCAGTCTGAACACTTCCCCTGCCTTTACCAATTCATTCATACGATCTTCCTTTCTGATCACAATCTCCGTATATACCGCACCCTCCGCGGTTTTCATTCCGACGGCTATATTTTCCGGAACCAGGATACCGTCCTCTTTTTTCAAGGAAACCGTTTCAAAATCCGTTCCGTACAATTCCAGCATTCCTTCTGCTACAAGAATTATTTTGCGGCAGGGATGCATTTCGGCACTGATATCCGTGCCTTTTGCAAGAGAAAAATACGTAATACTGTTCCCGCCAGCGTAAATATTCTTTGAAACCGTACATCCCGGAACCGGAGCATTATCAGCCGCGATGGAAAATACGACACCTGCTTTTTCTTCCATAGTGTCCTCCTGCCGTTAATGATTGAAATACCATCGGCTCTGTCTTACGGATATAAGATACGATAATTCATTTGATCTGTATGTTGTAAGGACAACATTTTTCAAAGGACAGCTATGAACTCAGCCATTCATCACACTGGCAAACGCCATTGCGGTTCGGATATCTGCATCTTTGAAATGATTCCCCGTATTCCATTCAAAAGTGGTATTTATCCCCTGCTTCTTCAGCAAATCATGCGCTTCCTTTATGTGATCTCCCACCGCGGCCATAACGGGATTCCTGGTTTTCTCCTCTTTGTCTCCAAGGCTGAGATATACGCGTTTCGTATGAATTTCTCTATCTTTCATAAAATCCACAAAGCCGGGGAACCATATGGACGGGGACGCCGCCGCCACAGCTTTGAATGTATCTGTCTGATACGCCGCCCACAGGGCAAAAAGCCCCGCCAGAGAATAGCCTCCGATGATGAAGGTTTTGTCCCTGCCGGCACAATATTTCAATACTTCCGACAATGTATCCGGCGCTCCCTGGCCGAAGCTTTCTTTTCCGAATACAGCAGGCGCAGGCCAGGGGGACAGATCCGCATTCCAATCCTGAACCCGGATGGCAGCCAGATAAAAATCCTTACCCGTCCGTTTGCGTATCTGTGCCAGCTCCGATTCCATTCCCTCCAGATCGTGGTCATCGACCATCTGTATTAGTCCCGTCGAAGCATTCGTATTTCCATATTCAGTAATTATCACGTTTCCTCCTCGTCCGGATCCTCCGGTCTTCCTGCTTAAACAGCGGTTTCAATCGTATCCATCGTATTCATGATAACAGCTTTTTATGGCTGTCCATATTGTACACATAATTCCTTTTAATATCTGTTTTTTTGGGAAATCTGTGCTATTCTGTATCTGTCCGGAAGGATATTCCGCCCGTACAGGAATATTGACAGAAAGGAAGGTATGCAACATGTGCACATGCGTAATGTATCACACAAACAATCACTATTTCGGCCGCAACCTCGACCTGGAGTTTTCTTATCAGGAATCCGTGACAATCACGCCCCGGAACTTTCCAATCCCGTTTCGGACAAAGGCCCCGATGAAGAACCACTATGCACTGATCGGTATGGCTTTTGTCTGCGGCGGCTTTCCGCTCTACTACGATGCGACCAACGAGTTTGGTCTTTCCATGGCAGGACTTAACTTTCCGGGAAACGGATACTTTCCGGAGCCGGTCCCGGATGAGAAGGACAACATCTCTCCATTTGAGTTCATCCCCTGGATTCTGGGGCAGTCGAAAACTGTCCGGGAGGCAAGGGTTCTCCTTGACAGGATCCGTCTCGTCAACATTCCCTACAGCAAAGAACTCCCGATTACACCGCTCCACTGGATGATCGGCGATCAGACGGGATCCATTGTCGTCGAGTCCGTGCGGGACGGAATCCACATTTACGATAACCCGACCGATGTTATGACAAACAACCCGACGTTTGATAAACAGCTGTTTCGTCTGAACGACTACCGCGGCGTGTCAGCGGGGCCTTCAAAGAACACGTTTGCCAAAACCCTCAGCCTCGATCCTTACAGCAGGGGCATGGGCGGTATTGGTCTTCCGGGAGATCTTTCTTCCGGTTCCCGTTTTGTGAAGGCTGCTTTTACAAGGCTCAATTCCGTATGTGCGGACGATGAGGACTCCTCCGTGAGCCAGTTCTTCCACATTCTGGGATCCGTAGAACAGCAGCGGGGCTGCTGCGACCTGGGGGACGGTAAATACGAAATTACCATCTACTCCTCCTGCTGCAACATGGACCGCGGCATCTATTACTACCGCACGTACGACAACAGCCAGATTTGTGCGGTTGACATGCATCACGAGGATCTGGACGGCACAGAACTGATCTCCTATCCGCTTGTCACAAAACAGCAGATCAACCGGATCAACTGATCCGCCCAATCCTTCATAAAAAATCAATTTTTTCTGATATGAAAGGCGCTCATCCCGGCGTATTTTGCCGCTGAACCGAGTTCTTCTTCAATTCTCAGAAGCTGATTATACTTTGCAACACGCTCCGACCGGCTCGGTGCTCCTGTTTTGATTTGGGCCGTATTGAGAGCGACTGCCAGGTCCGCTATGGTGGTATCTTCAGTTTCTCCGGAACGGTGTGAGGTGACGGCGGTATAGCCGGCCTTGTGCGCCATTTTAATTGCCTCGAGCGTTTCCGAAACGGTGCCGATCTGATTGAGCTTTATCAGAATGGAATTGGCGCAGCCGTTCCGGATACCCTTTGACAGTCTTTCCGTGTTGGTAACAAATAAGTCGTCGCCGACAAGCTGAACTTTATTTCCCAGACGGGCAGTCAGACGCTTCCATCCGTCCCAGTCCTCCTCGTCAAGCGCGTCCTCAATAGAGATGATCGGATATTTGTCCACCAGTGCTTCCCAATGGTCGATCAGCTCATCGGTCGTAAAATCCCTGCCTGACTTCGGCTGATGGTAGAAGCCCTTTCCCTTATCACTCTTCCACTCGGATGAAGCTGCGTCCATCGCAATCATAAAGTCTTTCCCGGGCTCATAGCCTGCCGTTCTGACAGCTTCCAGTATTGTTTCGATGGTTTCTTCATCGGAAGTAAGATTCGGTGCAAATCCGCCTTCGTCACCTACGGAAGTTGCCAGCCCTTTGCTTTTAAGCAGCTTTGCGAGTGCGTGGAATACTTCGGTGCACCAGCGCAGTGCTTCGCTGAATGAGGGTGCTCCGACCGGCATGATCATAAACTCCTGTGTGTCCACGGTATTTGTTGCGTGAACGCCGCCGTTGAGGATGTTCATCATTGGAACGGGCAATACCGTCCCCTGAACCCCGCCGAGATAACGATAAAGCGGAAGTCCCAGGGATCCGGAGGCCGCTCTTGCAGCCGCAATTGAAACAGCCAGGATTGCGTTTGCGCCAAGCTTACTCTTATCTTTTGTGCCATCCAGATCAAGCATAATTCTGTCGACCGCATAGATATCAAGAGCATCTGCTCCGGTTAGCGCAGGCGCTATGATATTGTTCACATTTTCAACTGCCTTCGATACACCCTTGCCGCCGTAACGGTTCTTGTCACCGTCGCGCAGCTCCAGTGCTTCAAACTCTCCCGTGGAAGCACCGCTCGGGGCAGCGCCACGGGCGATACTGCCGTCGGCCAGCGTCACCTCGGCCTCAACGGTCGGGTTGCCTCTCGAATCAAGGATTTGTCTGGCATATACTTTTTTAATCTCTGTATTTTTCATCGTATTTTTCCTCCTTACCTTTCTTAGCCTTTCCGATGTAAATATACAATTAATTATACCTTGTGACTGTATCCACGGATACAGTAAATTAATATCTCTGGTGTATAATAGAAACAACTCTTACGAAGGAGACGCACTATGGACGGTTCTGTTCTTGAAACAAGTACATTATTTTGCGGTATGCCCGCCATCGAATTGAGAAATGTACTGGAGACAACCCCGCATCGTATTCAATGCTACGATAAGGACGAAACTATATTTCACATAATGGATCCGGCCGTCAGCATAGGTATCCTTCTGGAAGGCCGTGTACAGGCACAGAAACCTTTCCCAAACGGAAACCAGATCAATGTTTCGGTGCGTACCCCGGGTGAAATGATCGGGCCGGCCGCTGTATTTTCCTCAAGTCAGAAATTTCCCTGCGATGTCGTCGCTCTTGAACCGGTTACGATGATGATGTTTTATAAAGAAGATCTTCTGGCTCTTATGCAGAAAAATATTCGGATTCTGAAAAACTTTACGACAGAAATTGCTTCCGCCACCTACATGCTGCAGCAGAGGTTAGAACTTCTTTCTTATAATGGCATCTCTCAAAAAGCTGCTTTCTGGTTATTAATGAAAGCAAAACAATCAGGAAAGAGCGTGGTGCAAATTCCCGATTCGGTTTCAAAGTGGGCTATGATCCTGAATGTTTCCAGACCTTCCCTTCACAGAGAATTAAATAAAATGAAAAAGCAGGGACTGATCCGCTATAACCCCCGGGTCATCGAAATAATTGATGCGAAAGCCTTGCAGGATCTCCTGACCTAAAAAGAATGCCATCATAATCACAGCACCGATTAAAAATGGCCGTGATTAGTGAATAGTCTTCCTATACCCTCTCCCTATGCCCGCGGCGTCTTCCGGGTCACGAACCAGAAGCCGTTCTCCTCATAGTACAGTTCAACTCTCTGTCCGAGAATCCGGCAGACATACCGGATCCCGGCGCCTCCTGCCTTGAGGCTGGCGCACCGGTCCACACGGAGAATGCTGTCAATATCATATTTGTGCCCATCCTCCCAGATGAGCCGCAGCGGTTTCATCCTCCCGTCAGAGGAAAAATCCGCAATCACCTCCACATAGGCTTTATAAGGGCTGACCGCCAGCGACTCCTGCTCGTTTTCAGCCAGCGGCGCATCGCTGTGCCCTGCCGGGCGGTCCGAATGCCCGGAATCATGATGATAATCGTAAACGCCCACTCTTTTTACCTGCCTTTCACAAGAAGCATCGTCTCACAGCCGCTCCGATTTCCGTATTCCAGACAAGAATGCGGATGAATCATGTGATCCTCCGCTGTTGCATTCAGGGATGCCAGATACCGGTCCTCGTGCATAATTCCCCGCTGAACCGCGGTGTATCCGTACCGGCTGCGGATCAGCGTTACCATCCGGTCCGCCCGCATCTGCCGCTCCCGGAACTGTTCATTTAAAAACAGGGAGATCTGTCTCGGCTGCCCTTCCGGCTTTAAATCTCCGACGCTGACCCCGATGCTTCGAATCGGTTTTTCCCAGCGGTACAGCCCCCGGAAGATCGCAAAGGCCGCCTCCTCGATCTCCCCCGAGATATTGGTGGGAGATACCAGCTTTTTCTGCTGGTGGTATCCCAAAAGATCCTTGTCCCGGACGTAGATGGAAACCACCTGCCCTTCAAAGTGATTTTCCCGGAGCCGCTCGGATACGCTCTCCGCAAGAAGATAGAGCACGAGCCGCACATCCTCATCACTGACCAGATCCCGCGGTGTTGTCGTGCTGTTGCCGACACTCCTGACCGGCGCCTCCACGCCGAAATCATTCACCGGCGTCCGGTCCTCGCCTCTTGCAAAGACGGACAGCATCAGCCCGATTTTGCCGAACCAGCTGTGCAGCCAGGAAGGGTCCGCCTCTGCAAGGTCCCCGATGGTACGGATACCGTATTTCTCCAGCTTCTTCTCTGTTCTTCTCCCTACATAAAGAAGATCCGACACCGGGAGCGGGTAAATCAGCTTCTGATAGTTGTCTCTGTCAAAAACGGTGATGGCATCCGGCTTCTTATAATCACTGCCAAGTTTTGCGTAAATCTTGTTCCAGGATACGCCGATGCTGACCGTAATGCCAAGCTCCCGGCGAATCCTCGCGCTGATCTCCTGCGCAATGCGGTATCCGTTTTCGAGGCTTCGGGTATGGTCCCCCAGAATCGCGCAGCTTTCCGTGAGATCAATCCAGCATTCATCGAGCCCGAAACTTTCCACCTGTTCGGAATATTCCTGATAAATCGCCCGCGCCATTCGGGAAAACCGCAGATATAAATACATTCTCGGAGGGACGAAGACAAGCTCCGGACAGCACTGCCTGGCCTGCCACAGTGCCATGCCGGTCTTCACGCCCCGGCGCTTTGCAATGTAATTCGCTGTGAGGACAATGCCGTGCCGCTCCTGTGGGTCACCGCCCACCGCAAGCGGCTTTCCGGCCAGCTCCGGATGATACAGCATCTCCACCGATGCGTAAAAACAGTTGCAGTCCACATGCAGAATAATCCGATCAGACATCTTTCTCACCTCTCCCTTTTCGCCGGGCAACCGCTCCGGCAGCTGCAGTCTTTCCTGTTAATTCCTGGTTCTGAGCGTCCGGCATGTATCCGTGCCTGCCTCCGTACCGCTTGTCCCGTTTATCTCTGTACCGCCACTATATCACTATTCACTGAGGATTTAAATAGTATTTTTTCATCTTTTTTCTTTTTTAGATAGATTTTGCTTGAAATTTGCAGATGACAGTGATATTCTGTAAACAGCAGAAAAAGACTGTCGGCCGGCAGTCTGATAAAACATTCTGATAAATATTGATAACTATTCGGAATTGATAACTGTTCGGATAAGATTTGCAAACCGGGAAACCAGGGAAAAGAGGTGTCACATGGATAATATCGGCGCAATCATCACATCCTACCGGAAGAAAGCGCACATGTCGCAAATTGAACTTGCAGAAAAGCTTCAGGAATACGGCATCGAGGTCAGCTCCAAAAGCGTCTCCGCCTGGGAGACCGGGAGAAACGAGATTTCTGCGCGGGTTTTCCTGCATGCATGCCGGATTCTCGGAATCCCGGACTGCCTGGAGGAGTACTTCGGAAGCAACCCGAATGACCCGCTGGCTATGCTAAATGAGGAGGGAAAACAGAAGGCGCTCTCCTATATCGATCTTCTGATCCATCCGACCAGCTACGCCAGGGAATCGAAGGTGATACCGTATCCTGCGGCTCCTGCCGGCAAACCTTCCATGACCCGGATGCGGCTCTATGACGCCAGGGTATCCGCCGGATGCGGAAATTTTCTGGATTCAGATTATTACACAACCATTGAAGTGCCATCCGGAGAAGCAAAGGGCGCTGATTTTGCCGTTACGATCAGCGGAGACAGTATGGAACCGGTTTTCCATGATCATGACATGGTTTATGTGCACCAGCAGGAAACGCTGGATGACGGCGAAATTGGAATCTTTTCGCTGAATGACAATGCGTATATCAAGAAGCTGAAAAATAACAGCAGCGGAACGTTTCTGATTTCTCTGAATCAGAAGTATAAACCGATTCCGGTTCATCCCGACCGTGATTCCTTCCGGATCTTCGGGAGGGTCTGCCGCTATGACAGGGGCGTTTCCGGTCAGTGAATCCACTCCTCCGCTCCCTCCAATTTCAGAAGACTGCGCTTTCTCTCCATTCCTCCGGCATATCCGGTCAACTGTCCTCTGCTTCCGACAACTCTGTGGCAGGGGACGATGATGCTGACCGGATTGCGGCCGACGGCACCGCCGACAGCCTGTGCCGACATTGTTTTATTTCCGTCGGTTCCGGAAAGTTCTCCTGCAATGTTCCCATAGGTAGTGGTCGTTCCGTAAGGAATCTGAAGCAGCCTTTCCCATACGGCAGACTGAAACTTTGTCCCGGCCAGATGAAGCGGAGGTGTGAAATCCGGCTTCTGACCGGAAAAATAAATGTCCAGCCAGGCTTTCGCTGATCTTATTATATCTGTTTCTTTCCCCGGGGCATCTTCAGAAAGGCCTCTGGCAAAATATTTCTGTCCGTCAAACCATAACCCGGACAATCCGTTTTCGTCAGCGGCAAGTACGATTTTCCCAAGAGGTGATTGGTATTCCGAAACATACTGTGTCATTTTCTTCTCCTCCTGTCCGCAATACACGCCGATGATATTGTGTCACAATTTGGAAGAAATACAAGTCACTATGTAATTAGTATTAGATTATTTTTCATAGTTTTCGAGCGTAATCCCCTTAAGACCGCCGTCCTTATATACTGTCAGCTTCATCTTATACGTAAAATCATCAAACCAGTTATATACCGTGTAGCCAAGCTCAGCGGACACATACGGTTCTTCCTCTGGCTTCCCATACGCTTTGATAATATCATCTTCCGATGACCCCCACGTAATCCCTTCCGGGAGCATCACCTCAGGATACTGACCGGCAGAAGATATGTCCATAGAAAACGACCAGATATCTGTATCCAGAATATCTTTCACCTCTTCCCCGGTATTCATAAAACCGACTGTACACCGAACCTTGCTGTACTAATTGTTCTTTAGCTGAATAGTTCCCACCACCTTGTCTCCCGGATTAAGGACATAGCCTTTGTCATAGCCATAATCCGAGAGATTAAAGGTCCACGTGTCTTTGATCCCCGAATAGGCAAACGGAAGCTGATACACTTCCCCATCCATAGAAAAAATCATATCCTGCCACTTTGTTCCGCCAAGGTCTGCACCGCCATCTTCTGTTTCGCCGGAAACACTTTCGCTGGAAACACTTTCTCCGGATACCTTACTTACGCATACAGATAAAACAATCCCAAGGACCAATACACACATCGTCATGGCAAATCTTTTTGTTTTCATTCCATCATCCTCCCGCATTATTCCAATTGCTTTGTTCAACGTTCACTGTCCCCTGTGCAAATGGTTTCGCATCACACTGTTATCGTAATGAAGCCCCCGGGAATTGTCTATATATTCTGACGGTTTAGCTGTTGCAAAATCTTTACATGGTGTCAACTGCCCATCTGCTTGACACCATGTAAACATTATGGCCTTCTTCTTTTATCCATCCTGAGCTAAGATACAGATAGAGCCTTATGGTATTCAAACTCTTTTGCCGTCACCTCACAACCTGTTCTGTTGCCGGAGGTGAAGAAAGGAATATTTCTTTTGGAAATTAACACGCAGACAAAAATTGCAGAAGCGCTGCTGGATCTGGCACTGGAAAATCCGACAAAATCTGACTTTTCTATGTGTGAAATTGCTAAACGTGCGGGAATTTCCCGTCAGGCTATCTATCAGAAACATTATAGAAACTGTGCAGATATTGTTAAATACCTCCGCAACCAGACAAACGATCAAATCTTTGCTGCTTTCAGCCAATATGATCCCTCTTCCGGGCAGAATGCATTTGATTACTTTGCTTATAGTGTTATTCCAACATTTTATACGGACAGAAGACTCATCCGCTGTTTCTTTACAACAGCCATTGTTCCGGCATGGCGCAGTTTTATCCTGAAAACTTACACCAAATGGGGATTGGCTAACTACGAAACGCATGGGTATAAATATCACTTTTCTGATGAGGCGATGGTCCAGCTGCTGATTCAATCGACTATGGCCATCGTGGAGACATGGCTTTCCCAGGAGAATCCCACGCCCCCGGACCAGTTTTCAGATGATTTCTTAAAAATTGTTAAAACACCGGTTTATAATCTCTTATCGGTAAAAAAAGCATAGGATTGATTATATTCAGACGGTGCCACGCCGTACTTTTTCCGGAAGCATCTGTCGAAATAGCTTGCGTCGCTAAAACCGCACGTTAACTCTTCTGGAAATTGCTTATCGGCAAACAACGGCCCGCGCACCACCGGAGACGGTTATTATGAATCATGCATCCTCGATTATGAAGGCAACCAGATTGAACTGACAGTATAGCACAGATTCCGTCACCATAGCACGTCAGAATGTCTATCTTTTCCTGTCTGCTTCTTTAGCATACACAAGCATTCGCGCCTGGGTTCTCACTGCCATATCGAT
>Ga0256404_1002067_pt1 | contig 45541 bp, 42 predicted proteins | sample RumenRJG_01DNA_FD_185990 | JGI IMG/M metagenome (GOLD analysis project Ga0256404, IMG submission 185990) | Bovine rumen microbial communities from Lethbridge, Alberta, Canada - RJG_01 | ecosystem: Host-associated > Mammals > Digestive system > Stomach > Rumen | place: Canada: Alberta | collected... | reverse complement strand
CTGCCATCGACTGCCTGATCCGCCGCAACCATATCCACAACTGCACCCGGGGCTTGTGGCTGGACTGGCAGGCTCAGGGGACACGGGTCACTCAGAACCTCTTCCACGATAATACCCTGCCCTTCGACTTTTCTTTGAATGAAAAGGGACTGACCGGCATCGGAGAGGACATTTTCGTTGAAGTTTCCCACGGTCCTACCCTGATCGATGACAATATCCTTTTGTCCGAGCGGTCGCTGAAATTGGCGACCCAGGGTGTTGCCCTGGTCCACAACCTGATCGCCGGCGCTATCTGCTGCATCGGCAAGGGCGTTAACAACGGAGCCAGGACCCTTTCTTCGCCGCGCTACACCCCTTACCACGCCAAACACGGGACCGCCGTCATGGGCTTTATGACCATCCTTCACGGAGATACCCGCATCTATAATAATATCTTTGTGCAGCTGCCTTTCCGCAAACCGATCGCAGCGCTGGCCGCCCGTTCATCGGACCTTGCTTCCGAATGGGACGATATGAACTTTACGGCCGGCGATTTTACCTATGATATGTGTCCCACTTATCAGGAATGGGTCAGCCAGTTCGAAGGCTATTGCGGCATGGGATCGGCTCCCAGCGACCATTATTACATTCCCCTTCCCGTATGGACGGGCGGCAATGCTTTCTTTAACGGGGCCAGACCGATGGCTGCCGAAAAAGATGCTTATATCGATACCCAGCATACCGTGACCTTGTCACTGACTCAAAAGGAAGACGGAGGCTGGTATCTGAATACGGATCTTTATGATTATCTTCCCGCGGGGACTGGGTCCTTAGTCGACTCCGACACTCTGGGCTGCGCTTTTGAGCCGGAGCAGCGTTTTGAATCCGCGGACGGCTCGGCCATCTGCTTTGACAGGGACTATTTCAGCAATAAGCGCGATGATGCCGGGGAAGAGGACAAAAAGCCTCTGCGTGTGGCCGGCTATCAGATGTGGGATCAGACCGCTAACGAAGATCCCGGACGCGATCCGGTTTCTCATATGCTTCCGGCTCTGCCTCTTTGCGGGGCTGACGGGGCGGACAAAGTGACAGCAGGGCCCTTTGCGGATGCGGAGGCTGCCCGCAGGCAGTTGGATCTGACCGGGCTGGGCTGATTTTACTGGCTGCGATGACTTTTTATGGGTAGTTGTCGTAGCTGTTTGCTGCCATCGGTTGCGCTGTCCGAATATAGCAACCTGGCAGCTTATATTGTCTTTAATTTGAAGACTCATCGGCTCATATTGTCTTCAGCACGAATACACGCTCGAAAATCTTGTTAATTTTCGGTTTTTCATGAAAGTTAACAAGATCTGTCATCGTAAAATAGAAAAATCTTGTCAGAAATTGGATTTTCGGAGATGTTAACAAGAAATGTCACGCTCCAAAGATGCATAATGTTTAAATGGCATAACAAATTCGTTATATCTTGATAAAATCAATATTAATGTTATAAATATGTAGAAAACTGCCTTGTCAAAAGTATCGAATTAGGAAAATTAACAAGATGGCCAAAATAACGATGACAAATCTTGTCAAAAAGTCGGAAAAGGGAAATGTTGGCGAGATTTTTTGAAAATCGCTGATCCGATATTGTTAATTTCCGGAAATAGCGAAAGTTAACAATGCGACCGGCCCACATCAGCCAGCTGAAGTCGACATCCATCCGGGCAGCCAAAATTATCCGGAACAGTATTATTGTGCCCTATGTACTTCTTCCTCTACTTTTTCGCTTTGCTGTTCTTTCAGACGCTCTTCTTTTTCGATCACTTTCATGACCCGGGGGCGGTTGTAGCGCTGAACCATGGCAAAAGACAAATCGATCAAAGACGGCAGGACCGAACTCAGCAGAAAAAAGACAGGATGCCCCAGATAGGGGATCATCAGGATAGGAAGCAAACTGGCGACGGCGCAGCATTCGTGGACCAGCTCCGACTGGCACATAGCCTGGGCGATCTCCGTCCAGCTGTGCTGACGGGGATCGAAAGCCTCCGTATCATAGGTAGGAAGCTTATCCTTCCAATGGCGGACCTTCAGTTTTTTCTGAAGCTCTTGTTCGCACCGGTTGGTCCGGTACCAGGGATTGGTCAGATCGGCGCGGTTCCTTTTTAGGTATTTAAAGGACTCGCCGATAATAATACGGACTACGATATGGTAGGTCAAAGTACCGACTCCGATCAGCAGCAGATAAGCAGCTTCGGAACCGGTGTGATTATAATCAATACTCAGGAAAAGACTAAGAACAAGCAAAATAAGACCCAGCAGGCGGACCGCATGGTCATTGCGAAAGAAACCGGACATTCGATTCCATCCTTTTCTGTCAAAAAAATGTAGATCCCATTGCATATTTTAATGGGGCTTTACAAAGTATTGTAACAGAAAGGGGAAAAGCCGACAATAAACAAGGACCCGTCTATGACGAGTATCATAAACGAGTCCTCTTCGTATGTGGATGTATGATTGTCCGAATCACCCAAATCATATAAGAAAGACGACTTTCCTTATTCCTTTTCCTTTACTTCCGGGAATAAAATGCAGATCCGATAGTTGTCCTCCCCTGTCTTAATAAAAAGAAGCCCCTTCATGGCATGCATCATATTCTCCATGCTTCGTGTACCGATGCCGCTGCTCTCCTCGTGCGAAGCATTCTTAAGGATCGTATTTTCAATTGTGATTCCCGCATAATTTTTTCCCTCGACTGTCGTGCGAACCGCTTCCACGTCCACAGGACGGCTCTTATCCGCGTATTTTTCGATATTCGACGTAATATTATCCATGACCCGTGATAGGTAATTGGTGTTCACCCGGATCTGAACATCCGGCCAGGAGAGATGATTCTGCACGCTAAATCCCCTCTCCGCCATGTAACCGGCAAAATCCGACAAGATATCATAAAACATTTCGCCCAGTTTACCCGGCTCCTCCAGGTCAGCCTCCGTGTCCATTCCTACCAGTGCATATTCAAACATATTGTCCGTCATCCGTTTGATCTGGGCCGCTTTCTGTTCCACCTTTCCGATATACTGGTCTGCCTGCTGCGGATTCTTGTATTTATGCATTTTCAGGATCTCCGCATACATGAGGATCGAAGTAAGAGGTGTGCGCAGATCATGGGACATTTCCGTGATCAGCTTCCGGTTACTGTCCAGCAGATATTTTTCCTGATCCATCTGCAGCTTCAGAGAAAGCCGCATTTGGTCCAGTCCCTTCTGCAGTTCTGTCAGTTCGTCTTTTCCATCGACCTGTATCGCATAATCCAGATTTCCCGTCTCCAGCATATGAATGTCCTCATGCAGCCTCCGGATACGACGCAGGACAATCCGCGCCCCGACACAAATAAGGATAAAGAAAAGCAGAAAACAAAGAAGGATCCGTATGACAAGGAACGTATTCATAAACTGACTGACACTGACGCCATCGGTATAGGCTGTGGCATCCCCGTCTGCAAACTGGATCGTATAACGCGTTTCCCAGTCTGCGTAATCTTCTTCGCTGTACAGAACGGAGTCGATGTTCCTTCCGTATGTATAATTAAGGATCATCATCCCGTCCATATAAATCTGAAAGGAAGACAGATCATTCTTTTTTAGGACCGGCTGCAGCTGTTCAGCTTCCTCTGATGTCAACTGGTGCTCTGTAATATAGTTCTGGACCGTCGCGACGGCAGCGTCTGTCCGTGACACCACAAACCCGGATTCGTACGCATCATAAAGTCCTTCCTGCGCCGGATTCAATGAAAAAAACAGGGCGACTGCCGCCGCCATCGAAAGACCGACCCATAGTATCGTCTCCACGTACAGGGAAAGAAATCGACGCCCGTCTTTCATTTTTTTAATGAACTTCAAACCGGTATCCCTTTCCCCATAAAGTGGCTATTACTTTCGGATTCTGAGGATCTTCTTCGATCTTTTTACGCAGATTCCGGATGTGAACCATGACGGTGGAGTTGCAGGAATAAAAATATGGCTCTTCCCAGACGCTCTCATACAGATTCTGGGCTGAAAAGACCTTCTCCGGATGCTGCATGAGGAGTTTCAGGATCTTATACTCTGTATCCGTCAGTTCGATCCGTTTTCCATTCACAAAGACTTCATTGTACTCCTGATTGATCCGGATCTTCCCTATCGTAAGAGACTGTGGGATACTTTCTGCCGTTGATGTTTTCTTCCCTTTGTAGACACCATAGCGGCGCACCAGGGCTTTCACTCGCCCTAAAAGTTCCGAATAAGAAAAAGGCTTGGTAAGATAGTCGTCTCCGCCTGCCATGAGTCCCAGCAGCTTATCAGACTCCTGCGACTTAGCCGTGAGAAAGAGGACCGGAACATTTGACAGCTTCCGGATCTCCTCGCAAGTTCGGATCCCTGATATACCGGGCATCAACACATCCAAAATGACCAGATCGAGTTCCGGTGTGACTTTTCGGATGCCATCCATGCCATTAGCCGCTTCGGTCACCCGGAAATTTTCGCCTTCCAAAAAGATCCGCAGCCCCTCCCGAATGTCCGCATCGTCCTCTATCACAAGAATGTCTTCCATTAACTTTCCCTCCTGACAGGTCCATCACCTTCTGTATCCGATGCTTCTATTATGGCACAGATACACTGGTTTTAGCCCCATCAAATTCTAGAATTTTATGATTTTGAGAGTCGTCCTTGACATACCGGATCACATTCAAAGATCTACTTTCCACTTTCTATGTCAAGCGCAGCCATCCGTGCTTTATACGTTTCAGCCAATGTCTCCCAGCTTTTGTAACGGCCGTCCCCTCTGTGATCCGGAAGTGAAAACGTCTTCAGCCACACAGCCATATAATCGGAAACTTTAACGGCACCGGATATATTCAAGTGATCCCCTTTGTCCGCCGTATCCGTCCGCCAGTTGATCTCAAGCTCTTGGCCTATAAGGTTAAGATCCAGATATTTCACACCCAGTGTGTCCGCCAGTTCTGCCGCGGCCTGATGACGGCCCATGCTGCAGTTGCTCGGCGAAGGGGCGCTGTAGAAAGCAAGGGTGATGCCGTTTTCCTTACAAAGACCGGCGATCTTCTGCATATACGTCTGCACTTGCCCGCTGATACGGGCATTCTTTCGGTTCGTGTTCATATAATCGGTGTTTCCGGTGTAAGGCTGGATCGCCTGACGGATCTTGAAACCTTTAAAATAATCGGAGCCGGTTTCAACAGAAGGATCCGCCACCTGTTTCCACAAGTTGTGATAAGTAAAGACCGAAAACTGATCCTTTACTGCCTCATCAAAAACATTCACACTATATGTGATAGACTTAGGACTTCGAAAAAACATATTCGTCTCCACCAGGACCATCTTCGGCTTCTGTGTTGCCAAAGCGGTCTGCAGATTTCGGTATGCTTCCAGGATCTGCTGCCCGGCCTGCCCGATAATGTAGCCGGTCGTTCCGTTTTTCTCCCAAAGCACCATAGGCGAAAGCGACGTGTAGGTCTCGCTGTCTCCCAGCACCAGCAGATCCAATGTATTTTCCGGTTCATTAGTCACGCCGGCGACGCTCTGCAGACGGCCTAAGATCTGGTGATCCTTGAGGTATACACGGTCAATATAAAAAGAAAGGAGTTTTAGGACCGTGATCAGGATCAGGATAAAAACCAGAAATCTCTTCCTTTTGTTCCGGTCTGTATCGTGTACCTGTGAGGATGCCGGTACTCGAGTGATTTTCCGCGTAATGATCGAATCCATTCGATTACTCTCCTATATGCCATTGCTCTGTCATGAACACTGCATACAAATACAATGACTGTTCAGAACTTTTATTGGTTTTCACGGAACGGCGGGTGTCTCGCTGCTGTATTTTTTCTCCAGATCATTCCAGGCTTGATAAGTTGTTTCATTCCTATGATCCGGGAGATGATATGCTTTGAGCTGCCCGGAAAGATAGCGGGTCGTCTTGACAGCCCCTGTGAAGTTCAAGTGATCCCCCTGATCCCTCGTGTCCGTCTGCCAGTTGATCCCGATTTCACTTGTTTTATAGTTCAAGTCCAGATACTCCACGCCGAATCCCTTGACAAACGCTGCTACACTGCCATGCCTTCCCTGACTGCAATTCACAGGAGATGGTGCTGTATAAAATACGACCGTAATGCCCTTTCGCTTGCAGATATCCACCATCCTCTGCACGTAATTACGCACATGATCACTGATACCGGTACTCAGTTTATTGGTTTCCATGTAGTTAGTGTCTCCTTTATAGGCACTGACCACGTTCCGGATGGTGAATCCCTTATATGAATTTACGCTCGGGGAAGTATGGATTTTCCCTGCCTGTTTCCACAGATCGTGAAATTGAATGATCGGAAAAATACGGTTGACCGTTGTATAAAGAAGGCCCGCCTTATCCACCGCCGCGGAAGGAGCACGGAAAAACATATTCGTCTCCACCAGAACCATCTTAGGCTGCTGTGTATCCAAAGCGTCCAAAAGACCTTCGTACGCTTCGGAGATCTGTTGGCCGGGCAGACTGATAAGATAACTGGCGATCCCATTATTCTTCCAGAGAACCATCGGTGAAACAGAAGAATAAGCCTCACTGTCTCCGACGATCAGAAGATCCAGGGTATCTGCCGGTTCATGCATAACGCCGGCTATAATATCCAATCTGCCGGTCACCAGTGAAGGCTTTTTAATGATGACCATGTCGACACAAGCAGACAGACTTTTCATGATGACAAACAGAAGCAGTATGAAAGCCGCAAATCGCACTCTCCTACTGTGTATTCTCATTGCACAATTTTTCTCCATTAGAAACCGGCATAGATCAGGTCGATCGCCTTGTATCCGTCTCCATAAGCGCCAAAAATGATAACAAATATGATCAGAGCATAATAAGCGCTCCAGCGGACCGGCATCCGGGCGGTTTTCAGCTTATCCAGACTTAAGAGTCCCTTCTCCTTCAGGATGTCTGCAACCGCTACTACAATGATCCCCAGGATGGCGACGATCCAGTCGTACTTATCGATTCCGAGGTTCAAAAGCAGATGGTCCTTCAGCAGCTGGATCCCGGATCCTCGGAAGATACGGGTGAACATGGCAAGACCATCCCGAAATCCATTGGCTCTGAAAAACATCTCTCCGGTGAAGACGATGGCCAGCAGTTTCAGCATCTGCAGAAATCGGTACCACGGGGCATTCATATTCACATGGATCTTTTCCATTCCTTTTTTCCATGCCGGTTCGGTAATAGTCTCTGCCAGTACGATCACAAAATAATACATCCCGTAGAAGATATAGGACCATCTGGCGCCGTGCCAGACGCCATTGGCCATCCATACCGGAAAGAGGCACAGGGCTGAAGTCATAGCTCGAGTGAAGCCTTTACCCAGTTTTTTCCTGCCGAATTTATTCCATTTCTTCACAAGTCCGGAAGTAGACATGGGATAAAAAATATAGTTCTTGAACCAGACGCCAAGACTGATGTGCCACCGCTTCCAGAATTCCGAGGCATTCTTAGCGAAGAAAGGCTGCCGGAAGTTCTCCGGAAGCCTGATCCCGAAAAGCCTGGCGGAACCTATGACAATGTCCATGACTCCGGAAAACTCCATGTAAAGCTGTGCCGTGTATAGAATGGCAGCCAGAACGATGACAAGGCCTTCATAACTTGCGTAGTTTTTATAAAGAGCATCCACCACGATCGCCAGCCGGTCCGCTACAACGATCTTCTTCAAAAGTCCCCAGAAAATACGGATAGCTCCCGTTTCCAGATTATCCAGCTTAAGATTTTCATGACTGAACATGGTCGCTTCCACGTCCTGCCAGCGGCAGATGGGGCCCTCCATCAGCTTCGGAAAGAAGCACAGGAAAAGAATCGTATTCTCCAGCTTCCGGGAGGCTTTGATCCGCCCCCACCAGACATCACAGACGTATCCGACTGCTTCCAAAGTATAAAAAGAAATGCCGATCGGCAACGCAACGGCCGGATAAGAGATGACCACGGAGCGATCGGCCGCCTGATTCACCAGTTTCGTCAGATTTTGTACAACAAAGTTCCCATATTTCCATACGAAAAGGATGCCGAGCGGTACCAGCAGGGCGATCCACCAGAATACCTTACCTTTTCTGCCCTTCTGCCGGCTCATCTCGATTCCGATCGCCAGGTAATGGGTCAGAATGCTCAGACCGGCCAGATACAAAAGCAGCCACTTGCTGATGATGAAAAAGAAGACATAGCTCGCTCCGATCAGAACTTTTCCCCTGTGCCTGCGCGGACAAAGCTGATAGGCAAGCAGACACAGCGGCAAAAACCAGACCAGGTACACTTCATTGGTGTAGGTGATCATCCCTCTGCTCCCATTTTTTCCTCTACCATCCTCTGGATAGCAGCCAGGCTGTTAAAGTTCTCCGGCACCATACAGGCCGCATCGATAGAGATGTCAAAAGTTTCCTCTAATTCAGACACCAGGCTGATGATACCAAAAGAATCCAGCAAATGATCATCGATCAGCTTTGTCTCATGCTCGTAATCGATCCCGTCATCGATGTCGTTTAATATGCTCAGAATTTTATTTGTATTTTCGTTCATGGTTTTCCTCACTTTCAATTGTTTGATATGACCTTACCTTCTCCATCCGGTCCATCGTCATACCGTAAGTCTCCAGACGATCCCGCAGTATATGGATCCCCTCATTCCGGGAAAAAGAATAGACACAGGGAAGCTCATGAGAGAGAAACAAGGCCATTCCTTCATTGACAGAATACGCGCCGGTCCTTCGGAATACGATCCGGTCTCCCACGGAAAGATCCTGCATATCCTGCTGCAGCAGCAGGATATCATTTGTAGTACACAAGGAACCGCAGACTGTCCACTTTTCATTTCCGCCTATCCTTGTTTCTTCCTTTTTTCCCTTCAGGATCATAAAATCCGGTCGGTATATACCGCGGACCTGTCCATCATAATTCATCTGATGGATCCCGCCGTCGACGATCGCGTAATGGATCTTCCTGTTAACCTTAATGTCCCGAACGCCGGTCACATAATATCCGCATTCCGCCGTAAGAGCACGTCCCATTTCCAGCGTCACTTCATACTTTTCACGGATGTTGCTCAGATACCGGTTCAATTCCTCCCATTCTTCCTTTGTCAGAATGAAGTCATTGGTATTGTTGAAATAATCGATACGGAATCCGGGGCCGTATTCCAGACAGGTGAAAGGATATCCGTATTTCTCATTCATCCGGTCCATAAACTCGCTTATATACGCTAATTCTTTCCGGATGACTGAAAAATTCCGTTTCTGCGTCCCTGTAAAATAGTGGATCCCGATCACTTTACTCTCCAGCGGTCTGGCTGCCAGGATCCTTTCGATTTGTTCTGGATCCATGCCGAACTGACTGCCGTTTGTCAGGCGGAGAAGGACTTTCAGGCTAAGATGCCTCCTACGTCCATTCTCTTCCAGCAGACGGAACTGGGCCGGTGATTCGACCGTATAAAGGGGCATATCACCGAAATCATCCACGATCGTGGAAAGATCCTCTTCTTTCTTCAAAACACCCGAGATGAGGAGTTTTTCCGGGGCAACCCCCAGATCTTTAACGATTCGGCTTTCCCCGAAGGAGCAAACCTCGATCCGGTCCGTCAATGGTGCCATGAAACCGGTCATAAAGGGGTTGGCTTTCATGGCATAACACAGCCGGATCCCCGGCTTCAGCTCCGAACGGAAGCTGCGGACCGTGGCCTTTAGGATATCTTTATCATATATATAAAAGGGAGTCTCCAGCCTGCCGATACACTCCTGTAATTCCGTTTCATTCATTTGCTTCCTCCCTCTTCTCAAACAGCCATCCGGGTCAGCGCCTTGCGGTCCAGTTTTCCGTTGAGATTCAGGGGCAGTGCTTCCAGATTCCGGATGTGAGCCGGGATCATGTAGGACGGAAGTTTGTTTTTCAGTTTCTCTTTTACGTATCTCTGGTCGACGCATCCTGTGATAAATGCGGTGATCCTTCCTTTCTCCTTATTAAAGACGCAGCAGCAGGCTTCCACACCGGCAACTGAGAGGATGGCGTCTTCCACCTCTTCAAGCTCGATCCGGTGTCCCATGATCTTCACCTGAAAGTCCGCACGTCCCGAGAAATAGAAAGAATGGTCATCGGCAATCATGGCCATATCCCCTGTCCGGTAGATCCGCTTACCCTCCCAGACGGTAAAGCGTCTTGCCGTTTCCTCCCGGTTGTTATAATACCCTTCAGCCAGTGATTCACCCGCAACGCAGATCTCACCCCGCTCACCGGGCTCTTTCACCTGACATCCGTTTTCGTCCAGAAGAAAGACCGATCTTCCCGGAAAGGCGTTCCCCAAGGGAAGCCTGAAGTCTTCCCCGATCTTCTCAGGCACCATATAATACGTGCAGTTGCAGGTTACTTCGGTCGGTCCATAAAGATTGATAAACTGCGCTTCCGGCAGGTTTTTCTGCCAGATGAACAGCTGGCGGATGGGCATGGCCTGCCCGGAGAACATCACTTTTCGGATCTTCGAGGGCACCCGGTAATCAAAGACTTTCATGGCTGACAGGATGCAGAGAGCCGGTACTGCCCAGATCAGAGTCGTAACTTCGTTTTCTATGAGATAATCCATAAGACGGGGCGGCTTGCAAAACAGTTCCTTGGGAATCAGCACCAGCTCTGCGCCGGTGGAAACTGCCGAGTATATGTCCTTCACGGAAACATCAAAGTCAAAAGGTGCCTGGTTGCCGATCCGATCGGCGCCGGTGATCCCTGTCACATCGATGAAATGCCCTATAAAATCCAACACCGACTGCTGGCTGATGGCTACCCCTTTGGGCGTCCCAGTCGATCCGGATGTAAACATGACATAGAGGAGTCCCGCTTTCCCGTTTGACCGGATCGAACGGATGAGATTTTCATCCGGCTGACATCGTTTCATCTCCTCAACACGGAAGATCTGTCCCTCATATCCCATCTGCAAAAGAGAATCCGCCCCCTCCTCATCGGTCACGACCGCACTTGCGTTCAGTGTCTGAAGGATCTTGCAAACCCGTTCCTTTGGCTGCTCCCTGGAGATCGGCGAGTAGAAGTCTCCCGCATATGCGGCTCCAAAAAGACAGGCAACCATATCCGGACATTTATCCATGTAGATAGGCACCGGGGAGCCGAAAGAAAGCCTCTTCGCCAGAAAGGTCCCTATTCTCACAGCCAATTCTCTCAATTCTCTATAGGTATAGCCCTCCTTGCCCAGAGTCACAGCTCTTTTATCTCCAAACCGGTCGGCAGTCTCTTCAAGCAGGTCTGTTATCCTTTTTTCCATACGCCGCTTCTCCTTTCAAAGGAATATGAATCATTTCTATGTTCCTAATTATGGCGGTCATATCTAAAGATTCACCAGACCTAATTCTTAAGAAATATAAAGACCCGCAAAAATCATGACGAAACACAAAAATTCCGTCCTCCGGCGAAAATCACTTTTGTCAGAGGACGGGATCTTTTATGAATCAGGGATATTTTTTGTTGCAAGTCTTTACTGCTGAGGACGGTTCCAGGGAGCCGTATCCGTTGCACCTGCACTTTGTGCACCTGCACCCTGTGCAGTTGCACCCTGTGCAGTTGCACCCTGTGCAGTTGCACCCTGTGCAGTTGCGTCCGCGGAAGGTGCCGGATCAGCGGGGACATCTTTGGCTTCGACCGTTACGGCCTGCTGCGCTGCCGCAGCCTGGGCTTTCTTTGCCTGTTCCTGTTTCAGCACATTCATGAACTCTTCACCCGTGATGGTTTCGTTCTGATAAAGGTAATGAGCCAGCGCGTTCAGCTCCATTAAGTGGCCTTTCAGCAGATTTTCGGCCTTGGTGTACTGGGTCTTGACGACTTCGATGACCTTTTTATCGACGGCCGTTGCCGTATCCTGCGAGCAGGCAAGCGACGTGTCGCCGCCCAGATACTGGTTATTGACTGTCTCCAAAGCCACCATGCCGAACTCATCGGTCATACCGAAACGGGTCACCATCGCTCTTGCTAACTTGGTCGCCTGCTCGATATCGTTGGAAGCGCCTGTGGTGACGGAGTGGAAGATCAGATCTTCAGCGATCCGTCCGCCTGTCAAAGTGGCGATCTTGTTTTCGATTTCCTCTTTGGTCATCAGGTTATGCTCATCCTCATCCACCTGCATGGTGTAGCCAAGGGCTCCGCTGGTACGAGGGATGATGGTGATCTTGGTGACCGGTGCGGAATCAGTCTGCATAGCGGCCACCAGAGCATGGCCGATCTCATGGTAGGAAACGATCTGTTTTTCTTTTTCCGACAGGATCGCATTCTTCTTCTGATATCCGGCGATAACGACCTCGACGGATTCTTCCAGATCGGACTGGGTCACGAACTGACGTCCGTTACGGACCGCGCGAAGGGCTGCTTCATTGATCATGTTGGCAAGCTCGGCACCGGAAGCCCCGACAGCCATACGGGCGATCGCACCGAAATCAACATTGTCAGCCATACGGACCTTGCGGGCATGAACTTTCAAAATATCGATACGTCCCTGCAGATCGGGCAGCTCGACCGGGATGCGGCGGTCAAAACGGCCGGGACGCAAAAGGGCCGGGTCCAGAGAATCGGGACGGTTGGTTGCAGCCAGGATGATAACACCTTTGTTGGCGTTAAAGCCATCCATCTCAGTCAGCAGCTGGTTCAGTGTCTGCTCCCGCTCGTCGTTGCCGCCGATGCTGTTGATACCGTCACGTTTTTTACCGATGGTATCGATCTCATCGATGAAGACGATGCAGGGTGCTTTTTCGTTGGCCTGCTTGAACAGATCGCGGACCTTGGCAGCGCCCATGCCGACGAACATTTCAACGAACTCGGAACCCGAGATCGAGAAGAAGGGGACGTTGGCCTCGCCGGCTACCGCCTTGGCAAGCAGGGTCTTACCGGTTCCCGGAGGGCCTACCAACAGCGCGCCTTTGGGAATGGTAGCGCCGATAGCGGTATAGCGCTGCGGATTGTGAAGATAATCGACAATTTCACGCAGCAGTTCTTTAGCTTCTTCCTCGCCGGCTACATCCGAAAAGCGGATGCCGTCGGTGGACTGTACATAGATGCGGGCGTTGGACTTGCCGAAGGACATGGCATTCCCGCCTCCGAAGGCGTCGCCGCCCATCCGCTTCATCAGCGAATTCATGAGCAGACGGCCCAGCAGGACAAAGATCACCAGGGGCAGTACCCAGCCTACGATAAACTGAACGATCGGATTGGCCTGTTTTTGGATCTCGGCGGAGAAATTGGTGATGCCGGCCTCCTGCAGGCGGTCAATCAGGTTGGGATCGTCCATCTTGCCCGTTTTGTAATAGTTCGGAGGATCGGATTTATCCTTGAAAAGGATCTCGTCTTCGGTCACCTGGACTTCAGAGATGTTGCCGTCGCTGATGTCCTGCAGGAACTGACCGTAACTGACTTCGGTATACTGAGGCTCATACAGACGAGGGATCAGCAGGAAATTGATCAGGATCATGGTCGTCAGAACGATCAATAAATAATAAAATAGCGGCCTTTTGGGCGGCTGTACTTCTTCCACGTAAATCGCCTCCTTTATATATTGAGGATTAAAAACATTTTACTTCTAAACAATTGAAATTCAATGGATTGACTGTGAATATTTTGTGAATCGTTTCTGAGGCTGTGCCTGCACAGCCGGCTTCTTTGATTTACACTTACATAATCTATAAACTAAGCAGTTGTTCGGTAAGCCGGGGGACCGTATCCACGATATGGTCGGCCCCGGCCTTTTCAAGCTCCCCTTCCGGCGCAAAACCGTACGACACGCCTATGCAGTCCACACCAGCCTTGTGGGCGGCCTCAACGTCAAATCTGCGGTCTCCTACCATGACCGCCTGCTCTTTGGAGATCCCGTACAGGTCCACGATCTTTTTGATCATGTCCGATTTTTCGACTTGAAGGTGCATCGAGTTGCCCAGGATGCAGTCCAGATACGGAGTCATGCCAAAATGGTCCAGGATGCGCCGGGAAAATTTCTCCGGCTTGCTGGTGGCAACACAGAGGACCCTGCCGGAATCTTTGAGAAGGCGGAGCATGTCTACGATCCCGTCATAGGGCCGATTTTCGAATAATCCGACCGTTTCAAACCGCTCCCGATATTTTTTGACCGCTTTTTGAGCATCCTCGTCGGAAAAACCGTAAAACTCTTTAAAGGAAGCGTCCAGAGGCGGGCCGATGAAGAGGCAGAGCCTGCTGTAGTCGGTTTCATGGATCCCGAAGGATTCCAGGGCATAGCGGACGCAGTTGGTGATGCCTTCCTGGGAGTCGGTCAGAGTGCCGTCCAGGTCGAAAATGATATGTGTTTTCATGCGTTTTTACCTGAAAAAACCACCGGCCCTGCCCCTGGCAGGCCGATGGTCTGATCGTTTGATTCGGCTTTTCGCCGCCGGTGTGTTATAATTTGTCGGTCTGATAGGACTCACGTAAGGACTTCCGCCGGGGCCTGCAAAGGACTCCCGCAGGAACTTCCGCCGGGCCTGCAAAGGACTCCCGCAGAGGCCGTGCCTTCTGATCAGTCTTCGAAATCGAAGATATCCTTGTTGCGCTCCTGGAATTCTTTGTAAACAGCCATCTCGGTCTCCTCGTCCTCAATGGAAACGTAGCTTTCGGTTTCCTCTCCCTCATCGGGTTTGATCAAGTAGATCTCTACCTGGCTGTCATTTTCCTCGTCCCCCGTGTTGGGAACAACAACGATATATTCATGATCCTTGTAAGGAACAACATCCAAAAGTTCGAACTGAACGGTCTGGCCGTCATCGCCGACCAGTTCCAAGATGTTATCGTCTTCCTCGTCGGGATCCTGCGGTAAATTCTTCTCGTCTGTCATAATTGGCTCCTTCCCGGTCCCGCCGCGTAATAACGCCGGACCGTGCCTTAAAATACAAGTCGCACCCTCCTCGGGCTGCTTGTGGGCATTATACCACAGCGCCTGCCTTGTGACTACCGCCCTAAACGAATCTTAAAAGGAAAACCATGCTAAAAGCAAACACCGAGCTTTACACCCAATACGACCAAGACGTCTGGGACCGCCTCAAGGCCTGTCCCCTCCCCCTTTACCTGTACGGCACCGGCGACGGAGCCGATAAGATCCTGGCTGTCTGCCGGGCCCGCGGTATCCGGATCTGTGGTATTTTTGTCTCTGACGAATTTTACCGCGGTCAGACTTTTCAGGGATTTACCTGCCGGACTTTGTCCCAGCTGGAAACTACTGTCGGACAGTTTGCGGTGGCCGTGGCCTTCGGCTCCCACCTGCCCCAGCTGAAAAGCCGTGTCCTGGACATTGCCGCCCGCCATCCTCTTTTTATGCCCGACGTCCCCGTAGCCGGAGGACCGGTCTTCGACAGGGACTTTTTGTCAGCCAACCGGGACCGGATTGAAGAAGCGCGGGCCATCTGGGCTGATGAGGATTCCCAGAGGGTCTTCGATCAGATCATCGATTATAAAATGACCGGCTCGATCGAGCCTCTCTTTGCCTGTGAATCGGATAAAGAAGAAGTCTTCAGCCGGCTGATCCCCTTAGGGTCTGGGGAAGATTATATTGACCTGGGCGCTTATAACGGGGACACCATCCGGGAATTTTTGTCTCACGTACCGGGAGGCCCTTCCTCTTTTTCCTATCACTCCATCTGCGCTTTTGAGCCGGAAAGGCACAGCTTCAAAAAGCTGTCTCAATACGTGGAGACCGCCGGCCTTCATGACGTTTCCCTCTATTTCGGAGGCGTCGGGGCCCTTACTCAGGACCGATATCTGAATGATAATCACGGACGGGGCAGCCATCTGGCCGGGAATTCTTTCGTATCTGAAACCGGCACAGAAGCCGCCGGCAGGCAGCCTTCCTCCGGCTTGCAGGCTTCCGGCCGCCTTACCCATTTTTACCGGGTCGATGATCTGTCCCTGCCCTGTTCCTACCTGAAAATGGATGTGGAAGGGGCGGAAGAGGAGGCTTTGGACGGTTTGAAGGAGCTTTTGACAAGGCAGCAGCCCAAGCTCAACATCGCCGTTTATCACAAAAGCGGGGACCTGTTCACCCTTCCTCTGAAATTAAAAAAGTGGCTGCCGCAGTATCAGTTTTTCCTGCGGCGCCACCCTTGTTTTCCCTGCTGGGAGGTCAATCTTTACGCGCGGCCCTCTTTTTGAGCGTCCGCTCGCGCAGCCAGGCATAAACGATCACCACGGCGCTGAAGATCAGCATGGCCTGCCAGGCGTTTTCGATGTCGCTGAAGTTGAGGATCGCGGCAATGATATAGCCGACCAGGCCGATGGTGGTCAGCACATACAGTGGCTTTTTGCCGATCTTAAACTGCGACGCGGCCATGGCCTGGGGACTCTTTTTATAGATAAGATACCCTGTAAAAATGGGGAATAGAACATAAATCAGGGACACGCCGTTTCCCAGGCGGGATACGGTTTCGATGTCCATACCGGTCAGGATGGGAATGGCGCCGATCACGTAGAAGATGGTCAGCAGCACCCAGGGAGTACCGCGTTTGGAGACAGCCGCGAAAGGTTTAGGCAGCCACCCTTCTTCCGCCGCGATCAAAAGGCCTTTGGTGCACCAGGTAAAGGTGGCGTTCAAAGTAGACGCGACCGCGAACATGCCGCCGCCGATGATGAAGAAGACAGCCAGCGGTTTGGGGAAGATAGCGTTGGAGACCTTGACCAGACTTTGGCCAGCCACTTCATCTATGGGCAGGACACCGACGGCTACGATGCCGATGAAGGCGTAAATGACGGCGACTGCCGCCGTGCTGGCGATCATAGCCTTGGGAAGGTCGCGGCCGGGATTTTTCATCTCGCCGCCAAGCTCGCTTAAAAATTCCGCTCCGCCGGTCGCAAAGGTCAGCAGAGACGCCCCGGTCATAAAGTTGATGAAACCGTTGGGCATCAGGGTCTTGATACCGCCCTTGAAGACATCCCAGTTAACTTTGGGAAGTCCGAAGATAATGAAGAGCGCCATGGCTGCCACCAGTACGATGACCAGTACGTTCTGCAGTTTGGCGGCCCAGTCGACACCTAAAAGGTTGGTGACAAAGCAGACCGTCAGCACGATAAAGGCAACCAGCGTTTTATTGGCGCCTGGCACCAGGCCGACGAAATACTCTGCAAAAGTGATGCCGAACATAGCCAGAACCAGCTGGCCGGCTACCAGCAGGGCCAGATAATAGATACCGGTCTTGGGTCCTATATAATCCCGCACGTAGGTATACATACCGCCCGTGGCCGGGACCGCGCTGCCCAGCACCGCCAGCACCAGGTCAGGACAAATGACCAATACGGCCGAAACCAGAAAAGCCAAAGGAGTGCCCGCCCCGGTCAGAGCTATGCAGATACCGGTCAGGGCCATGATGCCGGAACCGATGATCTGCCCGACTCCGATACCCATCAGATCCCAGAAGCCAAGGACTTTTTTCAGTTTCGGATCTGTCCGCACACCTGTATTTTCACCTGCAGCCGCCGCGGCCTTTTCATTCTTTTCCATGTCAGCCTCCGTCATACAGACTTATTCAGATTCTTTGACTTTGTCACCGTCTTCGTCCAGCAAATGATAATCATCAGCCAGTTTCTTTAATTTTTCGTAGGTGTTTTGGCTGATATCATGTTCGATCCGGCAGGCTTCCTGAACGGCCTCATCCTCATCGATCCCTAACTTGACCAGCAATTTTGTCAGCAGGATGTGGCGGGCATAGATACGCTCCGCGATCTGACGTCCGGTTTCTGTCAAAGTAATGTAGCCGTTATCGTCACGGGTGATCTTACCTGCTTTTTCCAGGTTTTTGACCGCGACGCTGATACTCGGCTTGCTGAATCCCATTTTTTTGACAAGATCGATCGACCGGACATCCTTCATCTCGTAGCTCAGCATCAGAATCTTCTCTAAATAATCTTCTTCTGATTCGTGGATTTCTTTCATGTTCTAAACCTCTTTAACGCATAAGGCCCGGGCAGATCCCTCCGCCCGGGTCTTATGACCCCATATGGCTTTTTCAGCTTACGCTGATTTATTGATTACCGGTAAGCCCTCCCAGATCAGACTTCCGGAACTTCGATGGAAACCTCATGGCCGCACTCTGCGGAACGACGGATACCATCGATAATAGCCTGGTTGTAAATGATCTGCTCGGTAGGAACAGGAGCCTTGCCGCCGAAACGAACAGCGTCCAGGAAGCTGCGGATCTTCTTATAGAAGAGCAGGTTGGTGTCGTCTTCGATCTCGGGGATAACGGTCTCTACCTGTTCGCCGCAAACCTCATGATAAATCTTCATGGGGCCGCCGGTGGTGCCGTTCCAGCACTCGGTAGAAGGAATACGCAGGCCGCCTTCAGTACCCAGGATGATGGTGTCACCGGGAGTATCCAGGTTCATAGCCCATGCAATACGGAAGTCAAGGATGATGCCGCCTTCCAGACGAACAAAGGCTGCTGCAAAATCATCAACGGTGAATTTCTCAGCATATTCGGGATGAGTCGGATAATAATCCGGACGGGTTCCGAAATAAGCGCTCTTATAACCGGAAACGGTCAGCGGTTTGGGATAACCAACAGCGTTCAGGACCATATCAAGGCTGTAGCAGCCGATATCACCCAGCGCGCCGATACCTGCGGTCTTGTCCTCGATAAAGGAGGTTCCGTAAGGAGTCGGGATACCGCGGCGGCGGCCGCCGCCGGTCTGAATGTAATAGATCTTGCCGAGCTCGCCGCTCTGGACGATCTTCTTGATCATCTGCATGTTGGCGTCAAGACGGGGCTGGAAGCCGATCGACAGGATCTTGCCGGAAGCTTTTTCGGCTTTGCGCATTTCAACGGCTTCGTCAAGGGTTACTGCCATAGGTTTCTCGCACAGTACCGGGATCCCTTTGTTCAGAGCGTAAATGGTGCACTCTGCATGGGTACGGTTGTAAGTGCATACAGAAACCGCGTCAAGCTGCTCGTTATCGATCATGGATTTATGATCGGGATAGCAGCGAACGCCTTCGAGACCCTGTGCTTTGCAGAATGCCTCTGCTTTGCCGGGAACCAGATCCGCTGCCGCTACGATCTCGACATCGGGGCACATTTTATAGCTGGCTACATGAGCTTCGGCGATCCAGCCGCAGCCGATGATACCGATCTTCATTTTAGGCAGGGTGTTGTAATCGACCTTGCCGCCATCGGTATTCTCCTTAAATCTGTCAAGGATACTTGCCATAATATTCTCCTTTCAATCATTCATACGGCCCATAGTCCGCACACATTGTTACTAAAATTATAATAAGCATTGTCGGTTTTGTCAATAATTGTAACGTTTTTTCGCAGATATTGCGCATTTTGCACATAACCAAGCTTTCTCTTGATAATTTATCGAAAAATCGTTACGATAAGCATATATAGGCAAAATCAATAACTTTCAAAGGGAGGTGCTTATGCTCCTTTTTTCGATCTTTTTGATGCTTGTCGGAATCATCCTGATCATTTTCGCGACCGCCATGTACATGATAGGGGCCCTGATCTTTCTGATCGGGCTGCTGTTGTTTTTGTCCAGGTGGTGGCGCCGCCTGATGTTCCTGTTTTTAGGCCTGGGCATGGTGGGTCTTTTATTTTCGGAAGTTCCCATCTTTTGGGCCTCACGGGGCGTTTTTGATAAAAAGGCACAAAGTCTTACGGAAAGCCCGACGTCCTCTTATTCTTATGAGTATGTCATCGTTCCGGGGGCTTCCGTTTACGGACGCAAGGCCTCTCCCGCTCTGACCGAGCGCATGCAGGCTGCCCTGCGGCTGCTGTCCGCTAATGACCAAAGCAAAGTCGTCTGCTCCGGCGGACAGGGCAGCGGCGAGGACATCAGCGAAGCTGCCTGTATGGCAAACTTTTTTAAGGCTCAAGGCATCAGCCCGGACCGGATCATCCTGGATGATCAAAGCAGCAGTACCAAGGAAAATCTGGAAAATTCGTTTGCCCTGATCGAAAAGGACTGCGGGGCCGATCTTACGGACAAGAAAGAAGCGCCGGTCATCGTAGTCTGCTCCAGCGAATACCATCTTTTCCGCATCCGCTATCTTGCAAAACGACTGGGTGTCCAGATTTCCACTTATCCGGCTTCGACCCGCAATATCCTGACCCGCATCAATTATTTTTTGTATGAGGTCCCTGCCAGCTTTAAGGCATTTATCACCAGCTGTCAGGCTCCGTCTGTATCCGGCAGTTATTCTATGGTATAATAATTGCGATTTTGAGCCGCCGCAAGCGGTCCATCTTTAAGGAGGTAATCCACATGAAATTTGTTAAAGGTCTGGCGCATACCGCTCTTCGCTGCAATGGGCAGGAAGAAATGGATAAGGCAATCAAGGTCTACACCGATCTGTTTGGAATGAAAGTGCTCCGCTACTGGGGCGAGGGCAAGACCGCCGGTGCTATGGTCGATGCCGGAAATGGTATCATCGAGTTCTTTGCTGATGCTCAGCCCGGCCGCACCTACGGTATCGTCGATCATATCGCTCTGGCGACCGATGATGTTGACGCCGCTCTGGCAGCCGCCCGCGAGTATGGTCTGAAAGTTACCGCGGAAGCCACCGACATCGATATTCCGTCCGATCCGGTTCTGCCTATCCGCTGCGCTTTTGTTGAAGGCGGCGCCGGCGAATCCATTGAACTGTTCTGCGAAAAGTAAGTTGCCTTGATTTGCTAAGACAATTTGAGGCGGCAATTTATTGAGACATTTGCCGAAGCATGAAACGAAGTCCCTGAAAACGGCTTGATTAAGCTGATTTCAGGGGCTTGTTCGTTTTTAACTGTTTTCTCGTTATTAGCTGTTTGCGTTTGCAGGGTCGAGACCGCGATGGGTGTTTGCGTTTTAAAGGTCGAAACTGCGATGGGTGTTTGCCTTTGAAGGGTCCGGAACCAGACAGCGGACCCTACGGAGCCAGTCCGGACGGGACCGGGAACGCTGAAATCTTGTTAAATTCCGGGATTTTGATTTTTTAACAAGATTTGTACAGCCATTTTTCAAAAATCTTGTTAAATTTCGACTTTTCGCCTTAGTTAACAAGATTTGTCAGCCTAAAAAAGCGGCCATTGTTAAAAATCGGTTTTTCGGGGTTGTTAACAAGATTTTTCAGAGTCATTTTTGCAATAATATGATGTGCGGATAAATATCTCTTAAGCATAAAAAAGTAAGTGTTCAAATTGTCCGAACCGGGCCTTTTCTAAGCCCCAAATAAGCGTGACAAATCTTGTTAACTATCCTGAAATCCGGGATTTTAACAAGATTTTTCATTTTGAGGTGTACAAATCTTGTTAACTTGTCCTTAAAACCGAAAATTAACAAGATTCCAAAAAAGGTCTTTCCTGATCGGACTATAATCCGGAAAATGGCCTCCTCTGGCAGACTCAAGACACAAAAGAAGTGGGGCTCCGGCCGGAATAAGACTAGAAAATGGAAGTTCTCCGACCGCCCCCCAAAGAATCAGACACGAGGCTCACAGCCATTTAAACCACTTACAGATACTGACTGAACTCTACTCTTTCCTTGTTGGGTCCCTCGATAGTGAAATATTTGATCCCGTTGGTCCAGTAAGGAAGCTGGGCTGGGCCTTCGACCGCCTTGTAGCCAAGCTCGGTCACCTGCCGGTATACATCATCCACATCCAGAACGTTCAGAGAGAGGTGGTTGATGGCTCCGTAGACCGGGTTTGCCTGGTCGCTTTCATAGGTTTCGACGATCAGAGCATGCAGCTTGAAAAAGACCACCCGGTCCCCCTGGTATACTGTTTCAAGAGCGATCTCAAAGCCGAGGCTTTGATAAAAGGCTTTGGTTTTGTCCATATCTTTGGTGGGAATGCCGATGTGCTGCAGGCCGGTGATATTGTCCGTAAGTTTCATAACAATCTTCTCCTTATAAAAACGTACAGGTAAATCGTTCGCACAGGTTTATAGCTCATTCAGGAATCACGTTCGTTCAGAAATAACGTTCGTTCAGGAATAATGTTCATAGAGTTTCAAAGCTCATACAAAGCAATCAGCAATGGCATGGTCGCGATGCAGAAAACCGTCGTCATGATATTGATGGAAGCCGTGTATTCGGGCTTGTTGTTGTAAAGCTGCGACATTTGGGTGATGGTGGAAGCCGCCGGTGTCATGGTCGCCATCAGGCTGATCATCAAAATGGTCCGGCCGTCAGGAGCCATTTGGTATAATGGCGTGAATTTCAAAAGACACAGGATGACCAGAGGGATCCCGATCAGACGCAGAGCTGTCAGCAGGTAAATGCGCTTGTTGGTCAGCACCCTCTTCCAATCGGCGTCCGCCAGGATCATACCGATCATGATCATGCTGACCGGACCCACCAGGGCCGACATGGACGAAGTCACTCCCTTGACCATGGCAGGCAGCTTGATATGGAACAGGAACAGCAGCAGCCCGACCAGTGTCGAAATCACGTTCACGTTGGTCACGATCTTCTTCCACTCGAACTTTTTGGACCCGCTCATCAGAGCAGCCCCGTGGGTAAAAATGAGAAAGGTCTGCACGAACATAAATCCGCTGGCGTAAATAACGTATTCCTGGCCGAACATGGCAGTCACCAGCGGTATGATCAGGTTGCCGGCGTTGGAATAGATCAAAGACGCTTTTTCAACATTGTCCAGGCTCAGCGCCTTGCCCAATATCCCAACCAGAACCAGGAGAACTACATGGATCAGGATGGCTGCCACAAGGGCCAGGGTAAAACCCGCGGCGATCTCCTTGGAATAGTCCACCTGAAAGGCGTTAACGATTACACAGGGATAGATCAGATAGATACAGATGACCGAAAGGATGCGGCTGTCTTTTGAGCTGAGAAGTTTGCTCTTCACCAGCACGAATCCCAGAGCGATCATAATAAAAAGCTGAACCAGCTGTTTGAAAAGAAGGATGGCCATTTATCGTTTAACCTCAAGACAGAAGGAACGGATCTTATCTTCGTTTTCAGCCATTTTCTTGTCTTTAGGAGAAATCAAGGACAAAGTCGGCACAGAAGCATCCTGCGGCAGCTTCAATTCCTCTTTCAACTGCTGAAAGCACCTGCCCGCTCTGCCGCTCATGCTGCAGGCTGCAAAGGCAAAGCGTTTACCCTTGTGGTTTTCTGCCAGGTCCTGATTATTGATAAAGGTACGCAGGGGCGGTGCAAAGCAGCCCGCCCAAACAGGAGTCACAAAAATGATGAGGTCTTTATCTGATAAATCTACAGAATAAGTCTGAAGTCTTGGGGCTTCCTTTTTAAGAGCTGCTCCGCCTCCGTGGAGATATTTGGCAAAACCGATGGCCGGATAGGCGGTTTCCGGCACCAGCTCTACCGTTTCCGCACCAAGAAGATCCGCGATCTTCCCAGCCAGCCAGCGGCTGTTGCCGCTCATGGAATAATACACAACTAAGGCTTTCATGTCATCACTCCCTCTTTATCTTTACGGCTTCATTTCCAGCACCGGTCATACCGATGACAAGGCAGATCAGCGTAAATAAAGCCGCCGCGGCTAAGGTTCTGCCGTTCAGACGCAGTTTCACAAGATCCGTTAACGCCCCTGTCCAGCCGTATAAAAGCATGGGCCAGATGACCGCGTTGGTCTTATTATAAACAGCTCCCAGCCAGAAAGACAGCGTCAATGAAGCCAGCAGAAAAATTAATAAGGACTGTGCCGGTCCGAAGCCGCTAAGGCCGTTGAACAAACCGGTCATAAAGCACAAGGGCAGGTGCCAGACGCCCCAGACCAGTCCGACCGTCAGTACCGTCATGGGATAAGGCAGCTTTTTCTGCAGCAAAGGCTGAAGGGTGCCCCTCCAGCCCAGCTCCTGGCTGCCGGCCAAAAAGGTATACAGGATAAGCCAGCGGGCAAAGTCAGCCGCTGCCAGGGGATCATGCCTGGTAATGCCTTCCGCGCACAAGACGCACAGGGCCGTTTCCCCGGCCAGGACGGCAAAAAACCAAAGCCAGCCTTTTTTAGGTCGCTTTTCACGGACCCCTGCTGCATACTCCGGGGCATGGATGACTCTTTTATGACGGCTGCCCAAAAGCAGCGCCTTGACTTTGATCATGGTAAAACCGCAGTCAAGCGAGCACAAAGCAGCCGCAGCAGGTCCCAAAGCTCCCAGGGCCAACAGGATCCTGGGGACGGTATCTTCGACAGTCTGACCCGTTACGTACAGCAGGATGGCATCCGCCCACCAGAAAAGCCAGGTAAAAGCATAGGCAAGGACTATATAACGGACCAAACGATTTTTCATAGGTTTTATAACCTTCTTCATATCATTCATAAAGATGAGGCTTGACCACCTTATTTTCCCCTATACCCTTTTAAAATGTCAAGAGTCAGGTATGTTCAGTAAAGCCGCCTGCCCGAGCCTGTTTTTGGTATTTCCTTGTGCCTGTGATACAATACAGGCAGCTATTTCTTTCAATACTTGATTGACAGGAGGATCTAATTATGTCCATGTACAATTTCTGTTTCCATGTCCCGACTAAGATCTACTTCGGCAAGGATCAGATCAGCCACCTTTCCGAGCTTGCCGGCTACGGCAAGAACGTTCTTCTGGTCTACGGAGGCGGAAGCATCAAAAAGATCGGTATCTATCAGAAAGCAACCGCTATTCTGGAAGAAGCGGGACTTACGATCCATGAGCTGGCCGGTGTCGAGCCCAACCCCAGGATCGAGACCGTCCGCCGCGGCGTCGATATGTGCAAAGCGGAAGGCATCGACATGGTCCTGGCTATAGGCGGCGGATCCACGATCGACTGCGCCAAAGTCGTTGCCGCCGGAGCCAAGTATGACGGAGACCCCTGGGACCTGGTCCTTGACGGAGGAAAAATCAAAGAAGCTCTGCCTATCTTCTCTGTCCTTACCCTGTCCGCGACCGGATCGGAAATGGACCAGTTCGCCGTCATCTCCGATATGACCAAGAATGAAAAATGGGGTACCGCTGCCGACTGCCTCAAGCCGACCATGTCTGTCCTTGATCCCACCTATACGTATAGCGTATCCAAGAAGCAGACCGCTGCCGGCACAGCCGATATGATGAGCCATACCTTCGAAAGTTATTTCAGCTTCACCGAAGGAGCAGATATCCAGAAGCGCTTTGCGGAAGGCCTTCTTAAAACCATGATCAAGTACGGACCGATCGCCCTGGAAAAGCCGGATGACTACGATGCCCGCGCCAACCTGATGTGGGCCGCCAGCCACGCCATCAACGGTCTGGTAGCAGCCGGTTCCCAGCCGGCTTGGTGCGTTCATCCTATGGAGCACGAGCTTTCCGCCTTCTACGATATCACCCACGGCATCGGCCTGGCCATCCTGACGCCGGTATGGATGGAGCATGTCCTGAGCGAGAAAACCGCTCCTTATTTTGCCGAGTACGGCCGCAATGTATGGGATCTTGAGGGTGACAACGACATGGAAGTCGCAAAAGCCGCCATCGCCAAGACCCGTCAGTTCTTTGTCGAGACCATGGGCATTCCCCAGTATCTTAACGAAGTCGGCGTTACCAGCGACGAGCACTTCCCCAAGATGGCGGAAAAAGCCGAAGTCGGAAGCCGAGGATCTTTCGTTCCGCTTACCAAAGAAGACATACTGTCCATCTACCAGGATGCTTACCAGCCCAAGGATTGATCATCAATCAGTCATATCAAAAGCGCTGCCAGATATAGATCTGACAGCGCTTTTTTGTTTGAAAAACAGAAATCAGGAATCTCCTTCTGCCTGCAGCTTTCGGATCAGCTGCCTGACCAGCCCCTCTGCCGCATCCGTAATTGCCCGGATATCCTCCGCAGAGACATCGTCATAATGAATCCCGGCACAGACCGTGACAGGACATTTCATAGAAACATAGAGCAGCCGCGCCGCTTGTTCCGACACGACATTATCCCGGTGTGACTCACGCAGGATCGTCCTTACCGGCCACGCTGTCGTTACAGCTCCGACATGTGTGCGGCATCCGTCCGTAATCAAAACATGGATCCCCTCATCAAGAAGAGTACATCGCAGCGTGATCGGATAGCCGAGCACCCTTTTACAAAGCTGAATCTCTTGCATGAAGCCACCCCTCAAATGTTACTGTATCAAAAGAACCGTCCTTTCATCATACTCCTGCCCAGCGGTGAAATGCCGGAGCTTGAATGCCGAAAGGTGTGACGAGGCGGGCAGCAATGTGATATGTCATCTCTTCGATAGTCTGCGGTCTCGTGTAGAATTCCATCATTGGCGGAATGATGTGTACGCCGGGGATCATAGAGAGTTCCTGCATGTTGCGGAGATGAATGGGAGAAAGAGGTGACTCGCGAACGGCAAGTACGAGGGGACGCTGTTCCTTCAGTGTCACATCCGCCGCCCGAAGAAGAAGATTCTCGGCATAGCCGGCATGGATGCCGGCAAGCGTTTTCATTGAGCAAGGTACGACCAGCATGCCCTCTGCCGGGTACGTTCCGCTGGCAGGACCGGCCCCGATCCGGTCCGGTGCATAGACTTCGTCCGCCAGTGCCTCAACTTCCGCTCTTGAATATTCCGTTTCGCAGGAGAGCGTCAGCGCTGCGCTGTCTGACAGGATGAGCGTAGAAGAATACCCTTCCTCTTCGCGGATCAGTTTCAGACACTGAATAAGGAGCGGCGATCCGCTTGCTCCTGTTGCCCCGACGATGATTCTCTTCATGAGAGGTGTTCCTTTCTTCTGTCAAAGACGTCCGCAAAAATCAATTTTCCAGGACATTTTTCCACTTGTCCATATCGATCTTTTGAAAATGAGCTCTTCGGAACCGCTCCTTCATGTTAAAGGGTACCGTGCAGTCAAAGATCGTCTTGCAGGAGATCCCGACGTCGCAGATGGATCCGGAGTAGTCCGGACTCGACGATGGATCCAGGGGATGGCAGCGCACACCAGGAATGGTGATAATGTCCCGGTCTCCCTGAAATCTTGTGTTCATCGCCCACAGCACATCGTCTGTGTCGAAGATGTCTACATCCTCGTCCACAAGGATCACATGCTTCAGTTCGGGAAATGCGGAAAATGCAAGCAGCGCGGCCTGTCTCTGCCGGCCTTCGTCGGTGCGGACTGCCTTGCATACCTGAAGGACGGCAAGATATTTGCCTCCGCCCGAGCGGTGCGCGTATACATTCTTTACCTTGCCCGGCATGGCCTTCTCAAGCATGGTCAGAATGGAGGCTTCCGTCGGGATGCCTGCCATATTGACATGCTCCTCGCTGGGACCGATGCAGGTCTGCATGATCGGATGTTTTCTGTGCGTTACAGCCTTCACCTTTAACAGCCAGCACTCATGGCTTGCCTTCCCGTTGTAGCCCGGGAATTCCGGCATCGCATATCCCGTGTGCGAGTTCTGGTCCTCGATGACGTGGTTGCTGCCCGGAAGGATCTCCCCCTCGATCACATACTCCGCATTCGCGATTGCATTTTCCCGGATCGTCAGACAGGGAGCCAGCTCCACCGGATGATGTCGCAGAGCGCCGGCGATGGAAAGTTCATTGAAGCCAAGCGGCGTGGTGGGCGGTTCAAAGCAGCTGGTCACGGAGATAGCCGGATCGACACCGATGGAAACAGAAATCGGCAGTGGGATTCCCAATTCTGTCGCCCGTTCTGCCATGGCCCCGATGTGCCTGGAGCCAGGCTGCAGGAAAATGGACAATTCGTCTCTTGACTGGATGCACATGCGGTGGATCGTCACGTCGCTCCTTTCGGTGTCCGGATGCGTTGCGTAACACATGCCCAGCGTGATATACGGCCCCGCATCATCCGGAGTGTTCTTCGGCGCCGGGATGATCCGATTCAGATCAAAATCCGGGTCCCCCGCCAGATGCACCACCTCTTGCACCGGCACCTCTCCCATTGGAATATCCTTCCCCATTACGGCCGGTTCTATCGGGGAGGCGGCACATTTCATGACCAGATGCCCCAGTTCTTCTTTTCTGCAGCCGAACATCCACGCCACACGTTCCCGGCTTGCCATCAGCCCGATGGCCACGCGCGCATCCGGAAAACCTTTCACGTTATTGAAAACCATAGCCGGCCCGTTCACTTTTGTCGGCCGCATCACCGTCCCGCCGGCTCCGACATAGCGGTAGACCCCTGAAAGCTCCGCCTCCGGGTCAACCTCTGTATCTGTCACTATAAGCTGTCCAGGCTGCCCCTTTAGAAACTCCAGTGCCGACCTGAGACTGTCAATCTGCCTGCTGTCCATCATCATATCCTCCTGTATCATGGGCGTGTCACGGGGCCAGTTCTTTTACTCTTTTTTGTCACCGGCAGATGCCGTCGATCCAGGCGAAGAGTTCGTCAAGGTCGTAATCGCCGCTGTGCGGCAGGTCCCACGGAAGAAAGAAGTCGACATCTTTGCCCTGTTTCTCAAGCAGCAGGGCCAGGATCACCGGGATCGCTAGGCTTGTGTCGCGGTCGAACGCACCGTGGCGGATGCGCCAGTGCGGGGCGACTGTGGAAAGCGGAGCGTCCGCAGCTGTATGGGAAGATTCCTTTTCCAGAAAGCTCGTCGGGTTCATCATCCTCACGATCTTTGCATCGGCAAGTTCAGCGGGTACGTCCGAGTGCTCCTGAGAGTATGAAGTGAAATGTCTCGCGAAGACTTTTTCATCTCCGAATTCCTCGCACTCCGGGGACTTCAAGGCAATGTCATCAAAGGCCGGTGCATTCTTCATTCTGGTTATCGTCTTCACGTACAAAGGCCAGTCCAGTCCGATGACGCAGCCGTTGTTGATCGTCAAAGAAGTTTGCTTTTCGACCTCCGACCCGGGGACAACAAGACCCCTTTTTGCCGCACTGCTGTGTGTGACAAGCTCCTTCTGCGCAGAGGCTATGATCTTTTTCGCTACATAGTCGCGAAAACTCCCCTCACCGTCTTCGTCCAGTGTCAGCGCATTTCCGTCCTGATCGGAAAGTCCCAGGGAGTTCACATAAGACGGGAAAAGCTTTTTCAGATCCTCTGAGACAGCCTTCCGCTTCTGGTCCATTTCCGTGGTCACGGGCACCATACTCACTCCGGCTCCTGTCTTCTCCAGCCTCATCCTATGACAGGTCGTCTCGTCGTGAAACAGCCACTCATACGCCGCGTCCGCATGCTCGAGATTGTGGATCGGGCAATAGCAGCTCGCCGCAAAGATATCGTCCCGCTCCTCTGCAGCGCCGATCTCCTGAAGATAAGGTTCATAGTCGGCGCAGTTCCCGCTTGCGCCGGTCAGGGCCGAGAGCGCCCCACCCGCACTGGTGCCGTTCGTAATGATATGGTCCGGATCGCCCGGGACGAGGCTCTGATTGTGCCTTAGATACCGAATGGCCGCCTTCATATCGACGATAAAAGCAGGTGCGCGCCCGACAAGACTGCCGTTCTCTGAATTCGACGCAGTATCGCCGCCCACAAAGAATTCATTGGAAGTCCTTCCTGTGTTCCGTCCGCGGATCCCCGCGCAGGCGACCACATATCCGTGAAAGAGCGCTTCAAACGCCGCGTTGGGCCGTCCGTTAAAATGATCCACGCCGGGTTTCATGGCGGGGCCCTCCATGTATCCGCCGACCGTGTTCGGCATAAAGATCGGCACCGTATCCAGGTCATATCCGTGAGGCTCCGCCCCTTCGTAATAATCCTCCGGTGCATAGATATTCAGCTTCTGGATGCTGTTCTTCGGCCTTTCACAATAATTGATTCCTTCCCAGGCGCGATAGCGGATCGTCCTTCCCTCCAGCGTCAGGGCCCTGGTTTCATATTTCGATGCATCAAAACGCAATAGATCGCTCATCCTGTCTCTCCTTTTCTTCATGTTCCATTTTTCCCGTCCTCCACATCATACGGTGCCGCCGGTTGACAGACAATTCCATTTTCTTTATGATTGAGTCGGATATGGAATTAATTGATGTACGAACATTAAAAAAGAGGTAAGCATATGAGTCTGAATCTGGACTACTTTCGCGAATTTACCGTCCTGTCTGACACACTGAATTACTGGGAGGCAGCCGACCGGCTTTACCTGAACCAGTCCACGCTGTCCAAACACATCATCGCCCTGGAGAAGGAAATAGGATATCCGCTGTTTACCCGTTCGACCAGGCACGTGTCCCTGACAGCCTATGGACAGGCGCTGCTTCCTTACGCACGCAGCATCAGCCAGGCACAGGTGGACTATTCCGCAGAGCTTTGCCGCGTTTTCGACCGAGACAATGGCGTGCTCACCATCGGCTGTATCCCTGCCATGCCGCAGTACCGGCTGACAGAGCTTATCCTTGACTTCGACCGCGAATATAGCGGCAGCTACCGGACAAAGGTCGCGGAGGGGGATACCAGCGATCTCACGAAGGACCTGATCAGCCGCACCTGCGAGCTGGCTTTCGTACGGGACCTGACTTCAAAGCAAAACGAAACTAGCAGTTTCGACGAGCAATTCGTGCGGATTCCCTATGTCACAGACCGGCTTGTTGCCGTCATGTCCGTCCGGCACCGTCTGGCAGGTGAGACCTCCCTCAGTCTGAAAGACCTGAAGAATGAACACTTCTGCTTCATCAAGGAGATTTCATCCCTCTACGATCTGAGCCGCAGACTCTGCCTTGACGCCGGCTTCATGCCGGACATCGTTTTCGACAGTCACAGGATCGACAGCATTCTGGAAATGGTCACTAACAGCGACTGCGTTGCCCTGCTTCCGGGACGCCACGCCACCTTCCCCTACAGCACGGCCCCGTCTGACGGCGTTCCATTTGCAGCCATTCCCCTGGAGCCCGAGGTCTGCACCTCCGTCAGCCTCTGTTATATGAAAGACATCCCCCACTCCGATGCCTCCCGCGCCTTTGTGGACTTTTTCAGGAAACGAATGGGCGATGAAGCCAAAAAAGCAGAAATCCCAAACGGCACCGAATCACCTCAATGATTCCTTTCCAGCCTTAAACATAGGATAATAGAAAAATCCCCGCAAGCCCTGAATTTCAAAACTTGCGGGGATTTCAGTCCTCATTCGAATTCGATCGCATTCAACGGTCGGTCCCTCTGCAGCTGCTCTTAGTCCTCCATAGCCAGCTGATAGATATTGATGACATCCTGCACCAACAGTCCGGCGCCATGGGCAACATCATTATACATGCCGCTGATCACTTCCTCCATGGGATGATTGGCCCAGTCGGTGACCCTTCCCGAGGAAAGAAAATCATCATGCGCCTTGCTGCCGGCCAAAGAAAGCTCCGCCAGGGCGTCATAATCTCCCGGATGGTGCAGAAGATACCGGGCCTCCTTGATGATGACCCTAAGCAGGCCCTCGCACATGCCGTCGATGACTTCAGAATGGGTCGTGTTGGTAAAATAGCGCTCCATGATGTGGCTCATCATATCCGCTACAGCGTATGAAATATTTTTCTGCGGCAAAGGTCGATCCCCTCCCGGATCTGCGATACCTTGGGATTAGGCCGGATGCCAGGAAACTCCACGACTTTGATCCCTCGCCCGGTCCAAGGAAACCATGACCTCATCATAGAGGCCGTTTCTTTTGATACTGCCTCCTCCGTAGACCAGGAGCACTTTGTCCGCGTAGGGCTTGATGTTCTCGCCCACTTTTTTCTGCGAGTCTTTACCGAAAATAAGCTTTACCGGATTGTACAATTCAAAACTGATCATGATATCCCCCCATAGATTTCCGATTTTTGTAAAAACAGAATGAGCACATCCTACATGCCCATTATGTATGAAAAGAGGATTCGAATCAGTGGTGAATCTCATATTTTATGGTGGTGATTTTACACACTTCTGCTGTCGACCACGCCGATAATCTAGTCTTTGGTCATATTGTGAATCTCAATGACAGGCATTTATTGATTTTCTTCCAACAATATTTGCTCTGCTGTCGATTGAAAAACTCCGATGAAAAGAATACGATAATATAAGAACGATTTAGATTTAAAAGAAAGAAGGTAGTGTACCATGGATACTTTACAAACCATCTGCAGCAGAAAGTCCGTCCGCAGCTATACCGGAGAGCCGGTATCCGAGGCTGACCTTGAAGAGATCCTGAAGGCCGGGGAAGCTGCTCCCGTAGGCATGAGACGCTTTGCCGACTTCCACATCACGGTTATCAAAAATAAAGATCTGCTCAACGAAATCCGTAAAACCGCAGCGACTATGTTCGGCAATCCTTCTTCGGATCCGCTTTACGGGGCACCGACTCTGATCTTGGTATCCGGTAAGGCACCGGAACCGGCTGCAGCCAACGCCATTTACTCAAGCGCGGCCTGCATCATTGAAAACATGGCGCTTGCCGCAACCGATCTGGGTGTCGGAAATTGCCTGATCTGGGGCGCTGTAGCCGCCTTGGCACAAAATACTGCACTGACGGACAAACTTGGCCTTCCGGAAGGTTTCGTTCCCTTCAGCGGTCTTATCGTCGGAAAGATGGACGGCAGCTACTCGGTCCGCGATATCAACATGAACCGGATCGCGACAGATACGATCGACTGACTTTGAAAAGGCACGCTCCCTGGATAAGGCAGAATAGTGTTGTATAAAAAGGGGTGTGGAGAAACAGTTACGTGTTTCTCACACCCCTTATTTCTGTAGTCGAATTGACCTTATTCAGAGAACGTTGTTAAATTTCCGATTTAATAACAATTTGACAAGATCTGTACAACAAAAAAACGAAAAATCTCGCCAAATTCCGGGATTAGCCTTAAGCTGACAAGATTTGTCACGCTATTTTTGACTCGAAAAAGGTCGGCTCTACTACTTTTAAATATATTTATAATTTATTTATATAATATTTTTCTTTATTTCTATAATATTCCATAAATAGCAAAATGCATCTTGTCAAAAATCTGAAAATACGATTTTTGACAAGATGCTCTTTTTTAAGCTGACAAATCTCGCCAAAAATGGCGAAAAACGAAAAGCTGACAAGATTTTTGAAAATCCGCGTGACAAATCTCGCCAAAAATTAAAAAATCGAAAAGTTGACAAGATGTCAGCAGCATTGTTCCCCGAGACGAACTTTTTCACAATCCCTCATCGTCCAAAATTTGTCTTTTCGTCCAATCAGGGCATGTTTTGGGATGATAATGGACCAATTGAACGAAAATGCCCCGTCATCTGTTCAACGGCGTTGACTACCCTCGACTGTCCTCTACCTTCCGCCCTTTTTCTCCCTATATTCCCTGTACTCACGCCCGGACATGCATACTATGCCGATGGGAGTGCGGTAGTCGTGGCGGTTGTCGATGGAGTCCCAATCATTGGGAACTCTGCCGGACTTGATATCCTCCAGCTCCTGCCCGGACAGGATCAGTCCGGGGGCCAGGCCCAGCTGATCGGCCAGGTCGGCCGGGATATCAAGGCTGACCGGTTTGTCAGCGGATCGGAAGGTTTGAAAGGTAAGATGGCATGCGTCGCCTTTATACGAAACCGTGCTTAACTCAAACGTTTCCATTGGCTTGGTCCATCTCTCCCGGATTGGCTTCGACGGGGATAAAGGAGAACTTGAAGTAATCGAAGAGTCCCCGGTCGGTCAGCTTGACCTCCGGGATAACGGACAGGGACATGAAGGTCAGGGTCATGATGGGCTCCACGTCTTTGGCGACGCCCAGCTGGTTCCAGGCCGTCTCGTGCAGCTGAGTCAGCCGGTCCCGCACCCACTCGCCGCTTTGGTCGCTCATCAGTCCGGCAATAGGCATGGGCATGCTGCCGACCACTTTGCCGCCGCAGACCAGCACCATGCCTCCCTCCTGCTCTTTGAGCGCCTCGACCGCGCAGGCCATTTCGTCATCACTGACGCCGACCACAATGATATTGTGGGAATCATGGGCAATGGATACCGCGATGGCCCCCCGCTTGATCCCGTACCCCTTCAGAAAGCCGCAGGCCACGTTGCCCGTCATCTGATGCCGCTCCACCACGGCCACTTTGCAGATATCCGCCTCCGGATCGAAGACAAATTCACCGGACTCGACATGAATGCGGTCGATACTCTTTTGGGTCACCACACCGCCCGGGAGGATCCGGATGGTATGGACCAGATCACTCTTGAGGTGCATTTTGAACTTTTCCGCCGAAAAATCCTTCAGATGCACGCTGCTTTTGACCGGAGAGATGTCTTCTTTGACCATTGTCGGCAGATATTTCCCGTCCCGGGCGGTCAGAGTCCCGTGCATGAAGACGCTGCTGACGTTGAAGTCGGTCAAGTTGTCGAAGAGTACGATGTTGGCAAGGTAGCCGGGAGCCAGGGCACCGCGGTCGGTCAGACGGAAGCACTCCGCCGCGTTGATGGTAGCCATGCGGACGGCCTCGATGGGATCGATGCCCTGGCGGACCAGCATGCGGAGGCTGTTGTCCAGATGGCCCAGCTCCAGCATGGTCTTGGGCTGGCGGTCGTCGGAGCAAAGGACGCAGCGGCGGCTGTTGGAGGCCGTGATGCCCTTGGCGATGGTGGTCAGGTTATGGCAGGCAGAGCCCTCGCGGACCATGACGTACATACCCAGAGCGATCTTTTCCTGCATTTCCTCCACTGTCGCGCACTCGTGATCCGCTACGATGCGGGCCGACACGTAGGCCTGCAGATCCTTGCCGGTAAGGCCGGGAGCATGGCCGTCGATCAGCTTGCCCGTCTGTTTGGCCAGCATGATCTTATCCAACACGCTGTCATCGCAGTTGATGACGCCGGGGCAGTTCATAAACTCCGCCAGGCCCAGAATGTTATCACGGGTAATGGGCTCAGCCATGTCGGCGGCCTCAAAGGCTCCGCCGTTGGTCTCGAAAGGAGTCGCCGGCACACAGCTGGGCAGCATGAACTTGATATCCAGCTTGGTGTTCTTGGCCGCTTTCATCATATAATCAAGGCCTTTGATACCGCACACATTGACGATCTCGTGAGGATCCGCAATGATGGTGGTGCCGCCGTGGGGCACCAGGAGCCGCCCCAGCTCCTCTGGGGACAGATAGGACGACTCGATATGGATATGGGAATCAATAAAACCGGGCACTGCGTAAGCTCCCTTGGCATCGAACTCCTGAATACCGCTGTAGGAACCGATGCCAGCGATCTGATCCCCGCTGATGGCGATATCCGCCTGGCGGACCGTACCGCCGAATACATCGATGACCCTGCAGTTTTTAATGACCAGATCCGCCTTTTCCTGCCCTCTTGCCGTCCGGATCAACTTTTTCAGCTGTTCTTTATCCATCATGTCAAAAACCTCCCCGCGATAAAAATTATCGGAAATCGTTGCCTTATCTTACCATAAGCCGCGGGAAGATGGATAGGGGGCATTGAAATATGCCCTGTATGGGGAGTATATAATAGGGCAGATCAACATAGGGAGGTCCATGATGGACAGTATCATCCGAAAGATAAGACCGTCGGAAATTCCACTCTTATCCGATTTTTTGTATGAGGCGATCTTTGTTCCCGCAGGCTCCGCTCCGCCGCCCAGGGACATCATCCAAGAGCCGGAACTGCAGGTATACCTTACTGACTTTGGCAAGCGCAAGGATGACATTGGCTTTGTCGCCGAGGTCGATCAGCGCATCGTCGGCGCCGTCTGGGCCCGCATCATGAATGATTACGGACACATTGATGACCAAACACCCTCTTTATCTATCTCCATTTTCAAGCAATACCGGGGCCGGGGCATCGGCACCGCCCTGATGAAGACCATGCTTAAGGAATTACAAGACAGAGGCTACAAACAAGTATCCCTATCCGTGCAAAAGGCTAACTATGCCGTGAGGATGTATAGAAAGGCTGGGTTCCAAGTCATAGAGGATAAAGGGGAAGAATATATTATGGTGGGAAAGGTATAAACCTGTATTCATTGCTTCAAAATTTTCTTCTCGTTCTATGCACACCTATGGTTTTGAAAAAGTAAAAACGTTGATTTTACATTTTCCAACGCACAATGCCTTATAAAACGTTTCCTCACACAATAGCTCGCTTTTAGAATAGCATTTTTATGTAAATGAATGATTATCTGCGATGCCCATCAAACTTTCCTCCTCTTTTTTGCTTAAAAATGTCTTCAGGTAATTCTTCAAGCCGTTATCAACCGCGTAGACAAATGTTCCTTTTATTCCCCTTGTCATCAGCGTAAGATACATATTCAGCACATTCTGTCTCATGACGACGTCTCCCTCTGACTTCGTCATTGGGTCCTTAAGTTCCTTCTTATTTACCATGATGCAACCTTGCACATCGTCATAGTATATTTCTTTTCCGAATATAACGCCAGTATAATTGAGATCGAACCCTTGACTCTTATGAATGCTCAGAATTGTATCAGGCTTATAAGTATAATCTCTTCCCTGTGCCCAAGTATATACATGACCTTCGATAATAATATCTTCTTTTGCACTCCATCCCGGACCACAGACAACTCTAGAGAGGCCGTCAGACTTTTCCTTTTCATTAATAATGTGAAACAGATCCTCTATACGATCAAAAATCTGCACTTCATAATTTAAGATTGGTCTGTATCCTTTCAGGCTCAGGTTCTTGCTCTCAAGAATCTCTTTCACATACTCGTAATAGCCATTGCCACCTTTACAACGCATCTGAGAGAAGAGTTCAATGGATTGGAATAAATGAGGCTGACAGATTCTCTTATATCTTTCAACATCTATATCGCAACTACGAATTCTCTGCCTTTCGTCATAGAACAGAACCTGATATCGGCTTTGCCTTATAATCCAGTCAAGTTCTGTGTAATCGTTGACATCTTTTCTATATGCGTCAGCCATAAGAGACTTATTAATTGCATCGAAATCAGAATATGCTTTTGCAGAAGACAGATTGCACCTTCGATAAAGCCTGTGGGCTTCATCTACGAATAGCACATCATATCTATTGTGTTTCATGACCTCTTTAGGCCGGAGGACCATATCTGCCGACAGACCATCAATCGAAGTAAAAATTCGCTTCATGACAGAGTATAATTCCTTCATTGGGACTACGAATCCAATATCATTGAGTCCGGAAAGCTTTTTCATCAGTCTCCGGACTGCCTCCGCGTTCTCACTATCATCAATATATTCCAGCGACTTTCTATTCCTGCTGATATCAACAAGCAACTTCACCAGATATACAGCCAGAATAGTCTTCCCTGTTCCTGCTCCCCCTCGGACTTCGATAATGGTCTGCTGTGACGCGTTATTGATCTCACTCAGCCTCTTCAGAATCTGATATGCAGCCTTCTGCTGCTCTTCATTTAGGCTTTTATACGGAGAATATTTGAAAAGCTCAGAATTCTCGATTTCTTCGAGGCTCTTCTTCACTATGTCAAGTTCCATGAGTTTCTTCCAGATTTCCCTGAAATCATCCTCATAAGCTTCTCTGTAGAAATAGTCGTGATCAACCACACCAGCATTGCCGTTGATGAGTTTCTTCGATTCCTCAGCACTCATGTATTTAATGAGAAATGATTCAAGATCCAGTATCACTGACTTGTTGTAGGTCTTACTACTGATAAGGCAGATATCCGTAAACCTATTGAATTCATCTTCCTGCAGATGCTGTTCTGTTCTCCTTACAGCATCAAGTGTTTCACCTACATACGCAGTATCCGTATTATAAATAATATACACAACAGGCCAGTTAACCCCATAATGCCACTCTCTGATTTTTGAGAGTCCCTCTGCACTGTATGGATATTTAGCAATCGATGACATAAACATCTCTGACTTTCTTCGGATTTTATTTAGAATCATTCATGAACTTTTGGTTAGAAATTGTCTCTTCAACCACTTTTACGCACTCATTAACATCCTTCTTTATATCGTCGCCCCAGAAACGAATCACCGTCCACCCCATGAACAAAAGCGCTTTATTTACCTCATTATCACGCTCAATATTCCTGGAAATCTTGAAAATCCAATATTCTCCATTATTACTGTTTTTTAATTTAGGCTGCAAGACTTTCCAGTCTTTCCCATGGAAAAATTCCCCATCACAAAATATGGCAACTTTATACTTCGTGAAGGCGATATCAGGCTTTCCCGGTAATTTCTTATAATTCTTCCGGTACCGATATCCTCGTTTCCACAGTTCCTTCCGGAGTAGCAATTCAATCGCGGTATCCTTGGATTTGATATGCCGCATATTCTTTTTCCTTTGCTCGGGTGTCAGATCATCCATAACATTCACCCATATCAATTAGCTATGTCCATCAGCTTAAAGCGGTTTTTATCACTGGTAAAGCGGTTTCCCAGACGCAGGCCTTTGATATTTTTCGGCGAAGTGCGAATCAATGTTTTCCCAAGATATGTCCCCTTCTCATTTTCGGTAAAGCCAATGATTTTACCGGATCCAAGGTCCATTGCTTTAATTTTTGACCCATTAGCAACGGCTGGCAAATTCATAACATATTCCAAGCTTTTTTCGCAAAGATCATAAGCATTTGTCTTTGATAAAGAATCAAGGATTTCGATACCACAGGCTTTGTTTACCTCTGCAAAATAAGCTCTTGTATCGAGCCTATTGATATCTCCCTTATCCTTTAGCACCCTTAAGGCTTCAATCAAAAATGAATGATTTCTTGCAAGTGTCCTTTCCGTAGAGGCAACAAAACAATCTTGTTTATCCAAGAAATATCTGGTCATTTCATACGGATCAGAATTCGATGGATCATATGTTAAATATGCGCTCCAGTACAATCTTGATATTCCCTGACGGACAAATGCTTTTCCGTTTGAAGCTCCGAAAAAGTACCTGTTATTAATTCTGTCATATATCTTTTTAGTTTTTGAGGCACCTTCCTCGGATTCATCCGTTGGATCAGGCTTTGCAATCTGCCATCTTGTTACCATATATTTATAAAAATCTTTATGTGTTAGATATGCCCACAGTCTTAAATCTGAAGCTATTCTTGGGTTTAATGTATCTTTCAAAGCTTCATACAGTATAATAGCATTATCTGCATCAGTTTCCGGGCCACCAATCTTGAGGTCAATATCTGCAACAGCCATTCCTGTGGATCTGTAATACTGCCCCTCAATTCTTTCGGCAAAATATTCATCAATCCACTCTTCGTTTTCTGAATATCTGCCCATATTTAATTGAATATCAGCCTGCAATTGTGCAAGCGCACTCTTCTTAAAAATGTTTAGTTGCATAATATCCCCCTATACAATAGTCACAGACCAAGATGCTAAATCTAAAGCAGCCTTATCCATCCCACCCAGCAACTTTTGTGCAGTTTGGAATGGATTATCTAACATAGCAGTGTACTTATCTTCATCTCCGGCTGCGAGGTTCATGATCGACTGTCGCATAGTTTTTCCCCATTCATATGCTACATATCTTTCTTCATTTTCCGCCAGGCACCTTACTCCTTCAGTGATTGCTGGCAGATAAAACATAACACTAAGTACTGAATATTTCTCAGGAGAAATCTTCATTGCAGTAAATGCGTTTTTCACTTTTTCTGGAACATAGACGACCAGGACATCACTTTCCAGTCCAAAATACATGTCTTTAACAGTAGGATTTGAGTCTACACTTATAATTGGATCACCCTTCCTTAGTATATCGTCCTCATAATCCGCATCAAAATATTTGACTTCACCTATTGCTAATGGGTCTCCAGGATGAATGATGAATGACATGCCTTTATATTCATCCACAAAATCATCAGAAGAGAAAGCAGTTATTTTTTCATTCGCAGTTATAACAGGGCAAATATACACTCTATGATGAACGTCTTGTGTTGAAAGTATAAAGCTATCATTTCCCAGACTTACGCGATGAATTTCCCTGAGCCAGGTTGTATCACATTGGATATATACTCCAACACTTGCTTTCCCCGCTTCGAGCAGTAAAGTAATTTCTTTATTATTTATTGAAATTTGAGTATCAATCTTATATCCGTTATTCTCTGGAGTTACAGTGATTTCTGTAATAAACTTTGAACTTTTATAATCACTCAAATCATTTTTTACAACTGGAAACGGATAATCAATCTCAGGATTCACCATATGCACTTACCTCCAGTCTGTCTCTGCGATTGCCTCTAAGGCTTATTTCAATGACATTTTTTTCATTACCTTTAACTTCCGGAACAACGATGCAGTCATCTTGGAAGCCGAGCTTAGTCCCGTCCATCAATGCCTCAGTAATGTCAGCACTTTCACTATTGCCATCATCTCCAACCGAATCAATAGATAAATGAAGATTCTTTACATCCACTGGAGAAGTAAAAATTAACCTATAAACTCCTCGTGATTCATCAAACGGAGTCTTTACCGATTCTAGCGTCACAGGTGCAACAGATTTCTTTTTATTTCCGTGCTTATTGTTCCGTTTTTGTCCTGTCTGTGTCTTCTTTTTCTTCTTACCAGAAGTATTTTTACCTCTACCATTAGACTTACGGCTCAGATCCTTCGTTTTTGTGCTTCCTGCTGTACCCAAACCAATTTCTACAGGTTTCGGATTTGCAAGGAGGAAAGCGTCATCCTTTTCGTTTTCCTCATTTCCTTCGCCCTGGCTTATCAGTAACTCATTGATTCCATATGCTTTAACTTCATCTTCTGTTGCTTCCGGCATCTTGGATTTAATGAAATCCGTAATGATTGTATGAATACGATTTATTATTCCTTTTGCTTTTGTTTTTTGTTCTGAGTAATTTGCTGCAGACCAGGCATCATGTGATGGATTCTCACACATTCTAAGAAAGCTTGAAATATTATCATCTGGGCTTAATGACTTTGCGCCTTCTCCAGTTGCAATAAAGATTCCTGAAAATGTGGGCGGAATTCTGAATTTTGTATCTTCACGTATTTTCATGCCTGCTTTTCGCATTTCGAGAATCCGTCTGTCACTAACATCTGGTCCCATCAGCAGATACAATTCATAGTTGCCCATCGGCTTATTATTGTACTTAAAAGTATCACAAACGTGATAGCTATTCTTGGAATCATCAGTAATAGCTTTCCAGTAAATAGGTACGGTATATTGGAAGTTTTCGTCATTTACATAATCGCTGTTATTGTAATATTCATCATATTCATCTATCTGCTTTCCAAGGTTCGACTTATCAATATGTATATTATCAGCGTCGTCCTGCAGGTCTACCTCGAGTGTTCCTTTATAGATTGCATAAAAGAAAAATTCTATAACACTCATTGCCATTTGTTGTAGCCAGTCATCATCCTTTTCGAACCCGACGATATATATATCTGTTCCAGGCTTGTCTCTATGATATACCTCAGGCAGTTCAGACTCCGTTGTTATTGGGAGCACGTCTTCTTGCACTGGTTTTCCAAATCTGGCTTTATTAACGCGTTTCTGTCCTTGTTCATCCCTAAACGTGATTAGAATAGTTTTGCCTTGAAATCCTCTATGCCCATCTTCAGTATACGTGGAGTAAAGAACCGTACGAAGTTTTGTAAAAGTATATGTTGCAAACTTTCCAACACCCTGAGAACCACTTGAGCCATCGGATTTATTGGTAGAACTAAATGACTTTACCAAACCGTACCAGCAAGATTCTTTATCATCTAATTTTTCCACACCTGTAAGTCCGGTCGTATTGAAATCACTTATCTTTAATACCGGTATCTTGGAATTTTGTCTCAGATGCTCATCAGAATATTTTTTCACCTGCATGATTTTATCGTGATTATCCCCTGTTGGATAATACTTACAGCATGCATCGATAGTGTCTGCAAGTTGCTCTGCTCCGGGGATATCATCCTTATCAATCTCCATGCTCGTAAATGTAACTTTTACAGGCTCATCATCTGATACACTCGTTCCTCTTGCATCCAAAACATTCTGTATTATTTCTTTAGCAAGGCTTGGATAAGGCTGGCTTTTAAACATACCTATACCAGTCTCATTGAACCCAACGTCATCTCCACTTCCAGCAAGTGGAAAATCCCATTGATAGTCAGCATTCCACATATCTGTTCTTTCCCCTCTTACTCAAATGTAAACTTAGAACCTTTTTGGCTGTCCTGTTTACTGAATCTCTTTTTTGCCTCGTCCAACTCATCCTGAATCGCCTTAAACATCTTGTCCACATCTTTGCTCGTATATTCGTAAAGATTCTGATTTGAGCAATTACCAAGAAGCTGAACCATATTGATTATCTTATTTGTTCTTGCCTCTGCAATTCTCACGAATTTCTCACGTTTTGACTCGTTACCCATATTCCACCTCCAAAACTATTTTTAAAATAATCGAATATTCTTGTTACTAACATACTACGTTTATATCGCGTAGATGTCAACTATTTTTCAAATATTTTTAAAATAATTATTTTGTATGCTTGCTCTGGCATTATCTTATCTCGATACTATAACATGTTTTGAAGCATATTCTGCATAAACGCAATGATGTGTTGTGTGAATAAAAATTATTTGTAAAATGATATGCACAGAATCTTATTCTGTGTCTGTCTACAATCTATTGTATATACCTTAGTAATGCCTCTGCGATGCCCTTTGCCATTAATGGCGGTACGGCATTTCCAACCTGCTGATACTGTGAATTCTTTGTTCCCTCAAAAACGAACCTATCCGGAAAAGACTGTAGCCTCGCTGCTTCTCTAATACTGATTGCCCGGTTCTTTGTAGGGTGGACCCACATAGACTTTCTGACGTTGATGACCGTTCCACTCGGCTTGCTTCTGTCCAGTCTCAAATAAATACTATTCTGGGTTCTTCCCGGGTCAGCATAATTATCTTTCAGATCAGCCTGTAGCTTAAGAAAGTTTTCACCTTCCTTCAGGGCTTTAAACCTTCTTAGGGCTGTTTCTCCTGTCTTGGGAATCAGATGGTTTCTGATGCCGTCTGATTCCCGCCGCATCATTGCCTCGTATGTGGTCAGATTGTCGTTCTCATTATAGGGGATTACAGTATCATTCCCCTTATCGGATGCTTCATATTCAGCGAGATCCATGATTGCTTCACCGACAGTTACAATCGGTGGAATATCACCATTGCCATCCGGCATTACAACAACTTTCTCCTTCATCACATCTGAACGGATACCCATCATAATGAATCTCTTCCTCTCCTGAGGGACCCCGAACCATAGCGCATTAATAACAGCACTATTTGTCACATAGCTCGTTCCGAGAATCTTTTTCACATAGTCAATAACCGAATAGGAATTTACCGCTGCAGTTATTTTTCCCGTGATGGGATTCTGGCTCAAGTCATATATGATATCATTGTCATCCAACTCATCAAGCAATCTGAAGCTCTTTTGAAACTTGATAAACCGCCCAAGATCGTCAAAGTAGGCCGTAATGTCCTCTGATTTCAGATGATCTTTAATATCTCGGAGTATCTTATAGTTATACTTATCTTCTTTAAAGTAGGCATCGATCTTCTTTATTATTTCACCACTCTTTTTCATCATGTATTTGGAGAGACGATCCTCTTTGCTCTTTCGATCCTTGAATAATACATTAAGCAACTGAAGTAGTTCGTCAGATATGCTATACTTTGCCTTCTCATGATTGTTAAGTGCTTCGAAACAGTTCACGCCATCGTAATTCTGATCTGCAATAACCAGTTCCTCCGGCTTCATAGATACACCCAATTCAACTACCTCATCATGGTCACGGCGAGAATCATAGAAACGGTGCATTTCAGATGTAAGCATGCTGACATTTTCCATGACAAAAGCCTTGGGCTCGATCTCTCTTATTGCTCGAAAGTATTCTTTAACCAGTGAATTATTCATGCTGATAATATGACTTTTCTGCCTATTTGCGTTTGAGAAACCCTGACATGGCGGTCCACCTATTACCACATCTATTCCATTATGCCGCTCTGAGAGATCTTTAAAATCAAATCCTCTTACATCTGGAATCATCTCAATATTCTGCCTGCCATTATGGTTCGCAACGTAAGTAGCTCTCGCATTCTTATTGTTTTCTGCAGCTGCTATTATCTCAAACTTATCTGTTGCCTCGAACCCATAACTTAATCCACCTGCACCGCAGAAAAGATCCACCGTTTTAAACATTCTTTAATTCCTCCACATACCTGATAATCTTTTTCAATGAACTGCTTCCTATTTCTTTATCTACAAAAATATCCAATAATTGGTATGCCTCATCGTGATCATTGAAATATCGAAGCATATAAGAGGGGAAAACTCCTCTTGCTTTGGCCGCTTCTTTCAGAAGATCTCTATGTTCCTGGGCATTCAGTCCGAGAAATTTCGCAATTTTATTTAAATCGGAGACAGCAAACGGTTTATTCTTGTTTGTCTCCACTCCACTTACCAGCATTGTGGTTTTACCAATTTCTTCAGCTATTTCTTTCTGAGTGACATTTTTTGACTTTCGTAAAGCTCTAAAATACTCTCCAAAGTTCATCTTTCGTCCTCTTCAAAATAATAAATATATCAATTGACTTACTTATACTATAACAGAAAAAATAACATTTCAAGAGTAATATCCCCGTATTTCTTTTATCCCTCAGTTTCTCTTTGATTACCCCTTCCGCCTTTGAATCGACTACCTGCACGACTGCTTCCAAGATTCGGTCTCCCAAAAAAATCTGACCACGCTGACTGATACCGCAAGAACAAACATACCCACTCATCACCTCTCATACACCGTACCCTCACCTCGCTTTGCGTTCGACAACAAAGATTCGTTACAGGGGCTTCTACTCCGCAAACTTTCGCCCTTACTTCTTCATCTTCACATCCTCGAGAGTGGATACGTTTACCCTTGATCCACCAAGTTTTCTTCTTCACAGTGACAAACTGCCCGTTCTCGCATTTCACTAGGATGGAACCTTCGATGTTGAATCTCAGTTTTTGGAATCATATTACCTAGATTATCTTCTTTTCCGTGTTGTCTTAAAGTCACTGGCCACCATAAAAAGGCATTAACAAGGTTCCTGTTACTCTGCTGTAACTTATAAATCAATCAAGCGCCACCTTGGTTTTTATTGTTAGATTTTCGTCCGCAGTCGCACTGCTACGTAACTAGCCTCCACTGCACGTAATATTTTTGTAAACTAAAATTTATTCTCCTTCAAAAGGACATAGTACCTTCTTCAAATATCTCAAAGACATTTTCTATAAACTAACTCAACCAGAAAACCTTATTCTATGAAGTTTTCCAGTGTTTTGCAGTATTGTAGCACCATACCCCCTGTTGGTATATTCTGAGGCTTTTGCAGTTTTTTACTTCCTTTGGCATTCAAATATTGCATTGACATCTTTCCTCACAACTGATTGATTGGTCTGTCGGAAAGCATCTTCAAGTATTCAACTCAAAAAAAGTAATCACTTTATTCCATTTTCCATCTACATTTGCATAATCGCCATTAATTTTATGCTACAGTATTTCTTCAATATGTATATATAATAACGGCAACTACCATATGAATAATAAAATAAAACACTGTAAAGAAGCGTCCCTTTTTGTTCTAGTTTCAAATTCTTATCGCTAACTTCTGGAAAGAGTTTCGTTCCGGTGAGAGAGTCAAGAGTTTTGTGTAACCGCTGATTCGTTACCGTATTTTTTCTCAAATAACAGTCCCAGATCATAGGCTGCTTCTTTGAATCCACGCAC
>Ga0256404_1002066_pt1 | contig 45556 bp, 54 predicted proteins | sample RumenRJG_01DNA_FD_185990 | JGI IMG/M metagenome (GOLD analysis project Ga0256404, IMG submission 185990) | Bovine rumen microbial communities from Lethbridge, Alberta, Canada - RJG_01 | ecosystem: Host-associated > Mammals > Digestive system > Stomach > Rumen | place: Canada: Alberta | collected... | reverse complement strand
AAGAGAAATAGATTCTTTATAACCCATATCATATTCTTCTGAAATTAATTCTATATCTTTAAATCTTACTATAATAGAATGAAGTCTATCATTCTCTACTAATGGTATAACACGTATATCAAATTTATTATCTTCCAATACTGGAAGTGTATCTAAAAGAGAAGAATGTTCTTCTTTGTATATCAATTTTAACACTCCTTTAAAAATTATATTACTTAAAAGTCTTTAAATTTAATCAAAGTACTTTTTAATACAAAAAAAAAAGAATAGAATCATTTTTCTATTCTTTAAATGTTAATTTTAGTTAAAGATTTATTATTTACATGAGTCTTTCTTCATTAGGGATCCAAGACTCACACAATTTTCCATCCGTATGGAATACCATTTCATAGACAGTATCTGGATGATTGCTTTTTCTTTATATTGCCTTTCAAGATTTGCTGCTTCACTAGCAATTGTACATCCATTCTTAATAATACGTAAGTATGATATTACAATATAATAGTATATCATTGAAAAAAAAAATAAAAGTTATTAGGCTATGGGATTTAACCCATAGCCTAGTTATTTTATAAAAATAAATTTATTAATATCTATCAGAAAGTTTCTGCATTTTAACAAGAAGTTGGTCTATAATCTTTAATAAACTTGCAGCAGCTTTCTTTATAACATTTGCTTTATTAGCATCTGATTCTTTCTTAGCAGCTTCAAGCCATTTAGCATAAATACCACGGAGAGAAGCAATCTTTTGGGAAATCCAAGATTTAGGTTTATTATTAGCCATCTGAATAGCTTTTCTATAATCGTATACTTTCTTACCAAGCAAACCTACACTAACAGCACCTAAACCTGCAACTGCTGCAGCAGTTTTACCGGCTTTAGGATTAGCTCTATAAGCCATCTTAACATTATCTGCTGTACTTTTATCTTTACCAAATAATTTTACAAACTTATAGTTTATTACAAAGTTTTTAGGATTATATTGCCTAGCTGTTTTATATGTATCAGAATCTTTGATATTATTAATAGCGTTTTTAGCACTATCAACAATTCCTTCATCCAGAACAATAGCATCTAGGTATTGTTCATCTCCGGATTCTAGATACGCATTAGCCATTTCTTCGCAGAATTGATATGCTGTAGAATTCTCAGACTGTGGTTTAATGATTACATTTTCAAGTTCATTAATTATAGAAGCATCTTCTATAATAGTTGATTCATCAACTGCTACAGCAACAGAGTCTAGTTTATTTGATTCTTGTATTGAATTGATGGCAGTTAGATAATCACAACCATAATCTTCTGCTATCTTCTGTACATTATCGAAATCTACAGTATGAATACCAATACGAGAATTTTCTAGAACAGGAATCGTAGATATATTCATTTTTGATTCTTGTTCCGTAAGATACATATATTGATCAAGATTTACATCTTGAGCTAAATCACTTTCTTTAAATAACATTAAATTTCACCTCCATTATCCTAATGCATCTTCTGCTCCATTTTGTATCTTTTTAAGGAGTTTATCTATAACTTCTAATAACTTAGATGCTGCATTTTTTATCATATTACCAGTTTTGGAATCTCTAGCATCCTTTGCTTTCTGTAACCAATTCTTATAGAGTCTTCTAAGTTTAATGATTGCTTTAGAAATGAAATTCTTTGGATTTGGATCTTTATGACTACCAATAAGAATTTTCTTAGCAAGATTTTGTGCGTAAGCCATAGAAGGAATTGCTGCAATATTTAGATAAAAATGCTGATTCTTTATATCTGCATCTTTTTGTTTATATTGCTTTTCTAATGCTCCAAGTTTTTTGAATTTATCAATATAGTTTCCATCTTGTTTTCTTATTTCATCAATTCTATTTTTATAGTCTTCATAATTCTTTTGATATCTGTATCTTCTTAAAGATTTTAAAGCCTTATGAGTACCATAAGATGCTACACCATGTGAAATCCAACTCAATGCATCTCTTGTATTTGGATTATTATCAAGAGTCGTATTTACTGTATTAGCAACTGCATCTCTTGCATTTAAAAGATGTGTTCTTGCTCTTCTTAAACCATAAGTAAATTTATTCTCATCTAATATATTATCAAGTATAGATTCATCCATAGAATCTAAATACTGATTGCAAACTTCTTCGCAATAAACAGAAACAATATCATTTTCTGATAATGGTTTTATAACTACATTATCAAAATAAGATACTATCTCTGGGGTTTCTACGATTCTATAATCATTTATAGAAACTGCAATATTATCTATATTATTATTTTTCTTTATGAGATCTAATGATTCATTAAATGATATATCGTAATCTCTAGAGATTCTTTCTATATCATCAAAATTTACTATGTTAGTACAAATGCGGGAATTCTCAACAATAGGTACTGTATTTATATTAACCTTTGATTCATCTTCAGTAAGCATTTCATACTGAGATAAATCAATAGATGATTGCTCTTTAAATATCATCCAAATCACCCTATTTTATGAGCACCCTTTTGAATAAGCCCAAGAAGTTTATCTATAATCTGAAGAACTATTGATGCAGAATTTTTAAATATATTACCTTCTCCAGATTTTCTTGCATCTCTTGCTTTAAGCATCCATGAATGATAAATTCTGCGAAGTTTAATAATAACTTTTTCAACAATATTTTTAGGTTTAGATCTAAAATGCTGTACAACTGCATTTATCATATTAACCCCTTGAGCTGCTGCTGCTGGTACAGCCCCAAGTCTTTTAGAACCATCGGCAATTGTTTTATATCTATCTAAAAGATCTTTCAATGCTTCATTATATTCACTTTGACTCATTTTGTAATTAACTGCATACTGATTAAGTTTATTAATATCATTATTTTTATCATCATCCACCTTATCAACTAATTTATCTGATAATATAGTACCTATTAACCCATTTATTAATGATCTTTTACCTAATCTTTTTAAGTTAGCATTACTATTTATATCATCAGTAGTCATTTTTGTTTTTAGTCTTCTAAGACCATACGTAAGTTTATTCTCATCAAGAATATTATCAAATACTTTTGTATCCTGAGATTCTAGATATGCATCGCATACAGATTCTACATAAACTGCTACCGGATCATTCTCAGACATTGGTTTTATTATAACATTATTAATCTCATTAACAATATCTGGATCGCTTATAATTCTCTCTTCATCTATAACAACAGAGATATTATCTATATCATTCTGTTCTTGTATTGCATTTACTGCATCAATCAGAGAAATACCATTCTCTTCTGCTAATTTCTCTACATACGAAATATCTACAAGAGAAGCATTGAGTCTAGTATTTTCCATTACAGGAATTGTGCTTATATTGATTTTAGACTCATCTTCTGTAAGATATACACAATCATCTAAAAAATTAGCATTGTTTATATTTAAATCTGATTCTTTAAATATCATTTTTATCAGTCCTTTTATTAAAACTATGTGAGGAGGGAGCATAATGTCCCTCCCCACAATAGGATTATTTTATAAAATAATTTTTAAATTAGTTAGCAGCCGTCTGAAGCTTCTTGAGAAGAGCATCAATAATCGTCATGAGCTTAGCAGCACCCTGCTTGAAGACATTTGCTTTACCAGCATCTGACTGCTTCTGAGCAGCCTTGAGCCACTTAGCATAAATACCACGGAGTGAAGCAATCTTCTGAGAGATCCAGCTCTTTGGTTTGTTCTCAGCAGCTTTTATAAAGTGACGAGCCGTAGCAATACCAGCTGCTACTGCACCAACACCAACACCAGCTGCAACACCTGCAGCTGCTTTATTATGTGTAAGAGCATCTTTAGCTGATGCTACTTTACCAAGACCAGCCTGCTGAGCAGTCTGATAATCATCTCTAATATTTCTTGGATCAATGGCATTACCTGCACTTGCAGCAGCACCTTTGACCGTACTAGCAGCATTGCTTGCAGCACCCTTTACAGCGTTCCAAGCATCACCAACTTTACCTTCAAGAATAGCACCGAGATACTGCTCGTCGCCACTCTCAAGATATGCATTAGCACAAGCTTCGCAGAACTGATAAGCAAGGCTAGTTTCACTCTGTGGCTTAATAACTGCATTAGCAAGTTCCTGGCCAAGTGAAGCATCTTCAATCATAGCAGCTTCATCAACTGCAACAGCAAAGTGCTTGTCTGGATCTTCAATACCATTTGCTTCAGCAACAGCTTCCATAGCTTCGATGTAACTGCAACCATAATCCTCTGAAAGTCTCTCAATATCAGAGAAATCGACAACATAAGCACCAAGACGTGAATTCTCAACAACTGGAACAGTCTGGACTCTAGTGAGTGATTCCTGTTCTGTTAGATACGTGGATTTATCAAGAATATTTGCAGCCTCGTTAATAGCGAGATCAGATTCTTTAAAAAGCATTCTGTATTCCTCCTGTATAACTATTTATTATTTTCATTTTTACTTAAGTTTCTTCGTAAGGTAGTTTACACCCTGCTTCATTTTAGCAGCAGCTTTACCAAAAACATTACTACCTGAAGCTCTCTTCTTATCGGCAGCTTTGTCAATAAGAGTACGAAGTGAAGAAACCTTTTTAGCAGCCCAATTCTTTGATTTCTTAGCAGACTTAAATACTTTATCTGCCATGGAACCACAAGATGACTCTGAGAATATATAATCAAAGTTATCGTTTATATAAGCCTCAAAGAGGGCATCGCATTTATCTTCATCACAATTTGAAAGTGATTCAAGCATTTCATTAACAACAGATTCTGAAAGTTTATATGCAACATCGCTCTCAGAGATAGGTGCTGCATATACAATAGCACCAGCATCTCTTAGACCACGAACTGTATCTTCCATGTTAGAATCTTCTAACACAGATACTTCGTCAACAGAAAGAGCGATACTATCTTTGTCAACCTGAGAAGCTTCGCAGATCTGCTCTAGAGCAACACCACCATCGGTGATACCGTTTGATAGTGCATACTCAACAAGATCTTCAACTCTAACGAGGTTCTTACCAATACGAGCATTCTCTCTAATTGGAACCATTTCTGGATAATAGCGAGATTCTGACTCTGTTAGATAAGAAGCATTAGATAGAAGCTCTGTAGCTTCGTCAAGAGATGTTTTCTGCATCTGACTAGCTGTATATAGCATCTATATAAACCTCCTTATTTTATTTTAAATTAGGCAAAGATTTGTAGATCTTTACACAGATGTGTTTTAAAATAAAACTAATAACTCACTAAAATCAATATTCGTCATCACGGAGTTTCTTAAGCTTAAACACATCGTTTGAAATCTTATTAACACCGTTATCAACAGTCTTTGGGTCTGGGTCACCACCAGCAGTACGAGCTGCTAGAATTGCAGGAATGTTAATCTTATTGGTAGCAGGATCATCACCATCACCAATAAAATTAGCATCGTTCTTATGATCAAAGTTATTTACTTTAATCTGATCAAGATGATTACCATCTGCATGAGCTTTACCAAGTCCTACATTAAGACTCTGTGCACTCGTTTCAGATGAATCATTCTGAATTGTTTTCTTTGCTTCAGGTTCTTCACTAATCTGAAAGAATCTATGAGTAAATACACTCATCTCACTAACCTCACTTTTATTTTCATTATTGCCATCCTCCTCTTTTTCAGGAGGAGGTTCATATCTACCATTATATATTATCTCTCTAGCAACCTTATCTTGTTTAGAAAGCTTTTTGGGGTTCAATGCATTAGTTGTATGAGTCCCATTAAATAAATCAAAAGCATGATTATATAATTTGTCTGTAAAGGAAGACTTGAGAGGGGTTGATTCATTAAGTTTAAATAAACTCATAACAATCACATCATTTGCCTATTCTTTAATGGAGATAGAGTATTAGAAGCCCCATTAGGAATCTGTCTCTTAATATTGGAAACCTGGGCTAATCCAGGTCCATTATTAACAGGTTGATTCTGCATAGGATTCTGTTGCTGATTATTCTGAATATTATTGTTGGTAGTATTTCCACCAACAACTCTATTCTTTAAATTATTTACGTTATTTGAGAAATTAGTAGTAGTGTTTGCCATACTGCTGCCAAAGTTAGCAACCTTATTAGCTACACCACTTACTGCATCCATAGCATTACCTACATTAGTTTGAACTCTATTCTTTACGTTATTAAAGAATCCTTCTCTAAAGATGATATAAGCAGCCATTACTTACACCTCAAATTAGAGCTCATCATCAAACTTACCAGCGGCAATATCTCTTAGATGTTGTAGATAAAGTTCGTGTTGATCCATATAAGCAGATTCTTCTATTTCTTTCTTATCATCACATTCTTCTTTATCTTTACATTTCTTATCGTCTTTATCGCATTCTTCATCGTCATCGTCATCATCTTCACATTTTTCTTTATCTTTCTCGTGGATGACAACGTCTTTATCAGACTTTTTCTTTAGCTCAACGTCTTCCTTTTCATCCTCATCGTCATCTTCCTCATCATCTGATTCAAGGAAGCCAACCTGAGTATAGTTCTTCTTAACGATAGGAAGACCATAACGACCTGTAAGAATATCAAGAAGTCTCTTTGTATTAGAAATTCTACGAATCTTGCTAAAGTCAGTTTTTACTTCACCAATCATTGGTTTACCAAGACCAGGAGTAGACTGTTTTGGATCTTCGCCAGATACGCCATGCCCAAGGTTATCAATCTCATCAAGGATTGAATCTTCATCTACAACAATGGCAGTATGATAAAATTCATCATCTAGTTCATTGAAATGAAGAATATTGCCAATAGCTTGCTTAGCAGATGAAATACCATTGGTAATCATATAACGAGAAAGATCTTCTGCTTCAATAAGATACTTACCAAGTCTCTTTGATTCCTTTACTGGAACCATTTCAACTCTAAACTTGCATTCTGATTCGTTAAGATATGGATACTCAGCAAGCTGTGCTTTAAGTTCATCAGTAATATCAGGAGAAGCTTTTTCTGGAACTTCTGATTCCATAATAGCCATCTCAGACAGTGTCTGAAGAGCTGAATTGAATATAGCCATTATATTATTCTCCTTTCTTACTTAGTGAACTTTGATTTGAATCTATCTACACCTGACTGGATAGAAGATTTTGTATTATCTGCAAAATTGCTTACAGAATCCTTTGCTGCATTAACTTTTGAAGTTACTGCATTTGCTGCATTTGTACCAAGATTCTTAACCTTAACAACACCGGACTTAACTGATGAAACAGCAGCATTTTTAGCAGAAACTAGCTTACTCTTAATACTAGAAGCAGCGCTTTTGAGTTTATCAATCTGACGATTAATAAATACTCTAGCAGTACCAGTAGCTTTTCTAGCTTCTGCCCTCTTCTCTCTAATAGCACGCTGTACAGCAGCATACTTATTTGAAAGGACTTTTTTAGCACTAGCAGTCTTATTAGAAACTGCATTGCTAACATTGCTACCTAGTTCTTTCATCTTATCTATAGGAGCAAATTCCTCACAATAAGATTTAAGATTCTCAGATTCTTCAAATGTAGCATACGCTTCATCAAGAGTAAGAGCATTCATAAGATCTCTATAGAACTCTGAATCCTCAGAAATCTGTGCTACATGAACTGGAAAACCAGCTTCTTTAACCTGTGCAAATGTATCTAGAACTTCATCATCTTCATAAAGGCTAGCTTCATTAACAACAAAACCAATATGATCAGATGGAGCGCCTGATTCTGTGCATATATTTGCTATAGCTCTACCACCATCAGATATATCATTTGACATACCATATCTAACAAATGATTCAAGCTGAATTAGATCTTCACCAAGACGAGCATTATGTCTAACAGGAACCATTAGAGCAGAGATTTTGCTCTCTGACTCTGTTATGTATTCCATGTTATCAAGCATAGCACACGCTTCATTAATAAGATCGCTTTGCTTAATTAGCATGTATATCTTCTCCTTTACTGGGAAATTCAATGACTAAAGCCATATTATAAGAGTGTCAAAAATCAATTATCTTTTACTTTCTGATCTTGGTTCTTTAAAAACATTATCTCCAGAAAAGAAGAAGTTAGAACCTTTCTTAGAAAGATATTTATAATTACGTCTAGCAGAGGAATAGCCTTCTGGTCTATCCTTTATTGTATCAACTACATAATCTTTTAAGTCTTGGAATTTAGAAATCATCCATTTCATAGCACTCTTTATAGTATAGATAAGCATAGCAAGAAATCCTCTTTCTTCAGATCTTGCTCTATACTGCTTATCTTCTACTTCATCTAATTTGTTTCTAAGAGCAGCAAATAACTTAGAAGAATTTCTTGTATCCTTAAGATAATTAGATACAGTATTCTTTGTTAGATTAAGAGCAGAGGCAACTAACTTTTCGCCTTTATCATCTTGAGAATTATTTGCTTCTTGAATGATTTCCTGTTTATATCTGAGAATGTCTTCTGGGAGAAGATTCTCTATTCCAAAACATTCTATAATCACAAAATCATATAAAGCATTATTTAGTAATGCTTCATTTAGTCTATCGTCTATATCAGCTATATATTGTTTATATTCTTCGGAAAGATACATTTTAATCAACCCCCATTACTGAGATTGACCTTTGAATTTTGTTATTATTTTATTCTTAAGATTTGTTAGTTTATCTAGAATTTTCTGTATAAATGATCTCTGATTAGGATCTTGAGTAGAATTCATCTTAGCAGATAGACCACTTAGTTTAGATTGTATTGCATTTACAATACCTTGGAAATTAACTGGTTTGTTTGAATCATAACCAAGAAGCTGTTCTCCTCTTGTAAGAAGACCATCTATTGCTCCGCTTCTCATACCATTAACAACATGGTTTGCTACACCATGGGCCATGTCATTCTGTACACCATGTCTTCTTAAGAAATCATGTACAGCACCATTCTTCTGTGTAACAACGTTACCATTCTTAAGAGTCTTTTGTGTATCTAGTTTTCTAAATACATTATCATCTACAGTATTTACAATACCGTTATGAAGACCTCTCTTAGCACCTCTGGTAACATCATCTACTGTAGCCATACCAGCAGATCCAATACCCTGAAGAACACCATTGATTGTACCACTTTTTACACCTTGTTTTATATTATTAAACAAGCCTTCAGAAAGTACATCTAGTGTATCTAATGAACCTGTTTCAAAGCATTCATTTATAGCACTATCAATGATCTTATATTCTTCAGTATCATTATTATCATTTAGATAAACATTGAAATCTGCTTCCATAAGGGTTTTCATAGCAGTATAACAATCTTCATCTAGATAAACAGATGCTGGATCTACTGTAAATGCAAGACTTCTTACGTCTATATGATTAGACTCACAAACATGTTTTACGTAGTCAGCAATCTCTGTATCTGTTTCATTCATATATTTAATAGATTCTTCAAGACTGATTAGATTTTCTCCTAGTCTGGCTGATTCTCTCATAGGAATCATAGATATAGAAGCATTATACCCTTCATCAAGCCTATTCAAATCTAGTGAATTATCAAGATCAGATTCTTTGTAAATCACTATATTTCACCCCTTACCACGCACGAATCTTAGCTAAAAGACGTTGTATTGTTTCTTTTATCTTTATGATAATCTTTTTAAAGATATTTGCTTTTTTAAAGTCTTCTCTCTTAGCTTGTTCATACTTACCTTCATATTCAGGAAGTTTACCTCTAAGAACTCTAAGACGTTTTATAAGTTCAGATCTATGTGCTGGATCTTTCTTTGAATCTCTATTAGCGTATAACTTACTAGCACCATATGATGCAGCCATAAATGCAGGAATACCAATGCCCCATTTAAGAGCATTATTTCTTGTTTTTACTGCTTCTGGTTTTAGAGTATTATTGGTAAAATTCTGTACTCCAGCATCAAATCCTTTTTTAAGAGAATCTTTTATCTTATCGAATCCAGATTTGATTATCTGTTTATTAGATTGCTGTGGTTGACCCTGTGGTGGTTGTGGAGAATTTGCTTCCATAAGAAAGTCATAAGCATCCCAAGAACCACTATCTATAAAATATTGTATAGATTCTTCTAATTGTTCTTCTATTGGTTTTGTATACAGTGGATTAACTGTAATATCTTTAACGTCAATATTATTTTCTAGCATATAATCTACAACGTCAGAGGTATCAAATGCGTCAGCTTCATTTATATAAAACTTAGAATTATCTATATTATAAAGACGTTCTATATCAGCAAGACTACAATCTGTTTGTTCTTTATATGCTATAAAATCTTTAAGATTTACAAGATTACAATCTTCACATGCAATAACTCTAATAGTTCTATAATCAGGTTTTACATCTTCCTGAGTAAGTCTAGGAAGATTGTCTATGAGATTAAGTGTACTTTCAGTTTCGTATATCATATCAATTCATCCCAAGCTTTCTCTTAATCCATTCTATAGCAGCATTAATCTTAGACATTATCTTACTAAAAATACCTTGCTGTTGAGGCGGAACTTGCCTACCAGAAAGTTTATTCTTAACTGCATTAAGCTGATTTATAGCTTTAGCAAGGAAGGACTTATCTCCGGAATGTTGGTTTAGAGTATCTTGATTTGTAAGATTATTAAATGCCATAGCACTAGAACCAAGAATAGCTGTTAAACCAGCACCAATCTTAGCTCCATTCACATATGGTCTAACTCTATCTTGCATTGTACCAAAAGCTCTATTAGCAGCTAAATTTGTTCCTTTAGCAGCAACATTACCAACTACGTTGGCAACTTTATCAGAGTTATTCTGCATATAATCAGCAGCACCTTGGGCTAGTTTACCGCCTAAATTACCAAGTACATTAGTAAATTTTTGCTTTTGTCTATTAACAAATGTATCTACTCTATTTACACCATTATTGACTATATTACCAGCTTGATTAACAACACTATTATTGTTTGGGTTTTGTTGTGGATTTGTAAGTGTTGGAGATTCTCTAAAAGCCATTCCCTGTCTAATAAGTAATTTACTTTCCTTCATAGACTTATCTGCTGGAATAGGAACAGGCTTATTACTAGCAGCAGATGATGGATCTGGTACACTAGTAGACGACGAAGATGTAGGTTCAGAAGACTTAGAAGAAGTCATTACCTTACTAGTAGAAGCATCTGAAGTAGATGATGTACTAGAAGTTGGTGTAGATGACGCAGCAGATGGACCACTACTGCCATTATTTACTACTTCTTCTATAACAGCATCTAATAGATCTGTATTATTATTCTCTAAAGAATAATCTACAGCTTCTATCATTGCATTATAAATCAACCCAGATTCTGGATTGCTATCAAACATTAGTTTGTTAAATACAGATAGATCATATACAGCATTTCTATAATCTTCATCTAGATAATACTGAGTTTCATTAACAACAAATACTGGATTTGCTATATGATTTTCTCTTTCGATATCTGTTACAGATTCTTGTATTGATTTATTATTGTACTTAGCATAATTGTATAAATCAGAGAATCTAAGAACTTTATTATTCCCTGCTTCTCTAAGAATTATCTTATCTGGAGTATATTGAGTCTCTTCTTGTGTTAATCTAGGAAGAGATACTTCAGGGTTAAAATCCATTACATCGGATTTCTTAAATATCATGTTTACACCTACTTTGTTACGGAATTATATTAGGTTGACTATCATATTCATCTATTCTATTCTTTAATAGTTTTATTACAGTTTCTGAATTAGGGAAGTCATAAGATCCAGATGGATCTATATAAGTCATATTTACATTAAGTATTCTAGTCTCTTTGGCAAAATCATAAGTAAGTGATATTTGTTCATTCTTCTCTAATGCTCTAAGTATGTTAGGATCTATATATTTCTCATATACCCTAACAAACTCTTTATAATGACCAAATACTTTAGTAGTAGGAATAAATAGATATCCAGAATGAACCAACTCATGAACAGTTTCAGATAATGGTATTAGACCAACCATCATTTTATAATGGTTATACATAACCTCTTTAGCAACCATATTCTCTGTAACTGGTTCTCTTCTATCTAATCGTTTAGCGTATACTGTACTAACGATATCATAAAGAGTTAATGGTTCATGATGTATATGAATCTTTACACCATAATCTCCAATATTAGAAATATTATGATAGAAAGAGCATTTATTCATATCGACAAAGTCTCTTAGAAATTCTACCATCTTTCTATATGCTCTAGAATTTCTACATATTCTTTCTACTTGCTGAAAGAATCTATTTAATTCTTTAGGATCATTAAGATCGTAGTCTTCTATATCAAAAGAAGGAAGATGATCTAATTTAATTACATTCCTTGCTTCTGGGAGATTTACGTCCTTATAGATTCTCATAATTTTACCTCCTTCCCTTTAAATAAAAATTTTAATAGTCTTACTGAAATGTTTGACACAGAGGAATATAGCAGAACCCAAACTTTGGGTTCTGCCAGAACATATTATTTATTGTTAAGATCATAGAATTTATTTCTTAGTTTTCTCATTGCTTGTTCTCTAATATCCATAGAATCATCAAGAAGAAGATGGGTAAAGAGAATATCATACTCAATACCAGTATCTGGATCTTTATATGACGAGGCATAGTCTCTTTTCTCATATTTAGGATCATCTATCTCTTTATATTCTTTTATATCAGTTTTATATGCTTTAGCATAAAAATAGTAATATTTCTTCATTATCTATAAACCTCCCAAGAAAAGAAATGTATTACAGATATGTGAAAAATAGAGAAAAAATAATAGACCAAGACTAATATAGTCTTGGTCTGATTCTTTTAAAATGATGAAATTATAACAAGGATTATCATAATAGTAAATACTATTATAGCTGCTATATCTAATCCTTTATCTATATAATCATTTGGAAATTTCCTCATAATAAGTATCCTTATCTGGAATAACAACTAATTCCTTATCTCGACCTTTGATAATTAAATATCTTCCACCAGTTTCAGGATCTCTGAATGAACTAACTACATATCTATCTCCTTTAGAGATTTCGTTTGAGTTATAGTAAAATGCTTTGTTGTTATCAATGATAATTGCAAATGCAACCATCACAATCATACCAATCAGAAATCCAAGTACAAATTGAGAAGATAGCACAAGATCTTTCAAATAACTTAGTTTCTTATGATTGTTTTCCATTCTTGATTTCCTTTACCTTAGAAGTGAAATAACTATCAAAGATTTTGTTAATCTGATCTTTATCTGTATCGTTAATTACTCTTGTGCTCAATTCTGTAAGATCGTCTTGAATAACTTCAGAGATAACTTTTTTATCTCCACTGTATTCATCATACAATTCATCAGCATATCCAGTAATGTTTAGATAGTGATTAAATCTATTCAAGATAATGACCATCATCGCTTTACCACCAGCACTATAATTATTATCCATTACAGCAACTGCTGGAATAACAATTCCTCCATTATCTTGTTCTAGATCAATATTCACAGAAGCAAACCATGCTTCATGAATATAAAGATCCTTAGTTTTAATCTCTATTTCATCTTTGTTCTTAATCTTGCGAAAGTAAGTAATGAAGTTTTTTACAATCATATTCATATACTTACTAAATTCTTCTCCTACAGTTTCTGGATCAGAATCTGGTTTAACTATTTTAGTTAAGATATTTTGAACAATAAATTCCTGATTGGCAATAGAGAGAAATGTCTTAAGAAAGTCATCTTCTACTTTAACGTTCTCAGGAATTTTTACGTTTAGTTTAATTTCATTTTCAGACATAAAATATCTCCTTATTTAGCAGGATTCCCACCCTGGAAAGCAAAGATATAACCAATTGAATATGCTCTTGCTTCTACTTGGTTTTCTTTTCTGCAATCAAAAGGTTGGAATACTTCCCACTTCTGAGTATCAGAATTATAGCGTTCTGTATATTCTTTATCTCTATCAAATGCATAGAAGATTGTTGATGGGTTCCCGTATTCACCAGTCTTCATATTGATAGGGATAATATTCTGTGCCCAGAAACGCATGTGTTCATCATTCTTCTTAATAACGATTGAATTGATATCAAGATAGTAACCAATACCCATATTCTCATAAATAAGAACATAATTTGGATTATCATAGAGATTCATAAGTCTCTGTGGCACATTTACCCTCTGTTGTACTGTAGTCTCCTCAGCATGAGTGGTATTAGGATTACCAAATGCAATAGTTCCGCATACTGCAATACCAGCAATGACTGTCTTCATGATATTCTTTTTCATTTCTTGTTTACTCCTTGGGATTTATCTACAGATTCCACAAACTCGTTAAACATTTTCATTACATCGTCTAAGTTATGGCATTCTTTATAAGGTTCTTTTTTTACATTATTTTTTGTAGCGGCTCTATAAGGAGGAAGATCTTGATGATACTTCCTCTTATTCCACCATCTTTTAATTTTCTTAAAATACTTATTCAATTCTAATCACTTCTATTAATCTTAACCATAATAAAACCCTCCTAGAAATATAGTATAGTATATCGAGACTATAGAGTCTCATAATAATAGTATGTAAATAAATCTTTATTTAACGTACAATGGAACCCAGTATGCTTCTGTACCAGCAATAGGATCTTCAGAAAATCTAGCATATAAAGCAGATGCTTTATCGAATAACATGAAGCAAGATAGAGTTATATAACCAGATAAAGAACCTTCATCTGTTCTAATATTAAACTTAGGCTGATCAATGTATTGCTGATACATCTTATTCTTGCTAAGTCTTCTAACAACTTCTCCTGGGTCTTCTACTTCTTTCTCAAAGATAATATTGTTATTCTGCATTATCTTAATATCTAGACCTTCTCTACCCCAAATAGGTTTCTCTACATACTTCATATTTCTAGGAATTTCGTCTTTAGAGAAATAAGATGGAGGAAGATATCTCTTAATGATATCTTCTTCTCTTTCAGTATAAAATTTATCAGTAAATGCTAAATTCCAAATAAGAGATTGAAATGCTTTACTCTGCATTAGAATAGCTTCGGGAGGATTAAACATTAAGAACTTATTGTTCTTATATCCATCTAATAGTTTAGTACCAATAGGATATCCATCATCAGATTCTTCATCTATTAATATCTCTAATGGGTGTAATCTATATAATGCACCAGCACAATCTCCATTAGGTAGTAAAATATCTCCAGTATTTTTATCTACTTTTAAATTATAAAATGATTCAAATCCGATAGAGTTTTCTACTTTACACATGGAATCTTTATCACAAGCTTCTTGCATAGTAAGTATTAAGAATTTAGTAGTTCCATAGTCTTCAATATAATCATCAAAACAAGAGAATACAAATGGTCTAGCAGCAATGAAATCTCCAGACATAAAATCTACAGTAGGATAGAATCCTCTCTTATAGATTTCCATTAAGAAATTTGCTAGATTATCCATTTCTCCTTCATTAACATTCTTTTTATTATTTTCTGTACAATATACTTCATTACCATAATATGATTCAATTATAGCACATGGGGTATCTGCATTAATTTCAACCATCTTAATATTCATATCTTTATCTAATACAAAATCAAATCTAGATAAGAATGTAGGTTGATTAAATGCATTAGGAATATTTAAATATGGCCATAACTTCTCTGGTATTTCCATATTAGTAAAGAATGTAGTATCTCCTTGTTGAGAAATCTTTACTGCTTTAGAAAATATCTTAAATAATTGCTCACTAGTATTCCTAATAGTATCTATTGTTTCTTTAGATAGACCCATTCCAGTATGCGCAGGATATCTTTGATCATATCCTGGATATTCTACAAATGGAAATAAGTTTCTATCTAATTTATCTATCCATTTAGATTCAAACATAGAAATCTCCTTTACGATGCGCCCATAGAAGCACTTCTAGCACCAGCTCCACCAAAACCTCCTGCACTATTAGATACTGAAGGTTTAGTAGTTGTAGATGGAGAAGATGGTTTATATGTACTATTTCCATTAAATATAGATTTGATAGAGTCGCTACTAATAGGAGTTCTTACATATCTACTATTTCCGCTACTGTTCTGATATCTTTGATATGGAGTAGTGATTTCGTATCTATTTGTAGATCTATTATAGTATCCTTCTCCTCCAGAAAATCCTCTAGATAATAGATATCCTGCTGCTAGGCCAGCAATTAATCCAGAAGTACCGCTTACATGTTCTAGACTTCCATCATCGTACCTTCTAAAAGTTTCTTCATCACCATTTGCATATCTAGCTGTTTCGGTTCCATCACTATTTTTAGTAACAGTAACTTCTTCCCCATTATCATCCTCAAATGTTACTGGATCTTCATCATATGATGATGCGCAACCACTAATTATTGTAGTTATAGCAAAGAAAGATGATAATATAGCTGCTGTGTGTGGATTCACATACATACATATTACTCTCCTTTAAAAAAGAATAGGGAATTCTTTCCCTATTCTTTATTTTGTAAAGTCTGCTATAATATTAGCTCCACTGCCTACTAATCCATTATACATCTCTACGTTATCCATACGAGTAATAATCATATCACAATTACTAAGATCTAATTCATTATTATGAGAAATGATAAAACACTGGTCAAAATGTAAAAGATCCATCATTTTATTTACTAATGAACTAAATCCTAGTCTATTATCATTATCTAGATTATCATCTACTTCATCTAGTCTAATAATGTTATACTTCTTAGATGCTTGGTGAAGCAATACAAATGAAATCATCATAGATAACTCTGATAACTGACTATCACTCATTAATGAAATATCTGGTCTAACTTCTCTAGTTTCTGTATCATAACAAGGAATTCTAAATTCATTCTCTGTAATTACAAACTGTTGCAATATAAATCTGCCATTAAACATTAATGCAGACAATTGGTTTACGGTTGCTATGATTTCATTTAAAGTCATTTCCATCATAACTGCCTGTATACCATTAATAGACGTTGCATTTTTTACCATTTGTAATTTATCATATAAAGATGCATACTTAGTATAATCTTGTTTATACTGATCATACAATACCATTCTATAACTAGCTTGTTCTATCTTATTAGACAACTCAGGGATAGATTTATTAGAGATGGTATTTAGTTCATTATTTAATTTGAGTACTTTATCCGATATAAACTCATACTCTTTTACATTAGACTCTAAATCTTTTATCTTATCATCAATTTCTTTTAATTTTTGTGAAATTGTCTCATATCGCTCTTTTGCTTTCTTATTTGTGTACAATGCCTGTATCTCTTTATCCACAATAGATTTGGAATTTTCAGCATCGTTTAATTTACCCATTAGGCTTACTTTAGAATCAGTAACTTCTTTTAAATTGCTAGCAAGCATTTCTATTGATCTCTGTAGTGCAAAAGATTCTTTGTTAGAATTCTTTAATTTCTCTAATCTTTCATTGAGAGATCTAATATCTTTTTCACAAGATGATATTCTTGTTATATAATCTGAATATTCTACATACTTAGATATATCTATTGGAAGTGGAGATACATTAAGAATACAGAATACTATACTTTGGATAGATCCAATCTTTTCTGTATTAGGGAATTTAGATACTATAGATACTAATGAAGATACATAATTTACAATATACTTTATTTCAGAGATGCAAGATGTTAGATTATTTTGTTTTTCAATCTCTTCTTCAGTAAGTTGAATAGAAGATATCAATTCATCGCGTTGTCCTTTTAATTTTTCTAATTGTTCGCTAGATATCATAGATTGTCTAGCAGATACAATGGAGTTTATAAAAGGACAATCATTAAGATGATTACAATCTTTAGGAATAGAATTATAATCTTTGGATCTAGTCTGTAAATCTGTTTGAGTAGTTATAATATCTTTTGTTTTTTCTAATTTTGTTTTAAAGTCATTTAGGACTTTATTTAGATTTGTAGATTCGTAATCTTTATTTATATACTGAACTGCTTCTTTTCTAATAACGTCTGTATATTTATCTCCCAAAGAGATTATAGTCTTATTAAACTTATCTATTGCATCAACAGCAAGATCATATTCTTGTTCTGTAATATTCTCATACTCTTTAAATCCAATAGATTCAAAATACTTAATATAGATTGATAACTCTTGTTGTTTAGAGTTAATCTTATTTATAATAGAATCCATAAGATTTTTATCAAATAAAGAATTTAGTTCTATTTTAGAAGACTCTAGTTTGGATCTAATATCAGATTCTTTGTCTGAAAGAGATTTTAATTGTTCATTTATACTATCAATCTTAGATTCTAATTTAGAAGATTCTTTTTCTTTATCTAATAACTCTTTATCAGTAAATTGTAATACATATTCTGGAATATTCTTTATATCATATTCCATAACAGCTTTCTTAGATACTAAATCTTTGTATATATCCATTGGATTTCCATCTTTGGATAATAAATTTAATTTAGCATTAAAAGATGCTATATCCTTTATAAGAGATTCTTTCTTATTGTTTAGAGTCTCTAATTCTTTCTTATCCGTATAAGTAGACTGAGTGATAGATTCTATATTTCCTATTTGTGATAATTTCGTTGTTATAGAATTTATCATAGACTTCAATACAGTAGACTTAGAAGAGAATAATTTATGATATTCTATAAATGGAGAGATTGATGAAATGATAACAGATACAAATCTCTTTCTCTCTGATGGAGTCATAGATCCTATACCTTTTTTATTTGCAGATATAGATGAAAGAGCTAGATAGTCATCATTAAGATCAAAGAGATTAAATATGATATCTCTACCAGAAGTGATATTTCCATTTGGATTTAATTCTACTTTTTTATCTGGATATATTCTTTTTATATAACAGCGTGTTGGTTTGCCTTTAATATCTTTAGATCTCCACCCTGTATAAGTAATAGATACAATTGTTCCGTCATCTAACCCAAAATCTATTACTTTCTTAATCTCGGTATCATACATGAATACATTAGAATTAGAAAAGAATGGATTAATTTCATTAAGTATACTAGACTTACCAGATCCATTCTCTGATCTAAATGTGCATATTCTATTTCTACACTTAGAAAAGTCTATATTAATCTCTGTTCTTCCAAGTGCATTATAAATATTAGCATAGTTTTTCAAATATAGTCTTAATACTCTCATTATCTCACCTCACAAAAATACACCAAGGATCAGAATCCTTGGTGTATATTATTTGTCTATCTTATTTAGAATTCTTATAGGTTTGTCTAAGATCCATTAAAACTTCACCAAGATAATTCTGACCTTCACCATAACGAACACCAAGCCATGTATCAGGATAAGTAACTGTATTGATGAGTTTCTTTGGATATGTTTCAACGAGTTTCTTACGAAGATAATCATTAGAATCAAACTTAAGCTTTACAACCTTCTTAAGAATCTCTTCTTTATTATCTTCATATTCTTCATTATAAGGAATTGTATAAAGCTTCTTCCTAGCATTTCCAGGGTTAAGCTTAGAGAATTTCTTCATACTTCTAAGATTATCGCACTTTAGTGCATAGAATAATACAGCTGCACTATTGAAATGGATTCCTTTATATTCAATATCACATGGAAACTCATTAGACAGAAAATCATATTTATCAGTAAATGATTCAATATCGTTACTATTATTCTTGGTCTTGGTTTCTGTTCTCCACATATTATTTATTAACTCCTTTTTAATTTTAGCCAAACCTACTATATTCTTCTTTATATTCATCATAATGTTTTTGTTTGATCCATTCTTTTACAAGATACATCTGAAATTCTCTATCTGCTTCTACAAAATGATTATCTGTAATAAGATCAATAAATTCAATACGATTCTTAATACTATCTAATGAATTATTCTTTCTCACATACAGATCAAACCCAATCATAGTTTCATAATCAGGTTTCATCATCTGATCATCATCAGACCTATATGGATCATAATTATACATGTATTCATTTGTAGCAATGAATCTTTCCAATAACTTCAAAGCAGATTCTTTACTACAATTATTATATTTCATAAGAGCATATAAGATATTTGTATTATAGATGAAATCAGTACAACCATCATTATCATCAATATAGTTTTCATCAGTAAAATACGAAAGATCAAACTGTAATGACATAGACTTTTGGAATTGCGCTCTCTTAAATTCTTCTGTTTTTACATATCTTTGATTATAGTTTCCAATAGTAAGTTCCAGTATAAGATCTTTATTATATAAAGATACCATATTCTTAATCATGTATTTATACATGTCTTCAATAATATATACTGATCTTTTAGATTCTGTAGAAAAGTCTGAGAATGTATACATTGCTTTTGGGAAATAATCTTTATGTGGATCAAAGATAAATTTATTAGTTTTAAACATTCTATTCCAATCAATATCCACATTACTTACAAAGTACAGATTAAACCACGGAAGATCCGAATCCTTGTAATTTGCCTTATTAGTAATGGAAAGTTTCCTAATTTTAACTTCTTTCTCAAGATCTTCATTAATAACGAAATTATTTCTCATATCGCTCAATTTAATATAATTGCAAATAAGAGCTCTCTCTTTAGTACCAATTAGATTATTCATCTCATTACATTTATCAAATTCAGAAATAAAGAGATCAGTATATTCAAATTCAGATAGTTTTTGTACTGACATAGTATTTATCCTCCTATTAGTCTTCATCTATAAAACCTATTAGTTTTGCAGATCCCTTTCCTTTAGCTAATTCTTTGTCATGATCTGTGAGTTTGTAGTAATCAGTTGTAGTAATTCCATAGATAGATGAAATCATAGAATGCTTATAATTGCAATTTGGACATACTGCAGTGATATCATTATCTTCTGCCAATATTTTAGAAATAGCAGTACCACCATTGGTTGGTATCCCAGCTTGGTAGGTACTCAGTAAATATACCATCTTATGTCCACATCTAGGACATAAGTCAAATCTGTCTGTATAAGCGACAGCTTTCAATTTCCTCCCTCCTTTACTTCTTTTTACTATTTATAAATTGAGATGCTTCTTCTAAAGAATCAAATACTTTAGAACCATTGTTCTTTATTAACTTCTTTACTTCTTCAAGAGAATTGATCTGTTTATCAGTAAACTTGGTTACACCTTTATCAATATTATAATCTACTTTGGTATATAAGAATAAAACTCTATCTGGTCTTTTATTAGACATATCTACAGCTTCTGCAATAGAATATACTCCAGTCATATTTGGTGTAATTACAAATAGAATATAGTCATCATTCTTCCTATGATACTCTTCATTTCTTTTTGCTTCTTCATTCCAATTATTTACAACTGGATTAAAAGTTTCAATATCATCATTTAATAGTTTAATGAACTCTTCTCTCCAGTTTGTATTCTCACAAGTACCAAACAAACCTACTGTAATCTTTCCATTTAATACCATATCCTATTACTCCTCCTTATATATTACCAAACTTCAGGCTGCGTATAAGCAACTTTTCTAATATCTCCTTCAGCAACAATGGTTGAATCTGAATATCTTGCTTTAGAAGGATCATTAATGATAGAAGTGTAGTTTTTAGCTACACCACCATTACTGATTACAGTGCCTAATTTAATCTTAGAAGAAGATACTCCATTAGAAACTTGTTTAATTAAATCTTCTTCTGTTTTAGAGTATATCCAATAACGTTTATATATTGATAATTCTTTTGCTGTATCCATAATTGTATGATTCTCCTATATAATAAAATTTATTTCATTGTTTTTGTTTATAGACTTTTTTAATATTAGTTCATTGACTTTATATATAGATTTTCGTTTTCTTTCATTCTTTGGAACTCATTATAGATATTTAATGCCTATAAATCATTACACAAATCTTAGGTGTTATGGCTTTTATTAGTTCTATTCCGCTTTATAGAATTTTTGTAATTGTAATTTATTTCCAGTGTATATAGATTTCCACCTGCCTAATACATTCATGTGGAATATAGAATCTCTATTTACCTAACTCATTAAGACAAATTATAGATTTTACGGGGGGGGGGTAGTTCATTGAAGGGTCTTCATAGAATTCATCATCTATAGCAAAATATATTTATTTCTTCTTTGTATCTAAATGAAGTTTACCAGTAGAAAGTTCTCTAAGAAGATTATCCAATTCTGCAAATGAATAATCCCTAGATTGCCTTTCTACACTGAGTTTATTATCTTTGATAAAGAACAAATCTACATTAGTCTTATTATTTCCACCAATGTATACTTTACAATCTTTAACAGGTTTATTTCTTACACCTTTAGATTTGTAGATTGCAAATAATTTTCCTTCAGTAATTCCAGATTGCGACAATACAATCTCTGCGTTAGTCATTTCTTCCTCCTATTAGTTTTTATCTTTCTTGCTACCCGTAATTGCATCTACTAATGCACTAGCAAGTAACATACCTCCACCAAATAATACTGTCTTTACAATATTACTTTCAATAACAGAGTTAGAACCAACTCCATTAGAGTATTTATCAATTACAGATTTGCTTTTATCTTTAATACGCTCTCTCATCTCTCTACGAGAATCTCTATCTCTGCAATACTTTTCATATTCTGCTTTCTTACTCTGTTCATTTGCCCAATTCTTTAATGATTCAAACATCTTTCTCACCATCCTTAGACTTATTATCAGAAGTAAAATAATTCTTAATGGAACCAAACAATTTGGTTCCAGCCAATGCGGTCGCTAAACCGCATAAAATACTAGAACCGATTACAGCTAATACTTTACCATCAGATGGCTCGTTTCTAATAGAATCATAATTATCTCTTACAGATTCTGTAAACTCTTCCACTTTCCTATTCATGATCAATCATCCTTTCTACAAATGATTATAAACATTAATCATTATAATAGTATATCAATCAAAATAAATTTGACGACACTATGTTAATGTATCAAACTCTATATTTCAGGAGGAAATATACAATGGAAAAAATGCTTCAAATTCCTACAAACAGAACCATGATTTGGGTAGAACACCAGAAAGATTCTAAAGAAGTATATACAGAATTTGGTAAGGTAGAAGAAACAGATTCTGGTCTTCAGGTTATAGATAATAAAGAATATAAACCTGATGTGGTCAAACCAGAAGATATAGATTTCTACCAGTATCTATCTCTTAAAGATACATTCTCATTTAGAGTATTTGAAGATAGGTTCGAATTAGTAGATAAAGAAAATAATACCAATCACTTTAGAATTCTGGTTACTACAGAGGGTAAGAGTTTTGAATTGCAAAAGAATTCTAATGAGATTCTTCTTGACAAGAAAGGTCATGTAGACTATATCCCTGGTATTGAAAGCAATACTATGAGTCTTGATAAATACTCGATTGGATTCAGTGGTATTATAGATATCATGGCTGGTAAAACTCTTAAGTATATCATAAGAGCAGAATACGATGCTAATACTCATGATATGTATCCAAACTTTGTAGTGAAGCTAACCCCAAATTATGATATGGATAATTACGATGTATTTATATCCAATGAAAAGAATGTACAATATAGAGTAAACACAGAAAAAGAATCTATCCCTAAGGGAGCTACTATGGTATTGGACGTGGTGAAAGATGTATGATGGAAAGAAAAATATATTTGATGAAGCTAATGATAAAAGAGAACAAGTAACAGATAAAGAGAATGAAGCAAAAAGTGTATTTGCTTCATTTAGAAACTTTATTGCAAACTATTATAAAGAGATTATTTCTATTATATTAATTGTAGGAGCTTGTATAATTTGTTATAAAGTATATACTTCTCTTACAGAAGAGATACAAGAATTAAAACAAGCCAAAGAACCAGTAATAATGACTCCAACTCAAGCAACAGATACTAATTTTCTTAGAAATACAACTGGTATGAGAAAATCAGATGCAGAATCTACTGTAAGATATATAGAGAAAGCACAAACTGGGCAAGTATCGCCAGTTGGTTCTATTACTATAACTACTACATCTCCAGAGAAAGCATCCGAGAAAGTAGTAGAAATGATTAAAGATAAAGATCCATCTCTGCCACCAGAAGCATTAAAGAAGTCTGATAAGACTATTGTAGCACCACAACCAGAAAATAAAGATTATCAGGTTGGTGTATACAAAATAAACAACTATAAGAATTGGTCTATGGGAACTGGTGTAGGTGTTTTAGGAAGTAAAGCATATGTACCACTAGTATTGGAAAGGCAATTTAACAATACCCATTCAGTGGAACTACAAGCAAACGTTACGGCAGATGGAACTGGACCAAAAATAGATGGCGGACAAATAGTATATAAAATTCATTTCTAATATTTAACCCCTATACCATATTGGTATAGGGGTTATATTTTGTAAATTATAATCAAATTAGTGCTTTATATTCTGCTTCAATGTCTGGAGTAACTACTTCTGCTTTCTTAACCTTAGCGTAAAGCTGTTTAATCTGTTTTAGTTTAATTGCTGTATTATTAACGTCTAGAAACTTAGACTTGAGTACTACAAGCATTTCATCTTTACTTGTCATAATTTATAAACTCTCCTTTAATAAGTCAACTTTCATGAATAACTATACTAGTGTCTAAACCAGTAAGAGCTAAATTCCTAACTCTAGGTTCTACTAATTTGGTTTGTTCTACACAATCTAGTGTAAGAGTTTTATCTCCAGCACTCCATGTATAAGAACTAACTTTAAACCCAGGATTTATATCAAAGATCTCTTTAACATCGTGTTCATGAAATACTTCTTTATTGACAGAGTCAATCGAAGAAGCATTATATGTAACAACAATTTTAATACGTTTGATACTTCTCTTAAAATGAATATACACTAGTAAGCCAATTATGGCTATTAGTTCTATTATGCCAATAATAATTAATAGATTGTTCATATAGTTTAAACCTCATTTCTACCTAATTCTTCAACACAGAAACCATCTCTGGTTGTATAATATATCTTCTTAATTCCAACATCTTTAATCATATTCATACATGCTTCACAAGGTCTACAGTTAGCTATCTTACCATTTCGATCTTCTCTAAAAATATAGATAACAGAATTAGGAAGATACTCCTTATCTGCATGTATAATCGCATTCATCTCTGCATGAAGATAATGATGGCACCAATCTACAGAACTGTCTCTATATCTATCATACAGCATCTGTAATGGATGAGTTTTTCTACAGTTAGCTCCAACAGAAATAATTTCCCTTTTATATACAATAATAGCACCTATGAGAATCTTCCCATAGGTGCTCGTCTTACTTACTGCTTTAGCAACACTGTAGAATTTCAGATCTCGTTTCGTCAATGTTGATCACCTTTGTGATATTATAACCATAGGATCTTTTCTTATCAAATTCTTTTCTATCATTTACACCATCTAATGCTAATGCAAATCCAATAAGATAAATAATAACACCAATTACTATTCCAACAAGGAATACTTTAGCTAGAAACATCCTATCCATTTGATATACCTCCATAATTAGACAAATATACAAGCAGAGGAATTTATCCTCTGCTTGTATTCTTCTTCATTATTATAGTATATCAATAAGAATTAATTTGTACTACCAATGCCACCAATTCTAGTACCGCCTGCTTCATCGTCATCTGTAACAATGAATTTGGTAATAATACCTTGACAGAACTTTTCGCCTAGATTAAGGTTCATATCCTTTTCAGTTTTAAATGCAATTAGAATATGGCCTTCATTGTCTGGGTTGTTATAATAATCAGCATCAATAACACCAACAGTGTTAAGAAGAGTAAATCCATACTTGAACCCAAGTGATGATCTTGGATAAAGAAGTAGAACTTCATCATGATTATTAGGGTTCCATTTAACACCTGTAGGAACTACAACTCTATCTCCTGTTTTGATTTCCATTGTAAATGGAAGTCTAAAATCATAACCAGCAGATTTAGTAGTTGATCTCATTGGTTTAGCAATTCGATTGTAATTTTCATCTGTTAGTTCTGGAATATAGAATGTATCTCTAGATTTGTTATAATCTTTCCAAGTATCCTTGGAAATTCTTTCGAACCCCATGTTATCTCTCCTATATATAAAAATTTTAACTTATATTCATTATGGTGCCCTCGCAGAGAGTCGAACTCTGATTAGAGGTTTAGAAGACCCCTGTACTATCCATTGTACTACGAGGACAATATAATTTGCATGAGATAACCTTTAACTTCTCATGCACCTAAAAATAATAATACAGAAACGAGCGGTACGGGATAACTCAACATCAGAAAACCGAGGTATCTGTAACCCTTGTGACGAGATAAACGAATAAGGAGCGCATATCTATGAAAAACATGTATCATTATTTCTAATAGTTTTGAAGGACTATAATAATGTTTAGTATGTATTAATTTATAAAATAACCATTCTTTTCTCCATAGAAAAATAGAAGTATAGCATAAAAGAATAAATAGTTAGCATTCTTTCTATCAAATCTAAAGTTAGATTCATCAAAGTTTGTAACTGCTTTATCTGATATTGATTTTAAGAGTATTAATTCATCATCGGTAAAAGTAAAATTCTTCATAAGTTCATTATTTAGCATACAGGCATTCTTATAAGATGCCAAGCAATCAAAATGGCAAGTGAATGGGAATATAGAGATTAGTTTTTGCAAATCGTTTTCTAGTATATGAGTACCAGCAGCACCTGCATGACCACCATTAAAAAACATTTTCTTGCAGAATAATCCAAGATTAATTCTAGATTTGACTTTGGAATCATCTGTATACATTGTACAGAATATCTCGTATTTATTCTTATTAATAATAAGAAATATCTTATTACTAACATCTTCATTCGGTCCTAAGCAAAACTTGGATGAATTTCCATATCCATGCATAGCATATACTGTAAGACCTTTGTAAGATATTTTATAAACAAAATCAGAATCTTTGATAAGTTTTAGTTTCTGGTTATCTATATCTCTTAGTCTCTTACCTACTGCAATAAGTCTATTTATAACAGAATTATCAGTTGCTTCCCAAATTTTTATCCATACATCTGAGTTTGGTTCCATAAGTTTCATATCTTTAAAATACTGATTTATATCTTCTGCATATACGTACTCTGTTGGATAGTTAATATTATCTCTAATATCATATATCATAGAATAACCAGCGAATAGTAACGAATTAAGAGTTAAATCACTATCTGGAAATAGATAACCAAATTGCTTAAACAGGGAAAAAACTAAATATGTTGCAGAGAATCTTGTATCTACCGCATATATAAAGTTATGGTTATCTGCATCTATAAACTTATTTAGAGAATTTACAGTAGATAATGAAGATGAATGATGGTCGATAAAAATAACCTTGTCAAAGCAACCTAACAGGCTGACAAGGTCTACATCTCTTAACGAAAGATCAACCACAAATGCTATATTGTGATTGTCTTTCGTTTCATTCTTTATATATTCATTTGTAATAGTATTATCTAGTAAATTTCCAGAGAAATTATAAGGGCAAAGAGTTATATTTCTATCTATATCATAATGCTTTAATGCATGATAGATTATACTAGCAGACCCATATCCGTCCAAATCTGTATGATGGAATATAGTAACACTTATATTCCTCGTAAGAAGACTACCTATTTCTTTCTTACTAATAATGAATTTAGAATCCTTTGGAAAAGAATACTGAGCTAATAAACTATTCTTGTTTAATACTTTCATACAAATATTGTTAGTAAACTTATCAATATCTTTTATTACATTTCCTACAGTTACGTTTAGATAACTAAACTTATCTAGTATCTCAGAATCAGACACAAAGCATTCTGATAGTTGATCAAATGCTTCTTTATTTTTATCTAAATTACAAAGACAGTTTTCAAATTTATACTCTATTTTGTTTTCCATTATATACATTCCTCCTAAATGAAGCCCTGTAAAAGCTTACATAGAAGTTAGTATATAATGGAAATACAATATCTATTTAGAACTGATTTTTATACATATCTTCTTCTCTAGTGTACAATGCAACTAACATATTTCCTTTATAAACATATACTACATTTCTCATACACAACTTATTCCAATAATATCTTGGATTGAAATCATAATTAGTCCTGATATATTCATTGAGTACATGAGGAATTGTATTAATAGACGAATCTATAAATCTATCTTTCAAAGATTCTTTATCACTAGTAACCATCCCTTCTACAATACCGATAGATGTGGTAACTAAAGCGTCTTTAAAGTCCATTGGAATAGAGTTCTCCTTTGTGCTAGTCTGCTTGGTTTAAGAACATAATAGTAATGATATATTCTTGTGGTTCTATATATCATTATTTTTGTTTGGCGGATTCGACGTTTTTTTGTTTTTGCTATGGCCTCCTTAATGTGCAACCCAGACGACAATTATGTCGTCTGGGACGTTTGTCTGAAAAATTAGCTTAATCTTTAGATAATAGATTATTAAAAGGGTTGGTTAGGAGAATTATCTCCTAACCATTATAATACATTAAACCACTATCCATATTTATAGTATGTAAATGAAGCTAATATTAAAAAATTCCGGAGAGCTTTATTGCCCTCCGGATAAATTATTTTATAGAGATAGAATTAGGCTTCCAAAGCCTCCTTTGCCATCTTTATCACATCTTCATGAGTACGAGCACCACCAATGAACCCATTAGGGTGCACGAAAACTGCTGAAGTGATTCTTGCAAGTTTGTTGATTTCGTTTTCTTCCTTACCACGCCATTCTTTCGGAAGGAATTTGACGCATTCGAAAGATCCAGATTCAACAGGAACACCCTGAACACGGAACTGGGTCTTGTCTGGTGTAGGAAATATAACGTAAACAATCTTATTATCTTCGTCAGCCGTTTCGTTGTAGATTGTAGTCAGGTCCTGCCATCCTAAGCAGAAATTTTCTAATTCCATAATATGACCACGATGTTGCTTAATTGCAGCAACTAAAGGTTTCTCATCATTGATCTGTTCAGAGATCCTGTAAAGAAGGTTCTTAAACACTTCCTTTGCAATACGATATGCATTTTGGAAGTTCTCATCCTGAACTGGGCTCTTCGTATTCTTAGCATTAAAGCAATGAGTAAATGTAAAGACGTTTGGGAATTTGTTCTTGAATTCTTTCTGACCAGCATCTTGCACTTGAACTCCATATAGAGTCTTTTGGAGCAAGAGCTGTTTGAACCTCTTTGAAAGCGGAATCTCATCAAGAATAAGTCCACAAGCAGTTTTCTTCACTCCATTATCATAAAGGAACTGCTTGCAATCATGATGATCATAACGACCATGACCAACGTCTGCAATAATGCAGAACTTGTATTTTGATGCTTCTTCTTCCATGTTTGAATCGCGATTCACACGATGAAAACGAACAGGAAAATTGGCAAGCTCTTCAAGTTCAATTCCAACCAACATCTCGTCGATGTGGAAGAGTTCATCATGAACTATCAGATCAATACCTTCTTTCTTAATTTGTTCACGTTCTTCATCAGTAAGTTTCCAAAGTTCTACTACCATAATAAATACCTCCTAAGTATTTTATATGAGGTCTTATGTATTATATACTGCCTCACTACTATAGTATGTAAACAAAAAATAAATTATTTACAAAAATACAAATGGATAGGGATTTCTCCCTATACATTTATATCATCCTATTTTACACAAAAAATATACGTCTACTTACAATGAAGTAGACGTATATTTCAAACACTAAATTTAGAATTCATATAGAGATATATCTACGTCTTTAATCAGAGAGAACTTATCATCATTAATTCTTCTCATTTCTTCAATCTCTTTATTGATATCATCTGCTGTGTATCTAAGAAGTTTTCTATTCTTTGGATTCAATGTACTGATACCAATCTGAGAGTCATTAAGAGTACCTAAGCCTTTTGCTCTATCAATATCTTTTGGTTCTGAATTTCTATACTCAGAAATCAGTTCATATAAACCGACCTTCTTATTATTAAGGATATATCTCTTCTCAGATTTATCAATATAATACAGAATTGGTTTACATGCGTTAATAAGATTCTGATTGAAGATAATCATATTTGCTTTATCATTAACAATACCATCTAAGATGAAAGAGTCACCTTGCTTAGTAACCTTTACATATTGATATTTGCCTTCGATTGCTTTCTTAAATTTAGAGTAACTAAACGATCTAGCAATCATAAGATCTTCCAATAGTACTGGATCTAGTGCATAATTCTCTGCTATAGAGAATAGCATAAGATCATAATTGTTATTATTAATAATAAGGGAAGATAGTTGTGATTTAGTGAATGGTTTCTTATCCTTAATATGTTTAACTGTATTAGTCTTTACAAACTCATCTCTTACATAATGCATGAAATCATCTTTATCAATGAAATATCTCCAACGTTTAGTACCAAGGCCAACATGATACAATGGAGATAGACCGATATAAACTCTTCCTGCTTCTACTAATGGACGAGCATACAATACTAAGAACTTTAAGAGTAAAGTTCTAATGTGATATCCGTCGTAATCAGCGTCTGCTAATAATATTACTTTATCATATGGGCACTTACTGATATCAAAATTCTTACCATATCCAGATTTCAATATAGCAAGTATACCTTGAATTTCTTCATTTGCCAAGAACTTCTCTCTAGACGTAGAGAATGCATTAGGAAGTTTACCTCTAATTGGAAAGATAGCTTGAAATGATGGATCTCTACCTGAATTGCAAGGACCTGCTGCTGATTTACCTTCAACTATGAATAGTTCAAGATGATCTTTCTTTTCAGCTTTCTTAAATCCTTTAGGAAGATCTACAAAACTATCTGTCTTATACTTCTTAGAGATATTGATTTTCTCTTTATCTGCTTTCTTTCTAGCAGTAGCTACATCTTTTAAGAACTCTGCTACTTTCTGTAAATCATCTGGACGTTTCTTAGACCAATCTACCAATGCTTTATAAGTAACATGCTTTACAAAGTCTAGCAAATCATCATTCTTACAAACATTCTTAGCTTGCCCACTAAACATAACGTCTATATGAGATGATGTTACAGCTGCTATAAGACCAGTTGTAATATCAGAATTAATTACATCAAGATTCTTTCTATTAACTAGATAGATCTTATTCATATAATTTCTAAAGAAATCACATAGACCTCTAAAGAATCCTTGAGATGGAGTAGATAACTGCGTATTGACTGGAGTCATATTCGCAAAGGTTACTACATCATAATCATTTTCTACTTTAGGTATATAAGTAAGTGCAATATCACACTTCATAGTACCATTGTTATATCCATAGATAATAGGAGGTATAAGCGGTTTAGTAGTCTTACGTTTGATATACGTAATTACACCATCTGTATTCACAATATTCTTATGAATTACAGTACCATTTGCTTTATGACCAAAGTATTCTATAACAGCACCAATCTTAAGAAGAGGTACAAGATTTTCTAGGAATTCTAATACATGTTCACAATTAATAGTAATCTCTTTCATAATACTGAAATCAGGTTCAAAGTCGATTACTGTACCTTGTGATAGTTTCTTATTAGGAATCTCTTTAGGACCATTCTTATATTTCTTAGTAGGTCTTCCTTCAGAAAATTCCATTTCCCAAGCTTTACCAAAGAGCTTACCTTTCTTATCCTGATAAACTCTATATGTATTTACTTTAAATACTCTAGATACTGCATTAGTACACTTAGCACCAACACCATGCAATCCAGCAGTATAATTATTCTTCTTACTTACATAATTGGCAGATGTATTCTGTTTCGTAAAGACCCTAACAATATCTTCACCTTCAATACCTCTACCATTATCACTTACAATAGTTCTACAAATTCCTTCAAAATATTCTACAATTACTTTAGTGCAAGTGGTATTCTCTCTACACATTTCATCGGTACTATTCTGGATAACTTCTCTCATAGCATTCATCCAGCCTTCATTACCAATAGAACTGAGATACTCGCCTGGTCTCTTTCTTACTGCATCGGTAAATAATTCAATTGATTTAATCTCATTATGATAATTAGCAATAGATTCCAACTGAGCTTTGGTAAATTCTCTACTATTGGATTCCAATTTAACAGTCAATCATTATACACTCCTTTTCTCTAACAGATTATTAGGTTGTTTACGTCTATAAGAGATGTATTTTTAAATTCAAAAAATAATGGAGGATAGTCATATGACTATCCTCCATCAATATTAATTCATAGTACCAATTGCAATTGATATTACAATTTAATTATTTAAACTGCTTTGTTACATTAGCTTTCGGTTCCTGAATGTTCGGATTCTTTGGAGGTTCAGGAAGCGGAGCTGTCTGAGTTGGTGCACCTACAGAAGGGCCGGGCATCTGCATCTGCACATTAGCTACATTCTGTGGAGCCTGTGGCTGCTGTACAGTCTGAGTTGCTGCCTGTTGTGGCTCTACATAACCGATTGGATTGGAGCTTGGCTGGGCAGGCTGCTGTGGCTGCTGATAGACCTGTGGCTGTGGATAACCACTCATCTGCTGCTGTGGAGCCTGTGGCTGCTGATAATATCCCTGCTGTGGCTGGGCATATTGTGGATACTGCTGCTGAGGCATCTGATACTGTGCCATTGGTGGAACAGGTGGTTGCTGATAGTAACCATTATAACCACCAGGCATCATGCCACCTCCAAAAATGTTGGAGAGAATCTGGAAGCTATTCTGATCCTGATTGGGCTGAACACCCATAACAGCACCATTGGAGACAGACTCGAAGGATTTTTTTGCAGCTTTCCAGAGGAGAGGAATCTTCTTGATGAAGCCAATCATCATATAGATATCCTTAAGATCATCTGGAGTGTTAAGCATATACGTCTTGATACTCTGAAGAAGATTATACATGTTGTTGCAAACAGTATTGATATCTTCATCTGGAGTATTAATATCAAACAGATAGAATTCTGCAGAGCAGATTGAGCAATGCTGATTACCATCAGGAAGCTGCTCAAGAGTAATCATGTTCTTCGTCGGATCATGGTGATTACAAATAGCGACACGATATTCGTTCTTTGTCATCTTTGTCTGAAATGTTTCTGGATTCTTACGCATTTCAGCCATGTCTTCTGGACTAAGGAAGTTGTTAAGGACAGGAGCTTGCTGCTGCTGAGGTGCTGCATAATTAGCACCAAAAGCTGGTTGCTGGCCCATCCCAAATGCTGGGTTCTGATAAGGATACTGATACGGGTTCTGCGGATTCATTAACATAAAAATGCCTCCTTGATAGATTGAAACAGTTAGATATACCCTGTACCCAAATGAGGGTACAGGATACTTTACACTATTATAGTATATCACTGAAATTATTTTTACTAATTTCAGAATATAGCTATGCGATTACAGAATAGTCATATTCTTTTTACTTAATTAATTAGTATGAACTGTCTTGTTATATTCATCCATTTCAGTATAATGTTTGGAAGAGATATTATGATCTTTACTAACACCAGTAACGTAACTTGTTTTCTGTTTACGCTGAATAACAATATCCTGATCAACGTCAACAAATAGTTTCTTACGAAGATATACTTTCTGGTCTTCTGTAATAAGAGAACCAAGAGCTGTAAGGAAGTTTTCAAATGCTTCTCTATTAAAAGCAGCTCTTAGGTTCTGTATCTCGCCATAATCAACACAAATTACAGCTGCTGTAGTCTTAGGAAGATTTCCTAGTCCCATAGCCTGCGTTGGATTCTTATAAATCATATTAGGAGTATTATAACGGAATGCATAAAGTCTAGAATTAGCATCATCCCAAATAATAGCACCTTGATGATCATCAACAAGGTTAAGTGAGTTATCACAAATTATATTTATATCTGGAATGAATTTTTTTGCACTTCCGTCTTTTCTACTATACATTGTAAAGGTAGCCTTTTCAAGATTCTCTCTAAAGGCTTTAACGTCTCCAGCTTCCAATTTATTAACCTCCTTTAATTTTCATTACACAAATGTCTGGGTTCACAATAATACCCTCCTAGTATCTCTGTTCATAGGATTAGAAAACTTAGCCGAAATTGCTATTAAATAATTCTTATCCCTAGTCTTAGAATAAGCAGTTACACCATCATAAAGACTCATATAGGTGTAATACTTATTATCTGCTTCGTTCATAATTTCATCAAACTGTTTATATTTAGTAATTTGAGCATTAGTCTGCTTAGTTACTTTAAGAGATTCTAATAATACATAAGCTTTCATAGATTTAGCATATAAATCCCTAAGAGCTACATCAATAATTACTGGAGACGCTTCTAGAATCTGAATATACTTATCCTGTTGAATATTACCAAATGAAAGATCAAGATAGAATGATCTTAGATTACTTGCTACATCCTGAGGAGTAATAGAGCTATAAGGAATTGTACCTCCATATTGTCTTCTGAGATTTTCAAAGAACTTACTATCTCTTGGTTTCTGTGTAGATAACTGTCTTAATGATCTCAATATATACACTCCTATTCATCTATTATACAGATTGATTTGTCTCACTATAATAGAGACGATCGAGATATTCAACTGTACCATGTTCTTGTTTTTCATCTTCATCCATGGTATCAATAGCCATTTGGTTTAGATAATCAATGAAATCTTCATCTTCTGAGAAATGATATTTTTCCTGAAGATTACGCATAGTAGAATACAATGAGATTGCATCTGTAATAGAAAGAGAACCAGTCATTACATAGGAATGTGTAAGATTATTATTACCAATGCAATTAGACTGAATATACTCAAACGTTTCTCTACGCCCACGAAGAGCAACAAATTCACCATTATCATAATCAGAAGAAAATGCATCTACTAGTAAAAGAAGATAAGGTTTAGAATAATCTACAAGTTGTCCAGTTTCTTTGTCGGTAATAGTTGCTACTTGTTTGAGTTTTTGAAAAATAGGCATGATATGTCCCCCTTATGTATAGAAAAAGTATTGAGATGATTTATACTAATCTATCATCTCAATACTATAGTATGTAATTGATTAGAAAGTTACTTATTAACAATATAAGCAGCCATAAATAATGGATGTCTGTCTGGTACAACGTAAATAAAGAAATTCTTAAATCTAGTAACTGCTGTATAATTTATCTGTCTACTAAACAGATCTCCTGGATTTCTTCCCATAGGTTCTTGATAATATACTCCGCAATCAAACTGAGAACCCTGAGATAAATGAACAGTTATTGCATAAGCATACTCAAACTTTTCACCTAATCTAGATGCAGATGCTTTGTATTTAAGAATCTGTCTTTCATATTGTAACAATGCTTCTCTACGATCTTTATAACTCTCAACCATGTATCTATAATCACATCTTACCGCATCAAATGGTTCTTGCATAAATAATGGTTTAAATAGCAATTTAAACGTAGGAAATGCACGGTTCATATCCATACTAGTAATATTAATATTAGCCATACAATTACCAATCAACCCATTTACTAGATTAATACCATCTTTCTCTACAGTCCAATCATTAGTTCTGCAAATAAGTTTTTCACCCATAAATGGTACTTTCATATATTCTGGAACACCAAATAAGGAGTGTCTAACTAAATAGTTTATATCATCCCTAGTTCTATTGTAACCAGTTAGTACTGTATAATTAGTATCTTTCAAAATATTAGCAAAGATATCTCTATTTTTAAACAAATGATCTGGAATTACAAAAGTCCTTCCATATTGACCAAATGGAGGAACATATCCATTTTTAACACAGTTAGCTATCTGTACAATAGGAGATCCTTCTGCTTGTCTCATTATCTTAGTAAGAAAATATACTTCGTGTTTCTCTGGATTTAAGAACCCTGGTTCTCCGATTACTGGAGGAAGCTGGTTTAGATCACCACATGCAATAATCTTCTTACCAAGCATTAGTATAAGATTTACTATATCTCTACTAACTTGGGCAGCTTCATCAATACAGATTAATTTAATTGTATCCTGTTGGTATGAATCGAATCCTTTAAACTTAAACTTTCCATATTTCTCTAGATATTTTTTATCATTTCTTCCTAAGATTTCTGCTAATTCAGATTGATTCAATGGAGTAAATATCCATGAATGAATAGTTCTTGCATTAAGAAATCCATTTCTTCTCATAATAACAGAAGCAGCACCAGTGTATGCCATTGGTGCTACTTCGCTTTCTTTTAATCCTAATGCCTCAATAATAGCGTGCATAACTGTAGATTTACCAGCACCTGCAGGAGCTGAATATTCAAATACTTGGTCTGAAGGGGTATGATACCATACAATGGCTTCTCTAATAAGTGCCTCTTGTTCATCTGTAAAGTTAATCATTCTTCATTCTCTAGATTCTTAAAGAATTCATTTTCGTAGATATCGTATTTATCAAGTGATTCATGAATAATACCATCAGTCATAGATTCCATTCTCATAAATGCATCTAGATATTTGGTAGAATCTTTCCAATGTAAACCAGTTTGAATCTTAGCGCCAGAATCCAAAAGAATAGTAATATAACCATAAGTATTAATCTTTGGAACCTGTGTTTGATCATAAGCATAAATAGATTGATTAGCAACTTCTGGGTGTGACTCTTCACAATAACGATTAAAGAGTTCACTCATAATCATAGGATTATTATACGGATCAAAGATTAAATCTGTACTATGAAGAACACCTGTATTAGATAATCTTAATGCTTTATTACGAATAACAATATATTCTGGATTGATAGGATCTGCTTCAGAATCTACTACATATCCCTCAGAATCAATGTCATATCCTGTTACTCTAATAACGTCTGATACAAACTTATCAGACAGTACTGGATCATTACAAAGTTTAGATCTAATATTTAATAAGTCAATATTCTTGTACGGATTTTTCTTTGCCATAACTAGTCTCTCCTTTATACATTTACACAAAATAGATTTTTAATCCTATCTAAAATGGTAGGATGATTTTCATCAACATAGTCTGTGCATGAGTTTACATAAACAGTATTGTATTTATTCTCACTAAATATGCCACATTGTGCACACACACTTTCTTTTTTATAGCATCTATTATTATTATAACAAGTAGTACACTTGCATGTTTTGCAAGATTCATATAGTAGCATTTTTTGGTAAAACCTCCGTTCTTTGACACACCTATAATGATTTTGTAAGGGGTGAATGTAATGAATAGTACAGAAGATATGAAGTCTACAGAAGTAGCTGTTCTTCTAGATAATAATGTAAATAAATATAACCCTGGTATACAGACATTTAGACTGCAATCTACAGGAGGATTGCAGAGTAACACTCGTGGAGTATACCAGCAGGGGATCTCCACTAATAACCTCTTAAATGAAGACAAATCGTTCGTTACAGGTAACGTATATAAGGCGAGCGTGGTAAGATTACGACTGCCAAGGGAGGTTACAATAAACTTTCCTACAAAATTTATTCCAGTAGGAACAAGATTTATAGTATCTTATAACTCTGGAGATCCGACTAAACCTGTTATTGTAGGAAGGGAGTATGAAGCAGATGGCTATTAATAGAAACGTAGATGATCCGTCTATAGCACATACTATAAATGAATTCATATCTGCTGGTCAAAATGGAGATAATGATTATAAATATAGAGATATGAGTTTTATAGAAATAAGGGATAGTAAAGAATTCGTTGTAAACAACGTAATTGATACTTATCTTTATGAACTCAAAGAAATATCTGTAGAAGTAACTCTCACTAATAAAGAGAAAGATAGATACAGATATAATCCAAAACTCTTAGCATATAAACTATATGGTGATACAAATCTATATTATATCATTCTAAGAATTAATAACCTATGCAATACTCATGACTTCACTCTTAAGAGTGGTAAACTACTTTTAATACCACCAAAAGCAATGAAGAAAGCTCTATCTAAGATAGAGAGAAATAATAGCGATATGATATTAAGATACAATAATGCGCATAAGATGGATGTTTCTAAAGTTAAAGTAAACAAGTATAGATGATAATCTGTAGTATGGGATTAAATTCCCATACTACAGTTCTATTCTATAATATCTACATAAGTTTTTCTCAATCTATCTCTATCTTGTTTTGGTATAATTGTTGCTACTTCTTTTAATTCTGGTTTTATTAAAGAAGATGCTGGGAATGATATTGTATCTTCTTTCTTTATTTCTTTAACAATTCCTGGATTCATCATCTTAGAAGTGGAAGTTAATCCTTCCAGACTTCTAATTGTTTTATTGATGGAAACTCTATTAACGTCCCCAAATGCTTCCCTAATCTCTTCTGCATCTCTAGCAAGAGATTCTTTAAATGCTGGTCTTGCTTCGTATACATCCTCTACCAAAGCTATCTTAGATTCTGGATAGAACGGTTGATATATAGAAACTTTATTGGTATAGATTTCATAACGATGTTTCGTTAATTTAAATGCCATATATTTTTCTCCAGTAGACGATACTTCTGGAACTAGTATAATTGTGCCATCAAGGTTTCTATCAATCTGAACTGAATCACCGATATTTGCTCTACCTAGTTTTCTAATAAGATTAGCTTGATTAGAAGATCTTCCTTCATCAATAATTCTAGCAGCTTCTCTATTTAACTGAGAAGCTGTAATTACTGGAACATCTTTTAATGCTGCAAATGTTTTAAAGTCATTAACAACAGTACCAAGATCCTGATATGGATCTCTAGTATATTCAGAAGGTCTGATTCTCATAAGATAATCCATGAAGAATGCTATAGTTTCAAATCCTTCATCTTCTAGCTTCTCAGTAATCTTATACATATATGAAGTATCTACAGAATTTACTGGCTTATACTTAATAACCAACTCAATTCCATTATCTCCATTGTACTCAAAGTTCTTAGCTTTAAATTCATTAATGGCTTCTTCTGCTGAAGAACAGCTCTTCAAATTTCCGCCTCTTGTTATGACGTGATACAATGCATTGATATACTCAATAACAAGATTCTCCATAGTCAATAATACAATACAAGGACGTTTTGTTGGGTCTTTGGTTTTAAATCCTTTATTATATTTCCAAACCTGATATAATAAATTAACTAGTGTAATTGTCTTTCCTTCACCAGCCATGCCAAAGAAGCAATATACGCGGGTCTTTTGGAATCCGCCACCAAGCATTGCATTCATACCTTGCATACCTGTAACTAACTTATATGATGGATTTGTAATATATTTATGAATATCTTCCATAGAGTCATTCATAGAAGATAATCTAAACAAAGTACTAGAATTATCAGAAGCTGAGTCATTCTTTCTGAACTCAGTCATAGTTTCGTTCATATATGCCTGAACTCCGCTTAAGGAGTTCAACTTAGTTCTAAAGTCTGAATTCAAATAATTCTTACATACACCAATGAAAGATGATATTCTTCTGTCAAATGCCAACGTATTTAAATATACTCCAATAGAATTCTCTATATAGTTTATCTCTTTAGTAGATAATTCTCTTATAAATTTAGGATCTTGTAATAAAGTACTAGTATCCATATGCTGATTTACGTCATGAAGTATCAAATCTTTATCAGACAATCCATCAATACGATCGTTCAATGCATATTGGATAAACTGATACTTTAGCTTTAGAACTGGATTATTAGGAACTCCATCAATAGTTATAGCATCTAATAATCTCTTCAAGGAAGAGATACTAAATTTGTGAACGTTAGTATTCTTACTAAATATATATGAACAAAATAAATTTAAGAGTGTATCATCTATTATATCATAAGTAGTTACAGGAAGATTTTCCTTCTTCTTTTTTGTGTATTTGCTAGATCGTTTATCGAACTCATTCACTATAGTCTCTCCTTAAATAAAATATGTACTGGTATGTCAAAGAATCACAAATTTTTGATATCTGCGATAAATCTATTAAAGGAGTCTACAGTCCAAAAAGTTGATTCTTGTTTTTCGTTCATGTATCTTACCAATATATCTTCTGGAGATAAGTTCTTATCAAACATATACATCGACGTTTTATACTTATCTTCCATAGTTTGTAAATTCTCTTCTATTTGCTTTCTTTCAAAATCTGTTTGTATAACTACATTAGATTTATTTGAAAAATATGCTTTTAATATAGCTATCTTATCAGAATCGTCTCTAGTAAATATAACGCGAAGATAGTCTATACCATTAGATTTCAAACTTTTGATATAATTTACTAAATAATTAGGATCTGCATATAGCATATCATCTAAATTTACTGTAGTATACTTAAAGGATACTATAGGTTCAAAATGTGCTACATAACTTCTAGTGCTTATATTATGAAGAAGAATAATATATCCTTTTTCTTTTTCTTCTCCAAATCTCCATCTTATCGGAGATCCACAATAATAAAAGTCATTAGAATAGCAAGAATGTACATGGTTATGACCAGAGATTATAGGTCCTTTACATAATGCAAAATCTTGTATATCAAATACAGGCTCTCTTGCAGAATCCAAATCATGCTCATACTTTCCTGCTATAGCACCTTTGAATGTTCCATGCATATAACAAGAATCATATTGACCTGAGTTATATAAATATCCAAGATAATACTCTTGCCCTTTATTATATAGCTCAGGAATACAGAGAATTCTCTTTCCTTTGATATATTGGAAACATACTTCATTTATAATACGAACATCTATTCCTTTATTCATTAAAGGATAAAATAATCTTAATTGATCTGCATCATGAGATGCAGTACCTGATATCAATAATAGGGTAGCATTATGAATTCTAGCAATCTCTGCTAGATTTTGTATAAAATAATTAGCATACATTACAGCATTAGATGATGCCATAAACTTATGGTCAAATATATCTCCATTTACCGATATAATATCTATATATGGAAGATATGCTATCTGATCCAAAAATTGATTCTTTAGGATAGAATATTGTACTTCTGGATCCATAACACCGAAATGTAAATCGGCTATATGTATTTCTATAAATAGATCCTGCTGTTTTACTATACGAGCAACTTCTAACATTATTCGTTCCTCTCTTTCTCAATATAATAGTATGTAAACAAAAAAGCATTTAACAAAAATGACGCAGGTTTTACCCTGCGCCATTTTCGGATTTACTTCCACTATTAGAGATAGTGGAAGTAACCCTCCTTCTTAGCCTGTCCCATGAGCACGTCGGTTGCTTTGCTTGCAGCCAGACCAACCACGCAGCTGATTGCGCTTGCGACGACGACATCGCTAGCGATCTTCAGACCAACAACCCACTTGGATTCCTCCTTGGGTGCCGGTTTCGAGCTGTTGATAGCGGATGCAATTTTGGATTTTGCTGCAGTCTTTGCTGCTTTGAAGTCGATGGTCATGATTAAACACTCCTTTATAGATGACCTAGTTGACTACTTCTTCACCTCTATATTATATCAATGAAAAAATCGACTTTTACACAAAATAGATAGGATACACCATATGGTGTATCCTAATAGTTTTATATTATATATCAACCTTCTGAGTGGTAATTATAATTCTTGTCTATCATTAGACAATCAGCCCACTGGCTTAGTTTACCTCTGTAGTTTCTTGTTAGATGAACTACTTGGCACCAATCCTTTTTATTGAAGTGTTCCATATATCCCATAAATGCTCTTTCCTTAACACAGTTATGATTATCTACCTGATCTGTATGTCCCATAACTGCACAATGGCATTTATCGTCCAATCTAGTCAATACTAGTTTAAAATCTTTAAATCCACCATTCTGTGCTTCATCTATGATAACAGCAGAATCTTTTATATTTCCACCTCTGAGGTTAGCAGTTGTACACATAATGACTAATTCATTATTTACATAATTGCTATATAATCTATCTTTTCCTATACCCAACTCTATACAAGCATCAAAGAAAGGATTAAAGTAAATTTCCTCTTTATCTCCTATTTCACCAGGAAGAAATCCAAGAGATTGATTCAATTCGTCTATGAATCTAATATAATATATCTTGGATACTATTCCTTTATTGAGTAAATCAAAAGCAGCTAGTGTGGCAACTGTTGTTTTACCAGTACCTGCTTTAGCATTACAGAAGGTTATAGGATTATCTATTATGCTGTCGTAGAGTTTCCTCTGACTTCCGTCTAATTTCTTTAAAAGCTCTTCTGGATCAGTATTTTTTATTTTACTCATTAATTACACCTCATTACTTTAAGTGGAATTAGATTCGGAATCTATTACATACATGTCGCCATAGATGTAGAGAAGGGATTTAACCCTTCTCTACATTTTTAAGTCCAAGGTATTTTCTTAAATTCAGAAGCAGCATAATGGTCTATATTATCATCTTTGATAAACGAATCTCTTACAAAATCTGTAGATGGATCATAAGGAGGTACTATATCTTCCTCAAAGAAATGGTGCTTTCTATACATTCTATTTATTTTATCAAATGGTTCGACCCAGTCTACCCTTCTTGTAATTTCTAGATTATAATTTATCTTATTATGACGAGATACATTAGTCGTATAATAATCAGGAGCACCATGATTTGGTTTGTCCTCTTTATACATTATCTCATCAGGATTTAGATATGGATAATAATACTTTCTATCTGGAAATAGATTATATAATCTAAATTTTGGTTTAAAAAACTCTTTGCCTTCAAATGGTAGATATCCTGTTGCTATAAGAGGATCATCTATATAGTAGTTAAACGAATTCTGCACGTCATTAAATGCACTACCAACTGTAATATTGTTAAATGTAGCATTTATATCTGGAAGAGCATGATAACGTTCTTCATTTATAATACCATTAATATAGAATCTATCTATACCATTTTCATCTCTAGTGAACATTACATGGTTCCAATCAGTATTGCGATGATAATATGCTTTCATTTTTCTATTTCTATGATTATTACCATCGTATGTACTATAGGTTTCTTGACCTATTGTACAACAATACATGTTTGTATTATCATCATATTCGCATATATTCAATCTACATGTATGACCATTTGATATAAACTGCATACCAGGGATATATTTATCCGTATCGAATATATTATCTAGGGAAGACTGTTTAAGCTTAAACCATAATGATATTACAAATGGAGTATTTAGATTAGAAGCCTTATAACTGTTTTTAAAGAATATATGATATCCCCATTGTTTTATATGCATAGACGTGCTATAAGGACTATCATCAAAACAAGATGGAGATTCAAAATCTATACCAAAATCAAATATAGGTTGTCTATCTTGGAATGTATTGGTATTATCTATATAAGCTTCTTCATAAGAATATACGCCAGTGGTCTTTTGATTACCAACTACAATAGTATTTTGCCCATTCTTAAATCTTGTATACCATTTTCCTGGAGGATATATAACATCTTCATCCTTAAAGAAGAATTCATTAGTCATATTTAGTTGAGGATCGTGTTTACCTATATACCTAAATGCAGCAGATGCTACTATCTCTCTAGTTCCTCTGTACTTCATTCATCCTCACGACCTTCTTCTATACTTTCCTCAATCTCTTTATAATTTCTTGGCATAAAGAGCATTGGCCTTGTATAATAAATATATCCTTCACCATTCTTCTCAGTAGAAACTACTACATCAAATACATCAACAAATCCGCCTTCATTATCTTCATAAGTAGACGAATCTAATTCATAATAAATAAACTGTGGATCTGTTTGGGTCTTCGTTTTATATTCAAATCTAATAAGTATATTATCAACAGGAGGATCTTGTGCTGTATCCTTTGCTATAATATCACTTATCTTGATAGAAAACATAGCTTCTGATGCATTGGTAGATTCTATTTGGCTTGGAAGAGTACCAAGAGTAAATGCTTTAATACTATCTGCTTCAAATTCATCTCTATTACATCTATGATGCATCTGAAGAACTACATTTATATCACAAGGATTTGGATTATAATCGTCTGGGAAGAATTTAAGTGTATAAGAAAGCTTAACTTTATTATTCAGATTACCATGATGCATAAGAGTTAAATACCAATCTTTCTTCTTAGTAATCAAATCTTCTGCTTCAGGCATAAATGGATAGAATGCAGATGGATCTATATAGTTTCTATTCTTTTTAGGCCAAATACCTGTACATACATGGCACAATAGATCCTGTGCATAGTATTGTTTTGGAATATCCAAATCAAATTTAGTACAAGCAGATTTATACCAAGGAACTAAGCTATTTATCCTAGGGCTCATAGATTTTACTTCTAGATTATATCTCATCTTGATATCTTTGTTTATCTTGTAAATGGTATTAGATATATGAAGTATTTGATTTCTTGGAATTAGTTTACCATTTATGAATACAGCCATAAGATTGGTATTGTAGTTTCTATCTATATCGTGCTTATTAAGATAGATATAACCACTCATAGGAAGATCTGCTATAGCAAAGTCTTTATAATTACCAGTATAGAAAGCAACTAAATCTACAGATTTAGCTTTATACTCATAATTTACATATATAGCTCCTTCATTTGGATCTATAGTATAATCTTCTTCTGGTTCTACATAATTTCTGTTTACAAATACTATATACTTTACATTCAATCCTATAATCTTATTATAAGGTGGCTGAAACTGAGGTATAGGTATATTAATAACCGGAGTTGGAAGGTATGATCCACTTTTAGCTTCAAAATGGACTTCTTGTTTTTTAACCTGATATCTTCCTTTATTATGACAGAATGTGAATCTTAACTTATTACCAGATTGAACTCCTATAGGAGAACCTGCTTTAAGTTTTATTGTATAATCATCTACTCTATCATAATACTTCTCAGATATAAATTTACCATAATGATCTGTAATAAAGAAATTAAAATCTGTAAATTGCTTATATGGAAATGGTATCTTTACGAATAAATCACTTTGTAATGGAGCATCTTCATCTGGAATTGTAAGATGGCAACCAAAATCATGGTCATATACATAATGGTCGTAGTACTTAAAACGGCCATATAATTCTTTAGTATACTCTCTATCTCCTGTATGCTGAGATATTACATATGACAAACTACTTACCTCCTTCTTCTTAAGGAATTAGGTTACTTAAATGTTTCCCAGTACGGTTTTAGCCGTACTGGGATTAATAATGTAAAAATATTAATTAACTCATATCTCTAGAAAGCCTAGCAAAGTAATAATAATCACTTGCATATGTTCCAGGCCAATAGTTATTGAATGAATCATTTGCATATAATGTAAATAAAGATCCTCTTATTACAAATCTATCACCATACTTAGGAACATTTGATGGATATCCAAAACCACTAAAGTTATATGTAAATTCATTTATATCCTTACCAATCTTTTTAGTATATTTTTTACAATAATCCTTTACTTTAAATCCGTTTAGTAAAGATTTATTAGAAATTGGAATACCATTACACAGAGTATTGTTATTGGTATTATCTAAAGAATTATAAATATAAT
>Ga0256404_1002065_pt1 | contig 45558 bp, 38 predicted proteins | sample RumenRJG_01DNA_FD_185990 | JGI IMG/M metagenome (GOLD analysis project Ga0256404, IMG submission 185990) | Bovine rumen microbial communities from Lethbridge, Alberta, Canada - RJG_01 | ecosystem: Host-associated > Mammals > Digestive system > Stomach > Rumen | place: Canada: Alberta | collected... | reverse complement strand
GGGGGGTGGGGGGGGGGTGCATGCTCAGGCTGCGTCAACCGTCTGTGATGGGGTCGAGGGCAGTGTCGCCAGGCGGTGAAACTAAGCTGGCGGGTCAACCCTCACCCCCTTTGGGAAAGGGCAGGGGAGCTGCGTCGAGAGCAACCGGCTGGCGAGGGGGGAAGCTCCTCTCCCCTGGTAGGGGAGAGGTTGGGTGAGGGGTCATGCTCAGGTTGCGTCAGCCATCTGTGATGGGGTCGAGGTTGTGTGTCGCCAGGCGGTGCAACTTAGCTGGCGGGGAATCAACCCGCACCCCCCTCCCCTCCGCCGCAAGCGGCACCTCCCCTCGGGCAGGGGCGAAGTAAAAGGGAGGGGAGCTTTCTCTGAATGTGATTTTTGAGTTGTGAATGTTTGTGTTTGGGTGTTAAAATGTGTGTATTTTTGGTGGAATTTTTCCCTGTGGTATTACGGATGTCGGCTGAATTTTGTAATTTTGTAATTCTTTAGTTTTGTTTTTAACGTATTTGGCAATTTATTAACCTTTGATTTGATTTGTTAACATGGCATCCGATTCACGAATAATGACAGTGATAGGCGAGAGCAGCAGCACGCGCACCGAATGGGTGCTAGTGGACGGGGGTACGGTGGTGGAGCATGCCTTTACTGTGGGTCTGAACCCCTACTTCCTCTCGCGCCGCGAAATCAGTCACAACATCCGGCTGGAGTTGCCCGAGGCGTTCTTTAAGCGCCGCTGGAACCACGTTTACTTTTATGGCGCCGGTTGTTCCAATCCCGAGAAGAACAAGATTGTCGAATCGTCGCTGGTTGCGCAGTTCAAGACACCGGTGACGGTGATGAGCGACTTGCTGGGCGCGGCGCGTGGCCTGCTGGTGCACGGCAGTGGTCTGGCGTGCATTCTGGGCACGGGCAGCAACTCGTGCCTCTATGACGGGCAGGACATCGTGCGCAATGTGCGTCCGCTGGGTTTCATCCTGGGCGACGAGGGCAGCGGCTCGGTGCTGGGGCGCGTCTTTCTGGGCGATGTGCTCAAGGGGTTGGCACCGCGCGAGCTGTCGCAGGCCTTTTTCGATAAATTCCGGGTCACGGCCGACGACATTATGGACGCGGTGTACAGCAACGCGTCGGCCAACCGCAACCTGAGCACCTATTCCTTCTTCTTGAGCGAGCACCTTGACAATGACTATGTCACAGCGCTCATCGACCGCGAGTTTACGCGTTTTTTCGAGCGCAACATCTGCCAGTATGACGACTACGACCAGTTGCCGGTGGCTTTTGTCGGGGCTGTGGCCACGACCTACAGCGAGCTGCTGCTCGACGTGGCCGGGCGCCATGGCGTTCACATCCAGAAGATAGTGCGCAGCTCGATGCCCGGCCTGGTGACCTATCACACTGGTGGTCATTAATTCACTCAAGTTTCTGAAGTAGTTAGTGTACAATGAGCAAGTCCTATATTTTGTCGATTTTGGTGGCACTGATGTGCTGCTGTGTGGCTGGCGCCGTTCCGGCGTGGCCGGGCTTGCACCACGTGCAGCAGCTTGATGGCAGTCGAGTCACCCTGCAGATTGTGGGTGACGAGTATTTCAATTATGTGCGCACGAGCGACGGATTCACCGTTGTGCGCACCGACGAGGGTGCGTACGAGTATGCGACCTTGCGCGATGGCGTGCTGGTTGCATCGGGTGTCGTGGCGCACGACCAGGCCCAGCGCACCATGGCAGAGCAGCGTCTGTTGGCCGAATTGCCGCGCAATCTGTTCAGCCGTGAGCAGTGCGATCGGGGGCGCACGTTGCGTGCCGAGCGTGATGCGTTCAGCTCGCATCGTGTGATTGATTACGCCAAATTTCGAGGTTTGGTGGTGCTCGTCGAGCCCAGCGATGTGAAGTTTTTGGCTTCCGACCCCGTTGCATTCTACGGCGACATGATTAACACCGAGGGGTTTACTGGTTATCATCATCCCAAGGGGACGGATTGGTCTCTGGAGAAAGAATGGGTCGATTGTACGGGCTCGGTCCGAGACTATTATGCCGACAATTCGATGGGCATTTTCAAGCCGGTGTTTGACGTGGTCGGCCCTGTCAAGGTCAACCGTCCGGCCTGTGAGTTTCAGTCGAATAGTTATAGTATTTTTATGAATGTTGTGAATGAGATTAATCCTACTGTTGACTTCAGCAAGTATGATGTCGACAATAACGGTAAGATCGATTTGGTGTTTTTTCTGGTCGCCGGCACCGGAGCAAACTCCAGTCCCAATGATTCAGGCAATTTGTGGCCCTATCGTTCCAGCTTTTACACCTCCGCTAAGTTTGATGGGAAAGACTTGCGTGACTATGCTTGTACGACCGAGTTGTTGTATGACTCCAGTTATTCGATGATTGACGGCATCGGCTCTTTCTGTCATGAGTTCAGCCACGTGCTGGGGCTGGCCGACCACTACGACACAGATGACGCCAGTTCGGGAGGCGGGAGCCAGACTCCCGGCGAATGGGATATCATGGCCGGCGGGAACTACTTGAACTACTCAATCACGCCGGCGGGTTATAGCATCTTTGAGCGCCATGCCCTGGGCTTTGGCAGTGCGTCGGTGATCAGTCAGACCGGCAGTTATCAGTTGGGCGCGGTCAACGAGGCTAATCATGGCTATATCTTGACCACGCCGGTCACGCACGAGACGTTCATGCTTGAGAACCGTCAGCAAGCCGGCTGGGACCAGTATTTGCCGGGTCATGGCATGCTGATTTGGCGTGTTGACTCGACCGACGTCAATGTTTGGAATAACAATACAGTCAATGTCGACCCTAGCCATAATTATCTGGAACTGTTGCGTGCCGGCAATTCAGAGTATGAGCAGTGGGCCAGTGACCCCTTTCCGGGCACAATGGGCATCACCCACATCACTAATGACACCTATCCTAACCTGCGCACATGGAACAAGTCGCCGAACATTTTTAATGTGATGAATATCCGTGAGGAAAATGGTGTCATTGCATTCAATGTGGTGGGCAATGGTGACAATATCTGGTCGTCGCTGGTCGAAACCTTCGAGGATATGCCCGTGATGACTGACAGTCCTACCAAGGGAGTCGAGGGTGTGTTCACCACATGGGATTTTGTTAAGAGTTTTGTCAAGGAACCGGGCAGTGACTACTGCACGGGCACCAAAGCCGTCGAGATGGTCTATCCTAGCCGGTTCTCAATGGCTGCACCCATTTATTATAACATTCAAGAGGTGAGTTACGACATCTACAACACATCGAGTATTACGGCCAAGATGGGTCTGGCCTATTCACTCGACGAGGGTGCGACTTGGACTAAGGCTAAGAATGTCATGGGAAGTACCGACATCTCGGTACCAGCCTCGACACGCACTTCCTGCAACTGGCTTGTGCCTGTCGACAACACGCAAGGTGTTCTGCTGCGCGTCGACCAAAGTTTAGGCAGTGTGACTGCTCCGGTCTATGTCGACAACTTCACCGTTCATTACACAGGTGAGCCGAGCGGGGAGATCAAGGGGGATGCAAATGGTGACGGCAAGGTTGACATCGGCGATGTCAATGCGTTGATTAACATGATGCTGGGCAAAGTTTCAACAACCGATATTGCCGATATTGATGGCGACGGCAGTGTCGGCATCGGCGATGTCAATGTTGTGATCAACGTGATGCTGGGCAAGGAGTAGAATAACTTACGCTTTATAGGGCGGAGCGGGAAGGCAATCATCCGCTCCGCTTTGTTTTTAGCAATCATGATGTGCAACATTGGGGACGGTTCTTTTTGTTGCATTTTTCTCAATTATGCAACATTGGGGACGGTTCTTTTTGATGCATTTTTGTCAATTATGCAACAAAAAGAACCGTCCCTTTTGTTGCATTGTGTGGTTCAACTCCATCTCGCACCCCCTGCTGGGGAGGAGAAAAGAGGTTACAATCTGTAAGCACATTGCCGAACTTGCAAAAAACTGCTCTATTACCCAGTTCTGCTGGATTTGTAATCCAGCAGGATTGAGTATAAGCATTTATAATGCGCTTATTTCGGATTGCAAATCCTTATACTCAATTGCGGTCGGATTACAAATCCGACCGAACGGAGGGAGGAGAAAAGAGGTTACAATCTGTAAGCACATTGCCGAACTTGCAAAAACTGCTCTATTATCTTACTGACAAAAATCTTCATCAGATATTAGATGTTATGCGCGGAGAATTATTGAAAAGCTGTAGTTAAATATTAAATAATGTTTAAAACGATGATTTAATAAGGTGTTTGTTTTTTAGTTTCGCCGAGATTGTTGTATTTTTGTAGATTGAAAAAGAAGATTTAAAAGAATATGACAATGGATAGGACCAAAACAACTCGTCGGATGGTGGCACTGGCACTGGCCGCCGCAATGGGGTGCGGCGCGCTGCAGGCCCAGGAGGTCATCGACGAGGCGCATGTGAACAGTGTGCAGCAGGTGGTTCGGGCATTCTTGCCCGACAATATGGGTATAGGGCAACTCAAGGCCAACGCGGTGGTCGATGAAGGCGAAGAAGTGGTGGTGGACTTGAGCGAGAACTTCGGCGACGTGCCGTTCACCCAGGCATCGATAGCCCAGCTCAAGGGCGACATCAAGCGTGCCTTGGGCACCGACAAGGACATCCGGCTGACCATCGTCGGCAACGACATCGACAACTACTTTGCTGACTTCGACACCGACTACAAGCGCAGCCACACGCCGTTCATCACCGAGGTCGACCAGCACCGTCACTACAAGAAGGCCCTGGATGGCAACATCGTGGCCGTGTGGCCCAGCCACGGCTGGTACTTCGAGCCGTTGCTCAACCGCTGGGAGTGGCAGCGTGCACGTATGTTCCAGACGGTCGAGGACATGTACACCCACAGCTACATGATTCCGTTCATCATGCCCATGCTTGAGAATGCGGGGGCATACGTCTGGGACGCGCGCGAGCGTGACACCCACAACTTCGGCGCGGTGGTCGACAACGACGGCGGGCAGGCTCAGACGGGCTACAACGAGCGTAACGGCAAGCAGAAGTGGGAAGCAGGTCAAGGCACCGGATTCTCATTCGCCCGGGCAACCTATAAGGACTTTGAGAACCCCTTTGACGAGGGCACCTTCCGCCAGGTCAAGGCCATCAAGGACAAGAAGAAGGTCTCGACTGCCTCATGGAGCGTCGACATGCCCGAGGCAGGCACATTTGCCCTCTATATCAGCTACAAGTCCCTGCCCAAGAGCGTCAAGGACGCTCTGTACACGGTCAACTCGCTCGACGGCACGCGCCAGTTCAAGGTCGACCAGACCATGGGTGGCGGCGTGTGGGTCTATCTGGGCTCGTTCCAGCTGGCCAAGGGCATGAACAAGGACCTGGTCGTGCTGTCGAACTACAGCGACGACAAGGACGGCATCATCACCGCCGACGCCATCCGCGTGGGCGGCGGCAAGGGCAACATCGTGCGGCGCGTGGCGCTGCCCACCGAGGAGAACCGTGCCATCGCAGCTAAGAACAAAGACGAGAAATATCTGGGCAAAGAGAACATGGACTATAAGTATGTGGGCAGCGGCGACCACCCCTGGTTCCACATCGGTTCGCGCTACTACCTGCAGTGGGCGGGTTTCCCGCACCAGGTCTACTCGACCAGCGACGGCATCAACGACTATGTCGATGACTATCGCAGTCGTGGCGAGTGGGTCAACTATCTGGCCGGTGGCAGCAGCGTGTTGCCCAAGCAGCCTGGCCTGAACATTCCCGTCGACGTGTCGTTCTGCCTGCACACCGATGCCGGCACCACCCCCAACGACGACATCATCGGCACGCTGCTCATCTATTGCACCACCAAGGATGGCAAACGATTTGGCAAATATGAGAACGGCACGCCCCGCGAGCTCTCGCGTCAGTTTGCCGACATCGTTTCGACCGAGGTCGTGGGCGACATCCGCGCCAAGTGGGAGCCCAACTGGACCCGCCGTGGCATGTGGGACAAGTCGTACTATGAGGCTCGTGTGCCCGAGGTGCCTGCTCTGCTCATGGAACTGCTCTCGCACCAGAACTTCGCCGACATGAAGTATGGTCTGGACCCGATGTTCCGTTTCGATGTGAGCCGTGCCATCTACAAGGGCATCCTCAAGTTCATCGCCCGGCGTGACCATCGCGACTATGTGGTGCAGCCGCTTCCGGTCAACTCGTTTGAGATCAGTGAGGCTTCGTCGCCCGGCACCTTCCTGCTCACCTGGCAACCCACCAAAGACGACCTCTCGACCAATGCCGACCCCAAACAGTATGTCGTGCTCGAGCAGGTGGGACGTGACGGAGGATTCAAGGAAGTGGCCGTCACGCCCGATCCGCAGTATCTGGCCCGCGTCAACGACAACAAGATTCACTCCTACAAGATCATCGCCATGAACGACGGCGGCCGCAGTTTCCCCAGCGAGACTCTGTCGGTGGGCATCGCGCCCAATAGCAAGGGCACTGTGATGGTGGTCAACGGGTTCACCCGCGTGAGCGGCCCCGACTGGTTTGATGGCGAAAAAATAGCCGGTTTCTACGACGAGAAGGACCATGGTGTGCCCTATATGCAGCAAATCAACTATCTGGGCTCGCAGCATGAGTTCCGCCGTCATCTCGAGTGGCGCGATGACGACGCGCCGGGCTTCGGAGCCTGCCGCAGCAACCACGAGACCGAGGTCATCGCCGGCAACACGTTCGACTATCCTGCCGTCCATGGCGAGGCCATCATGCAGGCCGGCTACTCATTTGTCTCGAGCAGTGTTCGGGCCGTCGAGCAGAACCCGTCGGTCCTGCGCGGCTACAAGGTGCTCGACCTCATCTTGGGCAAGCAGAAGGAGGTTCCCACGGGCCGTGGGGCCAAGCCCGCGCGTTTCAAGGCCTTCACGCCCCAGCTGATGGATGCCGTCAGGTCATTCACCCAGCAGGGAGGTTCGGTGCTGGTGAGCGGTGCCTACGTCGGCACCGACATCTGGGACAAGGACAGTGTCAACCAGGCCGAGGCGGCCTTTGCACGCAATGTGTTGGGATATGAGTGGGTCGACCGCTCGGCGACACTGCGCGGCGAGGCCTACACCGTGCCCACCCCCGGCAACCTGCTCACCGATGGTGATACCTTCAAGTTCTGTAACCAGCTCAACGACATGCTCTATGCCGTCGAGTCGCCCGATGCCATCAAGGCCAGCGACAGCAGCGGACACACCTTCATGCGTTACAGCGAGAACAACATCCCTGCCGGCGTGGTGAGCGACCGTTATGGCTATCGCACAGTGGTCATGGGCTTCCCCCTTGAGGTCATGACCGATGCCGCCCAGCGCAACCACCTGATGCAGTCTGTCCTCAACTTTTTCAACAAATAGTCTAGATTGTCTAGAAATTCTAGATGATCTAGGACATCAAGCAAAAACAAAATAAAAACATAATGAAAAGAATTGATTGCTTTATCCCGTTTGTCAGTGCCGAGCAGGCCGGACAGACCGTCGAGAACCTGAAGACCGAAGGCCTGGTGGCTAACATCTATCTGCTGGCAGGCGACAATGCCGAGGCTCCCATCGCTGGGTGCCATGTGCTCAAGGTCAAGAACCTGACCGCCAGCGAGACCATGCGCACCATCGCCGGCCATGTGCAGAGCGACTATGCCATGCTCTACACCAAGTATAACACCCTCAAGTTCGCCCCGTTTGCCGTCGAGCGATTTGTCAAGCTGGCCGACGACAGCGGCGCGGGCATGCTCTATGCCGACCACTACAACGTCACCGACAAGGGTGCCGTCAAGGCTCCGGTGATTGACTACCAGATGGGCTCGCTGCGCGATGACTTTGACTTCGGATCGGTGCTGCTGTTCTGCGGTTGCTGCCTGAAGAAGGCCGCCCAGGCGATGAAGGCCGACTATGAGCACGCCGGCCTCTATGACCTGCGCCTGAAGCTGTCGCAGTTTGCCGACATCTGTCACATCAACGAGTATCTCTACAGCGATGTCGAGCTTGACACGCGCAAGAGCGGCGAGAAGATTTTCGACTATGTCGATCCGCGCAACCGTGGCCGCCAAATCGAGATGGAGGCCGCCTGCACCGAGCACCTCAAGGAGATTGGCGGCTATCTGGCTCCCGAGGTCGACGGCAAGCCCAACTTCCGGCACATCGAGTTTAATCAGGGCGACTTTGAGGTCGAGGCCACAGTGATGATTCCGGTGCGCAACCGCATCCGCACCATCCGCGACGCCATCGACAGTGTGTTGAAACAGAAGACAACCTTCAAGTTCAACCTCATGGTGGTCGACAACTTCTCGACCGACGGCACACGCGAGGCCATCGCCGAGTATGACGACCCGCGCCTGATTCACATCATCGCCGACTACTATGACATGGGCATCGGCGGCTATTGGAACCTGGCGGCCCATCACGACAAGGCCGGCAAGTTTGTTGTGCAACTCGACAGCGACGACATGTACAAGGACGAGAACACGCTGCAGACCATGGTCAACGCCTTCTATGAGCAGAATGTGGCGATGGTGGTTGGCACCTATCTGATGACCGACATCGACTGCAACCCCATCCCGCCCGGTGTGATTGACCACAAGGAGTGGACACCCGAGAACGGCCGCAACAACGCCCTGCGCATCAATGGTCTGGGAGCGCCGCGCGCGTTCTACACCCCGGTGCTGCGCGCCGTCAAGATTCCGAACACAAGCTATGGCGAGGACTATGCTCTGGGCTTGAACATCTCGCGCACCTACCAGATCGGTCGCGTCTATGAGCCGGTCTATCTGTGCCGCCGCTGGGACGACAACAGCGATGCCAGCCTCGATGTCGAGAAGATGAACCGCAACAACCTCTACAAGGACCGTATCCGCACCTGGGAGTTGCAGGCACGCATCAAAATGAACAAGAAAGACTAGTCTAGAAACTCTAGATAATCTAGATTGTCTAGAAAATCTAGAATCTCCAGAACAACAAAGACGACGATGAAGCTTTCAGAGCAAATCGATGCACTGATTGACCGCCAGCTGAGCCAGTGGCCGCTGGTGCGCGACAACTATGCCGCCCTCGAGCGTGCGGCGTTGCGCAGTGTGTCGCTGGCTCACAGCGAGGTCATCTTGCAGCACAACCCGGAGCGGCGCCGCTCGAGTGCCGCCCGGGTCGATGCCGCCTCGCTGGCGGCGCGGCCCTGCTTCTTGTGCCGCGAGCACCAGCCGGCCGAGCAGGAGACAGTGGAGTGGGGCGGGGCCTACAAGATACAGGTCAACCCCTATCCCATCTTCCCGGCGCACCTGACCATCGCATCGCTCACCCATGAGCCGCAGCGGCTGTTGCCACGTCGCATCGACCACATGCTGCAGCTGGCCGAGCTGTTGCCCGACTGGGTGCTGTTCTACAATGGTCCGCGGTGTGGCGCATCGGCTCCCGATCACATGCACTTCCAGGCCGGGTGCAAGGGTTTTCTGCCCCTGTGCGACGAGGTGCTCGACCCGGCGTTGTGGCCCGATGACGAGCGCCTCGAGGCCACGGGCGGCGGCTTCATCGGCATGACGCAACGGCTCGACCGACCGCTGTTCTTCATCCGCTGCGAGCGGCGCGAGCTGGCAGGCTATTATCTGGCACGGCTGCAGCTGGCCATGATGCAGGCCTGTGGCAACGTCGACGAGCCGATGCAGAACCTGCTGTGCTGGCAAGATGGCGACTATAGCAACATCGTGGTGTTTCCGCGCCGCAAGCACCGGCCTGACTGCTATGGTGAAGGCGAGGGGCAGCGGTTGCTCAGTCCGGCCTCGGTCGACATGGGTGGCGTGTGGGCGTGTGCCATGCGCCGCGACTACGACACCCTCACTGCCTTGCAGCTGCAGGCCCTCTACGACGAGCTCTGTGCCGACAATGCCACGCTGGTGCGCATCATCGACCACTTCTATCAGACCTGAGACGCGATGGATATTGAAATGAGGGCATATCAGGCACTTGGCTCCCTACCTAGGCTAGGAGGGTTCGGGGGAGGTATGTGTGACAGTCACGATGAGTCACCCAGCTCCCCTCCTAAGCTAGGAGGGGTCGGGGGTGGTATGGCAAGTCCCAAACGCCATCCTCGCAACAGTCAAGAGCTGCTTGGTCGTAGGAAAGAATTGCGAAACAACTCCACGATGGCTGAGAAAGCATTATGGGATTTGTTGAAAGGTAAACGTGTGGCTGGCCTGAAATTTCGGAGGCAATACAGTATAGATAATTATATACTGGACTTTTATTGTCCACAGCTGAAGTTGGCTATAGAGCTTGATGGAGATTACCATTTTCACGTAGAGCAGCCTGTTACAGACAAGCGGCGCGATGACTATCTGCTGCAAAATTATGGTATCAAAACTTTGCGATTTGAGAACCATGTTGTTTTTGAGCGTCAGCATGTAATAGTTGCGGCTATTATGCAATGCTTAGCAGCCGGTCATACCACCCCCAACCCCTCCTATCTTAGCAGGGGAGCTGAGGCAGCCGGTCATACCACCCCCAACCTCTCCTATCTTAGGAGGGGAGCTGAGGCAGCCGGTCATACCACCCCCAACCCCTCCTATCTTAGGAGGGGAGCTGAGGAGGCCGGTCATACCACCCCCAACCCCTCCTATCTTAGGAGGGGGGCTGAGGAGGCCGGTCATACCACCCGCAAACCCTAAAAGGGGAGTTGAAGTTGGCAATACATGAAACGAATGAACTACTAACTGAACGAATTATGGAAAAGCAACAACCCACAGTGAGTGTCGGCATCATGTCCGATATAGTGATTGGCATCACTCTGCATGGCAAATTCAAGATATGGGGAGTCATTAACGGTCGTATTTTGGAACGTGACGTTTGGAGGACTAATGGTGGCCACCTCTATGTCAACTGGAACAGCCAGGAAAAGGTGCAGTTTGACATTGACGGGATTCAGACCTGGTTCTGGGACGAGCTCTACTTCGAACCGCTGGAAGACAACTGTTCGTTCACGTTGCACGACGTGACCATCGGCGTGAGTTTCCATTGGCGTCGAAAGGAAGACCAGACCTTCAAAGGCACCCTCAAGTTCATCATCGAGAACGGCCAGCTGGTGGCCATCAATGTTGTGCCCGTCGAGGACTATCTGACCAGCGTCATCAGCAGTGAGATGAGTGCCAAAGCGTCGCTCGAGCTGCTCAAGGCCCATGCCGTGATCTCGCGCAGCTGGCTGCTGGCGCAGATTCAGCACAAACCCGCCGACTCGTCTAAAGCCGACTCGGTGATGAGCGACCTGCAGCCTTCGCTGGGCGGTGGAGATGGCGACGAGAACATCCGCTGGTGGGACCGCGACGACCATGTCAACTATGACGTGTGCGCCGACGACCACTGCCAGCGCTATCAGGGCATCACGCGCGCCTCGACACCAGCTGTCGAGCAAGCGATTGCACAGACTTGGGGCGAGGTGCTCATGCACGGCGGCCAGCTATGCGATGCACGCTTCAGCAAGTCGTGCGGCGGTGTGCTCGAGGAGTTTGAGAACTGCTGGCAGGACCATCACCACGACTATCTCGTGGCGCGGCGCGACGGTGAGAACGAACAGGACTTCCCCGACCTGACACGCGAGGACAATGCCGCCGAGTGGATATTGTCTAGCCCTGCGGCATTCTGCAACACCCATGACCCCGAGATACTGAGCCAGGTGCTCAACGACTATGACCAGGAGACCACCGACTTCTATCGCTGGCGCGTCGAGTACACGCAAGAGCAGCTGTCCGACCTCATCGCCCGTCGCACCGGTGTGGACTATGGCCGCATCCGCGACCTCCAGCCCGTGGCGCGTGGCACTAGCGGTCGCCTCTACAAGATGCGCATCGTGGGCGAAAAACGCAGCCAGATCATCGGCAAGGAGCTGGCCATCCGCTATGCCCTGAGCGAGACAGCCCTCTACAGTTCGGCCTTTGTGGTCGAGCGTCACGACATCGATGCCGATGGCTATCCTGGCAAGTTTGTGCTGCGCGGTGCAGGGTGGGGCCATGGTGTGGGCCTGTGCCAGATTGGTGCGGCCGTGATGGGCGCTAAGGGCTACGATTACAAGCAAATTTTGCTCCACTACTTCGCCGGAGCCAACATTGAGAAACAGTATTAAAACGCACATTATGGAAGAAAATAAACCGGTGACCCAGAAGGTCACGACACGCAACCCCTGGCTGTGGATACCGACGCTCTATTTTGCCGAGGGCATCCCTTACTTCATTGTCAACAACATCTCGGTGCTGATGCTGGCCAAGATGGGCGTGCCCAACGGTGATATGGCACTTTTCACCAGTCTGCTCTATCTGCCGTGGACCATCAAGCCCTTCTGGAGTCCGTTTGTCGACATCATCAAGACCAAGCGTTGGTGGGTCATTGCCATGCAGATCATCATGTCGGTAGCATTCGTGCTGCTCACATTGGCCATGCCCCATCCGACCACCGACGTCATCGCCAGCGGGCAAACTCCCATCAGTATGTTTTATGTCACGCTGATGCTCTTTATCATCACGGCTTTTGCCAGTGCCACTCACGACATTGCAGCCGACGGTTTCTATATGTTGGCCCTGACGCAGAAAAATCAGGCGGCATTTGTGGGCATCCGTTCGACGTTCTACCGCCTGTCGTCGATCTTCGGTCAGGGCGTGCTGGTCTACATCGCCGGTGCCATTGAGACCAAGTATCACGACATCCCGCTCTCGTGGCAGGTGACGATGTGTGTGACGGCGGTCATCTTCTGCCTGGTCACGCTCTATCACACTTTTGCAATTCCCAAACCTGCCAGCGACCGCTCGCACATTGCCGACACGCAGGGTGCCACGAGCGCAGGGCAGATCATGCGCGAGTTCGGACAGTCGTTTGCCACTTTCTTCAAGAAGCCCGGTCTGTGGCTGGCCATCGCGTTCATGTTGCTCTACCGCTTGCCCGAGGCGTTCCTCATCAAGATGTGCACCCCCTTCCTGGTGGCTGGTCGCGAGGTGGGTGGCTTAGGGCTGTCGACCGAGAATGTCGGCTTGGCATACGGCACCATCGGTGTGCTGTTCCTCACCATCGGCGGCATTTTGGGTGGCATCTATGCCTCAAAAGTCGGTCTGAAGAAATCGCTCTGGGTGATGGCGGCGTGCATGACACTGCCCTGTCTCACCTTCTGTTATCTGGCCGAACTGCTGCCCACCAGTCTGGTGAGCATCAGCACAGCCATTGCCATTGAGCAGTTTGGCTACGGATTTGGTTTCACGGCCTATATGCTCTATATGATTTATTTCAGCGAAGGCGAGTTCAAGACTTCGCACTATGCCATCTGCACCGCATTCATGGCATTGAGCATGATGATTCCGGGCATGTTTGCCGGCTACATCCAGGAGGCTTTGGGCTACGCCAACTTCTTCTGGATGGTGATTGCCTGTTGTGCCGCAACGCTGGTGGTGACCTACTATGCCGACCGCAAGATTGACCCTGACTACGGTCACAAATGATTGCTTAATATCATTATAATATGAATGATATAGTTAAATTTGAGACTGTACAAAGCAAGATTGTACACGTTCGAGGACAGGAGGTTATCTTGGACTTCGCTGTAGCTGAATTGTACGGTGTGGCGACAAGAGAGATTAATCAAGCGGTGCGGAATAATCCTCAAAAGTTCCCTCAAGGTTACATTTTACAACTGGGGAAAGAGGAGTCGGCTGCTTTAAGATCAAAAATTTTGACCTTAAAAGAAGAAACAGGGACAGGCCGACATTCGAAATACAACTACAAGGCGTTCACTGAGAAAGGGTTGTATATGCTTGCCACCATTCTGAAAGGGGAGCGTGCTGTGCAGACAACCATCGCCATCATTGAGGCGTTTGCCAAGTTGCGCGAGTTGTCTCGGGCCATCAGTCGAATGTCGCAATGCTCTGATGCCAAGGAGCAGAAGTCATTGATGCAGAAGAGCGGTGAGATTGTCGACGACCTCTTTGGCGACGAGTTGCAGACAACCGATACGGAGACAGAGTTTGAACTGAATTTTGCAGTACTCAAGCTGAAGCATAAAGTGAAACGTAAGAAACTGGAGTAAAAGATGACAGTCAGGCGGTTATATATCATAGCCGGGTGCAACGGCGCGGGCAAGACAACGGCGGCGAGGCAATCGCTGCTCGAGGCGTTGCAGTGCAGGCACTGGGTGAGTGACGATGACATCGCTTATTGCTTGTCGCCGCAAGCTCCCGAGCGGGCCTTTATGCGGGCTGGCAGGCTGATGCTCGAGCGCATTGACCAGCTTTTGGGTCAGGGCGAGACGTTTGCCCTCGAGACCACTCTGGCACCGCGATGCTTCAGCCGCACCGTGCAGCGGGCACAGCAGCAAGGCTATGCAGTGAGTCTGTTGTTCTTCCACCTTCCCTCGCCACAAGCCGCCATCGACCGTGTGTCGCAGCGCGTGAGCCAGGGTGGCCGCTATGTGCCCGCCGAGGTTGTGGTCAGGCACTATCATGCCGGGCTGTGCAACCTGCGGCAGCTCTATCTGCCTCTGGTCGACCACTGGCGCATCTTTTGCAACGATGGCGATAACCACAGGCTCGTGGCCATGGGCCGGCGAGGCGAAACGTTTGATTTAAACAAATTAGCGATATGAAACGAAACATTCTAGCTATCATCGTAGGGCTGGTGTGCAGCCTGGCGATGGGTGCCGTGGTCAAGCCCGGCATTGAGGTGCTGCGCGACGGCGGTTTCAAACAACTGCAAGGCAAGCGCGTGGGACTGGTGACCAACCCCAGTGGCATCGACAACAACCTCAAGAGCACGGTCGACATCCTCAACGAGGCACCGGGTGTTCGGCTGGTGGCACTCTATGGTCCCGAGCATGGCGTGCGCGGCAATGCCCATGCCGGCGATGCCGTGAGCGACGAGGTCGACCCCAAGACGGGCGTGAAGATGTATTCGCTCTATGGCAAGACCCACAAGCCCACAGCCGAGATGTTGCGCGACATCGATGTGCTGGTCTATGACATCCAGGACATCGGTTGCCGCAGCTACACCTTCTATGCCACCATGGGTGTGTGCATGGAGGCCTGTGCCGAGCAGGGCAAGGAATTTATGGTGCTTGACCGCCCCAATCCGTTGGGTGGCAACAAGGTGGAGGGCAATCTGGTCGAGCCGGGCTACTTCTCGTTTGTGAGCAAGTATGCTATCCCCTACCTCTACGGCCTCACGCCCGGCGAGCTGGCCCGCTTCCTTAACGGCGAGGGCATGATCAAGGGCAAAGCCAAACTCACCGTCATCCCCATGGAGGGCTGGACGCGCGACATGAAGTTCCGCGACACGGGCATGCCCTGGGTGGCTCCGTCACCACAGATTCCTGCTCCCGAGAATGCCTTCTTCTATCCCGTGAGCGGCATCCTGGGCGAGCTCTATATCTTCAACACTGGCATCGGCTACACGCTGCCCTTTGAGTGCTTTGCCGCCTCGTGGATCGATGCCGATGCGTTGGCCGAGCGCATGAACGCCCTCAACCTGCCCGGCATGCTGTTCCGTCCCATCAACTACAAGCCGTTTTTTGCTCTGAGTGTGGCGGTCGACAAGTCGCTGCAGGAGGTGCATGGCGTGCAGACCTACATCACCGACCTGGACAAGGCCAACCTGGTGATGACACAGTTCTACTTCTTGCAGGTCATCCACGAGATGTATCCCGACAAGCAACTGTTTGAGCAGAACACCAAGCGCTACAGTATGTTCGACAAGGTGTGCGGCACCAAGGAAATCCGTGAGCGTTTTTGCAAGCGTTATCAGGTGGCCGACATCATCGACTACTTCAACAAAGACACTGAGGCCTTCAAACAGCGTTCGGCCAAGTACTATCTGTATAATTAGCCTAGAAACTCTAGACCATCTAGAAATTCTAGACAAGCTAGGGCTAGATAATCATGGTGACTATGAAACAAGAGTATAAACAATATGTGCAGCGCATTGCCGAGTTTGTCGACCGCGACCGCATCTACACCGACGACCTGCGCTGCCTGGCCTGGGGCACCGACGCGGGCTTCTATCGCCATCTGCCTCAGGTGGTGGTGCGCAGCCGCGACGAGCAGGAGGTGAGCCGTTTGCTGGCCGTAGCCCATGAGCTGCGCCTGCCCGTCACCTTCCGTGCGGCAGGCACCAGCCTGAGTGGCCAGACGGTGACCGACTCCATCCTCATTGTCGCCGGCAAGCACTGGGAGCACTACAGCATCTCGGATGATGCCTCGACCATCACGCTCCAGCCTGGGCTGGTGGGGGCTAAGGTTGACCAGATTCTGGCTCCGTTGGGGCGCACCTTCACCCCCGACCCGGCATCAAAGGGGTCGGCCATGGTGGGTGGCATTGTCATCAACAACGCCTCGGGCATGAGTTGTGGCACCCATGCCAACAGCGACCGAGTCCTTCGCTCGATGCGCATCGTTCTGGCCGATGGCACGGTGCTCGACACGGGCGACGAGGCCAGCCGTGAGCAGTTCAGGCAGTCGCACCCCGACTTCATCCGGGCCATCGAGCAGTTGCGCGACCGTGTGATGGCCGACACCGAGCTGGTCGATCGCATCCGCCGCAAATATGCCATCAAGAACGTCACTGGACTGAACATCGCCCCCTTTGTACGGTTTACCGACCCGTTTGATATCATCACCCACCTGATGGTGGGCAGCGAGGGCACGTTGGGCTTTGCCAGCCAGTTTACCATGGCCACGGGCCACCTGTCGCCTTTCAGGGCCAGTGCGATGCTTTACTTCGAGCAGATGCGTACGGCCTGCGAGGCTGTGGTGGCGATGAAACGCGGCCCGGTGCACTGTGCCGAGCTGCTCGACCGCATGTCGCTGGCCAGTGTCAACGACACCACCGGCGAGGCACTGACAGCCGTGCTGGTGCAGACCTTTGCCGACTCGCAGCAAGAGCTGGAGGCCAATATCGTGGCCATCAACGACATTCTCAAGCCATTTCCACTTTATGTGCCGGCGCGCTTCACCAGCGACCCCAAGGAGTATGGCAAGTATTGGGCCATTCGCTCAGGCATCTTCCCCAGTGTGGGCGGCATGCGCCCCCTGGGCACAACGGTCCTCATCGAGGATGTTGCCTTCCACATCGAGGATTTGCCCGATGCCACGGTCGACTTGGCCCAGATGCTTCAGGACAACGGTTATGCCGACAGCTGCATTTATGGTCACGCTCTGGAGGGCAACTATCACTTTGTCATCTCGCAGTCGTTTGACACACCCGAGGAGGTTGAGCGCTATCGTCGCCTGATGGAGCAGGTTGTGCACCTGGTGGTCGACAAGTATGACGGCTCGCTCAAGGCCGAACACGGCACGGGACGCAACATGGCTCCGTTCGTGCGCCGGGAGTGGGGCGACAAGGCCTACGACATCATGTGCCAGGTCAAGCACATCTTTGACCCCGAGGGCATCCTTAACCCCAGTGTCATCTTCAACGAGGATCCGGAGAGCTTCACACGTGACATCAAGCCCATGCCGCTCATCGACGATCATGTGGACCGCTGCATCGAGTGTGGCTTCTGCGAGGTGAACTGCGTGAGCAGCGGGCTGACACTGTCGAGCCGGCAGCGTGTGGTCGTTCAGCGCGAGATGGCGCGTCTGCGCGCCACTGGCCAGGACCCGCAGCGGCTCGAGCGGCTTGAGCGGCAATATCGCTACCATGGCGAGCAGACTTGTGCAGCCGACGGGCTGTGTAGCACGTCGTGCCCGATGAAGATTAATGTGGGCGAGTTGACCCATAACCTGCGTGGTGCCAAACATGGTCCCGGGACCTTGGCGCACGGGGTGGGGACTTTCTGCGCCGACCACTTTGCCGGTGTCAAGGGCGGGGTGCGCTCGTTGCTCTATGTCGCTGATGCAGCCCATTCGGTGCTGGGCGACAAGGGAGTGACAATCATGGGCAAGGCCCTGCACAGCATCGGTTTGCCGCAATGGACACCTGCGTTGCCCAAGCCCAGGAGACGTGCGAAAAGCGACAGGGAAGGAGCTAGCCAGGCTTCGGCCGAGGACAAGAAGGTGGTTTATTTTCCCAGTTGTCTCAATCAGACCATGGGACGAGGGAAGGGAGTCGAACGCGACTTGGTCGACACGGTTGTGGCTTTTTTGCAACGCAACGGTTGGGAGGTCATCTTTCCCAGCGGCATGAAGGACATGTGCTGTGGCATGATTTGGAACAGCAAGGGCATGCCCGATGTGGCGGCGCGCAAAGCGGCCCAGCTCGAACAGGCTCTGCTCGAGGCCTCGCAGGGTGGGCGTTGGCCGGTCGTGTGCGACCAGAGTCCCTGCCTGCACCACATGCGTGAGCATTTCGCCCAGGTCAAGCCGCTGGAGCTGATGGAGTTTGTCCACGATTATGTTGCTGATTCGCTCACATTCAATGCCATCGACGAGCCGGTGATGCTGCATGTGACGTGCTCAACACGCCTGATGGGTATCGACATCAAGTTGCTCGAGCTGGCACGGCGGTGCTCAACCCATGTGGTGGTGCCCGATGGGGTGGGGTGCTGCGGCTTTGCAGGTGACAAGGGGTTCACACACCCCGAGCTCAACGCATACGGTCTGCGGCACTTGCGGCAGGCCGTGCAGGCATCGGGAGCGCGGCGCGGTTTCAGCAACAGCCGCACCTGCGAGATTGGGCTCACCACCCACAGCGGCATCCCCTACCAGTCGCTCATCTACCTCATTGACGAGGTCACCCGATAGTTTGATAGAACAAGTTGTTGTACTCCGGGACACAGTCTCGGACAAACACCACTAGAATGATGAAAAAGAAAGACAACAAACGACTGCTCGCAGTCGACATCTTGCGAGGCATCACCGTGGCCGGCATGCTGTTGGTCAACAATCCCGGCTCGTGGAGTCACCTCTACAAGCCATTGAGCCATGCCGAGTGGATTGGCCTCACGCCCACCGACCTGGTTTTCCCCTTCTTTGTATTTGTCATGGGGGTTGCAATGTACTTCTCGTTGCGCAAGTTTGACTTCCGTCCCAGTGGCGCGCTAGTGTGGAAAATCTGCCGCCGCACCATCGTCCTGTTTCTCATCGGCTGGGCGGTTCAGTGGTTCGGCATGTGGTTGCGTGGGCTTTATAACCCCGAGAGCCAATTTTTTGCCCGCATGTTTGGCGACCTGCGCATCCTGGGCGTGTTCCAGCGGCTGGCGCTGGTCTATTTCTTTGGCTCGATGATAGCCATCTTGTGCAAGACGCGCGCCATTCCCTGGATTATCGGAGGCATCTTGGTCATCTATGCCATCATCCTGGGCACAGGACACGGCTATGACTTCACGCTCGACAACGTCGTGAGCCGCGTCGACCTGGCTGTGCTGGGCGAGCAGCACATGTATCATGAGCATGCCTTCGGCGAGGCTCTGGCGCTTGACCCCGAGGGCATCCTCAGCACCCTGCCATGCATTGCCCATGTTCTCATCGGCTTGATGATGGGCAAGATGCTGGTCGACATCCGCGACAACAACATCCGTGTGGGCAAGGCGGCGCTGTGGGGCAGCATCATGGTGCTGGTGGGATGGTTGGCGCAGTATGGCATCCCGTGCAGCAAGAAAGTGTGGACCAGCTCCTACGTGCTCATCACCTGCGGCATGGCGTCGTGCATCTTGGCTATGCTCATCTACTTCATCGACATCCGTGGACACAAGCGATGGTGCCGGTTCTTCCAGTCGTTCGGTGTCAACCCGTTGTTCTGCTACCTGATGGGCACACTGCTGAGCATCGTCTTTGGGACCGTCCGTTTCGGTGAGCAGGTCGATGGCACCCCCGTCACCATCCACTCGATGCTCTATGACTTCTGGCAGTCGGTCACCACTACAGCCGAGGCCGCCTCGTGTTTCTATGCCATCACCTTTGTGTTTATCACCTGGTGCTTCGGCTACATCCTCTACAAAAAGAAAATCTACATCAAAATCTAACTTTTGGGAATACTGAATTAAGTCGCATCATGTCGATGTATTCCGAGACGCAGTCTCGGATCACCAAGACACGAAAAAAAACTAACAAGAGATATGATACTTATTGCAGACTGCGGGTCGACCAAGATTGATTGGTGCCTGCTCAACGGAAAAGAAAAGGTCGCGCAGATTTTCACGACCGGTATGAACGCCCTGATGCTCACCCAGCAAGAGATGCAACAGCGCATCCACGACGAGCTGATGCCCCACCTGGCCAGCTACAAGCAGGTGGACGAAATCTTCTACTATGGTGCAGGCATCATCAGCGACGAGATCAAGGGCCATGTTGTCGAAGCCCTCAAAGCCAACCTGCCCAGTGCCCAGCGCATCGAGGTCGACAGCGACCTGCTGGCCGCGGCGCGAGCACTGTGCCAGCGCGAGCCCGGCATTGCCTGCATCATGGGCACGGGCAGCAACTCGTGCTACTATGATGGCGAGCGTGTGGTCGACAATGTCTCGCCCCTGGGCTATATCCTGGGCGATGAGGGCAGCGGTGCCGTGCTGGGCAAGCGCCTGGTGGGCGATGTGCTCAAGCGTCAGTTGCCGCAGGCGTTGTGCGACGAGTTCCTCGCCGAGTATGACCTGGACCGCAACAAAATCATCACAGCTGTCTATCGCCAGCCGGCAGCTAACCGCTTCCTGGCGCAGTTCGGTCCCTTCCTGGCCAAGCATATCGACGAGCCCGCGATTCACCAGCTGGTGCTCAGTTCGATGACCGACTTCTTTGTCCGCAACGTGGCCAGCTACAAGGATTACCAGCAGCTGCCCTGCAACTTTGTCGGCTCGGTGGCTCATGTGTTTGAGCGCGTGCTGCGTGAGGCTGCCCAGCCCTTGGGCATCACCATCGGCAACATCATCAAGAATCCGATGGAGGGACTTGTCAAATATCATTCAAATTAATCGGTTAGCGGGTGTGGGTCAGAGGCAACCCCCAAAAACATTGACTCCACCCTGTCAGTTAACCCTAAAGCATAATGAGAAATGGCTTTTGTTAAAATCAGCGAGCAAGATTCGCTATACAACGACCTGGAGAAAAAGTCGGTGCACGAGTTGCTCACCGAGATCAACCAGGAAGACCACAAGGTGGCCGATGCGGTCGCGCGCGCAATTCCGCAGATTGAGCAACTGGTCACACGCATTGTTGAGCGCATGCGGCGTGGTGGACGCATCTTCTATATGGGAGCCGGCACATCGGGACGATTGGGCGTGCTCGATGCCAGCGAGATACCGCCCACTTTCGGCATGGACCCGGGCTGGATTGTCGGCATCATTGCCGGTGGCGACACGGCGCTGCGCAACGCAGTCGAGAATGCCGAGGACGACACCGAGCAGGGATGGCGCGACCTGCTTGACCACAATGTCAACAGCCGCGACACCGTCATCGGCATCGCGGCATCGGGCACCACACCATACGTCATCGGGGCACTGCGCGATGCCCGCGAGCATGGATGCCTCACGGCTTCAATCACCAGCAATCCTGATGCTCCCGTGAGCCAGGTGGCCGAGATTCCCATCGAGATGATTGTCGGACCGGAGTATGTCACCGGCAGCTCGCGCATGAAGAGCGGGACAGGACAAAAACTCATCTGCAACATGATCTCGACAAGTGTGATGATCAAGATGGGACGCGTCAAGGGCAACAAGATGGTCAACATGCAGCTCACCAACCAGAAACTCATCGACCGTGGCACGCGATGGCTCGTTGAGTCGCTTGGACTGCCCTACGACGAGGCGCGCCGTCTGCTGTTGTTGCACGGGTCGGTCAAGATGGCCGAGGATGCCTATCGCAGCACATCGAGCAGCGAACAGTGAGCAACGAAAAGTGGCGGATTGGGGACGGTTCTTTTTCGCCAAAAGTTAACGAATTGTTAAACAAATGGCGAAAAAGAACCGTCCCCAATTCGCCAAATTCAGGAAAATGAAGAGATTTTTAGTAATGATGGTGGCGGCGCTGGCGGTGCTTGGAGTGCTGGCGCAGGCCAACCAGGATGTCTACTATGCGAGGCGCGCGACATTGTTCGAGCAGCTGCCCGTGGGCAAGAAGGACATCATCATGCTGGGCAACAGCCTCACCGACGGCGCCGAGTGGAATGAACTGCTGGGCAACCGCCATGTCAAGAACCGTGGCATCGTGGGCGACATTGTCCAGGGGATGTATGAGCGCATGGAACCCATCCTGCGGGGGCAACCCAAGAAAATCTTCATTATGGGCGGTGTCAACGACATCTCGCACGATGTGTCGGGCGACAGCATCGCCAGGGCGATGGAAAAACTCATAGTACTCATCAAGGCACGCAGTCCGCGCACAAAAATCTACCTGCAGTCGATGCTGCCGTTCAACAACGACGTGCGCATGTGGAAACTGCTGCGTGACCGTGAACACGTTGTCGTCGAGGGCAACCGCGCGCTCGAGCAAGTGGCGCGTCGGCAAGGGGTCACATGGATTGACCTCTATCCGCTGTTTGTTGGAGCGGACGGGAAACTCAAGGCAGAATACACCAACGACGGGCTGCACCTGATGGGACCGGCCTATCTCATCTGGCGCGATGCCATCAAGCCCTATATCTGAGGGTGTCAGTGCGTCCGGCTGTGTTGCGAGAACAAGTGCTGCGGCAGCTCCATGGCCAGGATGATGCCCAGCACGATGGCGATGGCGACCTTGATGGCGAGCCATCCAGTGCTTGACGCTAGGTCAAACTGCGCGTCGGTCAGGTAGTAGGTAAACCAGAAGACACCGGCACCAGGCACCAGCGGAAAAATGCCGCACAACAAGAACACTTGGGCTGGAGCGCGAAACGGGATGGCCGCCATGCGCGACACGATGCAAATCAGTGTCGATGCGGCCAGCGTCGCAACAACGGGCGTGGCGCCGGCATGGCGCACCAGCAGCAGGTAGACCATCCAGCCGATGCCGCCGATGACACCCGTGGGCAGATAGTGCTCGCGGTCAGCACCAAAGAGCAGCGCGAATGCCGCTGTGCCAATGCCGGCTGCCAGCACCTGCCACAACAGCCCCGCCGTCTGCTCGCTCACTGTCATGCCGCTCAGCATCACCATGCCCTCGTGCAGCGATCCGTCGAGCACAAAAGCCAGCGACACACCCACCGCAATGCAGAAGAAACCAAGCATGGCATCGGTCAGGCGTGTGAAGCCGGCCAGATAGTCAGAGTTGGCAAGGTCGCGCACGCCGTTGACAAAGGGCACACCCGGAATCAGTGGCATGATGGCGCCGATGATGATATTTGCCAGGCTATCGCCGAAGCCCACCCGCCACGACACGATGCACAGCAGTGTTGCCACCAGAGCGTTGCACACGCCCCCCACAATCTTCGACAGATAGCGACCGCTCACGCCCAGCACAAAGGCATAGAGCAGGAGCCCCACCACGAGCGCGGCCGCGCACTCCATCCATCCGCCACCAAACACCGCGCAGAAGCCGGCAGCACCGATGCCCGACCCCAGGATTTGCTCCCAGGCAGGTTTCGCGGCCGCCTGCCTGATGGCATGAAGCCGTGCTCGCGCCTGGTTGATGTCGGCGCGGCCGGCCGCAATCTCATAGCTCAGACGGTTGACGGCAACGACTTTCGACAGCTCGATGCCGCGTATGGGGATAAACTCGACATTGGCATAGGTCGACGCCTGTCCGCCCGACTTTGACACCTTGTTGGCACGTCCGGTGGTGAAGATGCCGTTCGACAGCACAAAGAAGTTGCCCGAGTCCACCCCGAAGTGGGTCGAGATGCGGCTCATAATGTCCTCGACACGTGAGATCTCGGCACCATTCTCCAACAGGATATGTCCTGCTTCGGTGGCCACCTCCATCACTATGGTCAGGTCGGCAGGTTGTGTTGCGGCTGCCGCATCGCCAGACTCAGATTTTTGTAGTTCTGCCATGATCAAAAATTTTCTGGCCGCAAAATTAGCGAAGTTTGGCGCAACCACAAAATTTATTGTAACCAAAACCATTGAAAATGTGCTGTCGAATGGGGCTTGATGATGGTGTTGGCACCTGATTTGCTGGTTTTTGGGGTAGCTGACCTGCTTGGACTGGGTGGTGTGGTGTGGCGAAAGTTGCGAAAATTGTTGGTTGTGCTGTGGCACGACCCGATTTTTTTTTGTACTTTTGTGGCGAGAAAAAGTTGTCTCTGGCACGTCGTGGCGGGCTTTTTGTCCTAAGCTGGTGTGCGTGAGGCTGTTGTGCGTGTTTAATATAAACAACATAATATGGATTTTTCAATATTCGGCATTCAAAGTACGACCTTGGCGGTCACAGCGGCGCTCACTGCGGTGGTGCTGGTGGCCGGCGCGCTGATTATCGCGTTCCTCATCGGGCCGCGCAGCTACACCGAGAAAAAGGGTGAGCCGTATGAGTGCGGCATCCCCACCCGCGGCGAGTCGATGGCCCAGTTTCATGTGGGCTATTATCTGTTTGCGATTCTGTTCTTGATGTTTGACGTCGAGACGGTATTCCTCTTCCCATGGGCGGCGATTTGTCGCGCGCTGGGCAGTGGAGCACTGCTGGCTGTTGGCACATTCTTGGTAATTCTGGTTTTAGGTCTGGCTTACGCCTGGAAGAAAGGAGCGTTGAGATGGAAGTGAAGAAACCGAAAATCAAAAGCATGCGCTATGAGGACTTCAAGGACAATGAGTATATCGACAGTCTCGTTGAGCAACTGAATGCCTCGGGTGTGAATGTGGTTGTGGGCAAGCTCGACCAGCTGCTCAACTGGAGCCGCAGCAACTCGCTGTGGCCGTTCTGCTTCGGCACCAGCTGCTGTGCCATCGAGTTTATGTGCCTGGGAGCAGCGCGCTACGACATGGCCCGCTTCGGTGCCGAGGTGGCTCGCAATAGCCCGCGCCAAGCTGACTACATCATGTGCCAGGGTACGATCACCTATCGCATGGCGCCCGTGCTCAAGCGACTGTATGAGCAGATGGCCGAGCCGAAGTATGTGATCGCATGCGGAGCATGCACCGTCAGTGGCGGGCCGTTCAAGAACAGCTACTGCGTGGTCAAGGGCATCGACGAGATCATCCCGGTCGATGTCTACCTGCCCGGCTGTCCTCCGCGCCCCGAGGCCATGTTCTATGCCCTGATGCAGCTGCAGCGCAAGATCAAGGTCACAAAATTTTTGGGCGGAGACAATCGCAAGGAGAAACGCATGGAGTATGTCCCCGAGGACAAGTGACATCAAGCGGATTGAAATTCAAAACCCGAAACCCGAAACTCATATACATTATTATATATGGCAGACTTACAACAACAGATTGCTGCGTTGTGCCCTCAGGCGCAGTTTGACACGGTCGATGGCCTGCTGCAGGTCACGGTCGACGATGCGCTGTGGCACACTCTGGCTCAGCAACTCAAGAATGACCTGCACTTTGACCAGCTGTCGTGCCTGGCCGGCGTCGACTGGAAGGACGCGATTGGCGTGGTCTACTACTTGACCAACACCACGACGCAAGACATGCTCCATGTCAAGGTCGCCACCACCGAGCGCGAAAAGCCTATGCTTCACTCGGTGAGCGACATCTGGGCGGTGGCTAACTATCAGGAGCGCGAAGCATACGACTTCTTCGGCATCATCTTTATCGGGCACCCCGACATGCGTCGTTTCTTCCTGCGTAACGACTGGGTGGGCCATCCGCTGCGCAAGGACTATGACACCAACCCAGAGCTTAACCCCATACGTCTGGAAGACGAGCAGAACGAGGACTACACTTGCGCATATCTCGAACAGGCCGACGGCAAGATCACGAAGGTCGACGGCAAGGTGTTTGAAGACGACGAGTATGTGATCAACGTCGGGCCGCAGCACCCCAGCACGCACGGCGTGTTGCGCTATCGCGTGTCGCTCGACGGCGAGATGATCAAGAAGGTGGACGTCGTCAGCGGATATATCCATCGCGGCATCGAGAAGTTGTGCGAGAGCCTGACTTACCAGCAGACGCTGCTCTACACCGAGCGAATGGACTATATGGCCGCGCACATCAACCGCCACTGCTTGTGCATGTGCATCGAGCGGGCGCTGGGCATCGAGGTGCCGCGCCGCGCCGAGCTCATCCGGCTGATGATGGACGAGCTGATGCGACTGTCATCGCACCTGCTGAGCTATGGCTGCTTGACGATGGACCAGGGTGCCACGACGGCATTCTTCTATGGCTTCCGTGAGCGTGAGCTCATCTATGATATTTTTGACCGCACCTGCGGCGCGCGCATGTCGATGAGCTACAGCACCATCGGTGGCGTGGTTGCCGATGTGCACCCCGACTTTATCAAGGACGTGCGCCATGCGTGCGATGTGATTGAGAAGAACCTCAAGGAGTACCACCAGCTGTTCACCGGCAATGTCATCGCTCGCAACCGCATGGTGGGCGTGGGCGTGCTGGGCAAGGAGGATGCCATCAACTATTGCATCACCGGTCCCAGCGGGCGTGCCAGCGGCGTGCACTGCGACGTGCGCAAGACGCATCCCTATTCGCTCTACGACGAGTTTGAGTTTGACGAGGTCATCCGCACCGAGGGCGACTCGATGGCGCGCTACATGGTGCGCATGGACGAGATGGTGCAGAGCATCAAGATCCTGCGGCAGGCCTGCGACAAGCTCGAGCAGTGCGAGGGCAATGAATTTGTGGCCGAGAAGGTGCCCAAGATGATCAAGCTGCCCGCCGGACACTGGTATCAGCAGGTCGAGGCCAGCCGTGGCGCCTTCGGTGTCTATCTCGAGAGTGACGGCGACCCCAAGCCCTTCCAGAAGCCTTACCGGCTGCACTTCCAGTCGCCGTGCTTCAACCTCATCGGCGTGGTCGACCTCACCTGCCGCGACAACATGATCGCCGACCTGATCACCATCACGGCCTCAATTGACTTTGTCATCCCCGACATCGACCGATAATTCATGGTTGTCGGTTATCAGTTGTCGATGCGAACAGAGAACTGAAAGCTGAGAGCCGAAACCTGAGAACTTAAAACTAAAAACTCAATTCCGAAAGATATGTTTGACTTCACTACAGTCACCAATTGGCTTCACAATCTGCTGATGGGCTGGATGCCCGCATGGCTCACGACAACCGTCGAGTGCATCCTGGTTGCGGTGTTCCTGCTTCTGGCCTACTCGGTGCTGGCCATGATCTATATCATGTATGAGCGCTGGGTGTGCGGCTGGATTCAGTGCCGCCGTGGACCCATCCGCGTCGGACCGTGGGGATCGTTACAGATTTTTGCTGACGTGTTCAAGATCCTCACCAAAGAGATCATCACCCTGTGGCACACCGACAAGTTCTTGTTCTTCTTGGCCCCGTTCCTGGTGGTGATGGCATCTGTGCTGACCTTTGCCTGCCTGCCTTGGGGCAAGGGGCTGCAGTTCATCGACTTCAACATCGGCGCGTTCTTTATCATTGCCGTGTCGTCAATCGGTGTGCTGGGCATCCTGCTGGCCGGCTGGTCGAGCAACAGCAAGTATACCCTGATTGGTGCTATGCGCTCTGGCGCTCAGATGATCAGCTATGAGCTGTCGGTGGGACTGTCGGTGCTCACAATGGTGTGCCTTGCAGGCACGATGAGCATTACAGGCATTGTCGAGGCGCAGCAGGACGGATGGTTCCTGTTCAAGGGTCATCTGCCAGCCATCATTGCCTTCATCATCTATATCGTGGCAGCCAATGCCGAGAACAACCGTGGCCCGTTTGACCTTCCTGAGGCCGAGCACGAGCTCACCGCCGGATACCACACCGAGTATTCGGGCATTCACTATGGTTTGTTCTATCTGGCCGAGTACCTCAACCTGTTTGTGGTCAGTGGCATCGCCGCGCTGCTCTTCTTGGGCGGATGGATGCCGTTGCACATCCCCGGCTGGGATGGTTTCAACACGGTGATGGACTACATTCCCAGCACGCTGTGGTTCCTGGGCAAGGCATTCTTCATGACGTTTATCTTCATGTGGATTCGCTGGTCGTTCCCGCGCGTGCGCATCGACCAGATGCTGGCCCTCGAATGGCGCTACCTGATGCCCATGGGACTTGTCAACCTGGTGGTGATGGCACTTGTGGTCACCCAGGGCTGGCACTTCTGATTGAAGCGAGAGGCAAGAAGTAAGCAACCCGAAACTTGTGACTCGAAACTCGAAACCTGAAACATAAAACCATAAACTAAAAACTCATATATGACTGATAATTATGGGAAAATAACACAGGTCATTGGTCCTGTGGTTGACATCGCCTTTGAGGGCGAGGTGAGCCGGCCGCCCATCTACACCGCGCTGAGCGTTGAGCGTCCCGGTGCAGCACCGCTCATTCTGGAGGTGGAGCAGCACATCGGTGAGAACACTGTGCGCTGTGTGGCAATGGATAGTACTGATGGCTTGAAGCGTGGCACACGTGTCGCCAACCTGGGGCGCCCCATTTCGGTGCCAACCGGCGACCAGGTCAAGGGACGTCTGCTCAACGTCATCGGGCAGCCCATTGACCACCTGAAACCCCTTCAGGAGTCGGCGCGTCGTGCCATCCACCAGCCGGCACCCGACTTTGCCGACCTGTCGATCACGCAGGAGATTCTCTACACCGGCATCAAGGTTATCGACCTGATTGAGCCGTTCTCAAAGGGCGGTAAGATCGGTCTGTTCGGTGGCGCAGGTGTGGGTAAGACCGTGCTCATCATGGAGCTGATCCACAACATTGCACACGGACATAACGGATTCTCGGTCTTCACTGGCGTGGGTGAGCGCACCCGCGAGGGCAACGACCTGTTGCGCGAGATGATCGAGAGCGGTGTCATCAAGTATGGCGAGAAGTTCAAGCAAGGCATGGCTGACGGCCAGTGGAACCTCGACGATGTGGACATGAAGGCCGTGGCCGACTCGCAGGCTACTCTCGTGTTCGGACAGATGAACGAGCCGCCGGGCGCACGTCTGCGTGTGGCCCTGTCGGGTCTGACGGTGGCCGAGCAGTTCCGCGACCAGGACGGCGGCGGAAAGGACATCCTGCTGTTTATGGACAACATCTTCCGTTTCACCCAGGCAGGTAGCGAGGTATCGGCACTGTTGGGCCGCATGCCCAGCGCTGTGGGTTACCAACCCACGCTGGCCAGCGAGATGGGTAAGCTGCAGGAGCGCATCACGTCGACCAAGAGCGGTTCGATCACCTCGGTGCAGGCTGTCTATGTGCCTGCCGACGACTTGACCGACCCGGCACCTGCCACGACGTTCAACTTCCTGGATGCCACCTGTGTGTTGAGCCGCAAGATCGCCGAGCTGGGTATCTATCCGGCTGTTGACCCGCTGGCATCGACATCGCGCATCATGGACCCGCACATCATCGGTCAGGAGCACTATGACGTGGCACAGCGCGTGATTCATCTGTTGCAGAAGTACAACGAGCTGCAGGACATCATCGCCATCCTGGGTGTCGATGAGCTCAGCGACGAGGACAAGCTGGTCGTGTCGCGCGCGCGTCGTGCACAGCGATTCCTCTCGCAGCCGTTCTTTGTGGCTGAGCAGTTCACCGGTCTGCCGGGCGTGATGGTTCCGCTGGCCGAGACCATCCGCGGCTTCAAGATGATCCTTGACGGCGAGGTCGACGACCTGCCCGAGCAGGCGTTCCTCAGCGTGGGCACCATCGACGAGGCCATCGCCAAGGGTAAGAAACTGCTTGCCGAGGCTGAGCAGGCCTAGGCTGCACGAGTCTTTAATCACGAATTTTCGAGTTCTCGAAATTTCGATTAAGCAATAATTGTGCATTTTGCATTTTGCATTTTGCATTAATCGATTAACAATATGACACTCAAAATCATATCGGCTCGGCAAATCGAGTTTGAAGGCGAGGTGACGTCGGTCACCCTGCCGGGGGCCATGGGCAAGTTCCAGGTGCTCAATAACCATGCCGCACTGATCGCCGCGCTGGCGTTGGGCCAGGTGACCTATGTCACTGTCGACGGCGAGACGCAGACGCGCGACATCGACGGCGGTGTGGCCGATATTAAGAACAATGTGGTGAGTGTGTGCATCTATTGACGTGTGATTATGAAGAAAGCAATAACCGCAATCATCGCGTTGGTGCTCATAGCCCTTGCCGCCTTTGGCTATTTGAGGGCCTCGCAGCATGCGCATGCGTCCGAGGTCAACCCCAAAGAAATCATCTATGAGCACTTGGGTGATGCCTACGGGTGGGAGATACCCTTTGCGCACGATGTTCGCATCCCGCTTCCCATCATTGTCAAGGGGCAGGATGGATGGCACTGCTTCATGAGCAGCCGTGTCACCGGCGGAGAGACCTATGAGGGATTCCGCATCAATCATGGCGAGGAGTATAATGGCAAGCTGGTGCAGGTGCTGGCCGATGGGTCGGTTGAGCGTCCGCTGGACCTGTCGGTCACCAAGAATGTGGCCGCCATCATCGTGTGCGCCCTGTTGGTGATCATGATGGTGTTCAGTGTTCGCAACTGGTATCGCAAGCATGGCATGAAGGCTCCGCGGCGTGGCACTGCTGTGCTCGAGCTGATTGTCGACTATGTCTACACCGACACAATCCGTCCCATTCTGGGCAAGCATGCTCCTCGCTATGCTCCCTACCTGTTGACAGTGTTCTTTTTCATTCTGACGATGAACCTGATGGGGCTGATTGTGATCTTTCCGGGTGGTGCCAACCTGACCGGAAACCTGGCGGTGACGATGGTTCTGGCCGTGATCACGTTCTTTGTGATCAACCTGTCGGGCACGCGAGAATATTGGAAAGAAATCTTCTGGCCTGACGTGCCTCTGGGCCTGAAATGCCCGGTGCCGATGATGCCCTTTATCGAGATTTTGGGCATGTTCACCAAGCCTATCGCGCTGATGGTGCGTCTGTTTGCCAACATGATGGGTGGCCACATGGTTGTGCTGGTGCTCATGCTTCTGATCTTTATCTTTACCAGCATGTTTGGTGCTGCCGTGGGTGGCGCGACGACAGTTTTCTCGCTGGCGTTTGCCCTGTTCATGCTCGCGCTCGACACACTGGTGAGTTTTATCCAGGCCTATGTGTTCACCATCTTGTCGACCATCTTCATCTCGATGGCGCTGGTCGAGCCACACGAGCACAAGGCATAATGAAATAACCGCGAATAAATTAAAAAATAATAACTTTAAAATCATTCAGACTATGTTAGGAATTTTAGCAGATGCTATGGCAAACATGGGCGCTGCCCTTGGTGCAGGTATTGCTGCAATCGCAGCCGGTATTGGTATTGGTAAGATTGGTGGTTCGGCCATGGAGGCTATCGCCCGTCAGCCCGAGTCGACCAATGACATACGTAGCAACATGATTGTGATTGCCGCTCTGATCGAGGGTGTCGCTTTCGTTGCACTGATTGTTTGCTTCCTTGCCATCTTTATCCAATAATTTGATACTGGACAATGGAACTTTTCACGCCTGAATTTGGCCTGGTTTTCTGGATGTTCGTGGCATTTTTGTGCCTCTATTGCATCCTCGCCAAGTGGGCATGGCCCTTCATCATCAAGAGCATGGAGGAGCGCGCCGACTTGATTGACCAGGGCGTGGCATACGCACAGGAGGCCAAGGCACAGCTGACCGGTGCCAAGGCCGAGGCCGACCGGCTGGTGGCTGAGGCGCGCCAGCAGCAGGCCGAGATACTGCGAGATGCCGGCAAGATGCGCAACCAGATCATCGAGGACGCACGTGGCGAGGCAGCTGTCGAGGCCAAGAAGGTCACCGACGCCGCGCTGACATCGATTGAGCAGGCAAAGAAGGAGAGCGAGAAACAGATGCGTCGCGAGGTGAGCGAAATCGCCCTGCAGATTGCAGAGAAGGTGCTGCGCAAGAGCGTGGCCAGCGACGCGGCTCAGCGCGATCTTGTAGAGAAGTATCTGAACGAGGTTGAGACCAAAAACTAAACCACGATGAACGACGGACTCATCCCCAAGCGATATGCCAAGGCACTCTACAAGCTGGCCGTCGAGAACGGTGACTCGCAAGAAATCTACGAGCAGCTCAAACCCTTGAGCCAGGGCTTCAGCGGGCTGGACGATGTCAAGCGCGTCTTGCTCAACCCATACGTCAAGGAGGAGGACAAGGGACGTGTGATGATGCAGCTGTTGGGGGCAAAACCCGGCAGCTCGCTCGACAAATTCCTGTTGCTAGTCATCCGCAACAACCGTGCCGAGATGCTGCGCAAAATCGCGCTGGCCTACGTCGCCATCTATCGCGAGAAGCACGACATCGCCAAGGTCGAAATCTCATCGGCCACCGAGCTGCCGCCGAGCCAGACTGATGCCATCGTCGACATCGTGCGCAAGCTCATGCCCACCGCCACACTGGAGGTGGAGCACAGCCTTGACCCAGACCTGATCGGTGGCTTCACGGTCAAGGTGGGCGACCTCCTGCTCGATGCCTCGATCAAGAATGAATTGAAGAAATTGCGTTTAAAACTTTTAAGTTAATTCAAATGATTAACCCAAGCGAAATATCCGACATACTGAAACAACAACTGAGCGACATTGAGCGCAATGTATCGTTCGAGGAAGTCGGTACGGTGCTGGAGGTGGGCGACGGTGTGGCACACGTCTATGGACTGACCAATGTCGAGGCTAACGAGCTGGTGCAGTTTGAGAACGGTGTGACAGGTGTCGCCATGAACCTTGAGGAGAGTGACGTGGGTGTCATCCTGCTCAACGAGGTCGACTCCATCAGCGAGAACATGAAGGTGCGCCGCACCGGCGAGATTGCCTCCATTCAGGTGGGTGAGGGACTGCTGGGCCGTGTGATCAACGTCCTGGCCGAGCCCATCGACGGACGTGGCAACATCGACGGCAAGCGCATCCGTCTGCCGCTCGAGCGCAAGGCTCCGGGTGTCATCTTCCGACAGCCGGTCAACCAGCCGCTGCAGACTGGCCTTAAGGCCATCGACTCGATGATTCCCATCGGACGTGGCCAGCGTGAGCTCATCATCGGCGACCGACAGATCGGAAAGACGGCAATCGCTGTCGACACCATCATCAACCAGCGGCAGAACTATGAGGCCGGTAAGCCCGTCTACTGCATCTATGTCGCCATTGGACAGAAGGCATCGACGGTGGCCGCACTGGTCAACACACTGAAGGAACACAACGCCATGGACTATACCGTGGTCGTTGCGGCAACGGCTGCCGACTCGGCATCGATGCGCTACTATGCACCCTTTGCCGGGGCTGCCATCGGCGAGTACTTCCGCGACACCGGCCGCGACGCGCTGGTCATCTATGACGACCTGTCGAAGCATGCAGTGGCCTACCGCGAGATCTCGCTCATCCTGAAGCGTCCCTCGGGGCGTGAGGCCTATCCGGGCGACATCTTCTATCTGCACAGCCGTCTGCTTGAGCGTGCTGCCAAAATCAACGAGAACCAGGCCGTGGCATCGGTGATGAACGACCTGCCCGACGTGCTCAAGCCCATGGTCAAGGGTGGTGGCTCGCTCACCGCGTTGCCCATCATCGAGACGCAGGCCGGCGACGTGAGTGCCTATATCCCCACCAACGTCATCTCGATCACCGACGGACAGATCTACCTTGAGACGGCGCTGTTCAATGCCGGAATCCGACCCGCTGTCAATGTGGGTATCTCGGTGAGTCGTGTGGGTGGCAACGCCCAGATCAAGTGCATGAAGAAGGTGGCCGGAACACTCAAGATTGCCCAGGCGCAATACCGCGAGCTCGAGGCGTTCACCAAGTTTGGTGGCGACATCGACCCCGTCACGGCACGCACCATCGACACCGGCCGCAAGAACGAGCGCCTGCTCGTCCAGCCACAATATGAGCCGATGGCTGTCGAGGAACAGGTGGCTATCATCTATTGTGGCGTCAATGGACTGCTGCAGCGCGTACCCGTTGATCAGGTAGGTGAGTTTGAGAAACTCTTCATCCAGTATCTGCGGGCCAAGCATCAGGCCGATGTGCTCAATGTTTTGCGCAGCGGCAAGATTGACGACGATGTGATGGACAAGCTCAAGGCTGCTGCCCGCGAGATTGCCGGAAAATATGAGCATTAATAATTTGAGTAGTTAAGTAGTTACGGAGTTACGTGGTTTTTTGTAGTAGGGTAGTAGAGTAGTGGGGTAGTAAGGCCGTTACTCTCGCCGCAACAGTGAACCCGGAATTTGAAACTCGTAACTCGTAACTCATAGCAATATTCATTATTCATTAAGAATAAGTGTCAACCCTACGTGAATTAAAGAGTCGCATTGGCTCGGTAGCCTCGACCCAGAAGACCACTAGCGCGATGAAGATGATATCGTCGGCTAAGATGCGCAAGGCTACCTATCAGCAGCAGCGCCTGTCGCCCTATCGGGCGATGGTGCAGCACGTCATCAGCCACCTGCTCGTCACCGATCAGGAGTTCTCGTCGCCGCTCATCGTCGAGCGCGATGTGCGTCACCTGGCTTTGGTGATTTTTGGCAGTGACGACGGCTTGTGCGGGGCGTTTAACATCAACCTGTTCAAACACCTGCTTGCCACCATCAACCAGGCGCGTGAGCAGCTGGGCAGCGATGTGCGCATCACCGTCATCCCAGTGGGCAAAAAGCTGACCAAGGCTGCCCTCAAGATTGCCGGTGAGGGGCTGAAGGTCGAGCGCACCAGTCTGAACACGCGCAGCTCCGGCGATGAGTTGAGCGAACTGACATCGAGCCTGCGCCAGCGATTTGTCGACGGCGAGCTCGATCGCGTCGAGGTGCTGTATATGCACTTCAAGAGCACCAGCCGACAGGTGTTCACCCGTGAGCCGTTGCTTCCGGTGAGCTATCAGGCAATCGCAGAGCAGATGGACGCGCGCGCCGCGGCCGAGCCCTGCTTGTTTGAGCCCGACGCCAACACCATCTTCAACAGTGTGCTGCCGTTGCACCTGCGGGCGATGATGCAGGAGGTCTACACCGAGAGTGCAGCCAGCGAGCAGGCATCGCGCGTGATGGCCATGCAGACTGCCAGCGACAACGCCAAAGAACTGCTCGACGAGCTCAATCTCGAGTACAACAAGTTGCGCCAGCAGAGCATCACCACCGAGTTGCTCGACATCATCGGTGGGCAAGTGCAACGATAACATGATCATGAGCCTGCCTGGCAGGTCGCGCCAGTCGCGACCTGCCGGCCAGGACCTAACGAAAAAACATAGAAGAAATGAGCATCAAGGAATATTTCGTTTCTCTTTTTAAGGGCATACACAGCCTGATAAAGGGTATGGAGGTCACCGGACGTGAGCTGGTCACCCCAAAAGTCACCGAACAGTACCCCGAAAATCGGGCTACACTCAAGATACCTGAGAGGTTCCGTGCCACGTTGACGCTTGTCTACGATGAGAACGGCAATCACAAGTGCATCGCTTGCCGCACGTGCGAGCGCAATTGCCCCAATGGTACGATACACATCGACACACGCATGGTCGACCTGCCTGGCGGCAAGAAGAAGCAGAAGCTCGACAAGTATATCTATGACTTGGGCAGCTGCACCTTCTGCGACCTGTGCGTCACCACGTGTCCCACACACGCGCTGGAGTTCTCCAACGACTTCGAACAGGCTGTGTTCCGTCGCGAGGCTCTGGTCAAGCAGCTCAACTACCTGCCCGAGAAGGACGAGCCTGTTGCTCCCGCAGCTGCGCCTGCTGCGCCAGCTGCTGCAGCCAAGCCCGCTGCCGAGGCCACCGCGGCCGCTGCGCCAAAGAATCAAGAAAACAACGAAAAACAACAATAACAATGGAATCAGTAGGAAATCTCATCCTTTACTTTGTGGTGGCGTTGGTCATCATCGTTTGCTCGGTGTTGACGGTCACCACGCGGCAGATTCTGCGGTCGGCCACCTACCTGCTGTTTGTGCTGTTTGCCACGGCGGTGGTCTACTTCCAGATGGACTATGCCTTCTTGGGCGCTGTGCAGATTGCCGTCTATGCCGGTGGCATTGTCGTGCTGTTTGTCTTTGCCATTCTGCTCACGCATCAGCCGGGCAAGGATGCACAGCGCGTCGAGTCGTCGCGCCGCGTGCTAGGCGCCGTGGCTGCCCTGCTGGGTGTGGCGGTGTGTGGCTATGGCCTGTTCTCATACGCCAACTTCTGTGGCCGCAGTCTGGCCGAGATGCCTGAGCTTGACATCGCCACGATAGGAAAGTTTCTGCTCAGCACCGACAAGCTGGGCTATCTGCTGCCGTTCGAGGCAATCAGTGTGTTGCTGCTGGCCTGCATCATTGGCGGTGTGGTGATTGCCCGTCGTCGTTAATCAAGAAAGGAGGAAACAGACAATGAATCTCACGTTACTCATGTATTTGGTGCCCAGCCTGATCATGTTCGGCTGTGGTGTGTATGGCTTTCTGACGCGCAAAAACATGATTGCCATCATGATCTCGCTCGAGCTGATGCTCAACTCGGTCGACATCAACTTTGTCGTGTTCAACCGCTACCTTTTCCCCGGACAGATGGACGGCATGTTCTTCACGCTGTTTGCCATAGGCATTGCCGCCGCCGAGACGGCAGTTGCCCTGGCCATCATCATCAACGTGTTCCGCGTGGCGCGCAAGGTTGACATTAACCAACTCACTAAATTGAAATTCTAAACACTATGCCACTAAATTATACAATTGCAGTCATTGCCATCCCCCTGCTGATGTTCCTCTTTTTGGGACTGGCGGGTGTGAAGATGGGCAAGAAACTCACCGGTGTGCTGGGCGTGATCGGCATGCTCATCACCACCATCCTGGCCTACGGGGTGGGGCTGACCTATTTCTTTGGCACCGACCAGGGGCAGGTGGCCGACGGTGTGCGCCAGGCGGTGGTGGTGTTCAATCCCGACTGGCTGTCGTTCACCAAGACGCTGGTGGTGCGCATGGGCATCATGCTCGACCCGATAGCGGCGATGATGCTCATTGTCATCACCACGGTCTCACTGATGGTGCACCTCTACAGCTTGGGCTATATGTGCGACCATCATGGTCATGCCGAGAAGGGTTTCCAGCGCTACTATGCGTTCTTGGCCTTGTTCACCTTCTCGATACTGGGGCTGGTGGTGGCCACCAATCTGTTCCAGATTTTCATCTTCTTTGAGATGGTGGGTGTGTCGTCCTATCTGCTCATCGGGTTCTACTATCAGTCGCCCGCAGCCATTCATGCCAGCAAGAAGGCGTTTATCGTCACCCGTCTGGCCGACCTTTTCTTCCTGCTGGGCATCATGATATTGAGCTACTACACCGGCACGTTCGACTTCGACCAGCTGGTGTTTGGCACCAACCATGCCAACAGCCTCGAGGTGGCACGCAGTGCCATCGCCACGGCCGGCGGAGCTACCTTCCTGGGATGCTCGGTCACGGCATGGGCGTTGACGTTCATCTTCATTGGCGGTGCGGGCAAGAGTGCGATGTATCCGTTGCACATCTGGCTGCCCGACGCCATGGAGGGCCCCACGCCGGTGTCTGCCCTGATTCATGCGGCCACGATGGTGGTGGCTGGCGTGTTTCTGGTGGCGCGTCTGTTCCCGCTCTATGTCATTGAGCAGGGCGCCATGGAGATTGTCTGTGTCGTCGGCGCGTTCACGGCGTTCTATGCCGCAGCCATCGCCTGTGTGCAGAGCGACATCAAGCGTGCCTTGGCATTCTCGACCGTGTCGCAGATTGCGTTCATGATGACCTCGCTGGCCGTGAGCTCGGCCGACGGTGGCCTGATTGAGATTCACGGCGGCCAGGGGCTGGGCTACATGGCCTCGATGTTCCACCTGTTCACCCACGCCATGTTCAAGGCGTTGCTCTTCTTGTGCGCGGGTGCCATTATCCACGCAGTCCACAGCAATGAGAACAGCCACATGCATGGCTTGCACAAGTATATGCCCATCACCAGCATAGCCTTCCTCATCGGTTGCCTGGCCATCGCCGGCATTCCGCCCTTTGCCGGATTCTGGAGCAAGGACGAGATTCTGGTGGCCTGCTATGGCAAGGGGCTTGGTTGGGGACTGTGGATGTCGATGGTGGCCGGCATGACCGCCTTCTATATGTTCCGCATCTACTTCCTCATCTTCCACTGGCGCAAGCATGAGGTGCACACCGAGCATGCTCCCAGCGACCAGCCCTGGACCATGACGCTGCCGCTCATCATTCTGGCCACCATCTCGATTGTGGCAGGATTTGTGCCGGCCCACGACCTGGTCACCTGGGATGGCAAGGAGCTGCACACTCAACTCAACTGGACGGTGGCCGGCTCGAGCGTGCTGATTGCATGCATTGGCATCGGATTGGCCTATAAAATGTACTTTAAGGAGAACGAGCTGCCCGACCGGTTGCAGGCACGTTTCAGTGGTCTGTGGGAGGCTGCCTATCGCCGCTTCTACATGGACGAGCTCTATCAGTTCATCACCCACAAGGTCATCTTCCAGGGCATCTGCAAGCCCATTGCCAAGTTTGACCGTGGCATCATCGATGGTTTCTTCAACCTGCTGGCTGCGGCCACTGGACAGGCTGCATACGGCCTGCGGCGCTTACAGAACGGCTCGATTCAGAGCTATGTCTACGTCTATCTGGTGGGCGCGCTCGCCCTGGCGGTCATCACCATGGTGTGTGTATTGATTTAAAGGAGTTTTTTGGTAGTAGGGTAGTGCAGTAGTAGAGTAGCAAAGCCGTTGCATTCGCCGCTGACAAATTTTGACCAAAAGCTCGAAACCCGAAACTCGAAACTAGATTAAAAGAAAGATGGAAATTTTCAGCAATATATTAATTTATTTTGTGATAGTGCCGTTGTTGACACTGGTCGGACTGGCACTGTGCAGCAACAAGGGCATCAAGGCCATACGTGCCGTTGCCGTGACTGGGGCCACTGTGCTGGTGGCGCTGGCCATCTATCTGGTGCACCTCTTCCTGCAGGCACGTGGCGCCGGTGACACGAGCGAGATGATTCTGCGCTCGGATGTCACATGGTACGCCCCGTTCAATGTCAAGCTTGCGTTGGGTGTCGACGGTGTGTCGGTGGTGATGATTCTGCTGTCGGCGTTCATCGTGTTTGCCGGTGTGTTTGCGTCCTGGCGGATGAACCCGCTGCCCAAGCAGTTTTTCCTCTGGTTCTTCTTGCTGTCGACCGGCGTGTTCGGCTTCTTCATCTCCATTGACCTGTTCACCATGTTCATGTTCTATGAGGTGGCTCTGATCCCGATGTATCTGCTCATCGGTGTTTGGGGCAGTGGCAGCAAGAACTATAGCGCCATGAAGCTGACACTGATGCTCATGGGTGGTTCGGCATTCTTGATGCTGGGCTTGATAGGCATCTACTTCCACTCGGCGGCCGACGGCAACCTGACCATGAACGTGCTGGAGATTGCGCACAACGATGCGATTCCGCATCAGTGGCAGCTGTGGCTGTTCCCGCTGACGTTCATCGGCTTTGGTGTGCTGGGTGCCATGTTCCCGTTCCACACTTGGTCGCCCGATGGTCATGCCAGTGCTCCCACGGCCGTGTCGATGCTGCATGCTGGTGTGCTGATGAAGCTCGGAGGCTATGGCTGCTTCCGCATCGCCATCTATCTGATGCCCTTTGCCGCCAACGAGCTGGCTTGGATTTTCTTGACCCTGACGGGCGTGAGCATCGTCTATGGTGCCTTCAGCGCCTGTGTGCAGACCGACCTCAAGTATATTAACGCCTACTCGAGTGTGAGCCACTGTGGCATGGTGCTGTTTGCCATCCTGATGTTCAACACCACCGCCATGACGGGCGCGGTGCTGCAGATGCTCTCGCATGGTCTGATGACGGCGCTGTTCTTTGCCCTGATCGGTATGATCTATGGCCGCACCCACACCCGCGACATCCGCGACATGGGCGGCATGATGCACATCATGCCCTATCTGGGCGTGGGATATGTCATCGCCGGCCTGGCCTCGCTGGGTCTGCCGGGCTTGAGCGGCTTTGTGGCCGAGATGACCATCTTTGTCGGCTCTTATATGCACAGCGACATGTTCCACCGCGTGCTCACCATTGCTGCCACTTGCTCGATTGTCATCACGGCGGTCTATATCCTGCGTGTGGTGGGCAAGCTGCTGTTTGGCGAGGTGCAGAACGAACATCATCGTGAGCTCACCGATGCCTCGTGGGACGAGCGCTTGTCGACGGCCACACTGATTATCTCGGTTGCCATCATCGGCTGTTTCCCCAACTTCTTTGTGGGCATCATCAGCGACAGTTTCTTGCCGGTGGTCAAGGCCTTGGGCGAGATGATATAATTCATTATTCATAATGCATAATTCATAATTAACAGAAGCTAATGGATTATTCTCAATTTTTGTTTATGCCGCAGGAGGTAGGACTGCTGCTTGTGTTCCTGCTTGTGTTCATCTATGACACGTTCATGCCTTCGCGCATGGGCAAGCATCTGCCGTTGTTTGCCACCATCCTGACCGCGATATATACCGTCTGCGCCTTCTTCCCTTGCCCGGACAGCTGGGGCATGGCCTTCGGCGGGATGTTTGAGTCCAACCCCGCCACGTGGGTGATGAAGATTATTCTCAACATCGGTGTGCTGCTGGTGATGTTGCAGTCGGTCAAGTGGACCAACGACGACTTTGTCAGTGTGCGCCGCGGCGAGTTCTACGAGTTGATTTTGCTCACGCTGTTCGGCATGATGCTGATGATCTCGGCACGTCACTTCCTGCTCTTTGTCATCGGCCTGGAGACCGCCTCGCTGCCCATCGCTGCGCTGGCTGCCTTCGAGAAGCGATACTACGAGAGCCACGAGGCTGCCGCTAAATATGTGTTCACTGCCGTGTTCTCAAGCGCCATCTTCATGCTGGGCATCTCGTTTGTCTATGGCATGAGCGGCTCGCTCTACTTCCAGGACATCGCCACCAGCGTCATGGGCAAGTCTCCGCTGCTGATTCTGGCTGTGGCATTTGTCATCGCCGGTGTGGGCTACAAGCTGTCGCTCGTGCCCTTCCACCAGTGGACGGCCGATGTCTATCAAGGTGCCCCCACCGCTGTCACCAGCTATCTGTCGGTCATCAGCAAGGGCGCAGCCGCCTTTGCCTTCCTGGTGATTCTGGTGCAGGTGTTCGGTGCTGTCTATGCCCAAGTGTGGCAGTGGATGCTCTATGGCATCATCATCCTCACCATCACCATCGGCAACCTCTTTGCCATGAGGCAGCGCAACCTCAAGCGCTTCCTGGCCTACTCGTCGATTTCGCAGGCCGGCTACATCATGCTCGGCGTGATTGCCGCCAACCAGGTGGGCATGACTTCGATGATCTATTATGTGCTGGTCTACATCTTCTCTAACCTGGCTGCCTTCGGCGTGATTGCCGTCATCGAGCGCGCCACTGGCCGGGTCACGATGGATGACTATAACGGCTTGTTCAAGACCAATCCCTGGCTGGCCTTCACCATGATGCTTGCCATGTTCTCGCTGGGCGGCATTCCGCCGTTTGCTGGGTTCTTCAGCAAGTTCTTCATCTTTGTCGGCGCATGCCACACGGGCAGCGTGGCCATCTACGTGCTCGTGTTCATCGCCTTGGTCAACACCATCATCTCGCTCTACTACTATCTGCTCGTGGTCAAGGCCATGTTCCTGCGTCAGGACGACTGCGTCATCCCCTACATCGACAGTCACTGGACCGAGGAGCTCGCCCTCACCATCTGTGTGATGGGCATCATGGCAGTGGGCGTGGCCAGCGGCATCTACACCTTCCTGTCGCGCGTGACCGACACCGTAGCCCCCATGTTCAGCATGATTGGATAACCAGGACGGTCTCGCGACCATGCTGGCGCAAACTCGGCACTGCGCCCGTTTGCACACGATAGTATCTATAAGACACGACGAAATTAGGATATATGGACATGTTTACTGGCATGTCCATATTTTTTATTTTGGAATTTTGCATGGGAATATCTAACTTTGCAGCGCAAATCAAATGAGACAATTCTCGAGATAAACGGTTTTCAATTTTCAACAGATATGAGACATTGTGTGTTGGTTGCGTGTGTGATGCTTGGGCTGATGGCCAGCGTGGCCTGTGCCCAAGGGGTGATGGTGTCGCGCGGCTCGGCCCGCGGCGACGGCATGTCGTTTTTGAAAAGGGCGGGTGTCGACCTGTCGCAGGTCGAGCGTCTGCCCGATGTGGTGGACTTGAGTGGCGACACCATCGGCTATTATCCGCTGGACGACCAGGGGCACCGCTTGCTCGAGCCGGTGCGGCACTTCAGCTACTACTACGAGGTGACCGACCAGGGCATCGAGGGCGGCTATGGCATCGCAGGGGTGCGTGACTATGGCGACGGACGCACGCTGGTGCTCTACCAAGTGGAGTATGGCGACGGGGCCAACGTGGAGCTGGCGAGTTATAACGTGCGTGGCGATCTTGTCGACTTTGTTGACCTGGGTTACGGCCGCGACGGCATGGCCTATAATACTGACGATGACCCGTCGAGCGACGTATGTGTCTATGTTTCGCGCTCGCTAGAGCTGCCCAATGACAGCGTGGTGGTGGTGCGCGAGACGCAACAGGTGCTGCCCAGCGGACTGAGCAACTGGACCGAGAAAGATGTGCTGGGACGCGTCGACAAGACGATAAGCTATGCCTACAACTCGCTGGGACAGCTGCACCTCGCCAGCATCGGCAGCAAGCACAGCGGACAGTGGGTCGAGCAGAGCCACCGCTTTGAGGACATCCGCGACTTGCACTACTATCCGGTGAGCCAGTATGAGCGCATCGGCCGCCTGAACCAGATGGCGGCACGCCCCGATGTGGTCAGCGACATGGCGGGCGATGAATACAGCGTTGCCTCCTATGAGCTGCATCATGCGGCTGCTGACATGATTCAGACCAACACCATCCAGGTGCTGCTGTGGATGTTCAGGCACCGCGACAACAACCTGAGCAAGGTGATGGCGCAGTGCGCGCGCAGCGGCCTGATCGATGTGGGCATGATCAGGAACGAGATGGAGCGGAAGGCCCCCAATCCGGCATTCCGCACTGTCATAGGCCGCGAGCTGGACAAGTGGTCACGACAGGAGAGCGAATAGCGGACAAAGCTTTGGCGGACGGTTCACGAATTTTCGAGTTTGCTCTTGCGTGACCGGGGGAATCACGAATTTTCGAATTTGCTCTTGCGTGTTCGGGGAGATCACGAATTTTCGAGTTTGCTCTTGCGTGACTGGGGGAATCACGAATTTTCGAATTTTCGAGTTTTTTTGGGGTGATTGGGGATCACGAATTTTCGAGTTTTTTTGGGGTGATTGTGCTGTCGGCAGTTCGCACTCTATGGCTACCTCGAAACGTGAGTGATGAATTCCCTCTCCCCTGATAGGGGAGAGGTTAGGTGAGGGGGTGTCGCCACAAAATCAAGATGTTGCGCTGGCCTGGGTGGACCCCCCTACTTAATTCATAATTCATAATTCAGGGGCGCGTGACCCACTCGCCCAAACCCGACTTTAGTTTTTAGTTCTAAAGTCTAAAGTCTATTTTGTGTATTTGGGTTAAATTTAGATGAAATGAGAAAGACGATTGCAATGATGGCGCTGGTGGCTGGCATGATGGCCGCTGTGGCGCAGCCGGTGACGGTGATGTCGACCCGTGTGCTGGTCGACTCGTGTGCCTACTTCCCGCAGCTCAGTGCCGACGGCACGCAGCTGCTGTTTAGCAACACCGAGGCCTCGGTGCTGTCGCTAAAAGACCTGTCGACAGGTCGGGTGACGACAGTGGCCGACCAGGGATTGCCTGGCTTTGATGCCCGGTTCGGGCCTGACGGCAAGGTCTATTATGTGACACAACGTTTGGGCAAGGGCAACCGTGTCTATCGCGAGGGGCACTGTTACAACCCGGCTACCGGTCGCTCTGAGCGTGTGTTGAAACCGCAACACGGCCCTGTGGATGTGCTGACGGCACAACAAGGGGTGGCTATTGTGGGAACTGCCGACAGGTTTGCCACAGGCAAGCAGATGGGTTTGTATGCCTATACGCGCCGTTCGCAGCTCTTTGTCGTTGACGGTGACCGTCAGAGCGTCAGTTCGCCTGCTGGCGAGTGTGCGGGTTATCTGTGGGCAACAGTCTCGCCCGGTGGCATAATGGTTGCGCTTGAGGCGGCAGGCAAGGGGTTGTTTGTCTGCGACCTGGCCGGCAATGTGCTGCATCGGCTGCCGGCAGCGTCGATGCCCGTTTGGCTCGACGACGGACACATCATCGCCATGACCAACACCAACTTTGGAGCACAACGTGACAAGGGTACCTACCTCTATGTCACCACGCTCGACGGCCAGACGCAGCTACTCACCGACCCCGAGGAGCATGCCGTGCAGCCTATGGTGGTGGGCGATCGTCTGGTCTATGTGGCCGATGGCGGGCAGGTCAAGGAGGCAACCTTGCAGTGGACGCGTGTCGAGAATACACGCCCTGGTGCCCAGCCGCAGTGGCAGTCGGTGCCGAGGGGAAAGGCTAGCGATGCGGTGCGGGTGTTTATCAACCCCGGGCATGGTGGACACGACAGCAACGACCGCCCAACACCCTACTACTGCATTGCGACCGGCGACACGACTGCCTACTATGAGTCGGACTCCAACTTCAAGAAGGGCATTGCGTTAAAGCAGATTCTTGAAGGCAAGGGCTATGATGTGGAAATCTCACGCTATGACAACAAGACTCAGGACGACCTTGACCTGTTTGAAATTTCGGCACTGTCCAACCACAGTGGAGCCGACATGTTCCTGGCCATCCACAGCAACGCGACGGGTATCGAGCGCAAACTTAACTTCCCGCTGGCACTCTATCGCGGATGGAACGGCCGACCATGCGTCGAGGGCAGTGACTCGATTGCCCGCTGTGTCATGCGGCATCTCGAGGGCAACCATGCCACCGTGTGGACCCACCCCATGCGCATCTATGGCGACTGGACGTTCTATCCCAACTGGGGCTACAAAACGGGCCTGGGTGTGCTGCGCTACAACAAGTTGCCGGGCATGCTCAGCGAGGGCTCGTTCCATGACTATCTGGCCGAGCGCCGTCGCCTGAACAACGACGAGTTCTGCTGGCTGGAGGGCTGGAACCTGAGCCTGGCCATCGACGAATACTTCGGTCGGGTAGAGGCTTGCAGCACTGGAGTGGTGGCCGGACGTGTGACCGACCTGAACACCGACTCGCCCTATACGGGCTACAAGTTCGGCCTTGACAACTGGCAGGCGCGCAACGAGGTCACCATCTATCTGGAGGATATGGCAGGTGAATGGCTGGTCAGTGCTCGCACCGATGGCATGGACAATGGCTTCTATCTGCTGCGTGATGTCAAGCCTGGGCGCTATCGCGTGGTGTGCGACCCCGACGGCTCCAGTCAGGCACCGCACTACCGCGACATCATTGTCCGTCCCAATATCACCACCTACTGCAATTTCTCGTTCTAGCGAACAGCGAACCATCAGCATGATGTAGGGATGCGGCATGTCAGACAGACGCTAGGCGACGGCATCATTGCGCTCGCTTGCACAAGATTTGGATAATCTTGGCTGCGCTCGGCAATCGATGCAAGCATCATTGCGCTCGCTTGCACAAGATTTAGATAATCCGACCGCTCTCTAGTTCTGCTGGATTTGCAATCCAGCAGGATTGAGTATAAGCATTTATAATGCGCTTATTTCGGATTGCAAATCCTTATACTCAAATGC